>OUNK011150637.1_pt1 | contig 18390 bp, 14 predicted proteins | sample 1755341 | NCBI WGS metagenome assembly OUNK01 (sample SAMEA3914788, study PRJEB12502) | metagenome | biome: forest; material: soil | place: Canada | collected 2011-07-03 | depth 0.1 m | reverse complement strand
GGGTTGGCTAGTGCGACAAGTCTACTTCTCGCACTCCCCAAAACCTCATTCATGTCATTCGGGAGCGGGATCGATTGCCGATGCGAGAACCTTTGCGAGAATAAAAGTGCGGAAACGGTGCCGATGCGACGAGTTTCTGCACGAAGATCACGCCCGTCTCTTAATCAGACCGTTTCGAGGGGTGGGGCAGAAATGGCCGTATACCACCGGTGTTCCGGCCACCGTACCGCAGTAGATGACAATCCGCATTCCTGAGAATGCTTAATTTGACATGGCCTAGATCCGAAACCTAAGCATACGCACCTTGTACCTGACAGTTATCCGCACAAAGGCTATGCCATTGAACTGCCGGCCGCTTTATAGATCTCTTCAACGGACAGTAAATCTTTCAGGCCTTCTTCGCCTGGAGTTGCTGGCTCGGTGTTTTGCAAAACGCAATTTGCAAAGTGTGTGACCTCAGTGACGAACTGGTCTGGATCATATACAGCACCGCTGCCTGCAACATCGCCCGACTCGGTTTTTCCCACGTATTTGAGAATCGTGTCTCCGTAAGTGAATGCGGGCTCGACCCGAACGTATCCTGTCGTTCCATTGATCTGGAAAAAGTTTGTACCACTCTGTCCATAAGAACTTCCGCATTCTGCAAGGATGCCGGATGGAAACTTCAAAAGACAATTGATGGTCTCCTCAACCGAGTTAAACTTCCCGGTCTTATCTCGCGTCGCCACCAGAGTTCTGAAGTCCACGGGCTCTTCGCCGGTGAACCAACGGATTGTGTTGAGTGCGTAAACCCCAAGGTCAAACATGGATCCACCACCGGCGAGCGCACGATTGAGCCGCCATTCCTGTTTATTTTTCATTCCGTAAAAGCCGGCTTGGAACTGCAGAATCTCGCCAAAGGCTCCAGATCGCACCATTTCATGCAACTTCAGAAACACGGGTTCGTGATGTAGACGGTAGCCAATCATTAGCTTGACGCCAGCATGGCGACACGCATCGATCATTCGTTTGCATTCATTGGAGGAGATAGCCATCGGCTTTTCACAGAAGACATGCTTGCCCGCTTCAGCTGCCCTGATCGTGTATTCGCAATGCATGCTGTTCGGCAGTGCCACATAAACGGCATCAATATCGTGGTTATTGCGAATACTATCGAAGGTCTCGTAGGTGTAAATGGAGCTGTCAGCGACACCGTACATCGCTGCGAACCTTTTACCCTTTTCTTCCGGATGACCGGTAACCAAACCTGTCAGCTTCGCATTTTCAGATTTGCTTACCGAACGCATGAAAACCTCAGCGATGCTTCCCAAGCCAATCGGGGCGATGCCCACTCGTCGCTGGGAAGGCCCGGTTTGCGAAAAACCATTCAGAGCAAACGAAGCGGATGCGACGACGGCACTCTTGGTGAACGTTCTTCTTGTGAGGCTATGCATATTCATCTCCGACTCGTTAATCTATCGTTCAAGAGCCCACTCTTGGACCCATCGAAACGGGGTCTGCAATAGCGGATAATCGCGTGGTTCTGGCATGCGAGCGAGCAGCAGAGTGCCTGTGCGCCGCCTTTTCGTTGCCTTCCGGTTCCAGACGAATATGATCATTGTCGATTTGGCTGTACGTGTACCAACGGTCCGCTCGCTCCCCACCTCTGATCGCGTGGGTCGCCATCTGAGTTGGGGGCGAAGTGGGCCAGGTTCTCCACCAGTCTCAACCACTTGTCGGAGGCGAACACCTGAGCCCCCTTCAGACCACGCTCCTTCAAACTGCGCAGAAACTCCGTTCAACTTCGCCTCGTTTTCCTTCGCGCTCTCGCTCACCGTCAAGATCTGCCGGTAGCCCCTCCGTGAAGCACCGATCGCGACCAGTACCGCGAGGTGACCTGCCCCCCTAGAGCGTATTTCGCTTTGCTATAGAGTCTAAACCATGCTTGAGCGTCTTGAGTGCGGATGCCAGGAAGGAGTTCAGCGATGGTTTCTTCCAGTGCCAGTGCTATCCTTGCCTTGCTATTTCGTGAGCGGTATCTGAAGCCCATCTGTTATGGGATTCGCGCGTCAGGCTGTTGCAAGCGGTCGAGTCGAGCGGTGTGATTGATCTTCCACTGGGTCAGTAGCTCAATCTTCCTTTGCTGGCTCAAAGTTCAGTACCCGGCTCCCGATGGTGGACGCCAGGATCGGGATCACCGCACACCCTACGAGCCTATCCATCGCGCTCTAACACCTGCTCTCGCAGGCCGCCGAAATACTCTGCATCCTGCCGTTTCAGCGTGTAGCAGGTCGCGCAGAGGCCCAGGGCGAGGATCTTCTCATCCCCGCAAGGACGGCGTATTGCGCGCTGGACCCCTTTCTTCAAGACCTTACTCCTTCGTCTTCAGCTTGGAGTCGTTTTCGCGGATGAACGCCTCGATCTCCGGCGCACTCGCTAGGATGCGGAGCCACTGTTCTTTGTACAACGTGACCGGAAAACGGCCCATGCCGTATAGAGAAACGCCGCCTTTCTCGCTCACCTTCAAGGTGAGGCCACCCTTGTCTTTGCTCTTGAGCTGGGCATTCTCAGCCCGTAGGCGCTCCAACTCCGCCTGCATCTCCGATTCACTCATCGTTTCTCTCCTCCGATTCCCTGCCTACAATTCATTTTGCAAGCTTCCCAGCCCGACGCTTTTTGGCCGGAACATACTGATATAGCGTATCCCGGCTGATGCCGAACTCACGAGCAAGCGCAGCCTTCGAGTCACCATCGGCAACGCGCCGCCGCAACTCGGCCGCCCGCGTAGGTGTTGCCGGCGTTGCCGGTACTTTCGCCGTGGCGGATGAAGGTCGCTCTCATGCTGGTAGCGTACTTTCCCTCGCTCTTCCCTTCTCCGACTCCGAGGAGCTGGTTGAGTTGGTGGCGGAGCTCGTTCGCCGCCGCGATGCCCATCTTGGCATGCACATCGACGGAAATCTTCATCATGCGTGCATCCCAGTCCTCTTGAACGCTCAAGGTTGAGGCTGGCTAGGACAAGAGTGCGTCGGGCTTCAGACCTCCGTGTCACCTCTATACTGTCTGGTGGGACGACCACTAATCTGTTCAACCGCAATTACTCTGCATCGATACAACGACTCTCTAAGTGGTTAGGTTTCCAAAAGTGGATTGCGAAAGCAGCACCAGACCCATCCTGATCGATCGCTGGTGAACCGGTCAATGAGCCCGATCTAAAGCTTTTGTCCCAATCGCTTCTCCATTGCGTCGCGATAGGTTCTGCTGACACGGGGATGGGAACCGTCCTTTAAAAGAACCTCGAACTCCCCATGGGAAAGGGGCTCCAACTGCACAATACTTTCGATATTGACGATAACAGAGCGATGTATGCGAAGAAAACGGCTCGGATCGAGACTCTGCGCCAGATCGGTTAGCGAGGCTCGATAAAGAAACTCTTTTCCTGAGGCGTGGAGGGTGACATAGACCCCCGCCGCTTCGATCCATTCGATGTCCTTTACACGCACGAACCTTGTGATTCCATCTGTCTTGACTGCCAGTCGGTCCAGATAACGCGTTTGGGTAGCTTGCAGCGCGATCACCTGCGCAACGTTTTGTCCGAACTCCCGAAGATGGAGGTCATCCCTACGCCTCTTCACCCGCGTCAGCATCGCCTCGAACCGCTCATCGCTGAAAGGTTTGAGAAGATAGTCCAAAGCATTTGCTTCGAAGGCGCGGATGGCATGCTGGTCGTACGCAGTGACAAAAACCGTGAGTGGCATATTCTCCGGCCCAACTGCTTCAATCACCTGTAGGCCGTTCAGTTCAGGCATCTGCACATCCAGAAGCACCAGGTTGGGCTTTTCGCTGAGGATCATTCGCACTGCCATCTCCCCATCGCTTGCTTCTTGCAGAGAATGCACTGCTGTATCTTGGTTTAGCAAGTCTGAGATGCGCTGGCGCGCGGGTGCTTCGTCATCCACGATGAGTGCCCGGATACCATCAGATTGCAAGGCCGTCATCTGTTTCCTTTCGTTTGTGCAACGGAAATGAAATGGACACCTCTGTTCCGCCCTCGCTTCTCCGCCGGACGTCGAATTGGCTCGTATTGCCGGGATACAATCCGGCGATTCGCTCTCGTGTCACCGACAGTCCCACTCCCTTATGATGATCGAACGACCAGTCGGGCGGTAATCCTACGCCATCGTCTAGCACTTGAATGAGGAGCTTCTCCTTGAAACGCTGCGCGCTCAAAACGATTGACCCGCCCCGAGCCCTTTTTGAGATGCCGTGACGGATGGCATTTTCCACCAACGGCTGGATGAACAGACTGGGAACCAGAGCATCTTTTACGTCTGGAGCGATTCTCATCTCGATTTTCAAGGTATCGCCGAAGCGGATCCTTTGTATGGCTAGATAGTGGTCAAGGAAAGCCAATTCTTCGGCAAGTGATATCTTGTGAACTCCTTGTGAGTTCAGAGAAAGGCGCAGTAAATCGCCCAGGTGTTCGATCATTGTTCTGGCGAGTTTGGGTTCACGCTCGACCTGTGACGATACGGTGTTGAGCGCATTGAAGAGGAAGTGTGGGTCTAACTGCATACGCAATGCATTGAGGCGAGCTTCTGAAAAGTTCCTTTGCAGTCGCTCCATCTGCAGTTCAGAGGAGACGTAGCGCTGGTGGTAGAGGTAGGCTTCCCACACACCAACGATGAGGCAGTAGATGAGCATGCTCCAGAACATCTCTCCAACAGCTTCTGTGATGACTCTCTCTCCTGACAGTCTCGACCATGTACCCACGCCGAGCAGGGCCTTCAACGCGGTCTCGACGTAGCAATACACCACTGTCACGAAGGGTCCCAGAAAAAGGTGCGTGATGAGGCGCGGTACGACCCGTTGCGCTGAAAAGGGAAGGAGATGGTCCAGTGCCAGGATGCCCGGAACTAAGATTCCCCAGGCCCACCATTGCGCCAGCGCGGATACAAGTACCTTTTGCGGATGACTATTCTGCCCTAGCTGCGGCAAAGCAAAGATCACCGCGATCGCCGTCCAAAAGACGATTGAAACGACCGACCACCTGAGAGTGCTTTTCATCATTGCTCCTCTGATTCTGACAGATCACGTCGCTTGGCGTGACCGTCTTCGGCGATGGAGTGGCCGTCGAGTGAGTGCAAATTCTCGTTATGCTTCGTTGCGCGTCCCTTTCGTTCGATCTCTGTACCGACCTGCAATTGCCAGAGCCGCTTCAGAACATATCATCCATGATCCCGATGACCTCAAGTCACTGGCATCCTGTCAGCGATAAGCCTGACGTGCAATTTGTGAGGAAGGAAGGCTTCCCGCACGGAGTGATCCTTCTGAAATCGGGGGATCTCGCTCTCAACGAACTGTCCTTTCGTGGCAGAACGATCGAGTTCGATATCAAACCGCTGGCTGAGGACATCCCGGGCATACGTTTCCGGCGGCGTGACCCTTCCCGTCAATCCCGCCCACGCCGTCATACCGTTCCAGGGATCCAATGGGTACAACCATGCAAATTGAAAGCGAATGTTTTATTACGCAATCATGATGGAGCGATCCATAACGCCATCTATGAGCATTTTCTGTCTGAGCAGGCCGCTGTAGCGATCATGGGCTCGCGTCAAGTTGGCAAAACGACTCTGGCGCGAGAGATTGCCGATAGGCGCCCCGCATCTTTTCGGCCGGCAATCCTACACCCGTGTCGCTGACTGAGATCAGCAGTTGGGGATATCCGTCGAGTTGCGACTTGGCGGTAGGTACTCCGCCTGTCTCCTTCATCGCCTCGATGGCGTTGAGCATGAAGTTCATGAGCATCTGCTGCAGTTGCACACGGTCTGCCGTGATTTTGGGAAGGTCGGCGGCAAGATCGGTGTGCATCGATCTCAACGAAGAGCGAAGGCGACGAGCGCATCCCCGAGCGGCTCTTCTGCAATGCCCTGGTGTCCGCCCGCTGCAATCACGATGTACTGTTTTCCTTCTATCTGGTAGGTCATTGGTGTGGCATTTCCACTGGCAGGGAGTTGCTGCTGCCACAGCATCTCTCCTGTAGCAATGTCGAAGGCTCTGATGTGGGGATCCGTTGTGCCGGCGATGAAGACCAGGCCGGAGGCCGTGACGATCGGGCCGCCCAGGCTGATGGACCCGGCCGGAATTGCGCCGTGATGGCCGCCGAAGTCCGCCATCGAGCCGAGCGGAATCTGCCAGCGGATCGTTCCATGGATCATATCGACCGCAGTCAGCGTACCCCACGGAGGCTTGCTGCACGGTAGATCCGACGGCGCCTGGAGAAAGCGTCGGAGCATGCCATAGGGGGTTCCGCGTTGGGAGCCGTAGTTTCCGTCTTCTGTGCCGCTCTGCACCTTGTCGCGCGGAATCAGCCTTACCCTCGCAGTCAGGTTGTTCGTGTTTACGATCAGCAAGCTGCGTTGGGGATCGTAGGCATACCCGCTCCAGTTCATTCCTCCCAAGTTTCCTGGTGTCGCCAACGCTCCCTGGAAACTCGGCGGAGTAAAGAGCCCTTCGTTCTGCAGCTTCGCAATTGCGGTGCGGCAGAACTCCCGTTCGCTATCGTTCACTCCCCACGCGTCGTCAGCGGTGAGGCTTTGTGGAGCGAGCGAAGGCGGGGCGATAGGAAATGGCTGCGTGGGTGAAGCGAGTTCTCCCGGAACATCGCTCTGTGGGACGGGGCGCTCCTCCACCGGAAACAACGGTTTCCCGGTGTCCCGATTGAGGACGTACAGGAATCCTGTTTTGTTGCCCTGGATGACTACCGAAACGCGCTTACCGTCGTGCACGACAGTCGCGAGCAGCGGTGGAGAGGCTGTGTCGTAATCCCACAGATCATGGTGAACGAGTTGGAAGCCCCAGGCCATCTTGCCTGAGGCGGCGTGTAGCGCGACAACGGAGTTTGCCCACCGGTTGTCTCCGTGACGAAGACCCCCGAAGTAGTCCGGACTGGCGCTTCCCGTGGGAACGAAGACGAGGTGACGCTCTGGGTCCACGGCCATGATCGACCATGCATTGGCCGCTCCGGTGCTCTGCCGAAACGTGCCTCCCGCGCTCGATCGAGGCGCATCGATGGCGATGGGATCCCACTTCCAGCGTAGTGCACCAGTCCGGGCATCGAAAGCCCGTACCACGCCGGACGGCATATCCGCTCGAGTGTTGTCGTCGATGGAGGAACCTACCACAACAAGGTCGTCAATCACGGCTGGTGGGGAGGTCATATGATACCAACCTCGGCTAAACTCTCCGGCGTTCCGATTCCTGTATCCCGGAACGTTTCGCAGGTCTACCTGTCCGTGCCTCCCAAAGTCCTGGCAAGGCGCTCCGCTGTGCGCGTCCATTGCGATCAGCCGGGCGTCCAGCGTGGCCTCATAGATGCGTCGCCTGCACGGTTGTCCATTCTGTTTCTTTGGATCAAGCCAGGTGGATACACCACGATTGATGAGGCCGTCGCCATAGTCCAGCGTTTGATCGATCTTGGGGTCGTAGGCCCACCGCTGCCGCCCAGTAATCGGGTCCAACGCGATCACCCGGTTGAATGGCGTGGTCAAGTACAAAATGCCATCCACAAGGATCGGCGTGGTCTCAAAGCCGCTGCGTTTGCGCCCATCCTTCCCATCTGAGATGTCTCCTGTATGAAACGTCCATGCGACCTTGAGCCGGGCAACGTTGGTTCGATCAATCTGCGTGAGACGGGAGTACCGCATTCCCCCCGGATCGTTGCCATAGCTCGGCCAATCGGTCTCGCTCTGGGCGTGGGCTCCGCTTATCGTGGCAAGGCAGGCAACGGCTACAATCAACATCACGACGATCCGCCGAATCTTCATGATCCACAGATAAGGGAACCTGAACCCTTCCGGCAATCGGTTTGGGATAAGCGGGACGCAGCAGGGACGAGCGGGCTCTATTCCCACCAGCACGACGGTACGTTATGGTGTATCCATTGTGAGAGCGCACGACCAACCCGGCACAGATTTCGAAACGGTGATCAGCAAACAGCTCTCGTGGTTGTTCACATGGCTGGGCTTCACGGCATTCGGGTTGCTCAGTTTTGAGTACCGCTATCTGGACGACCTAGCGCGTGCTCATCCCCACACCTTTGCGATCCACATGTTCGAGGAGATGAGCGGTGCCTATGTCGCCCTGCTCATCTTTCCGTTTCTCCTCTGGGGTGCGCGCCGCTTCCGGATACGTCGCACCAACTGGTGGCGTATGCTGCCGCTCAATCTCCTGTTCCTTGTCGTTCTGTCGATCTGCGATACGACCTTGATGGGGTTGACCCGAAACCTCTTGGCTCCTCTGCTGGGGCTGGGCCGGTATGACTACGGCAACATGGCTTATCGCTATCCCATGGAGTTCGCCAAGCACGTCACGCTCTATTGGACGGCTGTCGCAGCGATCTACGTCTTCGACGCCTATCAGGATGCGCGCAATCGCCAGTTGCGCACAGCGGATCTGGAGGCGCGTCTCGCCGAGGCTCGCCTGCAGAACCTTCGGCTTCAACTGCAGCCACACTTTCTCTTCAACGCACTCAACACCGTCTCATCCGTAATGTATGAGGATGTCGAGCGGGCAGACAGCATGCTGGCGAGACTCGGAGATCTTTTGCGGCGCACGCTGAACGTAGCAGAGATTCAGGAGATTTCCCTTCGAGAGGAACTCAGCCTCGTAGAGAGCTATCTTGCAATCATGCAGGAACGCTTCGGAGAAGACCTGCAAATCGCGTTCGATGTCGATCCCGAACTTATGCAAGTTCCTGTGCCGCAGTTGGTACTGCAACCTTTAGTAGAGAACTCTCTTCGCTATGGACGGGATCCAATCACCTCCCAAGTGAACCTGCGGATTTCAGCCTCTCGCAGCGGCGCAGGAATGCTGCTCCAGGTGCGGGATAGCGGGCCTGGGATTGTCGGTCTTGAAACGGGAACTTGCCGCAAAGGAATCGGAATTGGCAACACCGAACAGCGCCTGCGGGCTCTATACGGTGAGCCTGAACCTCTTCTCCTCGAAAATGCAAATGGCTTTACTGTCTCCATTCGAATCCCCTTGCGCTTGGAGGCCGCTTCGATATGAGTTCGCCCCCGATCCGTGTCTTTGTCGCTGACGACGAAGCACCGGCACGACGAAAAATTCAGCGTTTTCTGAACACAGATCCAGCGGTCATCGTCGCAGGAGAGGCTAGTACCGGCCGGGCCGCTGTTGCCGGAATCGAGCGTACGCAACCGGATCTGCTCTTCCTCGATGTACAGATGCCAGATATGGACGGATTCGAGGTGATCGCCGCACTTGAGACGGAGAGACTTCCGAAGATCGTCTTCGTGACGGCTTACGACCAGTACGCTCTCCGTGCAATCGAGTTTCATGCGTTCGGCTATCTGCTCAAACCCTACGATCGATCTCGTTTCGACAAGGTGTTTCATGAAGCGAAGCAGTGTCTTGAGCAGCAATCCCTGAGCCAGGTGAACGAACGGCTACATGAACTGCTTCTCGCAATGCAGGATCGCAAGCAGGGCGTTCCCAGACTGTTGGTTCAGGAGAACGGCCGTGGGGTCCTACTCGAACTGAACGAGATCGATTGGGCAGAATCTAACGGCAATTACCTCAAGCTTCACGTTGACTCCAAGATCTATACGGTGCGTGGGACGATTGAGAGCCTGATGCTGAAGCTGGACAGCTCCCGTTTTCTACGGATCAACCGCTCATGTCTGGTCCGCGTCGCGTTCATTCAGGACCTTCATGTCTGGTCGCATGGCGAGTATCGGGTTGTGCTGCTCTCCGGCGAGGTGCAGACCTGGACTCGGCGTTACCTAGATCGCCACCCCGAGCTGTTGCACAAGCTGTGACGCAGCTCGCAGTAGACTATTCCTCAATCAATGCTGAACGACGAGTCGAAGAGCAACCTACGAAATTACGCACACACGCCTTCCCTGAATGAATAAATAAGTCAGCTTCAACACAATGCGTTCCTCCGAGGGGACTGATGCCAGTTGCCGGAACCAAAACTCCTTCACAAACGCGGCGACCTTCGGCGGTCCCGACACGCGGAGAGGGGTCTGACGCCATGCGGGGTGACAAGTCGGCGAGCTTTGCATGATCACCGACGGTTAGAACACCTTTGCCCAACCGTGCTCCGGATGCCAAGACGTCAAGTGTGGCGACTGAGTTGGTCATGTTCGTCCAAAGCAGCCAGGATGCCTTCAAGATCATTTACGCGTACGGACTTCTGATGGAAGTACGTTTGTCTCAATTCTGCGCAGTCGGATAGCGGCAGAGAGAATGACGCCGAGGAGGCCCATGCCGCCGAACGTTGCCCAGAAGAGGTCCCCTAGCTGCTGAAGCGAGCAGAGAGCGCGCCTCCTGCAGACACGCTCTCTCCTGGGTCCAGTGTTGCAACGATTGCCTTCGTGCCCATTCGTTCTCCCTATAAGGGAGAAGATCAAGAATCCTCGTCGTCCCGATGCGACAGGCTCAGCCGGACTCGCAGCGCCAGTCCCATGCAGCTCCCGACAAATTCATGACGATGCAATTCCGACCCGCGAATAACAGACTAATCCATCGTCGCTCACACACCTGTCCCGTCTCCTGCTCGCCCTGCCCTCGAACAACGGAAAACAAAGGCAACAACACACGCAACCTCACGGATGCGCAGAATTGGCAAGTCACTCCAAATCAGAGGCTTCCATGGCATGGCGTCAGAAAACAATTCGGCCGCCCAACTGCACCTGTCTCGGCTGGCTGGTCGATGGTACCGCCGTGATGTAGCCGAAGTTGCTGGCTGTTGCGCTGGATACGTTTGGAGCCGAGAAGACAGGGTGATTCAACGTATTGAAGGTTTCGAAGCGGAGCTGAAGGTAGACCTTCTCCGTGAAGTGAAAGTTCTTCATGATCGAGGCATCCATATTGTTGAAGCCATCCTGCCGTACTGAAGAGATCGTCTGCGGCAACGCGCGGTAGTGGAACGCATACTGGCCGTTGAGGAAGGACGTTCCATCGCAGGCTCCGTTGGTTGGGCAGGTGGTGGCGTTACCCGTAACAAAAACGCTGGTGTTCAACGCCGGAGTGCCCGAACCCGCCGGACTGATGTTGCGTGGGCTGTTCTTGATGTCACGAAAGGCATAGCCCGGCTCGAGCGGAATGTCGGCCGAAAAGTAGATTGGCGCGCCGGTCTGGAACTGGTAGATGCCGTTCACCACGAAGCCGCCGAGCAACTCGTCCATCAACTTGCTCTGGCCAAAGTTGACGATCTGTCCCCGTCCAAACGGCAGATGGTAAGTTCCACCAACGGTGAAGTGATGCGTGTGATCGAACGGCGAAATGCGTCGCGTAGGCAGCACATCTTCGTCGTTCAATCGGGTGTCCGCCTCGATCAGCCTCGAGAACCCGTAGTTGGCGGTCAACGTCAGCCCATGTTTCGTGCGCTGTTCTACATGCACCAGCGCGCTGTTGAAATAGGACTGCCCGATCGTCTCGTTTTCTTCCGTGACTGCGGCGTTGCAGAACTGGGGGTATGGGACCAGGAGGTTGGACAGAGTCGTGGTCGATCCATTGCAACTCGAGCTGTTTGGCAGCAATCCGGCAAACGGATTGGGCACGGCCGTGCCGTACGCGGTCGCCAGGCTCTCATCACGGTAGGGATTCGTCGTTAGATACGGAAGTTGGTTTGCATTGAGGTTCTGCGTGGCAATCGGCAGATGCAACGCGTGGTTGCCAACGTAGAGCACCTCGACCATCGTGCTTGAAGTCACCTCCTGCTGGACGCCTAGGTTATAACGCTCCGAGTATGGATCGTGCTGGACCGGAGCCAGGAAGCTAATGGCCTGCCCCAGGAACGTACTCGCTCCCTGGGAGGATCCTGCCGGCTGCGCAAATCCGTTTGGGAAGGGATTGTTCAGGCTACCAGCGGAGGTTAGATAGCTGTTGGTGGTGGCGACATACGAGGTGGAGGCGCTGAAGCCCTCCTGGTTGTCGAGGGCATTCGAGGAGTAGGTGCCGGTCGCGGCAAGATCGGCGAGTGTCTCCGGCTGCACGAAGACCCCAAAGCCGCCACGTACCACCGTCTTTCCATGAAACGCTGCGGGGCTATAGGAGAAGCCGAGGCGCGGGCTGAGAAAGCCGCTGTTGGTCTGGTATGGCGCTCCTCCGTTCGCGCTGGGATAGGTGAGTCCTCCCAACGTGTTTAGGCCGACGATGCCCACGGTCGCATTCGGATGCGCGGCATAGGCCTGCGCAGCAGCGGCCGAGACAGTGGTCACCCCAGCTGGGTTGAACCCGCTGACCGTGCGTCCGAACTTCTCGTGATAGGGCGTATCGATATCAAAGCGTACTCCCATATTGATGGTCAGCTGCTTGCTCACCCGCCAGTCATCCTGTACGAAAGATCCGACGTAGTACTGCCGGTAGTCGGCGCGGGCATTCAGGTCATACTCGCCCGAGGTCGGCAAGCCCAGCAAGAAGGATGCTAGGTCGCCACCGAACTTTTGCGCCGAGCCACTTGTCCCCGACGTGACGAAGTTGGTCGCGAAGGTAAAACTTCCGGATGAGTCGCCGAAGTTCTGAACCCGCAACTGGTAGCGCCGGCCGTCGAAGCCGATCTTCACCGTATGCCGTCCCAATTCCTTTACGACATCGGAAAAGATTTGATAACTCGTGGTCGGATCGAGAGCCGAACTGGTATCGCCAAGGCATTGATAGCTGGTGAAGCTGCCGCAGGTACCGAAGTTGACCATCGGCAGCTGTACCTCTTGGCTTGCACTCGCCAGCGCTGCCGGCAAGCCGACCGTTCCGGGGCTGTACACCTCCGCCGGAGTCCCGTGTACCTCATCGAAGTACGTCCAATTGGCACGGACGTCGATGACCGTCGTAGGGTTCAGCGTGTAGACATCGTCGAGGGTGGTGCCGAAGTTCTCGCGCAGGAGGGTGGTGCCAGTGGTTCCATTCCCAAAGTAGTCATTCTTCACCTGGGTGCGGTGGTTATGGCGAAAGTCGAAGAAAACATGATTGCGATCCCCCAGGTTGTAGTCCAACCTCCCGAACTCATTGTTGTAGGTATCCACGCTCGGGGCGTTGCTCAGGTAGTTGTCTTGCCCGCTGCTCGTCACATCTGATGTGTCGTTCGCTTGCGGATAGAGGTTCATATAGGCAAGCGCCACCGGATTCAAGGGACCGAGAGCTGTCAACTGGTTGTTGGGAATGGGGGTACGGACGACCTTGCCCCCCACCAACGCGGCCGAGAACGGATTGTAGATTTGGTTCGGATCCGCGGCGCCATTGCTGTTGCAGGTCGCGAGCCCGCTGCTCGCATTCACTGTATATCCAGCGCTGCTGCACCCCCCGGCAAGCACTTGCGAGAAGTCTCCGGTGCGCTCCGCTGCCGTCGGCACCGTTGTTATTTGTGACGCGGGCGTCGAATCCTTCAGCCCCTCATAGGCGAAGAAGAAAAACAGCTTGTCTCTCCCGTTGAAAACCTTGGGGATCAACACCGGTCCGCCCACTGTGAGCCCATATTGATTGAAGTGGGTCACCGGTGTCGGAATGACCGGGGTGGCGCGGTCGTTGAAGTAAAGATTCGCATCGAGATCGGAGATCTGTCCGAACTCGTAGACACTGCCGTGTAAGCCATTCGTACCGCTCTTCGTGACCTGATTGATGACGCCACCAATCGTGTGCCCGAAGGATGCATCGGTATCGAACGGGCGCACGGAGATCTCCTGAACCGAATCCTCGCTAGGGCTATAGGCCAACGCCCCGAGCAGGGTCAGGTCCGGGGAGCCGTCCAGCAGCACCTCGCTCACCTGGTTTGGGGTTCCGCCAATGCTCCATGAATTCGCTGCATTGTTATCAAACGGATGGGTAATTCCAGGAGCCGAGGTTGTGATCACCCCGACCGACAGCTCCGTCAGCACCGCGGGAGTGCGCCCATTCAAAGGTAGGTCTTCGACCGACCGGGTCGTAATCACCTGCCCCACGGACGCATTCGCCTGGTCGACCAGTGGTGCGTCGCCCGACACTGTCACCGTCTCAGCGGTGCTGCCCACCCGCATCGGCAGGTTGACGATCGGGTGCGCTTGCGACTCCAGGGTGACGCCGCTCCGGGTCATAGTTTCAAACCCTGTCTTCGTCGCCGTAATCGAATACTCTCCTGGCAAAAGGAATGGAACGACATATTCGCCTGCGTTGTCGCTCTCGGTCCGATCAGTGGTTCCGGTGTGTATCTCTCGCACCACGACGCTGGCGCCTGGCACGATGGCTCCGGCCGGATCGGTGACTGTTCCGCTGATGGTTCCGCGGAACTCCTGTGCGTTGGCGACTCCCCCAAAGAGTACGACCAGACCAAGCAGCGCGATCGCCAAGCCGGCTAGTTCGAAATGCCACTTCTTATACTTCATGCTTTTGTGTCTCCATTCTTCTTCGAAGGCTCTTTTTGGCCGGAGATCTGGAGTGAGTTTCCACGCAGGCTCATCCTTTGAAGAGAGGATTTGGCAACGTCGCCAAATCACAGTGCGGAATAGTAGACCCAGATCGGAAGATCCGTCAACAGCATAAAGTGTGAGTATTAAGAAGGGTTTTCTTGCTACGAAATATCTGCCCGGAGCTCTCGGCAGCCGCCGTTATCGGCGCGCCAACTGGGCCGGATAGCATCCGCAGGAGGATCGCACAATGAGAACGCCCGGCAACTTAATGCGAGCTGTTTCGCCGTCCTCGCTCTGCTGAATACGGTGCAGTAAGCGCTCGAGGGCGAGTTGTGCGAGGCGTTCGGCCGGCTGCGCCACCGTCGTAAGGGGAGGATCGATGAAGCTTGCGAACTCCAGGTCGTCGATGCCAATGAAGCCGATCTCGCCGAGGGGAATGCTGCAGTCGCGCAATGCTGACAAGATTGCGATGGTGATCGAATAACTCATTGAGAGAACAGCGGTAACACGCCCCCGCTTGCGGGTTAGCGCCGAGCTCAGTTCACGCTTCAATCCATCTGCATTTCGCCAAACTAACGTCTCTGGAGCGCCTCCGGCTGCGATCATTGCCTCCTCATATCCCTTCAGGCGACTGCCTAGCGGATGCAGCTTGTGAGGGGCCGTGACCGCAAGGATATGCCGATGCCCATGCCAGAGAAGGTGTTCGGTCGCCTGGAAGCTGGCGGTACGGTTGTGCAGAGTCACGGAATCAAGCTCCGGCGCGAGTGGCCGGTCGAACGCGACAACTGGCGTTTCCCCCAAAAGCTGCCGCACATCCGCGACGTTCGTTCCTGCGGCAGGGACAAGAATGATGCCGTCCACATGCGAGCGCTTCAGCGATGCCAGCTGGTCCCGCTGCAACTTGGCGTCCTCCTGGTGCATCAGCAGCATGACCGTAAAACCGCTGCGCTGGGCCTCAAGCTGGATCATGCGAATGGCGTTCCCAAAGAACACGTTGTTGACGTGAGGAAAGAGCACGCCGAGCGTTTGCGTGCGCCCCATGCGCAACCCGCGTGCCAGCGTGTTCGGCTGATATCCAAGCTGCTCGATGGCGGCTTCGATACGCTGGCCGACGCGTGGGCTCACAGACTTCCCTCCCCTCACGTAGCGTGAGACGGTGGACGCACCCACCTTTGCGGCGAGCGCAACGTCGATAATCGTCGGCCGTTTTTTCTCCTGCATGCAGTCGAATGGTAGCAGTTCGATGGACATGGATGCGATTCTTACGAAGTTTTACCGATCAACTTTTCTTGACGCTGAGCGGTCCAGCTTGCTAGTATCCGTCCGGAGGTGGCAACGTTGCCACCTCCAGTGGTTGCATACAGCTTTATCCAGGGGACAAGATCGCATGAGATGCATTTCGTCACATCTCTTTCTGCTCGCTTCCTGCGCCACGCTGACGTTCAGTCTCCAAGCGGAGATGGTCTGTAACGCACGTCAGTATGGGGCCAAAGGAGATGGCACCACGAAGGATACGGTGGCGATCCAGAGGGCGATTGATGCCTGCTCACGGAACGGCGGAGGGACGGTGGTCCTTGATGGCGCCCCTGTCTTTGTGAGCGCGCCGCTCGTCTTGAAGAGCCACATCGTATTCGAGATCGCCGCCGGAACCACCCTGGCCGGCAGTACCGATCATGCCGACTATCCCGATAAGGAAGAGTTCAAGGACCACGGCAAACAGGCGCTGCTCACCGCCACCAACGCCGTCCAGATCACCATCAGTGGCGGCGGCGTCATCGATGGCCGGGGGGAATCCTGGTGGCCGAAACCGCTCGAGCCGCGACCGCGGCTGATCGTATTCGACCACTGCAAGCATGTGCATATGCACGACCTCACCGTGCAGAACTCGCCGATGTGGCAGATTGTCTCCTATTACTCTGACGATCTGACCTTCCGCAATATGCGAGTGTTGGCCCCGGCGCACTCGCATAATACCGACGGCATCGATCCCTTCTCATCGTCGAACATTGTGATTGATCATGTGTTGATCGACACCGGCGACGACAATGTCGCAATCAAGAGCGGACAGCCGGGCTCACCAGGCCCGGATGCACCGTCACACAACATCGTCATCACCGACTGTACCTTTCTGCACGGACATGGCTTGTCGATCGGCAGCGAAATCGCGGGTGGGGTCCAAAATGTCCGGGCCGAGCGCATCACCTTCAAGGACACCGATCAAGGGGTGCGGGTCAAGTCGAACCGAGATCGCGGCAACGTCGATATAGGAAACTTCACGTTCCGCGACATGACCATGGAGGACGTAAAAACCCCCATCCTGATCAGCGAGTTTTATCCCAAGATCCCGGATACGATCACAGAGGAACAGAACACCCGCCTCACCCCCCGCTTTCATGACATCACCGTCGAGAACCTCACGGCTACTGGGGCGCGGCAAGCGGTCGTCATTGTGGGATTGCCGGAGTCGCCGATCCGCAATCTAAAACTCCTTAACGTACATATTGCGGGCAAGACAGGGGCAGTCGTACAGTACGCCAACGTTGTCGCCAGTAACTTCACGGTACACGCCGATGAGGGAGAAAACGTCCATGTCGGCGCGGGCGTAACCGGGTTGGCGCAGTGAGCAACGCGCGTTTGTTTTCCGCCGCAGTCATCGCCGCGCTGGCGGCTGTCATGGCACAAGCTCAAGATGTGCACGTGCGCGTGTCGCCCACATCGAAAGGAACCACCGCAAGCCGCGACGACTTCCCCACGATCCAGATGGCGATGGACCATGCTCCCGAGCCGGGACCGGGAGGGCGCCTCTATCTTCACATCGCTCCGGGCATTTATCCCGAGCGCGTGTTCGTGACGCAGAACCGGCCCCGGACGACCTTCCTCGGAGCTGGCGCGAACCCCGAAGACGTCGTCATTACCGCATCGCAAAACGCAAAGAGCGCGGGTGGAACCTTCTTCTCATCCACCGTAGAGGTCGACGCCAGTGGCTTCGAAGCAGACAACGTTACGTTCGAGAACGCTGCCGGGCATACTGGTCAGGGGGTCGCGATTACGGTGCGGTCCGATCGCTCCGTATTCAAGCATTGCCGCTTCCTCGGCGATCAGGACACGTTGTTCGCGGACTTCGGCCGCCAGTACTACGTAAACTCCTACATTCAGGGCGGCGTCGATTTCATCTTCGGCAATGCTGCCGCCGTGTTCGACGACGATGAACTCCACGTCATTGGTCCTGGCTACCTGACTGCGCAGTCGCGCGTGTCGGCGGAGCAGAACACGGGCTACATCTTTCGCCGCGCGCGCATCACGACAACCGATCTGGGCGGCAAAAGCTTCTATCTTGGCCGTCCGTGGCGCCCGTTCTCCCGAGTCGTCTTTCTCTCGTCAGAGATGCCGTCCAGTTTGAGTCCCGAAGGCTGGTCTCCCTGGCGGCAAGGAGGCTCCATTGAGAACGCATTCTATGCCGAGCGCGGCAGCTTTGGGCCGGGAGCGCGTGTCGCATCGCGAATCTCGGGGACGCATCAGCTGAATACCGCGATGGCGGCACAATTCACATCCGAGAGATTTCTCGCTGGCGCCGACCATTGGAATCCGATCCGAGAGGCGGCGAAGCTCCCATGAAGCGAGCACGAGGAACCTCTTTCCAGAGATGCGGCGCGTTCATGCTGCTTGCGACCGGCTCGGCCTGCGCCGCGCAAGATCGCCGGGTTGTGACCGAACCCCACATCCCGCATGCTTGCATTACCTTGCACGCGGCCCTCGCGTTAGCGAACGGCAGGTTGAAGGGTGGTGATGAGTCCAAGCTGGACACCGCGCGGATACAGCGAGCGCTCGATGGCTGCCCGCACGGCTTTGCCGTCGAGCTTGCGCCAAAAGCCGCCCGCAGCGGATTTCTGATCGGCCCCATCCGCATTCCTGCCGGCGTCACCTTGCTTGTGGACCGCGATGTGACACTGATGGCGTCACGCGATTCACGACTCTACGATCAGCGCCCTGGCAGCCGCGGTGTCGTGAA
>OUNK010000320.1_pt2 | contig 18392 bp, 13 predicted proteins | sample 1755341 | NCBI WGS metagenome assembly OUNK01 (sample SAMEA3914788, study PRJEB12502) | metagenome | biome: forest; material: soil | place: Canada | collected 2011-07-03 | depth 0.1 m | reverse complement strand
ATTCCATACCGAGTATTCGGGCATGAAGTTCGGCATGTTCTTCGTCGGCGAATATATCGGCATCATGCTGCAGGCCGAGTTTCTTCATGGCAGCCATCTTCTGAGCACTGATGGTTTTGTTACTGCGACCCACTCGCTCGCCAATTTCAGAGATGGTGAGGCCTTCTGCGTACAGACGAAATACTTCCGTTTCTCGCTTGCTGAGCTGCGGCAGTGAATCTGAGCCACCGGCGTTGGCCTCGGCCTGATCGAGAATCTGCTTCGCCGCGGGGGATAGATACCGATCTCCAGCGTGCGCCATGCGGATAGCTGACTCGAGATGCTGCAAGTCGTCCGATTTACTGACGATACCCGCCCCACCCACGTCAAGGATGCCTTGCATGACCACGCTGCTCTCTATGCCAGTGAGCACGACCAATTGCGTTGCTGGAAAACGGCGTCTCAGGAAGCGCAAGAGCGACAGCCCATCGCCGTAGCGGCCGTGCGGCATGGAAAAATCTGTCACCACCACATCGCAGGCCGATTTACCGAGTAGTTCCACCAGTTCCGTGGAACTTATGGCCATGCCCACCAGCGACAGCCATTTGAATTCGGACAGCAAATGTTCCATTCCGGCCAGCAAGGTCGGGTGGTCATCGGCTACGGCGACCCGTATGATCAATCCAGGCTCCTTGCGTATATCAACCTACGGTACGGATGTCTAAACTACCACAGCCCATGGTGCCCAAACTGACGGGTCCCACTGACGAGTTGTATTACGATTAGTCGTACCGGCAGGTGGTTTATCCCGCCGTCATTGCGAATAGGCGCGGCCAGGATGGAAAACCATATTCGCGTCGTGCTGGCCGATGATCATCCGATTATCCGGATGGGCATCGAAGCCACCCTCGACGACATTTCTACCGTTAAACGGATCGGCTCCGCCGCCGATTCGACGCAGCTAGTTGCCCTGCTCGATAACCAGTCCTGTGACATTCTGGTCACCGATTTTGCAATGCCCGGCGGCGAGCACGGCGATGGTCTCGAGTTAATCGCTTTTCTGCGGCATCGTTATCCGCATCTGCGTATTGTCGTGCTGACCAGCATGGATAAGGCCCCCTTGATACGCAGCTTGCTGACCCAGGGCGTGCATGCCGTACTCAGCAAGGCGGACGACATGTCTCATCTGCGTGCAGCCCTTCAGGCCGTCTATATTGGGCGTCGCTTTTTTTCGCCAAGCATTGCTCGCTTGATGAAATCGCTTCCTCGTTCCACCACCGCGAGCCTCTCGGAACGGGAGTCGGAAGTGATCGCGCTTTACGTCGGCGGCGAAAGCATCAACGGCATTGCTGAAAAATTGCAGCGCAGCAAGCAAACGATCAATACCCAGAAAACCAGCGCCATGCGCAAGCTGGGCATCGAGACAGATGCGGATCTATTCAAGTACGCAATCGAGTTGGGGCTGACGCACAAAGCGCCCAAGGAATGAAACGGCGCTCGGCGTAACCGATAACGGTCACGCTTGCGAAAAAGGAAAAGCCAACACGTCGCCGATCCTATCTGTGACCGCCAAACACATCAAAAGACGCTCGATGCCAAGTGCCACACCGGCGCAATCAGGCATCTTGCCGAGCACGGCAAGCAGTTGTTCGTCGATCGGCATTTCGCGCAATCCACGTTCGCGACGGCGCGCGTTATCACGCTGGAAACGGGTGCGTTGTTCCAATGCGTCATTGAGCTCGTGATAGCCGTTGGCGAGTTCGTACGGCCCAAGGTAAAGCTCGAAGCGTTCGGCCATCGGTGGGTTGCCTGGACGAATGCGGGCCAAGGCAGATTGGCTGGCCGGATAATCGTGGATCACGGTGATGCGATCGCGCGGGAAAAACGGTTGCAGCTTGTGGGTGATGAGTAGATCGAGCCAGTCGTCGCGAGTGAGTCCCTCTGGATCGATGCGGTACTCGGCAAGCGGCTTGCGCAGTTCTTCGATGTCCGCATGCAAAGGATCCAGGCCTAGTTCATCCAGGAAAAATTGCCGGTAGCCTTCGATGAGCACTTCGGCACGCCGACCGACCATCGCTAGCGCGGACTCGACAAGCGTGATGACCTCTTCCATCAATTGCCTGTGATTCCAGCCGACGCGATACCACTCCAGCATGGTGAACTCGGGGTTGTGTCGCTCCCCCGCTTCGCCATTGCGGAAGACACGTCCGAGCTCGTAGCAATCGCCCACACCATCGGCAAGCAATCGCTTCAACGGATGTTCCGGCGACGTGCGCAACCAGCGTTCGCGCGCCCCAGCATCGACATGGCCGTTGAATGGTGCGTTGAAGCTCTCGATGTTCGGATCGGTATTGCCGGCCACGGACAGGATGGGGGTTTCCACTTCCAGCACGCTGCGCTCGGCGAAAAACGCCCGGATAAGCGCGTAGAGCTGGGCCCGCACCTGCAGGCGCTTGCGGAATGACGTCACCCTATTGGCATCCATGACAGTTATGTCCCGTACTTCTTGAACAGATCAAGCAGGCGCGCCTCGTCCCAAATCTCCACGCCAAGTTCCTGGGCTTTGTCGAGCTTGGAACCTGCAGCTTCGCCGGCAACGACGAAACTGGTCTTCTTTGAAACGCTGCCGCTTACCTTTGCACCAAGCGCCTCCAGTTTCTCCTTCGCTTCGTCACGCCCCATGCTGGTGAGCGTGCCGGTGAGCACTGCCGTTTGGCCTTCCAGCGGCAGCGCGGCGGCAACAACCCCCTGCTGCGCAGCGGCGAGTAGGCGGATCATGGCCGTCTCCGCCTCCTGTAGAGTCACGCGCTTGGTCCCGTCGCTGAGATATTCGTCGAGGCTTGCTGCAGCATTTTGCGGCAATCCCGCAGTAATCCAATGCGTGCTGCCGCCAGCACGCAACTTCTGGATCGACGGAAAATGCGTGGCGAGCAATTCGGCATTGCGACGACCAATGCCGTTGATGCCGGCGTCTTCCAACAATACGGCGAGGCTCAGCTTCTGATGCAAGCGTGACGAAGGATCGGCTTCGTCGGTCAGCGTGATGCCAGCCTTCAGCAACGCATCCACGACGACACGATTGCCATCCTGCTGGAAGAACGCGGCGATCGAACCTGCCACCTCGCCGCCGATGTCCGGCAGCTCGCGCAGGATCGCGGCAGGCATGCTGCGCACCCATTCCAGGCGCCCGAGCCAACTGGCGAGTGTCTTCGCCGTGCTTTCGCCGATGTGCACGATGCCCAACGCGTACAAGAAGCGCGCCAACGTCGTTTTCTTGCTGGCATCAATCGCCTCAACGAGGTTTTCTGCCCATTTGGTGGCGATCTTGCCGGCTTTCACGGTTTCCGGAACGGTGCCGTCTCGCTCGTCGGCACGCTGTTTCATTTCCAGGAAGTGTTGCAGTGTCAGGCCATAAAGATCGGCAGGCGTGTGCACGTAGCCAAAATCCACCAGCGCATCGACGAAGCGTTCGCCGATGCCTTCGATATCCATGGCACGGCGCGATGCGAAATGAATCAGCGCTTCTTTACGCTGCGCCGCGCAGATCAAGCCACCGGAACAACGCCACGCTGCCTCGCCTTCTTCACGCACGAGAGCCGAGCCGCACACCGGACAATGCGTGGGCATGTGCCATGGCTGCGTCTTCGCCGGTCGCCGTTCAAGAATGACACGGACAACTTCGGGAATGACATCGCCCGCGCGGCGCACGATCACGGTGTCGCCAACGCGCACATCCAGTCGTGCCACCTGATCGGCATTGTGCAAGGTGGCGTTGGTTACGATGACGCCGGCCACTTGTACGGGCGTGAGACGCGCGACCGGAGTTGCTGCACCGGTGCGTCCGATCTGTATTTCGATCGCATCGACCGTGGTGCTTTGCTCCTGCGCAGGAAACTTGTGCGCGATGGCCCAGCGCGGGGCACGCGCTACGAAGCCCATCTCGCGTTGCCCGGCGTAATCGTCGAGTTTGTAGACAACGCCGTCGATGTCGTAAGGCAAGCTATCGCGTTTGGTGCCAATGCGGCGGAAATACGCAATCAAGCCATCAAAACCCTTGGCGACATCCACTTCAGCCGAAACCGGAAAGCCCCATTCGCGCAGTTTCTGCAGCGTTTTGGAATGGGTCGGTGGCAGCTCTTTGCCTTCGACGACGCCTATCGCATACGCATAAAAACTGAGTTTACGTTTCGCAGTGATTGCCGGATCGAGCTGCCGCAACGATCCTGCAGCGCCATTGCGTGGATTGGCGAGCGCCTTCTCGCCATGCTCGCGTGCATAGCTATTGAACGCTTCAAAATCCTTACGCAGCATGATGACTTCGCCGCGCACTTCCAACACGCGCGGCCAATCATCGCCGCGCAAACGCAATGGGATCGCACGCACGGTGCGCAGGTTGGCGGTGACGTCCTCACCTGTTTCGCCATCACCACGCGTGGCACCCTGCACAAAAACACCATTTTCGTAGCGAAGGCTGATGGCCAGACCATCCAGCTTCGGCTCGACCGAAAACACCGGATTGCTGCGACCTAGCGTTTGCTCGATACGGCGCTCGAATTCGGCGATCTCGCGATAACGTTCGCGGTCGTTGTTCCCTTCCTGTTCGAAGGCGTTGTTCAACGACAACATCGGCAACGCGTGCCGTACTTCGGAAAAACCGCCCAGCGCCCGCGCCCCAACGCGGCGCGTCGGCGAGTCCGGGCTGGCCAGTTGCGGATGCGCGACTTCGAGTGACTCCAGCTCGCGCATCAGGGCGTCGTACTCGGCATCGGTGATCTTAGGATCGTCGAGGACGTGATAGCGATAGTTGGCTTGATCGATGCGTTGACGCAGGTCGTCCACGCGCTGTGCCGGCAAGGGGGATGCTGACGGTTTGCTCATTCCTGAAGTGTAACGATTTGGGGTTGTCGGATGATGCCCCCTATTGAGGATGCGTGGCCCATCGCAAGGCAATAACTAGCTTCGCCGCCGGCTGCCTGCGAAAGGGCTTTTGCCTGGAATCCCGAGACATATAGGCTGCCCCCAGCAAGCACTCATTCACGCAAATAGCTGCCACAGCAGGTATCATAACGCGCATGCCCCCGTCCTCCGTCGCTCCCTCCGCCACCGCAACTGCGGCCATGGCAGAATTGGGCGGCCTTTCCTCGCGCCAGCGCTATAGCGGTCTCATCTGGCTGGTTTCCGCCGCGTTCTTCATGCAGGCGCTCGATTCCACCATCGTCAACACGGCGGTGCCGGCGATGGCCAATGCCCTCGGCGAATCGCCGCTGAATATGCGCAGCGCGCTGACGAGTTACGTATTGACCTTGGCAATTCTGATCCCCGCCAGCCCGTGGCTGTGCGATCGTTTCGGTACGCGCCGGGTGTTTGGCATCGCCATCAGCGTCTTTGCGATCGGCTCGCTGCTCTGCGGCATCTCACAAACGTTGCCGGAGCTGGTGATGGCACGCGTACTGCAAGGCTGTGGTGGTGCGGCGCTGATGCCGGTAGGCCGTTACGTTCTGGTGAGAACCATCGACAAGCGCGAGTTCGTGCAGGTGATGAGTACGGTCGCCACCTTCGGCCTGCTCGGTTCCGTGCTTGGCCCACTGCTCGGCGGCGCTCTAGTGGAGTACACCAGTTGGCGCCTGATATTCCTGCTTAACGTGCCCGTGGGCATCGTCGGCCTATGGCTCAACCAACGCGAGATGCCGGAGTATCGGCTCGATAAGGCCAATCGTTTCGACCTGCTCGGTTTCCTACTTTTTGCTGCTGCTTCGGCGCTGCTGTTGGCTGCTTCGGAATTCGCAGGCGACGAAACCATACGCTGGGCGCAGATGGGAGCGCTGGTGCTGGCGGCGATAGCATTCGGTGCGGTGTACGTGTGGCACAGCCGCCGCACCGATCATCCCGTAGCCGATCTCAGCCTATTGCGTGTACGCAGCGTCTGGGTCTCGCTGTCAGGCAATCTGCTGACACGCCTAGGCGTTAGCGGCATGTTCCTGTTGATCGTGCTGTTCCTGCAGGTGGGATGCGGGTGGTCGCCGCTGATGGCGGGCTTGATGATGGTGCCGCAGGCCCTCGGTTCGATCAGTGCGAAATGGCTGGTGAACCGTCTGCTGATCCGCTTCGGCTATCGCCGCATGCTGTTCGGCAATACCTTGATCGTGTCGGCGCTCCTGGCCATGTTCGCCTTGCTTGGTCCCCATACGCCGCTGGCGCTGATTGCGCTGCTGGTGTTCGTGTACGGCGGCTTCATGGGCATGCAGTACACCACCATGAACACGCTGATCTATGCCGACCTGGACATCAAATACGCCTCGATGGCCTCATCGATGGCGTCGACAACGCAGTATCTATCGATGAGCTTCGGTATTGCCCTGGCCACTATCGCTATGCAAACGCTGCTGCACGGTCAAGGCAACGCGGCCTATATCGTCGCATTTCGCTGGACGGTGATCTTGCTGGCGATTATTACCGCCGTCGCTAGCCGCGTATTTGCGCGGCTCGATAAGCTTCCTCCCGCACGGGTGCCATCTCCCCCTTAAGCGGGTAGCATGGCGGCGATGCTTATGATCGAAGGATTCCGACCATGCACCACGCCAACGAGATTCTGCTCTCTCTTTTCATCGTCTTCGTTGCTGCGCAGATCGGCGCGGAAATCGCACAGCGGCTGAAGCTGCCGGGTGTGGTGGGCGAGATTGCCGCTGGCTGCGTGATCGGCCCTTCCCTGCTCGGCTGGATCACGCCCGAGCAAATCGCTTCTGGCACACCGCTAGATGTGCTGTCGGAAATCGGCGTCGTGCTGCTGCTTTTTTCCGTGGGCCTGGAAACGCGGCTTGAAGATCTCAAGAAGGTCGGCAATTCAGCCATGCTCGTCGGTGTGCTCGGCGTGCTGTTGCCGTTCGGCATGGGCGCGTTCTGGGCGCATACGAGCGGTTACCCGTGGGGTAAGTCGATGTTTGTCGCCGCGGCATTCGTGGCGACGTCTGCTGGCATCACGGCTCGCGTACTGCAAGAACTCGGTGTACTGCAGCGCGTGGAAAGCAAGGTGATCCTTGGCGCTGCCGTGATCGACGACATCCTGGCCATGTTGCTACTTGGCGTGGTGGTCTCTCTGCAAGGCGGCGAAGGCTTCAACCTTGTCCATCTGCTGATGGTACTGGCAGGCGCAATCGGGTTTATTGCCATAATCGGCTGGGGCGGCACGCGCATGATGCGCTGGAATTCAACGTGGCTCGACAAGCCACGCAGCGTTTACTCGCCCTTGTTGATCGTGTTGGCGCTATGCCTGGGTCTGGCTTATGTGTCGACCCTGTTCGGATTGGCTGCGATTATCGGCGCTTTCCTCGCCGGCATGATCGCCTCTGAAACTCGTCAGCAGCACACATTGGAAATTCAGTTCCAGCCACTCCTCGCTTTGCTTACGCCCTTCTTCTTCGTGCTGACTGGAAGCAAGATCAATCTGCATTTGCTAGCCAATACCGATGCGCTGATCGCGTTGACCGTCGTGACAGTCATCGCCATCATATCCAAGCTGCTCGGCGGCTTTCTTGGCGCGCTGTCGCTTGGTCGCCTTGGCGCGACCATCGTTGGCTTCGGCATGGTGCCTCGCGGAGAAGTCGGCGTCGTGATTGCCAGCCTTGGGCTTGCCGCTGGTGTCTTCAACGACGAGATGTACGCGATCATCGTGGCGATGTCGCTGCTCACTGCCATGGTGACACCGCCGGTACTTGCATGGCTGCTACGGCGAACGGTGGACGCTCAACCGCGCGCAACGTGATACGCCGCCAGTGCAGCGTGACGCGATTCGCCCAGATCGACCATCGGCGATGGATAGCCGCTGCGCTTGAGCAGCGTGGCATCTTTCCACGGTTCGTGAACCAGCGCATCGGATGAAGCGGCCAGCTCTGGCAGCCAGCGACGCAAATAGATGGCTTTCGGATCGAACTTCTGCGCCTGCGAGACCGGATTGAAAATGCGGAAGTACGGCGCGGCATCCGCTCCGCAACCAGCTACCCATTGCCAACCAAGCGTATTGTTGGCGAGGTCGGCATCCACCAACGTGTCCCAGAACCAGCGCGCACCGTGATGCCAGTGCAGGCGCAGATTCTTGGTGAGAAAACTGGCCACGATCATACGCACGCGGTTGTGCATCCAGCCGGTATGCCAGAGTTCGCGCATGCCTGCGTCAACCAAAGGGATGCCGGTTCGCCCCTGTTGCCATCGTCGCAACTGCACGTCGTCATCGGAAGCCCAGGGAAAGCCCGCGAATCGCGGATTGAAGTTCTCGATGGGCGTCTTGGGAAAGTGATAGAGCAAGTGATGCGCGAATTCGCGCCAGCCAAGCTCGCGCAGATAAGGCTCGAGATCAGGCCGATGTTTCGCGCTTCGCGTTCGCAGCAACGCCGTCAGCTCATGATGGATCTGGCGCGGCGTGATTTCACCGAAGTGCAAGTGCGGCGAAAGCCGGGATGTACCGTGTCTCGCTGGCACATCGCGTGCAATGGCGTAGTCGCCAGCGGCGTCATCTGCGAACAACTCGAGCATGGCATGCGCGCCATGCTCGCCCGGCGTCCAAGCCTCCTGCATGCCTTTGTCCCACAGGATGGTGGGCAACAGGCCAAGGCTAGCCAACTTCAGTCCGTGCTTTGCGGGAGCCACATGTAAGGGCGAAGGAACCGGCAGAGGCGCGGCCTCATCAATCAACGTCCGCAGCTTGCGCCAGAAGGGCGTAAAGACACGATAAGGCTGCCCTTCCTGCGTTGCCAGTTGCCAAGGCTCCTGCCAGAGCGCACTACCGAAACTATGCACGGCAACGCCCCGTTCGCGCAGCGCTGCCTTGATCTGCATGTCGCGGGCGATGGCTGCTGGTTCGTACAGGCGATTCCAGTACACGGCATCGGCGCCGCTTTCTTTCACGACATCCAAGAGGAGCTGCAAGCTTTCGCCTTCGCGAATATGCAATGAGCCATGATGTTGGTGCAAAGAGCTATCCAACGCCTGCAATGCATGGTGCAACCACCAACGGCTAGCTGCGCCGGGGGACCAGTCGCCCTCTTCCTGCGGCGCATGAATATAGAGCGGCACGACACCGGCATGATCAGAACAAGCTCGGTGAAGTGCCGCGTTATCGGCTAGGCGAAGGTCGCGTCGAAACCAGACGATGGCAATGCTCATGCCACCAGTGTGGCGGGATTTACGCCGTAGGCAAAGCGCCACCGACGCGCTTAGATCGCATCAGAGCGGCGTAAAGCACCGGCATCACCAGTAAAACCAGCGGCACCTGCACCACCATCCCAGCGATGATGGCAACGGCCAGCGGCTGCTGCATCTGAGAACCTGTGCCCCACGCCAAAGCCAGTGGTGACAGAGTCAGAATTGCCGCAAGCGTCGACATCAGGATCGGGCGCGTACGGTGCTGCGCAGCGGCCAGCAGGGCCTCGTGCAGCGGCAACCCCGTGGCGATATCTTCCAGCTCAGAGAAATAGAAGATCGCCACCTCAGTCACGATGCCCACGATCATGGTCATACCCATCATCGCGGAAATATTGAGTTCGATGCCGGTAACCCACAACCCAATGAATACCGCACCTATCGCCAACAACGGCATCGCCAGAATGGCCAGTGCCACGCGGAAGCTTTCGTAGAGGAACAGAAGCAAGGTAAACACCAACGCGATCGCGGCTAGCAACACCACCGTCAGGCCGCGAAACGCCTCTTGCTGTTGCTGATATAGCCCACCCAGCTGGTAGTACATACCTTTGGGCAGCAAGCCAGGTTTGGCCAGCATAGTCTTCACGTCATTGACGGTCGCCCCCATGCTTCGCCCACTGATGCGACCGGTGACCGCCACCATGCGCTTGAGGTTGTTGCGTGTAATTTCGGGTTGCCCTTGTACCACCTTCAACGTGGCGATCTGCGACAACGGCAGCAAATGACCGTCCGCCGCGCGAATCGGTAGCGCCGACACTTGTTCCAGATGTCGATATGATGTCACCGGCAAACGCACACGCACGCCAACGACCTTACCTTCGGCAGGCAGTTGCGCGGACACCGTGCCATCAATAGCCGCGGTAACCTGATCGGTAACCGCGGCAGGATCGAGCCCTTGTAGCGCCGCCTTCGCGGGATCAACACTCATGGTCAGTGCGTCACCGGCTGGATTGATGCCGTTGAGCACACCGTTGACGCCTTTGATCTTGCCCAACGCATCGGCAACGCGTTCGGCGGTTGCGTTGAGTTCATCAGCATTGTCGCTATAGAGCTGAATCTCGATCGGCTCGGGCACAGCAACCAGATCGCCGATCATGTCCTCCATCAGCTGCGACACATCGACGTCGAGGCCCGGCACTTTTTCTTGGGCCTCTTTACGGATGTCGTTCATCACCTCTTCGGTGGATGGACGGGAACCGTTTTTCAAGCGAACAAAAATATCGCCAGTATTGGCTTCGGTCAGCCCATCGCCCAACTGCAGGCCGGTGCGCCGGGAATATGTATCCACGTAGGGATTGGCCCGGATGATCGCCTCGACCTGGTTGAGCAAGCGCCCAGTTTCTTCCAACGATGTGCCAGGCTTGGAAATGTAGTCGAAGGTAAAACCGCCCTCGTCCATCGCCGGCATGAAACCCGTCCCAACGCGACCGTAAGCCACCACACCAACGACGAACAGCGGTACCACCAGAAGCAGCATCCATAGCGGACGTTTCAGCCAACGCTTCAACAAACCTTCGTAACCGCTCGTCACGCGCTGTGAGAAACGGCTAGGCGAATGATCGGCGATATGCCGTTGATCGAGTAACCTCTCCGACAACAACGGCACCACGATCCATGTCAGCAAATAGGAAATAATCAGTGCGCTTGCCATCGTGAGCGACAGCGCCTTGAAGAACGCGCCTGTCACGCCGGTAAGAAAGGCGAGCGGCACAAAGATCACCACCGTGGCAGCACTGGAACCGGTGAGCGGCCGGGTGAATTCCCACGCCGCATGCGCAATGCGTTCGTGGATTTCGCCCGTTGCACCACGCAGCCTGCGCATGATGTGTTCCAACATCACGATCACGTCATCGATGATCAGGCCGACGGCAGCGGCCATTCCGCCCAGGGTCATCATGTTGAAGCTCATGCCAAGCATGCGCAGCAGCAACACGGTAATCGCTAGTACGGCAGGCACGACGATCAAGGCTACGATGATTACACGCGTATTGCGCAGAAATACAAACAACACGAGACCGGCCAATACGATGCCGACCAAGATGGCATCGCGCACGCTTCCGGCCGCGCCGGTCACCAGCTGCGACTGGTCATACCAATTGGCCAGCTTCACGCCTGGCGGCATCTGTGGCGCATAGTCCTGCAGGCGCTGCTTTACGTCGCGGGCGATCTGCACGCTGTTGCCGTCGGGCTGCTGGAAAACTTGCATCAGCACGGCATCCTGACCATCGGCCGTGACGCGAATCCACTGAGGTACATGACTGAGTGTCACCTCCGCGATATCGCCCAAACGCACTACGCCATGACTATCCGCGCGAACAACGATGCCTTGCAGAGCCTCGACCGTGCCGGGCTGATTGTCGGCGAGCAGCAGATAGAGCTTGTAGTGATCGGAGACATGCCCCATCGCCTGGATGGTCGCCGCATGACTTACCGCGGTCGCCACATCGGCGAGATTCAAATCCTGCGCGCGAAGTCGCTCTGGGTCTACATCAGCATGAAATTCGGCGACCTCCCCACCCTGCACACCCACATGCGCGACGCCGGGAATACTGCTCAGCAAGGGACGTAACTGGTATTGCGCCAAGTCATACAGTGCGCTCGGCGACAGCGTGTGTGAGCGCAAGCTGTAAGCGAGCATGGGATAGGTCGTCGGGTCCATGCGTCGGCTGGTGAGCTGCGTACCGGTCGGCAGTTCGGGCAACACCTGACTGGCAGCGGCATTGACGTCGCCTAGCGCACGGCTCATGTCCGTACCCCATTCGAAGGTCACCTCGATATCCGCGCTGCCGCGACTGGTCGTCGATCGCACATCACGCACGCCAGGCACGCGCCGCAGCACATCTTCGATTGGCGTGGTGACTTCGATCGCCATCTGGTCCGCCGGACGATCGCCGGCATCCAGTGCGAGTTGGACACGCGGGAAGGCGACGTTCGGGAACAACGCGACGGGCATGAATACCGCACTGGCAATGCCACCGACAGCCAGCATCAACACGAGGAACAACAGTGAGCGCCGATGGCGTTGCATCCATGCGGTGATGCTCACTTGGCCGCCTCCGATTGCTCGCGCACGGCGTCGCCATCGTTCAATTCGTAGCTGCCGAGCACGATGATGCGTGTCTTGCCATCGATCGCACCCTGCACACCGACGGTGTCGCCTTCAGGGTGCTTTAGCGTTACATCGATTCGCTTGGCGTGATCGTGATCCACCGCGAAGACGTAGTCGCCCTTGTCATCATGCAGCACGGCATTGCGGGGGAGTGCCCAAGCTGTAGAGCTCGCAGTCTCGATCGTGGCGCGTAGCGCTGCGCCTGCCACCAGGTTGGCACCGGAACCTGGCGGCAATTCGACCTGCAACGGCAATAGATGCGTCTGCGTATCGATCGCCTGACCGACCATACTGATTTGACCATCCACCGCATCAGCCGGCCCGTAAACGCCCTGCACCTGCACCTTCATGCCGGGCTTGAGACGTGACCCATCTTCGGGCTGCACGCCGAGGCGCGCGATCAATCCATGCGAAGGCGTGAACGACAACAGGGGCGCATCAGCCTGGAAGCGATCGCCGAGATTGACGTTCAACACAGTTACGACGCCATCGGCCGGGGCACTGACAATTTCCTCGGCAGATCCGCCACCCAGTGCTCGTTGTGCCTCAAGGCCGGCCTGCGCATCATCCAATGCTTTACGCGCAGCGGCCAACTGCGATTGCGTCGCTAAATGTTGTGCCACCAACTGCTCGGTACGTTTCAGCTCGCCCGTAGCCAGTTCCAGAGCACTTTGCGCCTGTTTGTATGTATTGCGCGCCGCAGGATCGGGCGCTATGCGCAACAGCGCCTGTCCGCGTCGCACTGTCTGGCCTGCTGCGATGTCCGCACCGATCACCAAGCCGCCATGCCCGAGGCTGATGACCGTTGCCCGATGTGGGTCACCCACAGCGCTGCCCCAGGCTTGGATCGTGTCGTGGAAGGTCTGGCTCACCGGCATCGTAGTAGTGACCAGCACCTGGCCACTGACATCCGGTGCATCGCCATCATCACCAGCACTACCTCCGGCGCATCCAGCCAGCAAGGCAAGCAACGTAACAAGCGTGGCACGGGTCAGAAGAAATCGATTCATGGCTTGGAGGCAGATGCAGAAGACGGTTGAAGATCGGTATCGCCGAGCAGCGCTTCCAGTGCAATGGCTTGTTGCGATTGCTGATCGCGTACTGCAATGAAATCCATGTCGGCGCTGAGCGCATTGGCGCGAATAGAGAGGTAGGTCGACCAGTCCAGAAGCCCTTTTTGCCACGCGGTTTCCGCGGATTGTCGGGCTGCATCGAGACGCGTCGCTTGCGTTTGCAGCTGGTCGCGCTGTCGGCTCAAGGTGTCGAGGTCTGCTGTGAGCTGCTGAATATCGCTGCGCGTGGCGAGCACGCGACTTTCGTAATCGTCTTTCAGCTGTTGGCGCGTGGTTTTTTCGATCGCGATGTTGCCGCGATTGCGATCGAACAGCGGCAATGTCAGGCCGAGAGTGAAGCCATTGGTCACGACATTGCTGGTGTCGCGCTGCCGATCCACGCCAAACGTAATAGCCGGAAATTGTGCACGGATCGCTCCCCGCAACGTGGCTTCCTGAGCTTTGTAACCCGCCTGCAGCGCAAGAAGATCCGGCCGGCGCTGCGGCAGGCTCGTCAGTGCAAACGCTGTTTGCTCCGGTGTGGGCGCAGCACGGAACGGTTCGCCAATCAGGTCGAGCGGCGCATCAGGCGCAAGACCAAGCAGCAGACGCAAATCATGTTCGGCCTGATGCAATTGAATCGTGCAGTCAGACAGTCGCTTGCTCACATCGGCATAGGCATTCAGGCCAGCGCTTGCGCTGTCATAAGTCAGATTGCCCTGCTGCAATGCCTTGCTTACGTAGCTGTCTACGGAGACGAGTGCCATCTTTTCAGCAACGAGTTGCCGCTGCTGTTGACGCAGGGAAACCACTTGATTGAACAGCAGACGGGACTGCGCGATGGTTTGCCATTCCGCCCACAACAGATCCATGTTCACTTGATCTGCTTGAGCGTTTGCAGCAGCTTTGCGAGTGGAGCGCAGCAAGAGATTGCTGATGTCTTCGCTGATGCCAAAGTTATAGGCGCTGGTAAAACCAGGCTGGTGATGCGCCAGAAAATCCTTGCCGGCGGAGATCTGCGGGTCCGGTAGCAACCCAGCGGCGAACGCCTGCGCACGTGCGATGCCCAGTTGATCGCGCATCACGCGAAGGTCAGGATTGTTGGCGACTGCGAGCATCGCCACGTCTGTTACGTCCAGCCCTTGGGATGGATCGAAACGATGCGTGCGCAAAGCCGGCAACGGCATGTCCGCCGCATTCACAGTGAGTTGCGATGCATCGCGGGCGCCCTGCCCGCTACCTAGCGGCTCAGGTGAGTACGTCGCGCAGCCTGCCAGCAAGGTACCCCCGAGCGCGCACAGCGCCATGCCTGCTCGCCAGGAGCGCAAATAGAGCATCGCTTTAAAAAGTAACCTCATCTTCGACAGCTGCACCCAAACGCCTCCGGCCATACGCCTATATAAGGCTAGCGGCGCTTGCTTAGCTATAACTTTGTAAGGGGAAAATGCTAGGAATGCTAGGGCAGCAGGCAACAAAAAGCCTGCAAAAGCAGGCTCATGATGGGTTCGTATGAGGCGCCAAATGACGCCGATAAGGCTAAGGAGCTGGAGCCAGCAACGGAGTAACCACCTTGTTCAATCGATCCGCCGTCCATGTTGGATCTTTATCCTCCCAGCCATCATCTACAAGTCGACCGTTACGATCGATGGTGAAGCTCACCGGTAAATGCCAGATGCGCCCATAGCCAGGTACATGGGGATCGCCCAGCAGACCCACCGGAAAACTGAGGGAATTGGCTACGGTGCGCACTTGAGCAAGATCGTCCGGCGTATCCAGACTAAAACCCAACACCACCAGACCTTGTTTCGCGTGTTCCTGCGCGTACCGAGACAGTAGAGGCAACTCTTCCCGACACGGGTCGCACCATGTAGCCCAGAACGTCAGGATGACAACCTTGCCGCGTAGATCGCGCAAATCGATCTGTTTGCCATCAAGCGTATTTAACGCGATAGGTGGCGCTGTCTTACCGACCACCAAATCGTTGGCCAGCACAGGACATGCTGTAACAACCAGCATCAGGCCTACGCATGCCCATCGTAGAAACGTGGTCGCAAAATTGGATTTCAACAAAAACATCGTAGTCATCGTGCTAGGTGTTGCCGCTATAACGCGGCAACGGAGAGTTTAGTGGGTCCGTCTTTCAATTCAGAGTTTCATGCTTACGCCAACGGTTCCAGTCCAGCCCGGAAACACCTGGTAGCCCTGCAAATGGCTATAGACCGGCATCTGGACAAAGGCATACAGCTGAAGGTTTTTACTTACGCTGCCGCTGATACCTGGGCTGAAATAGGCCACGGTGCCTTCGGTATCGGGCCTGTCGGCCAGAAACCCTTGGTCGGCCATCTTATGAATCCAGTTGATCTGAACCTGTGGCACCCAGTTGGCATGGGCTTCGTAGCGCAGGCCGAAACTGACGGATGTGAGGTTACCAGGACGATAATCCGCGCCTGGCGTATCGAGATTCTCCTTGATCGCCGCCTGGAACTGCCCGTTCACGAACGCATCGAAGTTCTGGCTGACGGGCTGGAAGTAGTACGCACCAGCGATGAGATCGGTGCTGCCCGTGCCAGGTTGCAAACTGGTATCCAGCGACTGGCCGAGGTTGGGACCGTTGTAGAACGTCACCGGATGACCCACCAAATTGCCATCTTCGGCCTGTCCGCCGTAATTGCCCGTCGGTAGCTTCACTCCGAACTGCACACCGAAGTTATGCGTCGGAAGAAAACCTTGGTAACTGGCCAATATCTTGGCGTCTCCAATACCCGCGACATGGGCGCTGCTGATCTGGTCGGGTGCACTCTCCGCAGGGGTGTAGGGCTGCAGTTGGGTGCCATATGTGGAGTGATCACGCAGCACGTAAGGGACCATGAAAGTCACACCCCAATCTGCATCGAAGCGATACGTCGCGGACAGATTGATGTAACGATTGGTAGTACCCTTCTCGATCTCACCGCCACCCAGCGACGGATCAGATGGCCGATTGACGACCTGCTCGGGCGTGGCGTTGCTGCTGCCATGACGCAATTCGTTCTGATCGATATAGGTGTAATCGATGTTGATGCGCCAACCGGACACCGTGGAGTAACCGGTCGCTGCATCGGTGCTGAGCGTGCAACCGCACGTAGCGCAAGCACGTGCAGCTTGCGGAAGTATTCCCATGCCAAGCAAAACAACACCTGCGGCAAGAGGCTTAGCCATCAAGCTTTTGTTGCGAGTTGGAAAGGCTGGACTTGGATCAATGGTTTGAGCATGAGGCGTGCGTACGGGATCCATGACGCGCATGAATGAAAGCTCCAGGATTCACTGCAGTCATCGCGATGACTGCTAAGCCAATGGCTATCGCGTTCCGACAGCGAGTAGGCGCACACGGCGCATATTCGCTCCTCGGAAACGGCTCGAGAGAAAGACAAACATCCGCAGCGGTTGCGCCACGTTAGTTCGTCAGTTGGCTAAGCGACGTGCGGTGGTCCGCGAGGATTAGCGCTAAGAATGGGCGATGCATACGCATCATCGGCCCGAGCGACAATCGGTACAGCCGGATTAGGCGCGACCGGAAGAAGATGAAGCACCTTGCCGGAAGCCAGCAGCGGCGCGTGATTGAGCAGGACGCAATAGCCGCACTTATCCGTGGGATCCGAGGGGCTACTGGGTGAATCTGGATGCTTGGTTCCAGCCTGATGTTCGGGGCACGATGCACCCATACCCGGCATCGAGGCCGACATCGGCATGACCCGCGAAACCGCCGGCATCACGACAATAAGCGCCATGGCCAGCAGAGCCAGCCATGCGACTAATTGACGAGAAGGCTTCCGCTGAAGCACTCAGATTCCACCGTGCAAGTACAGACTTACATTATTGCATTTACCATAGCACGACAGATATGTACGAGCATCGAATGTGGCAAAGCGCCGCGTCAGAAAAATCAAACGTGCCAAACCGCTTTAGTTACTGAGCATGGAAAAGACACATCAAGAAATCCATGGCTATAGCTGAACGCGTTCGATGATTTCCAGCGACTTGCAACGCATTTCTGGCCAGCCGCCGCATAGAGTTGGCTTTGCCACTCAGCTGAATGTGACGATGCCGAGCGAGTATCCGCGATACCATCGTCCAATAGATCGCCCTTCGCGCCTTTGGCCTAATGCCAGCATCGGTGAGATCGTCTTCCTAGATCGGTCGAGGTACTAAGGAGGGTTCATGAAACAGATCCCGATTCTCTTGATCGTAGTCGTAGCGGCGATTGGTACTGGCGGTGTCATGACATTGTCCGCAGCAGGTGCCGATTACGACAGCTCTCAAATCTTCGGAGGCAAACTCCTACCCGGATACCGCGACTGGACATTGATCTCGGTGGCGCACGAAGCAGGCAAGTTCAACGATATACGCGCCATTCTCGGTAACGATCTAGCGGTCAAAGCGTATAGGGATGGAACACTTCCGTTCCCGGACGGCGCGATCGTTGCGCGGGTCGCCTGGACTTATGTCCCGTCGGAGGAAAACGATAAAGTCTTTGGACAGCCCCAATCTTTCGTTGCGGGAGCTCCCACGAACGTTCAATTCATGGTGAAGAATTCGCGCGAATACGCCTCGACCGGCGGCTGGGGGTACGCGCAATTCAACGATGGCAAACCCACCCACGTGGCGGTGCAAGCGTGCTACGCCTGCCATGTGCCGGCCAAATCACGCGACTATCTCTTCACCCGCTATTCGCCCTGAAAACCATCCTCGACGTAGCGCCAACCCGCATCCTGCGGCGACAGCCAGAGGTTCGACACCCGCAACTGAACAAAGAAAAAGCGCCACAAGGGCGCTTTTTCAATCTTTGCAATGGAGGCCGAGGTCGGAATCGAACCGGCGTACACGGCTTTGCAGGCCGCTGCATGACCACTCTGCCACCCGGCCATTGCTGGGATTCTCGATCTTACCGGATCGGGACTCCCCTAAAAAACAAAACCCCGGTGGCACCGAGGCTTTGCATGAAACTGGAGCGGGAAACGAGACTCGAACTCGCGACCCCGACCTTGGCAAGGTCGTGCTCTACCAACTGAGCTATTCCCGCA
>OUNK011146930.1_pt1 | contig 18452 bp, 19 predicted proteins | sample 1755341 | NCBI WGS metagenome assembly OUNK01 (sample SAMEA3914788, study PRJEB12502) | metagenome | biome: forest; material: soil | place: Canada | collected 2011-07-03 | depth 0.1 m | reverse complement strand
ACCCCGTTCATGGTGTAGATGTATTGCATGCTGGCTCCGAGGGCGTGCGCGCGGCCGGCCCGGATGGATGGGCAACGCGCAGGGCGTGGGTATCAAACCGCGCATTATAGCGGCTGAACCGCAAATCCCGGTTACGGCGGGATGGCCTAAGCGTTTGTCTGCCGCCGGGATGCACTCGGAAGGCCATGGCTGCGCCACTTTCAGCGTGCGGCCGGTCATTTAGGCGCGCCAAGCTCCCATCGATATGGATGGAGCGATGAATGGAAAGCACCGGCACACTTCAACATTCGGGCGGCCTGCTGGCAGGGCTCAGGCGGCTGGACCGCCGCGTGGGGGCTTGGGCCTTGTCGCGGGGGCGCATTGCCGTCGCGCTGCACGAACTGGTTTGCTTTGGCGTCAAGCAGGCGTCCGCTTGCCTGTTTGGCGGTTGCATGGTCGGTTTGCTATGGCTGACTTGGGCGTTTTACCCGCGCGGTGCTGCGCTGGCGCGCTACGACTTTCTCACCCTGGCGGCGCTTGCGATCCAGTGCGTGCTGATCGCCAGCCGTTTGGAAAGTCGCGAGGAAGCGAAAGTCATTCTGATGTTTCACGTCGTGGGCACATTGATGGAGGTGTTCAAGACGTCCGTCGGTTCATGGGTTTATCCCGAAGCATCTTTCTTGCGTATCGGTGGCGTACCGTTGTTCTCCGGCTTTATGTACGCATCCATTGGCAGTTACATCGCACGCGCGTGGCGGTTGTTTGATTTTCGCTTTACGCATCATCCGCCGTTCGTGGCGACGGTGTGGTTGGCGATCGCCATCTATATCAATTTCTTCACGCACCATTTTTTGCCGGATGCGCGGGTATTCCTGTTCGCGGCCGTGGCAGTTCTTTTTGGGCGAACGTGGGTTTATTTCCGCATCCGTCACGTGCATCGGCGCATGCCGTTGCTGCTTGGCTTTGTGCTTGTAGCGACATTCATCTGGCTCGCGGAGAACATTGGTACCTTTACCGCGGCGTGGCGCTATCCTGCACAACGTCATGCATGGAGCATGGTGCCGTTGTCGAAGCTGGGTGCGTGGTTGCTGTTGATGATCATCAGCTACGTAATGGTGAGTGCAGTCGCCATGCGTCGCGCGGCTCCATCCGCTGTCCCACGAGGGCTGCCTTCGGGTCGCAGCAGGGGAGGGGTTGAGCAATCATGCATCGAGGCAAGCGTGTGCGACCCCCTCCCTGCCTCCCCCTGCTCGCAGGGAGAGGAGTAACTCCGTTTCGGCTTATTTCTTGGAATGTACCGGCCGCGACACCTCCATCAGCGCCGCGAAGGTACGCGTATGCAGCGACGCCGCATCGAAACCCTTCGGTAATAGCCCGGCGATTTCCAACATCACTGCGCCGTGCAATGCGGCCCACACCTGATGGCCGAGAATAGGGGCATCCGCTGCAATCGTGCCTTCATCAATCATCACCTGCGTATCCGCAGCGATGCATCGCCACATGCGTGCGTGCGCCTCGCGATACGCAGGGTTGTCGTGGTTGGCTTCGGGATATTCAAACATCAACCGATAGGTCGCCGTGTCACGACGCGCGAAGTCGATGTAAGCATCACGCACATTGCGACTGCGCGTTCGTCCATCGCCCGGTGTATCCAGTGCGTTTTCCAGCGCTTCAGCCATTTGATTCAGGCCGCGCGTACGCACCGCGGTGATGATTTCTTCCTTGCTAACGTGATAGCGATACAGCGTCATCGTGCCGCATCCGAGTTCGGTGGCCAGGCGGCGCATGGTGACAGCCGCCGGGCCTTCCTCGACGAAAAGTTTTGCCGCGGCGCTACAAATGCGCGCGCGGAAGGCTTCGGTTTCGCTTTCGCTAAGTGCTTTGGGCACGTGGTTCTCGAATTACTGGGTTTGGACGTCAAGCGTCTTGCGGAAAAACGCGAGGGCATCGGCATTAATTTGCTGATGCACTTTCACGCGATCGACACCCGGAGGATCGCTGCAGATTTCTTTCATATCTTTCGCGAGCTCCGGCGAGCAGGAGTCGATGAACACCCAGTGATCGGCAAGCGGTACCATCTTCACGCCAACCAGTGTCTTTATCAGCGGGCTAATGCGTTCGGCGTTTTCCTTCGGTATCAACACATGATCGTTCTGGCCGTAGTAAAGAAAAACGGGACGATCGATTTTTGCCAGACCCGCTTCGTCGAAGATCAGGCTTAGCGGCGCCATCGCGAAGGCTGCTTTCACGCGCGGATCGTTGGTGCTACCCCAGCGCGTAAGCTGGTTTTCGAGCCCATCCATTCGTTGTTCGATGGTGCGTCCGTGGCTTTCCTCTTCAGCGATCATTCGCTTGGCCTCGCGGCACACGCCTTGATCATTTGGATAGCGATGGCAGAAGTCGATGAAGCGGCGAAATTGCGGCACGGCACCAACGACCATCAGACTCGTGTATCCACCTGCCGAGAAGCCAGTCACGCCGATGCGATTCGCATCGATCAGCGGTTTCCAATGGGGATCGTTGAGCAAAAGGGTGATGGTTGCTTTGACTTGAATCGGCCGACCAACCAGCACCGACGCGTATCCCACGCCGCTCACATCGTGGAAGTTGTCTTTGGGATGTTCGAGCGTGGCGACCATGAAACCGTGGCTCGCCAAATAAGTCGCCAGATCGTTGTGACCGAGATTCGAGCCACCGTTACCGTGCGAAATCACCACCAGCGGTTTCGCGCCGGGAATTGCCGGCGCATCGAGGGTCGCTGCGACGTGGTAGGGGCCAATCGTGGTCTCGCCAGGCGCATGGGTCGTTGGATAGAACACCCAACCCGGCATCGTGCCGCCGTTTACGGGGTCGTTGATGGTGATGTGGTGGAAGCCCACGCCAGTCACGGCTTGGGCCAGAAGCATCGACGGGGCAAGAAAGAGCGTGAGGGCAAGCCAGCGCCATGCGTAGGCGAGTCGGGAGGGAGCGAACGTCATGCGGTTACTCTCCATGCGGGCTATTTCGTACGTTGTACGGTACACTGTACGAAACTGCCGCCGCAAGTCCCGCCGGTGGCCGTAAACACCCCCGACCATTACACTTTCAAGACTCCACCCCGCCGCTCCCACCTTTCATACCCACGAGGCTCGAATGTTTCCGAAGACCGACACGATCGCCGGCTATGACGATGAACTGGCCAAGGCCATTGCCGACGAAGCCCGCCGCCAGGAAGACCATGTCGAGCTGATCGCCTCGGAGAACTACGCCAGTCCGCGTGTGCTCGAAGCCCAGGGTTCGGTCCTCACCAACAAGTACGCCGAGGGTTATCCAGGCAAGCGTTACTACGGCGGCTGCGAATACGTGGACGTGGCCGAGCGCCTCGCCATCGAGCGCCTCAAGCAGCTGTTCGGCGCCACGTACGCCAACGTGCAGCCGCATTCCGGCTCGCAGGCCAATCAGGCGGTGTACTTCGCGCTACTCAATCCGGGCGACACCATTCTCGGCATGAGCCTCGCTCACGGCGGTCACCTTACGCACGGTGCGAAGGTCAATATTTCCGGCAAGCTGATGAATGCCGTGCAGTACGGCGTGAATGAACAAGGCCTGGTCGACTACGACGAAGTCGAACGCCTCGCCGTCGAGCACAAGCCGAAAATGATCGTTGCCGGTTTCAGCGCCTATTCGCAGGTGATGGACTGGGCACGTTTCCGCGCGATCGCCGACAAGGTCGGTGCGTATCTGTTCGTCGATATGGCGCACGTTGCTGGCCTTATCGCGGCAGGCGTTTATCCCAATCCGGTGCCGCATGCGCATGTAGTGACGTCGACCACGCACAAAACCCTGCGCGGTCCGCGCGGCGGCTTCGTCATCGCGAAAGATGCGGGCGAAGAGATCGAAAAGAAGCTGCAGTCGATCGTCTTCCCCGGCATCCAGGGCGGCCCGCTGATGCACGTGATTGCCGCCAAGGCGGTCGCGTTCAAGGAAGCGTTGGAGCCGTCTTTCAAGGAATACCAGCAGCAAGTGGTGAAGAACGCCAAGGCCATGGCGAAGACGCTGATCGAGCGTGGCTATAAGGTGGTGTCCGGCGGCACCGAAAACCATTTGATGCTGATCGATCTGATCGGCCGCGACGTCACCGGTAAGGATGCCGAGGCGGCGCTGGGCAAGGCGCACATCACGGTCAACAAGAATGCGGTGCCGAACGATCCGCGCTCGCCGTTCGTCACCTCGGGTTTGCGTGTTGGTACGCCTGCGGTGACGACGCGTGGCTACAAAGAAGCCGACGTGATCGAGCTCACCCAGTGGATCTGCGACGTGCTCGACGCGCCTGGCGATGAAAGCGTGATCAAGTCCGTGCGCGAGAAGGTCTCCGCACAGTGCAAGAAGTTTCCGGTCTACGGCTGAGCCAACGCCAAAGTGCATTGCCCCTTCTGCCAGCATGAAGACACCCGCGTGATCGATTCACGCCTCGCCGAAGATGGCGCCACCGTGCGCCGTCGTCGGGAGTGTCCGCAATGCGGCGAGCGCTTCAACACCTTCGAAACGGCCGAGCTAAAGCTGCCCGCCATCGTGAAGAGTGGCGAGCGGCGCGAAACATTCGACGAACGCAAGCTGCGTATCAGCTTTGAGCGCGCATTGCAGAAACGTCCCGTGGCCAGCCACGCCGTGGACGCGGCTGTGCGCGCTGTGATCGATGATTTGCGCAAGAGCGGCGAACGTGAAGTCAGTGCGCGTCATCTCGGCGAACTGGTGATGCGCGAATTGAAGAAACTCGATCAAGTGGCGTATGTGCGCTTTGCTTCGGTCTATCGCAAGTTCGAGGACGTGCATGCGTTCCGCGAAGAGATCGAAAAGCTTGAGCGTGATTTGCCGGGGCTGGAGAATTTGCAGCTTTCGCTACTCGGTGAGGCGGCGGCTGCGGTAAAGCGCAATCAGCGCAAAAGCTGATTCTCGCCTCACCGTCATTCCGGCGAAGGCCGGAATCCAGTTTAAATATGCGTCCGAAGGACACAAAACCGGTTTTGAGTGATTTGCACCAGTATTTGTGCTGGATTCCGACCTTCGCCAGAATGACGGTGAGGTAGCGAGTGGCGTCGCTGCACGAATGAGCTAGCCCAAGCTTTCCAGCCACGCCTCGTCCGACCCTTCCTCCACGCCTTCGAACAGGAACGTCGACAAATACCGTTCGCCGGTATCGGGCAGCATCGCCAAAATCACGCTGCCTTTTTCCGCCGTTTCCGCGAACTTCAGCGCAGCGGTCACCGTTGCACCGGCAGAAATGCCGACGAAAATGCCTTCTTCCTGCGCGAGTCGACGCGCGGTATCGCGGGCGGCGACATCCTCGACTGGGATATCCACGTCGAATATCTTGCGATTCAGCACGTCAGGTATGAAATCCGGCGTCCAACCCTGGATCTTGTGCGGTTGCCACGGTTGATCCTTGAGTAGCGGCGCGCCGGCCGGCTCGCAGGTGACGATTTTCACTTCGGGCCGCGCGAGTTTCAGCATCTCGCCAACGCCTGTCAGTGTGCCGCCCGTGCCCCAGCCGGTCACGAAGGCATCCAGCCGGCGTCCGGCGAAATCGCGCAGGATTTCCGCTGCGGTCGTGCTGCGGTGATACGCCGGATTCGCGGGATTCTGGAACTGTCGCGGCAGGAACCAGCCGTATTTTTCCGCCAGCGCTTCGGCACGCCTGACCATGCCACTGCCACGCTCCGCAGCCGGCGTCAGGATCACCCTTGCACCGTAAGCACGCATCAGCTTGCGACGTTCGACCGAGAACGTTTCGCTCATGGTGGCCACGAAATGGTAGCCACGCGCAGCGCATACCATCGCCAACGCAACGCCGGTATTGCCCGAAGTGGCCTCGACGACCGTGTCGCCGGGCTTGAGCAAACCTTTCTTCTCCGCATCGAGGATCACCGCGATGGCCAGACGATCCTTGACGGAGCCGCCCGGGTTGAACGATTCCACTTTCGCGTACAGCGTGATGTCCGCCGGTGCAATGCGATGAAGGCGGACGATGGGCGTGTTGCCGATGGTGTCTAGAATGCTTTCGTGGATCATGGACGTGCCCTCAGCGGAAGCTGCAAGAAGCCAAGCCTACTCCCGCTGTCGGCGACGCGACAAACGCCGCGTGATCGCGCACACTGCGTGCCCATGAATCGACGTCCAGACGCCTTCCATGCCATCGACCATGTGCACATGGCACAAGCCTTGCGGCTGGCCGAGCGCGGTCTCTACACCACGCAGCCGAATCCACGCGTAGGCTGCGTCATCGCCAAGGGCGAAGAAGTGCTGGGGCAGGGCTGGCACCAACGCGCCGGCGAATCGCATGCGGAAGTGTTCGCACTGCGCGAAGCCGGCGAACGCGCGCATGGTGCCACGGCCTACGTCACGCTGGAGCCTTGCGCGCATTGGGGGCGCACGCCGCCGTGTGCGGATGCACTAGTCGCCGCGGGCGTAGCGCGCGTGGTGATCGCCGCAGAAGATCCTTTTCCGCAAGTCGATGGCCATGGCATCGCCAAATTGCGCGCGGCTGGCATCGAGGTGCAGACAGGGTTGATGCGCGATGCGGCGCGCGAACTCAATATTGGTTTCTTCAGTCGGATCGAGCGCAAACGGCCCTGGGTGCGGCTGAAACTCGCGATGAGCCTGGACGGCCGCACCGCACTCGCCAACGGCGAATCGAAGTGGATAACGGGCGAGGCTGCACGCGCCGATGTGCAGCGCTGGCGTGCACGCAGTTCGGCGATCCTCACCGGTAGCGGCACGGTGCTGGCTGACAATCCGCGTCTTACGGTGCGCTTGGACGAGAGTGATCCGGTCCATGCATATGTGCCGCCGCTGCGTGTGGTACTCGATCGTCATCTGCGCACACCTGCGGAAAGCCATGTGCTTACCGACGGACAGGCACCGACCCTGTTGCTGCATGCCGCATCCGTCACGGCGAGCGACAGCCGCTTCCAACACGTCGAATGCACCATCGCGCCCGAGCTGGGGAAGGCATTGGATCTGAATGCCGTGCTGGCGATGCTGGCCGCACGCGACTGCAATGAAGTGCACGTCGAAGCCGGCCCTACGCTCTGTGGCGCATTGCTGGCGGAAGGCCTGGCCGACGAAGTGTTGCTCTACATCGCCCCGGTCTTCCTGGGCGACAGCGGCAGGCCCCTGCTGCACCTGCCCGTATTGACTGATATGGCAGACCGCTGGCGGCTGCAAGCCGTCGATCAGCGCCAGCTCGGCGAGGACCTTCGTATCCGCCTGCGTCCCCGCGCGTGAACGCTGAATCCGCTCCGCTGGACGGCGACACCCCGGCAGGGTGCTAAACTAGCTAGGTCGGCCTGGCCGGCAACCACAACAAGACGTCTTCAGGGCGGGGTGGAATTCCCCACCGGCGGTAGGTGTCGCAAGACACAAGCCCGCGAGCGCTTCCGGTTCCATCGGAAGGTCAGCAGATCCGGTCAGATGCCGGAGCCGACGGTTCACGCTGCAGCGGTTCATCGCTTTGGCGCATAGTCCGGATGAAAGAAGACGGCAGAATGCATCGCGCAAGCGGTGCGTTTGCCTCATGCCTTGGGGCGTTCCCACATTCTTTTGCGTGGAGAACGTTTCATGATTGCCAATCGTTTTCAACTCGCGTCCACCTCCGTTGCGGAGGTGCGCTGATGTTCACCGGCATTATTCAAAGCGTAGGCCGCATCGCGCGGCTGGAACAACGCGGCGGCGATGTGCGCCTGCATGTGGATACCGCCGATCTCGATCTCACCGATGTGCAACTGGGCGACAGCATAGCCGTGTCCGGCGTGTGCCTGACTGCCGTATCGCTGGAGGCGCGCGGATTCGGCGCCGACGTATCCAACGAAACGCTGTCGCTTACCACGCTGGGCAAGCATAAAGCGGGCGACCCAGTGAATCTTGAGAAGGCTTTGCGCCTGGCCGATCGCCTGGGCGGACACCTGGTGTCCGGTCATGTCGATGGCGTGGGCAAAGTGGTGTCCATTACGCCCGATGGTCGCTCGCAACGCTGGACCTTCGAAGTGCCGGCACCGCTCGCGCGCTACATCGCCTCGAAAGGCTCGATCTGCATCGACGGCACCAGCCTTACCGTCAACGAAGTCGCCGGTAACCGTTTCGGGGTGAACCTGATCCCGCACACGGTGGAACACACAGCCTTCCATGCGCGTAACGCGGGAGACCCGGTGAACATCGAGGTGGATGTGGTCGCGCGCTATATCGAGCGATTGATCGGCAGCGGCGAAGCGCCGCGTATCGACGAGGCTTTCCTCAAGCAGCACGGCTTCGCATAACCCCTTCCTAGCCCCTCCCTTTGTTTATGAGGGATGGGAGGAAGGTGCCCGCGCGTGTTTTATGACAGCGCGTTGCAACCCAATCCCCTTCCTCGCCTACTCACAGGGGGCGGGTACGACCCCAAGGAACAGAAACATGGCATTCAACACTATCCCTGAGATTCTCGAAGACATCCGCGCCGGCCGCATGGTGGTCATCCTGGATGACGAAGACCGCGAGAACGAAGGCGACCTGATCATGGCCGCGTCGATGGTGCGTCCGGAAGACATCAACTTCATGGTGCGCGAAGCACGCGGCCTGGTGTGCCTGACGCTGACCGAGCAACGCACGCGCCAGTTGGGTTTGCGCCCGATGGTGAGCGACAACACCTCGCCTTATCACACCAACTTCACCGTCTCCATCGAAGCGGCCGAAGGCGTAACGACCGGCATTTCCGCGCACGATCGCGCACGCACCATCCAGGTTGCCGTGAAGGCCGACGCGAAGCCGCAGGATCTTTCGCAGCCCGGCCATATCTTTCCGCTCACCGCACAACCCGGCGGTGTGCTGACGCGTGCCGGACATACGGAAGCAGGCTGCGATCTAGCCGCTTTGGCGGGGCTGGAGCCTTCGGCCGTACTGATCGAAGTGCTGCACGAAGATGGCTCGATGGCGCGTCGTCCCGAGCTGGAGATATTCGCCAAGAAGCATGGCCTGAAGATCGGCTCGATTGCCGACCTGATCCGCTATCGCTTGGAAACCGAGAAAACCGTGCAGCGTGTGTACGAGGGCGACGTGCAAACCGAGTTCGGCCCGTTCCGCCTGGTGGCTTATCGCGATGCCATCCGGCATGGGCTGCATTTCGCGCTGGTGCGCGGCAATGTGGACGATGGTGAGCCGGTGTTGTCGCGTGTGCACGTTCGCAACACCTTGTCCGATGTCCTGCATCTGCAGCGCGACGACCTGGGCCTTACGGTCACGTCAGCCTTGCGTCGTATTGCCGACGAAAATCGCGGCGTGCTGTTGGTGCTCTCCGGCGAAGACACACTCGATGCCCTCCTGCGTCGCCTCAATCGACAGCCGTCGGTGCAGGCGCCGGAGGAAGTGCAGCAGCAGGAATGGCGTCAGCATGGCTTGGGCGCGCAGATCCTCACCGATCTAGGTGTGCGTCGCCTGCGCGTGCTGGGTACGCCGCGCAAGCTGGTTGGGCTGGCCGGATTCGGTTTGGAAGTTGTCGAACACGCCGAGTAATACGCGCCTTCAAGGCTCCGCTCGTCACTCCGGCCTGCGCCAGAATGACGAGCGGGGAAGTCCCCCGTGTAGCCAAGCCCGGTCGCATTCCGAGCTGCCTGGGTTTTGCCAGGCTCTTGCCGCAACACACACCTTCTTCGTGGCATGCTCTGTGGGATTGTTCTTGTCCCGCCGATAATGAGGTTGAGATGAAAGTCGTGGATCTGCCATTCGTACGCAAGCCAACGCGTAGTCTCTGTTTGACAGCACTCTCGCTGGCCTGCGTGTCCAGCGCCTTCGCACAATCATCTTCGCCGCCGCTCACGCCAGACCAGCGCGCCGACCAGCTGATAAAGCGCATGTCACTGGATGACATGCACCACATGGTGCAGAGCTACAACACGATGGTTGCCCAGCAGCCACCGGGCGGCATCGGCACGGCGGGTTATGTGCCGGCGCTGCCTGCATTGGGCATTCCTGCCCTGCAGGAGAACGATGCGGGTATCGGCGTGCACAACTATCCCGTCGGCAAAGACAAGAATGGGCAGCCCACGTTGGTACGTGGCACGGCGGGCGATGCCACGCCGCTGCCATCCCTGTTGGGATTGGCCGCGACATGGAATCCGCAGATCGCATACGCGGGTGGCAGCATGATCGGCGGCGAAGCGCATTCGCAGGGCATCAATATGCTGCTTGCTGGGGGCATCAACCTCGCGCGCGAGCCGCGCAATGGGCGTAATTTCGAATACCTCGGCGAAGATCCGTTGCTTGCTGCCCGCATGGACGGCGCGGAGATTCGTGGCATCCAGTCGCAGCATGTGCTTTCCACCATCAAGCACTACGCCTTGAACGCGCAGGAAACCAATCGCCTTACCGTCAGCTCGAATATCGACGAACGCGCGATGCGCGAATCGGACTTGCTGGCGTTCGAGATCGCGATCGAAGACGGCCATCCCGCTTCGGTGATGTGCGGCTACAACAAGATCAATCACGTCTACGACTGCTCCAACAGCCATCTTCTGAACGATGTGCTGAAGCACGATTGGAAATTCCCGGGTTGGGTGATGACCGACTGGGGCGCCGACCACGGCGTGAACGATGCGTTGGATGGCACCGATCAGGTTTCCGGTATCGATTTCGGGTCGGGCTTCAGCATAGGCAGTATGAGCAGCAGCTTCGGCGCACCGCTGACGCAGGCCCTCGCCAATGGCACGGTGCCGCGCAGCCGTTTGCAGGACATGGTGCATCGCATCCTGCGGTCGATGTATGCGGGCGGCGTGTTTGCTGATCCGCCGGTGATCAAACCACTGAATGCGGATGCCGATGCGCTCGTTTCGCAACATGCCGCCGAGCAGGCCATCGTGTTGTTGAAAAACGATCACGCGCAACTGCCGTTGAGTGCCGGCGTGAAGACGATCGCCATCATCGGCGGTCACGCAGATGCTGGTGTGTTGTCCGGTGGTGGTTCGGCGCAAGTGTGGCCTATCGGTGGACCGGCGATTCCGGCATCGCAGCCACCTGTCCAGAACGTATGGCAATGGATGGTCTACGATCCGTCGTCGCCGATGAAGGCACTGCAAAAAATGATGCCTGGCGTCACCGTGCGTTACGACGACGGTAGCGACCCGACGAGGGCCGCCGCGTTGGCGAAGTCGTCCGACGTTGCCATCGTCTTCGCCACGCAATGGATGTGCGAAGCCATCGATGCGCCCAACCTGTCGCTTCCGAACGGCCAGGATGCATTGATCGATGCCGTGGCCGCCGCCAATCCGCATGCGGTCGTCGTGCTGGAAAACGGCGGTCCGGTAAAAATGCCGTGGCTGTCGAAAGTGAGCGCGGTGGTTGAGGCGTGGTATCCCGGCGCACGCGGCGGTGAGGCGATTGCCGGCGTGTTGACCGGCAAGGTGAATCCATCAGGTCGCCTGCCCATCACCTTCCCGCAGGATGAGCAGCAGTTGCCGCGTCCGCAGCTCACCGATGCCCTGGATGTCGATTACAACATCGAAGGCGCGGCGGTCGGTTACAAATGGTTCGACGAGAAGAAATTGGAGCCGCTGTTCCCGTTCGGCTTCGGTCTTTCGTACAGCCACTTCGGCTATAGCGATCTGCACGTCAATACCAAGGGCGATCGCGTCATGGTGAGTTTCAAGGTCACCAACCTGGGTGATCGCGCCGGCATGGATACACCGCAGGTTTACGTAGGCATGCCGGCGAATAGCGGCGAAGCGCCGCGCCGACTTGGTGGATTCGAAAAGGTGGCGTTGCAGCCGAAGGAAAGCCGAACCGTCACCGTCACCATCGATCCGCGTCTGCTTGCGGTGTTCGATGTGAGCGGCGATCAATGGCAGGTTGCGGCTGGCAGCTATCCGATCCAGGTGGGGCGTTCGTCGCGTGATCTGGTATTGAACGGCACGGCTGCCGTCGCCGCTGCGCGGGTTGCGCCATAAAAACATTCAGGGACGCTCAGGAGTGACACCTTCCATGCAGGACCAAGCTTGCCGCGTTCGTTTGATCGCTCCTTCCGGCTATCCGCACGACCGTGACGCGATGAATCGCGGCGTGATGCGCCTGCGCGCAGCCGGCTGCGCGGTCGAAGGGCTGCACGTACTCGATCGCACCGAGTTGCGTTACGCAGGTAGCGATGCACAACGTGTTGCGGACATCAATGCGCTAGCCACGCTCGATACGTTGCCGGATATCGCGTTATCCATCCGTGGCGGCTACGGTGTGACGCGCTTGCTGGAGCATGTGCAGTACGGCGCATTGCGTGAACGTCTCACGGGTGCCCCGATGGCGCTGGTCGGCCATAGCGACTTCACGGCGTTGCAGTTGGCGCTGTACGCAAAGTCCGGCTTGGTCACGTTTGGTGGGCCCATGCTCGGCCCGGACTTCGGTCCGGCCGAACTCAGCCCGCTGACCTGGCGTCATTTCTGGCGCACGATCAGCGCGCCGCAAGGCAAGGCGAGTTGGGATTGCGGCGAAGCGGTCGAGTGCGACGTCGAAGGGCCGCTATGGGGTGGCAACCTCGCCATGCTGTGCAGCCTGCTGCAGACGCCGTATTTCCCGCGCATAGAGGGCGGCATCCTGTTCGTGGAGGATGTGGGCGAGCCGCCTTTTCGCATCGAGCGACTGCTATACCAATTGCACCTGTCCGGTGTGCTGGGACAGCAGCGCGCGTTGATCCTGGGTGACTTCACCCAGTGCCGGCCTGCCGCCTACGACAACGGCTACGACCTGGTCGACGCTTTTGCCCAGATCCGGCGTGTCATAGGGATCCCGGTGCTTTCGGGCATGCCCTTCGGCCACGCGGCCGATAAGTTCACCCTGCCGTTTGGCGTGCCGGCCCGTCTGCGCGTAATGGGACAGCGGGCTAGCCTGGATTTCCACGGCTATCCGCACCTGCGGCAGGCGCATGAGCCATCGATGACCTGATCTCCCAAGCAACCCTTCCCCCAAACCCGTAAAATACCTGGCCCGCAAGGGCTTACCCCTAGGAATCCAGCACCATGAAGACCATCGAAGGCGATTTCGCCACGCCCAAAGGCCGTTTTGCTATCGTCGCCGGCCGTTTCAACGGTTTCGTCGTCGAACCGCTGGTCGCAGGCGCGCGCGACGCGCTGGTGCGGCACGGCGTGAAAGACGATGCCATCGACCTGATCCGCGTGCCGGGCGCCTGGGAAATTGCGCTGGCCGCTCACAAGGTGGCGCATTCGGGCAAATACGCGGCGGTGATTGCGCTGGGTGCGGTGATCCGCGGCTCCACTCCGCATTTCGATTTCGTTGCTGGCGAATGCGCCAAGGGTCTGGCCCAGTCAGCGTACGGTTCCGGCGTGCCGGTCGCGTTCGGCGTGCTCACCACCGACACCATCGAACAGGCTATCGAGCGTTCCGGTACCAAGGCCGGCAACAAGGGCGCCGATGCTGCCATCGCTGCGCTCGAGATGGTCAACCTGTACGGAAAGCTGTAATGAACCATCGTCCGGAAGGCATCGATCTGGCCGCACGCTCGCGCGCTCGTCGCCGTGCGCTGCAGGCGCTGTACGCGTGGCAGATGAGCGGCAGCAAGATGCCCGCGGTGATCGATCAGTTCCGCCACGAGCAGGACATGGAAGTGGCCGATCTGGAGTACTTCGAAGATTTGCTGCACGGCGTGGAAAAGCACGTCGACGAACTCGACGAGGCGCTCAAGCCGTATATTGATCGCGAAGTCGCGCAGATCGATCCGATCGAACGCGCGGCGCTTCGTCTGGCCGCGTACGAGTTGAAATATCGCCCCGATGTGCCGTATCGCGTGGTCATCAACGAGGCGATCGAAGTGACCAAGCGCTTCGGTGCCGATCATGGGCACAGCTACGTCAACGGCGTGCTGGACAAGCTTGCCGCGCAACTTCGCGTGGTGGAGAAGCGGGGAGGCGGGGCGGAGTAACGCGGGCGCATTGATGTGCGCGGCGGCGTGATCCAAGCTTAGCGACACGCGCAGCCACTCCCCCTACTTACGCTCCCATGGAATTCACTCTCATCGACCGCATTCGCGAGCGCACCGCACAGGGGCGCGACGATGTGCGGCTTGGGATCGGTGATGACGCGGCACTCCTCGCGGTGCCGGCAGGGCAGGAGCTGGCCGTCGCCATCGACACCTTGGTCGAGGGCGTGCATTTTCCGATCGGCACCGCAGCGGTCGATATCGGTTGGAAATCGCTGGCGGTAAATCTCTCCGATCTCGCCGCCATGGGTGCCACGCCAGCATGGGCGCTATTGGCGCTGACATTGCCCAGTGCGGACGCTGCGCTTATCGACGGTCTGGCGAACGGTTTCGCGCAGCTCGCGCAAACGTATCGACTCGCTTTGGTCGGCGGCGACACAACGCGTGGCGCGTTCACGATCAGCGTGGCGGTGCATGGCTTCGTTCCACCCGGCAAGGCACTTAGGCGTTCGGGTGCGCACGTCGGCGACGCGGTGCTGGTTACCGGCACGCTCGGCGACGCCGCAGCGGGCTTGAAGCTAGTGCAAAAGGGCAGCAATGCGGATGCGCGTTCGGCATTCCTGATCGAACGCTTGAACCGCCCGACACCACGTGTCGCCGCGGGCCTCGCATTGCGCGAACACGCCAGCGCATGCATCGATATTTCCGATGGGCTGCTCGCCGATCTCGGTCATCTATGCGCTGCGAGCAATGTCGGTGCGGAGATCGAGACATCCTTGCTGCCGCGTTCATCGGCATTGCTCGACCTGTTCGACGAAGAGGTCGCGCGCGATTTTGCGTTGAGCGGCGGTGATGATTACGAACTGTGTTTCACGGTGCCTGGTCAACATGTGGCTGCTGTGCAGGCGGATCTTGCCAGGCTCGGCTGCGGCGCTACAAAAATCGGAAGAATCGTCGAAGGCGGCGGTGTCAGCGTGCGCGATCCCGAAGGGCGCTGGCTGGAACCGGCACGCAACGGCTGGGATCATTTCGGCGCATGAGCGAACGCAAAGTACTCACCGATGCGCAACGTCGCGCACTATTGTCCAGCCCTGCCGGTTGGCTTGCTTGTGGTTTCGGTTCTGGCCTGGCGCCGGTGGCGCAGGGCACTTTCGGTTCTCTGGCGGCGATTCTGCCGTGGCTGCTGTTACGTCAGTTGTCGCTGCCGGTCAACCTGCTGGTTATCGCGATCGGTTTTGCCATTGGCGTATGGGCTTGCGATGTCGCTGGCCGCGCGCTTGGCGTGGACGATCACCGCAGTCTTATCTGGGACGAATTCATCGGACAATGGATCGCGCTGCTCCCCGCGCTGTTGGCGCCATGGTGGGCCGTGATCGCGGGCTTCGCCTTGTTTCGCCTGTTCGATGTTTGGAAGCCCTGGCCGATCCGTTGGCTGGATCGACATTTGAAAGGCGGTATGGGTGTCATGGTCGATGACGTGGTTGCCGGGCTTTTCGCGGCGATCTTGTTATGGTTGGTATTGCATCTGGCTTGAATAGACTTGAGCGCCACAAATAAAAGGGTGAGTCATGGGCTTTGCAACGAAGAGTAAGTTTTTCGCGTTAACGTTGGCCCCGATCTTCGTCGCTGGATACGCTGGAGCAGTGTGCAGCGCACAGTCGGCGAGCGACGCCGGCGCGCCTCCCCCCTCAAGCGACACGCTCAGCAATGGCCCGGGCTTTTTTTCGCGCCACTTCAGCACGGATGCACTCGGCAACGATGTGAAGGATGCCGTCATGCGCGCCAATCTTGCGCCGGTATCGTTCAACAAGATTTTCGTGCAAGCACGCGATCAACTTACAACGACTAGCCAGGCCGCTGATGGTCAATCCAATAACAGTCAAGCCAAGCCGACTATCTATACGGTGCAGCAAACGTTGGAAAATGCCGGTCACGGATTGATACGCCGAATGCAGTCCGTGGAAGATCAAGGCACCATCACCGTCACACGTTTCGACCTTACGTATCGCGGTTATTTTCCCTTCCTTACACAAAGCGTTCCCGCCAATGCGAGCACACTTCCTCCGGTAGTGGAGGCGCGCAAGCTCATGCGGTTCGACACGAGCACGGATGGCCATATGAATTTCACGTATTTGTATGGCCCGACCGGACAGAAGGCTTTTGACGACCCTGGTCAAGTCATTTGCGACAGCGGCAAGAGTTACAGCGCATCGCAACTGAATCAGGCCATTGATGGTCAGGCTCTCGAGCTGGATTGCCAGGTCGTCGACTCCAACGGCATCGTGATCGACAAGATGAAACTTGCCTACTTGGAAAAATACGGTGTGGCGTTGACGCTTCATGTACAGAGTTCCGATAGTGCGATCGATAGCAGCATCGTTGACTTCAAAGTGGAGTAAGCGTTACGCCGTGGCGTCGGTCGTCGTTGCCGCCGGTGCTTAGCCAACTGTTGTCATAGACCAGGAGAATCCCATGCAATACCGTCGTCTTGGCCGCACCGGCTTGCAGTTGTCCGCCTTGTCGTTTGGTGCATGGGTCACCTTCGGCCGTCAGGTAGGACGCTCCGATGCACGCGAATTGTTGGCGTTGGCCTGGGATCGCGGTATCAACTTCTTCGACAACGCCGAAACCTACAATCATGGTGACGCCGAACGCCTGATGGGCGATGTGCTAGCCGATCTGCGGTTTCCGCGCGACAGTTATTGCGTCTCCAGCAAGGTGTATTTCGGTGCGGCGGAGAAGCCGCGTCCCACGCAGCGCGGCCTCTCGCGCAAACATGTGATCGAAGCCTGCCACCAGGCGCTGGAACGCATGCGCGTAGGTCATCTGGACCTTTATTTCTGCCACCGCCCGGATCCCGAAACGCCGATCGAAGAAACCGTGGCGGCGATGGATACGCTGATCCGCCAAGGCAAGGTGTTGTATTGGGGCACCAGTGAATGGCCGGCGACGGCGATTGACGAAGCGCATCGCGTCGCGCAAGCCATGCACATGTTTGCGCCGGTGGCCGAACAGCCGCAATACAACCTGTTGCATCGCGAACGCGTGGAGCAGGAATACGCCCCGCTGTACGAGAGCTACGGCATGGGTACCACGATCTGGTCGCCGTTAGCGTCGGGCTTGTTGAGCGGCAAATACAACCAGGGCGTGCCGCAAGGATCGCGCCTCACGCAACCCGGTTACGAATGGCTGCGCGACGAGGTGTTGGGCAAAGGTGGCGACCGCGTCGAAAAGGTGAAACAACTGCCCGCCATCGCGGCTGAATTGGGCGCGACGCCTGCGCAGCTCGCTATCGCTTGGTGCCTGACCAATCCTCACGTCTCTACCGTGCTGCTGGGTGCCAGTCGTAAGGAGCAGCTGGAGCAGAATCTTGGGGCGCTGGATCTTTTGCCGCGCTTGGATGCGGCGTTGAAAGAGCGTATCGAGCGCACCCTCGCATAAGGTGCCGCACCCCGTCGTCCCGGCGAAAGCCGGGACCTAGAGTCTTACGCTTTCAAAGTCCCCGGGTGACCAGCTTCGCTGTTGTGAAGTGCCTCCGGCGTTCGCCGGGACGACGGGGTGGGTTTGGCGTGGGCTTGACTATTAAATGAGAATTATTATCATTTGACCGTCACCCGACAACGGAGCCGCGCCATGTCCACCAGCACGCTAACCCTGTCCCGCCCCTCGCAACCCCTGATGATGCCGAGCGTGGATACCGCCCCGGCAGTCGCCTCAGTGCGGCGCATTTCGAGCCAACGCCTGCTGGCTGGCGAGCGTGAGCTGGTGATCCAGCATCTGGGCAGCGAGTACCACCTGCGTCTCACCCGCAACGGCAAGCTGATCCTCACCAAGTAACCACCGCGCAGGTCGCCTCTAGCTCCGCCTGAGAGCTAAAGGCCCGTCCGCAATCCCAACCTGTCGCCAGCGCGTTCTCGCATGCCAGCCGGGTCTTCATCCAGGAGATCGCCATGTTCGGCTGGCTGGCTGCCCGTTCCACACCGCTTTGCAATCATGCGCCGCAGACCCTCGTGTCGCGGCGCACACGACGAATGACCCCGCATGCGCTGATGCGCCATCTGCCGGGCCTCGGCAATGTGCTTTACCTTCATGCCGCATCGTCCGCCGTTATCACCGAGACTTTGCCGCCAGGTCTGCTCGTAGCGCAGCAAGCCTTCGCGCCTCTGTTGGATACGCGCTGGCTGATTGCGACTAGCGTGGTCACCGATGACGGTCCGCGCGAATGGTGCGAATGCGTGGATCGGTTTGGCCGCCCGCGAGCGCGACTGCATCTGTTGCCTGATACCGACTATCTCGCTTGGGATGCACTCATGAGTTCGCGTGGGTCGTTGGATAACCCGCCACCCACCTGGCCAGGTGGTCAATGGTTGCGCACCGACAACGCGAGCGTCGTGAATTTCCATACGCGCGAGCTGGCTGGTTTGTTGGTGTTGGACCGTGGTCCGATGAAAGCGCTGTCGTCGTTAGGGCGCCGTGTCGCTGCGCATATCGCCAACGCGGAGTCGGCATTGCTCAGCGGCTAAGGTTGTCCGCAGCGCCTGTCCATCTG
>OUNK010007696.1_pt1 | contig 18471 bp, 17 predicted proteins | sample 1755341 | NCBI WGS metagenome assembly OUNK01 (sample SAMEA3914788, study PRJEB12502) | metagenome | biome: forest; material: soil | place: Canada | collected 2011-07-03 | depth 0.1 m | reverse complement strand
CGCAAGGATGGCGACGACTACGTCATCAACGGCAGCAAGATGTGGATCACCAACAGCCTTCAAGCTGACTGGATGTGCCTGCTGGCCAATACATCCGATGACGCCGCGCATCGCAACAAGTCGCTCATCATCGTGCCCATGGACGCCAAGGGTGTGTCGGTCGGCAAAAAGATTCGCAAAATCGGCATGAATGCCTCGGACACCGGCCTGATTTACTTCGATGACGTGCGCGTACCCCAGCGCTACCGCATTGGCGATGAAGGCAAAGGCTTTACCTACCAGATGCTGCAATTTCAGGAAGAGCGCATGTGGGCGGCGGCCAGTAACCTGCAGATGTTGATGACATGCATCGACAACACCATCGAGTACGCACGCGAGCGCAAGTTGTTTGGCGCCAGCCTGCTCGACAATCAGTGGGTGCATTTCAAGCTGGCGGAACTCAAGACCGAAGTGGAGTCGCTGCGCGCGCTGACCTATCGCGCCTGCGAGCTGTACATCAACGGACAAGACGTGACGGAACTGGCCTCCATGGCGAAGCTCAAGGCCGGGCGGCTTGCGCGTGTCGTGCCCGATGCCTGCCTGCAGTTTTGGGGTGGCATGGGTTACACCTGGGAAAACCCGGTCTCGCGCTTTTACCGTGACGGACGCCTTGCATCCATCGGCGGCGGTGCGGATGAGGTGATGCTCATCATCATCTGCAAATACATGAACACCCTGCCCGGCAGGAAAGACTGATGGGCACACCGCGCACAGCGTTTCGCTCAGTGCTGATCGCCAACCGTGGCGAGATCGCGCTACGCATCCAGCGCACCGCCCGGCGTCTTGGCATGCGCACCATCGCCGTGTATGCCGAGGCGGATCGCAATGCATCGCACTGTCAGGCAGCGGATATTGCACTGCCGATCGGGGCATCTAATCCGCAATCTTCGTACCTCAACATCGCCGCCATCCTGGATGCAGCACGCCGGTCCGGCGCGGAGGCGGTGCATCCTGGTTACGGCTTTCTCGCCGAAAGCGCTGAATTTGCGGAAAGCTGCATTGACGCAGGCCTGGTCTTCGTCGGTCCACCTGCCGCAGCCATTCGCTCCATGGGCAACAAGGCGGGTGCAAAGCGTTTGATGGAAGCGGCAGGTGTACCTTGCGTGCCGGGCTATCTGGGTGAAGATCAAACTGTTGAACGGATGACGCAGGAGGCCGCCCGCATCGGCTACCCAGTGATGATCAAAGCGGCGGCTGGCGGCGGCGGTCGAGGTATGCGGCGCGTCGACCATCCGGAACAGCTTGCCTCTGCGCTGCAATCGGCACGCTCGGAAGCCGAAAACGCGTTCGCCTCCGGTGAGCTGATTCTGGAAAAGGCCATCATCGAGCCGCGCCATATCGAGATCCAGATATTTGCTGATGTATATGGCAATGTCGTTCATCTTGGCGAGCGCGACTGCTCAGTGCAGCGCCGCCACCAAAAACTCATCGAGGAATCGCCATCGCCTGCCGTGTCACCTGAGCTGCGCGAGCGCATGGGGAATGTGTCGGTGGCCGCAGCACGGGCTATCGGTTACGTGGGCGCGGGCACGCTGGAATTTCTGCTCGCGCCCGATGGCAGCTTCTACTTCATGGAGATGAACACGCGGTTGCAGGTCGAGCACGCGGTCACCGAGGCGGTGCTTGGCATCGATCTCGTTGAATGGCAATTGCGCGTGGCGCTGGGCGAGGTACTGCCGCTGACTCAGGGCGAGATCGATGTGCGTCGCTCGAACGGCGGCCACGCTATCGAAGTGCGTTTATGCGCCGAAGATCCGCAGCAAGACTTTCTACCGCAGAGTGGCACGATCACACGCTGGCGCGCTCCACGTGAAGTACGCACCGACCACGCGCTCGCCGATGGAGCCGTCGTCTCGCCGCACTACGATTCGATGCTTGCCAAGATCGTTGCTTATGGCAACGACCGTGCAGACGCCTGCCGGCGCGTAGCCAACGCACTGGCCGATTGCCTGCTGCTGGGCGTGTCGACCAATCGCGCGTTCCTGCAACAGTGCGTGATCCATCCTGCATTCCTGGCCGGTGATGTGTCGACGGCCTTCATCGACCAGCACTTTCCTGCCTCGACACGACGGCGGCGGCCACCCGGTACGGCGGCGTGTCAGGCGGCAGCGGTGCTTCTCACGCACAAGCGCCAAACGACCGCGCGACGCTATCCCGCCGAACTGTGGGGCTGGGCCAGTAGTCGCGCGCACGCCACGGCATGCCGATTCACGCTCGATGGCGTGGCCTGGGAGATTCACATTCGCGCACTTGCAGAGCGACGCTGGGCGCTGACATGGGATAGTGGTTCTGCCGAGGTGGAGGTTGTCTTCGAGTCAGAGGGACGCATGACCTTGGCTTCGGGCGACATGGCCCACCAGCTTGATTACGCCTTTACCGATACGTGCTGCCAGTTCGCACTTGATGGCGCTGAACACAGTGCCGTCGATACCACCTACGCCAGGTCAACACGCCAGGGCGCGCAAACCGGCAACGGTCGCATCAGTTCGCCGATGAACGGCCGTGTCATTGCGCTGCATGTTTCCCAAGGTGAGAGCGTCTGCGCCGGCCAGGCTTTGCTGGTGGTCGAGGCGATGAAAATGGAACACAGCATCGCGGCGCCGTTTGCCGGTGCGGTCAAGGACTTGTTTATCGAGGTGGGCGCGCAAGTGGCGCCTGGCGGCCTGCTGATGGAAATCACAGCGGCCTGAACGCGCGTCATCGTTTCCGCTGCTGCATTGCTCTCACGATGACGCGCGCAAGATGAATCGCACCGCCTGATCGGCGAGGGCATCGATGCTGATGCCGGCGCCCGCCTGGTACCACTGCGCCGTCCAGTTGAGCGCACCGAACATCAGCAATCTATCTACGGGTGTCGGTTGCACCCACTCGCCCGATGCATGCAGGCGCTCGATGACGCGCGTCCAGATGGACTCGTAGCGATCCTTGAGCGCAATGATGTGTTCCTGTCCCGATGCGTCTAGCGAGCGCCATTCGTACAGCATCACCGGAATGAAGTCCTGGTTCGGTGCCAGCAGCGTATAAAGATGCGCTCGCACAAGCTGTCGCATCGCTTCGTAGGGAGGAATGCGATCCACGTCGATGGCTTCGATATCGGCCAGCGCCACCGTCAGGCCATGCTCAATCACGGCTTGCAGAATGTCCTGCTTGGTCTTGAAGTAGTAAAACCAGCTGCCGGCATGCACGCCCGCTGCGGCGGAAATATCGCGCACAGTGGTATTGCCGTAGCCCTTCTCGCGAAACAACCGGGCAGACTGCTCGATAAGCTCCCTGCGCAAGCCTTCGTTAGCATCCTGCACCGGGCGCCCACGCTTGCGCTGCGGCGCCGTATCGACGCCTGGGTTGGACCTGTGTGAGGCGGAATTGCGGGATTTGCGCATGCCAAGACCAAAAAGAAAGGCTTCGCCGCATCTTACCTGATCGGTCAGGCGGTCCATTTGCATGAACCTCCCCGCCGTTTAAGCAATTCCAGGCGCGCAAAAAATCTCCTGCACACAGATGCGGGTGGTACGCCAGATTCGATTGAAAAGTGGCGCTTCCTTGCGCCGAGCCAACCCTTAAAGAAATGGGCGGAATGGGTTGGTCATCCGTAGTCTTGCGCACCAACGATGCAGCCGCTTAGTTCGATTCGGTGAACTGAATGTAGGGGGATGCCGTACTCGACCCCGCCTTGGCTGTACATGCCCCCAAGGTCAAATTATTTCCTTCACCAGTGGCTCCGCTGAACTGCGTGCCCGACGCACCACCCTGGCATTGCGGTGCACTAGTCGCACCGTCGTTCACCGCAACGTTCACGGTGACCGATGACCCACTGTTGAAGTTAGCATTCGAGCCACCGCCGTCGCCCACGACATTGAATTCAGCACCTTTCCAATTCGCCGCGAAGTCAGCCACGGTATCGGATTGAGAGACGGTCTCAATAGTTGGTGTTCCAGAGCCGCCTGCAAAGGTGAGATAGCCAACATCACTACCATTCGCCGTAACAGTCCCCTCCAACTTTGCGTTCGCAAGAGCAGAAGCCGCAATAAGGGGGACGGTTTCTGTGCTTACGGCATTGTGATAGCAGCCACCTCCTTGGACCGACTTAGTCCACGATGACGGACACCTCATTCTCTCCACGGCTTCTTCAAACGCCTCGTACTGAGCTTCAGTGGTAATGGCGCCGGGATTACTGGGAAACAGCCACGTCTGTATAAGCACCGTTGGATTGCCGTTATTACCCTGATCCGTGCCGTATACAAACTGTTCCCAAACGTAACACCCAGATTTTTGCGAATCTGCCGTACAAAGGGCATTGGATCCTGCTGCCATGTTTGTATTGAGCTGCAGCGTGTACTCGCCTGCAGATGAACCCTCATTGTCAGGATAGACACTGGTTACGCTTTTTATTCCTGTCGCACTCGGAAAACTCCCTGTTACCGATTTGATTGCGCTCGAGGCCTGAGCGTAATAATCGTTGCCCGTATTACCAGCGGCTAACGCGTGAATCGAAGGCATATGCCGCGTAGCTACATAGGATGTTCCCGAGCCGCATGCATGTTTCACAAAGACGGTGCTTGGGTAAGTGATTCGAAAACAACCTTCCGTCGGCGGACCCAATCTTTCGACTTGTTCGTGCCAAGCCTTGTAAGCCTGCACTCTGGCCTGCGTATCAACGCTAGACGTATCCTGCTGGGCAACGGCCGGCAAGAATGACACCGCACTGACCAGACTTGCAGCGACCGCCATCTGGATCAGTGTGCGCGCACTCACTTTCATCTTCGATTGCATTGCATTTCTCCTAGGAATGGAAACTCTTGTAGTCCTTCGTCATAGAACTTCGCCAAAAAAGAAGCTACATTCTTGTTGGGGCGATACAACTTCACAGCCTCAGCTTTACTTCGTTGCCCCTTGACTCAAGAACATGCCCCTCCCCTTTTTCATGAGCGCCTTCCTTCGCGCTCCATGATTTCTTCCCATTGCACGGCAACTGCAACAACCACGATCTCGCGTGGAGATCACCGGTTTGGCGATTCGTTGACGTGCCAACACAGATGCAAGTTCTCCGCGTCTGTTGTGCCGAGACGATGGAGTACTGCGCAGCGACTTCTATAAGTCGGTGCTTTACTCCATCAGAATGTAAGACGCGGCGGCGAGGACAATCCCTACCTACGTGATGCGCGTAAGAACACATTCACCAAAGAATTCGGATGGGCGAAATATTTGAAGACAAACGAACCCTTTGCGGCTTAAACGGCCACAACCAAAAGCCACACGAAATGGCGTCTCACGACGATGGTTTCGTTTCGCCCCAGCTTTCGCTCCCCTGTCAAATCCCGCACGGTGAACGGCAGGATCCGGAGCGCCACATGGACCGCAAGAATGAGTACGGTGCATGTAAACGAAATGCCAGCAAGCATCCCCTTGATGACCATGTAGATGCAGCCACATCGCGAGTGAAGAGTGCGTGATCCGCGGGTATGCCAAGTCGAATTTGGCAACTGCGCTTTTTTGCAGGCTCTCGTCACACTCGGAAGGTGGGCTGGACCGTTAGAAGCCCTTCCCCAGCCCAAATGACCCTCTCAAATCGCCCTGACCTGTTGGCCATTTTCAGCCAGAACACCAGCAGGCAGTGTTAGCGTTGGCTCAACATCTATCTATCGTAAGTTATGCTCTTCGGTTCGCTTTGGATCGAATGCAGCCATTCGTTCTCAAAGATACCTATCGCCTATCCGCCTCAGGTAGCACCAGGGCTTCCGGCTGAGACAAGTCGCCCTCGCAGATCTCTAGTGAAACAAGCTCCATGCCAGCGACACAGAAAACATTCCCAGCACGATCGACGCACATCGCTGCACGCCCTCAGTGCTGATCCACGTCAGTCGACCACTACCGAGAGCGGCACCGAACGCTATCCACGCGAGCCCAATCGGGATCAGTAGCGCAGCGAAAATCCCCATCGAGTCCAGATAGGATTGCCAATCTACGAATGCAGCCGCCGGAAAAATGGTGCCTGCAAACAAGATTGCTTTCGGATTGAGCAGCGTGGCGACAAACACCGTACGCAACCCGATTGCCGTTTGCGGTGACGCCTGGGAAGCAGCGGCCGTCAGCCAGATACGAATCGCGAGGTACGCGATATATAGACAACTGGCGACCCGCACGAGTATCGGCAGCCAGGTGAGTGACTGCGCGACGTGCGTTAGAAGACCTCCCCACACCGAGATCGACAACACGTAGCCTACAAGTTCGGCGCCCGCGAGCCGCGCCGCACGGTTCACGCTCTGCTGGAGTCCAGCCGCGACGAGCAGCGTATTGGTGGGACCCGGCATGATCAATACGACGGTGGTGCCCAGCACAAAAAGCACCGTACCTGACATTGAAAGCATAGTTGGCGGAAAGCGAAGTCAGAGCAAGTTGTTTAATACCACATTTAAAATTTCGCAAAACGATGCGTCGAACGAAAGGGCCGTCCTCCGGACTGCGCATGCCCTGTTCTCGCAGCGTGGACAGTTCGCGGAGAGTTGGCTGAGCGCCGCCCTCGTGGTTTGGCATGCCAACAGATGGGCCTACCGTATTCAGGACGATTTCAATCGATCACGTGGTGCCCATAGCTAAGAATTCGGGTTATTTCCCACCCTTCAGAAGAATGGTGCCAAACGATCAAGAATTTGGCCTCGCCGAAGCTCACCACCAACGAAGCGGCCAGCGGCGTCCGCTCAGGTTATTGACGAGCAAAGCGAGCACGAGAAGGATCGCCACACCCAACAAGACGGGTGTAAGAAGAAAGAAGAGTTTCATCTTGCCGGCCAGCATGATCACCACTGGGTTGGCTCCTGCCGGCGGATGCACAGTTCGCGAAAGTTCCATCAGCGCAATCACGAGGCCGACAGCCAGCCCGATGCTCCAGATGCTGTTACCGAACAGCCATAGCATGGCCAATCCGACTGACGCTGTAAGCAAGTGACCGCACACCAAATTACGCGGTTGCGCAAACGGACTTTCCGGTGCCGCGAAAAGCAGCACGCATGATGCGCCAAACGGTGCAATCAGCACCGTCTGATGTATACCCGTACCCGCAAGCCCAAGCAGGCAGATGGCGGCAAAACCACCGACCAATCCGCGCAGCGCAAAATTGGCTTTACCTAACGGAGCAGCTGTTGCTGCTTTCCCCAGGGCATTCGCCCCAGGGGTGTTGTCGAGACTTTTCATGCCGTAAATCGATCAGGTCAGCTTGTACGACGCAGCACCGGTGCCAGCAAGATTGCCGCCGTCAACGATCAGATATTCAGGGCGAATCGGCTTTTTCTCGAAGAAATTCTGCAGAATTTCCAGCGTACCGGCGGCATAGCGTGTCTGCGCCGAGAGCGACGTACCAGAAATATGCGGCGTCATGCCCTGGTTGGGCATGCGACGCCACGGATGATCGATCGGTGCGGGCTGCGGATACCACACGTCACCGGCATAGCCTGCCAGTTGACCCGACTCCAGCGCACGAACCACGGCGTCCCGGTCGCACAGTGCACCGCGTGCGGTATTGATGAGGTATGCGCCGCGCTTCATCAGCTTGAACATCTTGTCGTCGAACATGCCCTGCGTGGAGGGATACAGCGGCGTCTGTAGATTGATGATGTCGCACACTTTCACCAGCGATTCGGGTGCCTCGTGGAAGGTCAGGTTGAGCTCCTTCTCGATCTCCGGCGAAAGACGATGCGGATCGTAGTAGTGCAAATGCACATCGAACGGCTTCATACGACGCAAAACGGCGAGACCGATACGGCCAGCAGCAATCGTGCCGAAGTGCATGCCTTCGATGTCGTAGCTACGGCTGACACAATCAGCGATGTTCCAGCCGCCGTTGTTGGCAATCTGGTGCGACGGCAGATAATTGCGTACCAGCGACAGCGCCATCATTACCACATGCTCTGACACGCTGATGCTGTTGGAAAACGTAACTTCAGCGACCGTCAGACCGTGCTGGGACGCAGCCTTCAGATCCACGTGATCCGAACCGATGCCAGCGGTAATCGCCAGCTTCAAATTCTTCGCCTTGGCAATGCGTTCGGCAGTGAGGTAGGCAGGCCAGAATGGCTGCGATATCACCACGTCGGCGGTAGGCAGATGTTTGTCGAGTACCGAATCGGCACCCTCTTTGTCGCTCGTGACGATCAACTCGTGACCGTTGGCTTCCAGATACTTGCGCAGGCCGAGCTCACCCGACACGCAACCGATTAACTCGCCCGGCTTGAAGCCGAGTTCACCCTGGGGACCGTCTGGCCGTTGGGATAACCCTTGATGACAGGAATATCGTCACGCGCGTAAGCAGGCGGATAACCGGTGACGGGATCGGGATACAGGACGCAAAGTACTTTGGCCATGGAAATTCTCCGTTGAGGATAAGACGTGTAGGAACACGTGGCGCCACGGAGTCTGGACCTGGCTTTGCGATTGCCGCCAATCGTTTGTAGGTATCCGGTGATAAACCGGAGTTATCAAATGCTGCTGCGTTGCAGTAGGATTGCTTATCAAATCGCCCGTGGCGCTGCGGCTTCGAGCACCCCGTCGAGCCGCCCCTGCAAATCCATCGAGGGCGCCATATCCCATGCCGCACTCACGACAGCAGGAGGCGCCTCTTCGCGCAGGCGCAACAAGCTCATGGGTGACAACTGCTGAGGCTCAATCGGACGAATGCTTATGCCGCTGGCCAGGAAGTAATCCGGCAATGCACTGACTGGTGCGATGCTGCACACCTCGCCCGCACGCACTTCCTCATACAACACGCTCAGGGTGTTGGTTTCCACCGCAACGTTGGGTACGACACCGGCATGCCGGAAGGCAGCGTCGACGATTTTGCGGTTTTGCATCTCATGATTGAACAGGCACAACGGCAAGCGAGCGGCCTCGACCCAACTGTAGGACGCTTTCGTGGGCAAGCCTGCTTTGTCACTGGATAACAAGACAAAGCGCTCCGAATACAACACAACGCTTTCGTAGACATCCGGATCGCACCCTTCTGCGTAAGCCAGACCCAGATGCACTTCCTTGTTCTTCAAGCGGTGAAGGATGTCGCGCGTGCTCAACGAGAACACCTCCAACGTGAGCTTGGGAATCGCACGACGATACTCACTGGCCAGCATCGACACGGCGCGCAACGCTGAAGGTACCGTGCCAATGGCCAGGTGACCACCTGCCACGACTTGAGCGAGCGCAGCCTCTTGTCGCAATCCCTCCAACGACGCCAAGGTTTGCCTGGCCCATACAAGAACTCGCTCACCTTCCGGTGTGAAGCCCAGAAATCGGCGGTCACGAAGAATGATCATGATGCCAAGCTCGCGTTCTAGCTGGCGTATTCCTGCCGAGAGCGCCGGTTGCGAGACCCAACATGCTTCTGCAGCGTGTGCAAAGTGTTTGTGTTCAGCGAGTGCTACGAGGTAATGCAGTTGTCTTACAAACATGGAGCTTCCCGTGATTTTTCTCTGCCTCGAAGATCATCCAAAGGGACAAGATGAGCATGGACGCGCCGTGTCAGCGGACTTTGAACCGATAGCCACGTGAAACGCCAAAACAATGCCGCTTACGGACTCACGCCAACAAACATTTTTTCGATCTGCATGTCATGGAACGTGTAGGGAATCCCACCGATTCCTAGACCGGACTCGCGTAAGCCCGCAAACGGCATCCAGTCGACACGGAATGCCGTGTGCTCGTTGACCATGACCGCCGATGCATCCAGGCCATGGTAGGCGCGTATAGCCGTGTCGAAATCTCGCGTGAACACAGCAGCCTGGAAGGCAACCGGTAGCGAATTGGCCGCATCGAACGCCTGCTCGATATCGTTATAGGGGTACACACAAACGACTGGGCCAAAAACCTCCTTCTGACTGACCTCGCAATCAGCCGGTGGCGCAAACAGTATCGTCGGGGCATAACACGTCTCTCCGACCGGCTTGCCTCCGGTTAGGAGTTCCGCACCCGTTGTCACCGCGTTCTGCACCCAGGTGCTTACGCGATCCAATTCTTTTCGGCGAATCAGCGGGCCCACATGGGTTTCGGCCTTGGTGGGATCGCCGACGACGAGAGCCTCTGCAGCCCGCGCCAAGCGATCAGCTACGTTTCTAGCGATGGACTGATGTGCATAAACCCGCTGCACGGACACGCACACCTGGCCTGCGTGATAAAAGCCGCCCTTGATCAGTTTGGGTATGGCTTTGTCCAGATCTGCATCGGCAGCCACGATCACCGGCGCGGCACCGCCATGCTCGAGCGCGCATCGAACACCCGGAGCTAGCTGTGAGCGTAGTTTCCAGCCGACGGCGGCGCTTCCAATAAAACTGAAGAATCCAACGCGCGCGTCCGTCACAAGGCGCGACGCAAGGTCATTGCTTTCCAGCACGATGGCTTGCCCCCAATCTTCGGGAAGCCCTGCTCTGCGCAGGATATCGATCAGCGTCAGGCAGCTCAACGGCGTATCAGTTGCAGGTTTGACGATGAAGGGACACCCGGCGGCCACCGCAGGCCCAACTTGATGAACGATCAAGTTAAGGGGATGGTTGAAGGCACTGACCGCCACCACTACACCGATGGGTTCGCGTTGTGTGAAGGCCATCCGATGAGCTGAACTCGCATTGATGTTCATCGGGATGACATGCCCACCGTTGCCACGGATGGCTTCCGCGCATGACAGAATTCCATCGATAGCCCGAGCAGTTTCCGCACGAGCGTCGACCAGAGGCTTGCCCCCCTCTTGCGCGATCAGCATGGCCAGATCTTCGGCCACGTCGATCATGCTCTGAGCGGTTCGCCTCAAAATGGCTTCGCGATCCGCGGGAGCGAGCCAGCCACGGCGGTCCTTGAACAAGCGATGGGCGGTCGCGAGCGCGCGCTCGATGTCCTCTCCGGCAGAAACGCTGACCGTGCCCACCACCGTGCCATCGAAAGGCGATTTGACCTCGAGCGTCGGATCCTTGCCGCTCGCTCCGCAAACCATGCTTTTGAACTGAAGTTGTTTCATGACGACAACCTGCCCAGCCTGAGGTCCAGGCTAACAGTCTAACGCCCCTTTGTAGGTCACAAATCTGTCGTCTATATGATTCATCCCTTGATCTTTTGATTCTTATCCGCTTCTGGACTCCAATGCATAAGCCAAAAAGCTCTTCGCTGATCTACAGCGGAGACTTAGACCTTCGATCGGTGGGTTCCGCATCTTCCATGCATTCCGGAATCGACTTAAGGCAGCCATTCGATGCGGAAAACTAGTGCGCAGCGAATAGTTCCACAACGCTTTGGGGTGCGTGTTCGCCAAAAAAACGCTGATGGTTTTTTGCTGTTTGATCGGCAACAGACGTGCTGCGAGAGAACAAAGCCAGTTCATAGTTCTCAAGTGCGGTTTCCATATCATCCGGATTTGCGCACAGAGCTTTCGCCAACTCAGCACCGTCATAGATGGCGAGGTTGGCTCCCTCGCCCGAAAAGGGAGACATCAAGTGGGCCGCGTCGCCCACCAGGGTGACGCCAGCTGTGCGTTCCCATCTATGGTCGATCGGAAGGGCATAAATGGGTCTCACCACCGGCTCGGTCTCGCAATCGGTGATTAAAGCCTTCAGCGTTGGAGCCCATCCCTCGAATTCTTTTGCAATTCGATCGAGCGCGGCAGACTTGTTGCTGAAATCGATCGCGTTGATCCATGCCTCCGATTTGTTCAACGCGATGTAAGCATGCAACCTCCCGTTCGCATAACGGTGTGCCAAGATTCCTTTTCCTGGTTCCACTGCCATCAGCGTCCCGCTACCAATTGCTTCTGCGCTGGCTTTGTGTCGAGTGTCACCCTCCAAAAGATTGGTCTCGACAAAGGTGGTGCCGATATACGTTGGCTTTGCTGAAGAAAGCAGTGGACGAACTTTCGACCACGCACCGTCAGCACCAACCAAGAGATCGGTAGTTACCTGCGAGCCGTTAACGAATGTCAGTTGGTGCTGTCGATCATTGAGGCGACTAGCATTCGTGAGCTTGTGGCCCCACCGAATGGCTTCCGAAGGCAACGACTCGATCAGAAGCCGACGAAGGTCGCCTCTATCGACTTCCGGCCTGGATGCGTCGACTAGTCCAGGCTTATCAAGCAAGACGTTTCCATGTTTGTCGACCACGCGCTTGGCGTCCTCGCCCGGAAGCGTAAGATCAAGGAATTCATCGTAGAGGCCAGCGGACCTCAGTCCGAGTTGGCCGTTGTACTCGTGAATATCCAACAATCCGCCTTGCGTTCGCGCATCGGGCGAAGCTTCCGCCTCGTAGACCGTCGCGTGAATGCCGTTGATGTGCAAGACGCGAGCGAGCGTCAATCCGCCGAGGCCAGCACCAGCGATTGCGATCCGAGATTCGAATACGGGTTTTGATGAGTTGAGTGATCTTTTCATGGCGCGTTCCAATAAATACGAACAAGTCGCGCTGAAAACACGATAGCTCGTAAAGGATCCGACAGATGTCGGAGGAAACGCTGGCCGACCTAACTCAAGGTGCTTGGTGGCGTGTGTGCGGCCTTCTGATTGAGTGGCTTTTCGGCCAAACGAATGCAGACGGCCGTTTTTCGCGGTCTTCGTTTCGATAATATCGCACGAATCTATGCTGCAAACCATTGTTGTGAATAAGATGTCCACCGCCGATATGGATGGCGGCACCATCGGTGGCACGGTCGATTTCCGCATACCGACAGCCTTCGATTTCGCCACTTCCAGTTCGCTTCGCATCGGATTGCATCCATTCGTGGACGGGTGAAATCCCATTGCGCCGTCTAGTGGGCCAATCGCCCCGCTCTTAAAGTTCTTCCACGCGAATCGCTCCGCCTTAACGCGTCGATTCCGCCACGTTTTTCCTTCTGTCCAAACTCTCAATGTCCAAGGAGTACTGATATGTCCACGCATACCCAAACACTAGTCGCTACCGGCGAATCAGGCTCACTGCGCAATACAGGTGAGCTGCTGGGGCGCGTCATGCTTGCGGTCCTGTTCCTGATGTCAGGTCTGGGCAAGGTGGCCGCCTATACCGCGACGGCTGGCTACATGCATTCGGCCGGCGTTCCCGGCGTGCTGTTGCCGTTGGTCATCCTCACTGAGGTGGGCGGCGCGCTCGCCATCATCGCGGGCTGGAAAACTCGAATCGTCTCGCTTGTGCTGGCCGGCTTCACCCTCCTGACGGCCTTCTTATTCCACACGCAGTTCGCCGATCAGGTCCAAATGATCATGTTCATGAAGAACATCTCCATCGCTGGCGCATTCCTGATGCTCGCTTCGCATGGTGCGGGTCGCTACAGCCTGGATGGGCGCGGAACCGAGTAATTCGTAGATGCATGACCACGACCCTTCTGGCGAGATCGTGCAGCAGGCTGCGCCTTGGCGGCGCTACCGACGGGTACCTAGTGCGACAAGCCTTCGTCTCGGAGACAATGCAAGGGTCTCCGAGACGAAGGAGGCTCCCGCCCGGAGGCAGCTCATGGTCGATCTCAACGATGTCGCTCTATTTGTGCGGGTGGTAAAGGCGGGAAGTTTTGCCGAAGCCGCACGCCGACTCGGCATCCCATCGAATACAGCAAGCCGTCGCATCCAACAGTTGGAAGAAGAATTTGGACTGCGTCTGCTGCACCGATCCACGCGGCGACTGACGTTAACCGATGCAGGCGAATCGCTCTATGCGCGCAGCGCGGATCAGATCGAAGCGTTGTCAGAAGCTGCAGTGGAACTCGCCGAAGGTGGCCAAGTGCCCAGTGGCAAGGTGCGCGTGGCTGCTCCGGCGGATTTCTTCAACTGGTTTCGACTTGAGTGGGTCAACGAGTTTCTTGCCACCTTTCCCAAGGTCCGTCTGGAGTTCGCGCTTAGCGACGCTCGTGCCGACCTCGTCGCTGCAGGCATCGATGTCGCCATTCGCACAGGAACCATTACCGAGCCGACCCTGATTGCCCGTCGCGTCGGCAGCAACCGCGCCACCCTGGTGGCGAGCCCAGCTTACCTGGCCGCTCGAGGCACGCCGCAATCACTTGAAGAATTGGCGATGCACGATTGCCTTGCGTTCCCACCCGCCTCGGGTCGCGTGGTTTGGCATCTCAATGGTCCGGGTGGGCTCGCCGATGTGGAAGTCCGCGGACGCTTCTACGCCAACACGGCACTCGCACTGCTTAAAGCCAGCATTGCCGATATGGGCATCGCGCTCCTTCCTGACGTGATGACGTCACAATACGTGCTCGATGGCCAGTTGATTCGAGTGTTGCCCGACTACAGCATCGGCGGTCTGGAAATGTTTCTCGTATACCAAAGTCGACACCAGATGCCGCGTGCCCTGAATGTGTTCATCGACTTTGTCATGACACGCATGGTGTCGAGCGGGCTGGTTAGCACCGACTAGATCGCCATCCCTTCAAGTCGATATCCAACTTCCACGTCGATGGCCGTCTTGTGCTCGCGGTACGTATCGCTGCGTCCGAAGCGACACGTTGTCATCTGCGCTCTCGCGATCGCTCCTGTGCGGCTCACTCCTGCCATTGATGGACGAATGAAATCCGATTACGACGGCTAGTCACCGCAGCTTCTGTGATCCACATTGTCATGGCAGGACGTCCCTACCCCACATCCCGACAACCGCTCCAGGGAGTCTACGAACATGATCAAGACCCTATCTTTTCGCAAAACCCATGACGCTGCAGATGAAAGCCCCGAACGTGCGATCGTCTATCGGACCCATGGCCATTCGCATGGCGGCCCAATCACGCGCTTGATGAGCCCTTCCGATCTCGGCGAAGAACTCAAGCCGTTTGTGTTCCTGGATCGGATCGATGCCAAGAATTTGTCGCGCGCTGAAGCGCCACGCATGGGCCTGCATCCGCATTCGGGCATCGTGACATTGACGTGGCTGCTCGAAGGTTCGGTCGACTATGAAGACGACCTCGGGCGCAAAGGGCAAGTTGAGCGCGGATGGATGGAATTTATGCACGCCGGTAGCGGCGCGTGGCACGGCGGAGGGTTTGGCAAGTCCGACCGCTTACGCGGTTTTCAACTGTGGTTGGCGTTGCCGCCGTCAGCTGAGCTCGGGGCGCCCTACAGTCGATACATCGGACCTGATTCATTGATGAGCGAAGGGCCCGTGACGGTTCTACTGGGACAGTATGGACAGGCCAAGGCGTCCATCGAAGCGCCATCGTCTGTCAATTATTTCTCGGTCAAGCTCAAGGCGGGCGAGACTTGGCGCTATCAGCCACCGGCAAGACATGTCGTCGCGTGGACCGCTGTGAGCATCGGCGAATTGCGAGCGCCGACGGTGATCGAGGCCGGGGCAATGGCAGTCTTCGAAGAAGGTGAAAAAGCCATCGAATTCCTTGCGGTGCAGGATACCGAATTCGTCTTCGGTTCGGGCGCGAAACATCCGCACGAGTTGGTGCTGGGCTACTACTCCGTCCACACCAGTCCGCAGGCTCTGCTTCGCGGCGAGACGCGAATCCAGGAGTTAGGGAACGAGCTCCGTTCGCAGGGACGGCTCAAATAAGTACGGTCGTTGCCAGGTGTTCACAACGACTATTTGGGAGTTAGGTGATGTCCACCGATCAAAAGAATTCGCACATCGCAACGGAAACGCTAGCCGTTGGGGAGGCCCACATTCCCCGGCTTGGATTTGGAACTTATGGGATGTCGGGATCATTTCTTCAGAAGATTCTTGTATCCGCGCTTCAAAGTGGTTTTCGTCACATCGATACGGCACAAATGTATCAAAACGAGGCCGATGTCGGCGCGGCCATTCGAAAGGGTGGCGTAGCGCGCAACGATATCTTTGTGACGACCAAAGTTTGGGTAGCCAACTATCCGAGATCTCGCTTTATGGGGTCGGTCGATGAAAGCCTACGCAATCTGCAATCGGACTACATCGATCTTCTTTTGGTCCATTGGCCGCGCGGCGGCGTTGGCATCGAAGAGCAAATCGAAGGACTGAATAAAGCAGTCGATGCGGGAAAGGTTCGCCATATCGGCGTCAGCAACTTCAACGCAGAAATGCTACGGACTGCAATCAACTTCTCGAAATATCCTATCGTCACCAATCAGGTGGAATATCACCCATTCCTCGATCAAAACGTTCTCGTACGGGAAGTCAATGCGCACAACACAAGCTTGATGGCTTATTGCGGCATGGCCGTCGGGCGAGTCTTTAGCGATCCTGTCTTGAAGGAAATTGCCCAACGAAACAGTCGAACGATCGCACAGATCGTTTTACGCTGGCTTATTCAGCAGCCGAATGTTGTTGCTCTCTCCCGTACAGAGAAAGCCGAGAGAATTTCGGAAAACACGCGCATCTTTGACTTCGAACTTTCCAGCGCAGATATGGAAGCTATCGGAAAACTTCAACGCCCCCATATTCAACGCCCCCATAGCCGTATCGTAAATCCGCCCCACCTTGCTCCCGAGTGGGATTAGCGGTCATAGCAAGGTCTAACGTCCGCTTTCTCTCTTAGGCCAAAGGTGGTCGGCGCCCTAAATAGGGAATGCCTTGGGACGACGACGTTAATTGACGTACCGATGGATGGCTGACTGGCGATCGTAAGCCGACCGCCGAGCTTATCGGTTCGCTCCCGCATTCCCGCTATGCCCCAATGCCCCTCTTTCTGCCGCAACTGCAGGCGCTGTTCGTTGAGGCCTATGCCATTGTCTTGAATTGCGACCTTTAAACGATGTCTCGCGTAGCTGAGGGTGACGTGGATATCTTGCGCGTGGGAATGCTCAAACGCGTTGCGCAAGCCCTCAAGCACAATGGCTAGCACCTCGCTGCGAATGGTGGACTGCAGATTCCACGGTTTACCTTTGATATGTAGCGAGAAACCGATTTCCGATTCCATGGCCAAGCGGTCACCCATATCAAGAATGACGGCCATCCAATCCCTTTCATCGACCGGCGCACGGAGCGCGCTGATGGCATCACGTCCATCGGTAACGATGTCACGTAGCCGTTGTTCGATCTCGGCTGCACGCTTTTGCTGCTCTTCGCTAAGCGTTGATGTCCGCGAGAATAGTTCCATCTCAAGCAGCACGCCCTGAAGCCCCTGCAGTAGCGTGTCGTGGAGTTCCCGTGCAATGCGTTTGCGCTCGGCTTTCCGCTCGTCGGTGAGGAATCGGCCTCGCTGTTCTGAACTATTCGATCGCATCGTACGCAACCGCTGGCGCAAACTATCAAAGATGATCATGAAGGCCGCTTTATGTTGATGAGACGACGAAGCGGTACGCGCACGCGCTCCCTTCGTTCGCATTAGCCGGCTAATGCGCACAGGCGATGGATTGAGCGAACTGGTCCACTTGGCGAGCTGGCTAGAACGGTCTTTTTCTAGAGGAATGCCGCCTAAGACCTCATGACTCGAACATTCGACGAATGCCCTATGGAAATGATGGGGCGCATGGGCTTTCATCGCGTTTTCCTGAGGGCTGACTACAACCAAGGCGACGGGCGAAGGCGCGAACGAATAATTTCCGAACCCGACGGACATCGCGGAGCCTGAGTCGCGCTCTTCGTTGGGACATCACCCACGCCGCTGCAAGTCCCAAGCCATCAGAATGACGTTGAATTTATTGAAGTTATTTGTTTATCGTGGTGGCGATATTTCGCCAATGGCGAAATTCTGGACAATAAACCGGCTAGTTTTCGACGACTCGGCGTCGAAAGCGGTTTTTGTCGATCTTGAGTGCCCGGATTTTGGATTCGAGCGTCGAGCGCGGGATGCCGAGCCGAGATGCGGCTCCTGTGGGTCCAAAGACGCGTCCACCGCAAGCACTTAGCGCTTCTTCGATGATGGTTTTCTCATGCAGCGCCAACGTACTCAAAAGCGCAATGGGGCTTTCGGCAGGAGGGCCGGCTGACAGCCAGCTATCGTCGATCCTGAATTCGTCCGAGTCGCACACGATGACTGACCGCTCAATGACATTTTGCAACTCGCGTACGTTTCCAGGCCATGGATATGACTGCAGATGATCGAGCGTTCGTCCATCAATGCGCTGAAACGCTTTGCCCGCTTTCTGTGCATAGCGCTCGATGAAGTATTTAACCAGCTGTGGAATGTCTTCTCGCCGCTCTCTCAACGGCGGCATCTCCACTGGGAAAACATTCAAGCGATAAAAAAGATCGCGGCGGAAGCTTCCATCTGCGACGGCACGAACTAAATCTCGGTTGGTTGCTGCAATAACACGAACGTCCGTGCGAATCGCTTCACTGCTGCCGATGCGCTCGAACTCTCTTTCCTGCAACACTCTCAAAAGAGCTGCTTGCGTGTCCGGTAACAGCTCACCCACTTCATCCAGAAAGATCGTTCCGCCATCGGCAAGCTCGAAACGGCCGAGTCGGCGGTTGGTGGCACCGGTGAAAGCTCCTTTCTCATGTCCAAACAATTCACTCTCAATCAACTCTGAAGGTATAGCCGCGCAGTTAACCTCGATTAAAGGCGCA
>OUNK010001813.1_pt4 | contig 18473 bp, 7 predicted proteins | sample 1755341 | NCBI WGS metagenome assembly OUNK01 (sample SAMEA3914788, study PRJEB12502) | metagenome | biome: forest; material: soil | place: Canada | collected 2011-07-03 | depth 0.1 m | reverse complement strand
TGCCGCTGCTGCTGCTCCAGGAGATGCCGGTGATCGAGAGGTTTCCGCCCGTCGTGTAGACCTGGGAGCTGCCGGTGATCCAGACGCCGTAATCGTCGGAGAGACCGGAGGCGGTGGAGGTGCCGCTGGTGCCGTTGATGACGATGGAGCCGGTGCTGGCGGTGTTCACTTCCGAGCCGTTTTCGATCTCGACGCCGTAGCGGTTGGTGGCGCCGCTGACGGCGGCGTCGGTTCCGGTCAACTGAATCGTTCCGCCGTTGGTCAGGAGGGACGATGCATTGAGGGCGATGCCGGCCGAGTTGTAGGCGCCATCGCTCTGGCCGGCGGCGGTGATGCTGGTGGCGTAGATGTTGGACCCGGAGATGTAGATGCCGTCATCCTGGATGCCGCTGCCGCCCGCCGCCGCGGTGGGAGCGTCCACCGTGCCGCCGGACAGGGTGAGGGCGCCGACCGACGTGTCGGGGGTCCAATAGGGGCCATCCTGTTCCCAGCCCCCGATGGTGACGTCGGTGAGCCCGATCGAGCCCGAGCCGCTGTAGAGGCTGATCGGGCCGGAAGCATCGAGGGTGCCCTCGTCGATGGAGATGCCGTGGGCCGCCGTCAAGGTCAACGAGCTGTCTCCTCCTTCCCAAGAGATATTATTGAGGACGAGCGCGCCGGTCACGGTGACATCGCCGTTCAGGGTCAGGACCGACTCGCCGGTCATGTTGGCCAGGCCGAGGTTGGCGGCGGAGAGGGTGAAGGCGCCGGTGTCCGCATTGTAGCTGTAAGTGCCGGAAGGGATGATGGCGGAATCGGCGAGGGTACCCACGGCATTGGAAATGAGGGTGGGAATCTCGGAAGTGGAGATGCCGAGGGAGTAGTTCGAGCTGGAGTCGGCCCCCACGGTCAGCATATCGGCGGTGAGGGTGAGGCTGGTGACGGTCTCGCCGCCCGCGACGAAGACGGTATTGGCCAAACCGGAGGCGGTATCGGCGGGGGCGCCCGGATGGGCATAGGCGAGGACACCGTCGTTGTCGGCGACGGTTCCCGCTCCCACCGCGAGGTAGAAGTAGCCGTTGGCCCCGGATTCGACATTGCCGAGCGCGGTGCCGTTCACGGCCAGGCCGATCTCTTCCCCGCTCCAGGCGATGCTGCTGACCGGATCGGAATAGGCGGTGCCGGAGATGACCTGGACGCCGTTGGGGAACTGCCATTGGAGGTAGGGGTAGGAGCTGCCGTCGGCGATGCCCCAGGTGCAGCCCGACCAGCTGGAGGTGGTGGAGGCACTCTGGAGGGCGGCGGTGGTCTCCCCGGTGGCGCCGGCGCTGGAACCCTCCCCGACCGCCGAGGCGAGGCCGGAGGTCTCGATATCCCAGAAGCTGCCCGTCATCGTGCCCAGATTATTGCCCACCAGGCCGCCGATCGATCCCACCGCGCCGATGACGAAGCCGCTGGCGTAGGTATTCGTGAGGGTGCCCTCCGAATCATTGCGCCCGACCAGGCCGCCGATCTCGGTTCCGTCGGCGCCGCCCGAGACTTCCGCAATGCTGTAGCTGTCCGTGATCGCGCCGAAATTGTAACCAACCAGACCGCCGACCTGATTCCCCTCCCCGTTGACCATCACCAGGCCGCCGTTGAAGCTTTGCGAGATTGAGCCGAGGTTATGGCCGACGAGCCCGCCGATGGAGTTGCCGCCGGAGCCGGTGATGATGGCGCCGGTGTTATCGCTCTCGGAAATGGTGCCGCTGTTATAGCCGGTGATGCCACCAATCGAGTAGGCACCGGTTCCGGCGGTGACGTTGGCGGCGTTGGAACCCAAGGTGATGGTTCCGCCATTCTGGCCCGCCAAGCCGGCGACGTACTGGCTGCCATCGGTCCCCGAGACGGTGCCCGCGACGGAAACGTCCGAGAGGGTGCCGTCATTCACGCCCACCAAGCCGCCGAGGTAGCTGCCGCCCGAGACATCGACACCGGTCAGGTTGAGGTTCTCGACCGTGCCGCCGCTCCCGACCTGGCTGAAAAGGCCAACGTCGGAGCTGCCCGAGCCCGCATTGATGGTGAGGCCGCCGAGGGTGTAGCCGTTCCCGTTGAAGGTGCCGGTGAAGGAGGAGCCGGCGCCGATCGGCGCGAAGCCGGCCCCGGTGACGATGCCGCCGGTGACGCTGGTGCCCCAGACATCGGAGGCGTTGGTGATCGAGGAGAGATTGAGGTTGTGGGCCAGGGTGTAGTTGGCGGCCAGGGTGGTGCTGTTCAGGCCGATCAGCTGGAGCTGGTGAGCGTTGCTGATGGTGGTGCTGTATTCCATCGAGAGCATCGGGCGGGTGGAGCCGTTGAGGATGACCCAGGTATTGCCCAGGCTGGTGCCGATGTTCCAGCCTGCGGCCTGATAGGTACTGGCCTGCATCGATTGGGCGGTGGTGATGCCCTGGGCCTGGAAGGTGCCGCTATTCAATCCCACCCCATTCGCATTGATGCTGGTGATCCAGAAATTGCTGTTGCTGATGGTGCCCTGGTCGAGCGCTCCGACCAGGCCGCCCGCCTGGTTACCGGTGACCGAGCCGCTGGCATAGTCATCGCTCATCGGCCCGTTGTTGCTTCCGTAGTCGAGGCCGATGAAGCCGCCGGCGCTGCCGTTGGCGGAATCGACGTTGGCCTGGGAATAGCTGTTGGAGATGGTCCCGCCGTCGTCATTCCATCCCACGAAGCCGCCGATATAGGAATTTCCGACAACGCTGCCGCTCACGTATACGTTCGAGATGGTCCCCAAGGCATCGCCGCCGTTATTATCCCCGGAAACGCCGGCGATGCCGCCGGCATAGACGTTACCGGCACCCGTGCTGACGATATCGAGATTGATCAAGCCGAGATTTGAGACGGAGCCCTCCAAATCGGCGAAAAGGCCGACATAGCTGGCCGGGCTATTGATGGTCAATCCATCAATGGTATAGCCTTGGCCGTTGAGGCTGCCGGTGAAGGGGGTGACGCTGCCGGAGGAGGTGCTGCCGATGGGGGCGAAACCGGTTCCGGGGGTGATCCCCCCCCAGACGTCGGAGGCGTTAGTGGTCCCGGTGGCGTCGATATTGGCTCCGAGGACGTAGGTGACTCCCAGGGTGGTGGCATTCAGGCCGACGAGCTGGAGCTGGTGGGCGTTGACGATGGTGGTGTTGTATTCCATCGCCAGCATGGGGCGGGTCTGGCCGTCGAGGATGACCCAGGTGTCGTTGACCTGATCGGTGCCGATGTTCCAGTCCGCGCTGGTGTAGGTGCCCGCGCTCATCGCCTGGGCGGTGGTGATTCCGGTGACCCCATTCGTGGAGGAGGCGTCCGAGTAAGCATTCGCCTGTCCGGAGGTCTGGGTGTCCCAAAAGCTACCGCTGACCGCGCCGATGTTAGTTCCGCCGAAACCGCCCGCCGCGGTGCCGGTGACCGCTCCGCTAGCGTAGACGTCGGTGATGGTGTAGGCATTGGAGCCGACGAAACCGCCAGCCTCGTTATTACCGCCGCTCACGGCGCCGTAGGCGTAGGCCGCGCTGACGGAACCGTTATTGAAACCGACGAAGCCGCCGAAATCGCCCTGGCCATCGGTCTCCAGGCTGGTGACGGCGCCTCCCGCGTAGGAGTCGGAAATAGTGCCGCTGGAATCGTTATACCCGACGAAGCCGCCGACGGAGCCGAGGCCGCTGACCGCCCCGGTGGCGTAGGAGTCGGAAATGGTATTATCGTTGTAGCCGGCGAAGCCGCCCACCTGCCCTCCGCTGGCGGAGGGGCTGGCGGCGATGACGCTGCCGGTGGCATAGGAGCCGGAGATGGCGGCCTGATAGTCATTGTACCCGACGAAGCCGCCGACGTAATCCTCGGTCCCGGTGAAGGTGATGTTCCCCGTGGCGTAGGAAGTGGAAATCGTTCCATTATTGTAGCCGATGAAGCCGCCCACGTTGCCGCCGCCGGGGGCGGAGCCGAGGTCGGTGATGCTGCCGGTGGCATAGGAGCCGGAAATGGTGGCCTGATAGTCATTGCCCCCGACGAAGCCGCCGACGTAGTCGTCAGTCCCGGTGAAGGTGATGTTCCCCGTGGCATAGGAATTGGTGATGGTCCCCTGGTTGTATCCGGCAAAACCGCCGACCTCATCGTTCTGGGCGGTGGAGACGATATTCCCGGTGGCGTAGGAATCGGTGATGGTTCCCCCGACATCATTGTTGCCGACCAAGCCGCCGGCGGGGCTCAACTGGATGCTGGCGGAGCTGTAGATGGTGGCGCTGCTGTGGCTGGAATCGATGGTACCGCCGTTTTCTCCGACCAGGCCGCCGATGTCCAAAGCGGTGGCGCCGCTGCTGACGGTGCCGGTGGAGGAGCTGCCTTCGACGGTGCCGGTGTTGTATCCCACGAGGGCGCCGACGTCGAGGCCGCCGGTGACGGAGACATTGGTCAAATTGACGTCCTCGATCATGCCGGAGCTTTGTCCGAAAAGGCCGTAGTCGATCCCCGGCGAGGCGTTGACGGTCAGGCCGTTGATGGTGTAGCCATTTCCGTTGAAAGTTCCGGTAAAGGCGGAATTGGCCGCGATCGGGGCGAAGGTGGAGCCGCTGACGCCCCAGACGTCGCCGCCGTTGCCGGTGGCGGTCAGGTCGATGTTGTTGGCCAGGGTGTAGGTGGCGCCGAGGGTGGTCGGGTTCATCCCGATCAACTCGAGCTGGTGGCCGTTGGAGATGGTGGTGCTGTATTCGGAGACCAGGATCGGATAAGTCGATCCCGCCGTGCCGGTGTCACTCGTCCCGGCAATGTACCAGGTACCGGTCCCGTCGATATTGACCGCATTGGTCCAGTTCGTATAGGACGACGGTGTCATCATCTGCTCGGTGCTCAGACCCTGAGCTCCGGTATCGCTGGAGGAGCTTCCGATTCCGTAGGCGGCCTCCGTTCCGGACGCGTCGTTGTTCCAGTAGTTCGCGTCATAGGTGCCGCCGATATCCTCGCCCACCAAACCGCCGACATTGCCGCTACCCGTGGCCGCTCCCGCCGCGTAGGAATATATGATCGTGCCAGTATCGTTCTGACCCACCAGACCGCCGACCTGAGAATTATCGGTATCCCCGACCGCCGTCACGGTCCCCAGCGCGTAGGAATACTCGATCGTACCGGTGTTGTTGTGCCCCACCAAGCCGCCGACGGCATCCGGCCCGGAGACCGCAACGGCGGCGTAGGAATGGGTAATGGTGGCCGCGCCGTTGTATCCCGCCAAGCCGCCGACCTCGATGCCGTTACCCGCAACGGTACCGGTGGCATAGGAATAGCCGATTAGGCCATTGTTCCATCCCACCAAGCCACCGACATAGCTGTCGCCGATGATGGAAACATCGTTTAGGCCGAGGTTCTCGATCATGCCGGCGTTCGCTCCGAAGAGGCCGAGGAAGCTCGACGACGGCGCGTCGATCGTCAGGCCGCTGATCGCGTAGCCCTGGCCGTCGAAGATTCCGGTGAACGGGGTCCCCTGGCTGGTTCCGATCGGGGTGAAATTGGAGACGCTGGAGGCGTCGATACTTTTGCCGAGCGCATAATCGCCCCCGGTGGAGCCGTCATTCACCGTCGTTGCCACTTCCTGAAGCTGGGCGATGGTATTGACCAGCATGAAGGCGGTCAGGGTGCCGTCGACGTTGGCGTTGGTGTAGCTCGTGGGGGTGGCGTAGCTGGTGGGATTGTAGAAGATGGTGAGGGCGCCCGAGGTGGAAAGATCGGAGGCATTGGCCACGGCCACCGTCCCGACGCCGGTCCCCTGGCTATCGGCCCGCAGGGTGATCGCGCCGCCCGCCGAGGAGACCACCGCATTGACATCGATGTTGCCCCCGGCGGTCATGGTGATCGCCCCGCCGCCGGATGCGGTGACGGCCGCGTCGACGGTGATATCCGTTCCGGCCGTCATGGTGAGCCCATGGCTGCTCGACCAGCTGAGATTGGTATCGGCCTGGATGGTGATGCTGCCGTCGGCCTGGATGGTGACGTCGTTATCGGCCAGGGCCTGGGTTACCGAGTAATCGGTCAGCACGCTGGGGCCGGAGCCGCTCGCCAGGGAAAAATCGGGGGCGCCGCTCAATCCGGCGGAATTGGCGAAGGCATCGTCCGGATAGTTGACGATGGTGAGGTCGTCCGGATCGAGGAGCCAGGAGCCGAGCAGGCCCTTGGGCGCGGCGGTGGTGACGGTGCCGAAGGCCTCCAGGTAGCCGCCGCTGGTCTCGACCTGGCCGCCGTTGCCGCCGTTGGGGCCGCCCTGGGCGGAGATGGTGCCGTAGAAGCGGGTGGCGTCGTTCGACCAGACGACGACCTTGCCGCCGTTGCCGCTGTCGGTGGCGTCGGCCCGGAGGACGGCGTCTTCGCCGATGTAGGTGGAGGTGGCGTCGTAGACGGCGGCGTTGGCGCCGTGCAAGTCACCGCCGATGAGGATGGTGCCGCCTCCGGCGGGGCCGCTGGCATTGATGAGGGCGTTGTCGTAAACGGCGACGTCGTCTCCGGTGAGCTCGGCGAGGCCGCCGGTCTTGCCCGCCGTTTGCGAGGAGACGTCGATGGTGCCGGTGTCGAGGGTGGTGCCGCCCGCGCCGGTGGTCATCTTGACGGTGCCGCCGCTGCCGTCGGCATTCTTGGCGGCGAGGGTGCCGCTGTTCTCGACGGTGCCGCCGAGGGCGGTGAGGTGGATGACGCCGTTCTTGACGGTGGCTCCGGTGGCGCGGATGGCGCCGGTGTTGTTGATGGCGAGGGCGTAGAGGTTGCCGGTGGCCTTGAGCTCGACCTGGACGGCCTGGATGGTGCCGCTGTTGACGATGCCGGTGCCTGCCGCTGGGCCGGTGCCGGTGGCGGCGACGCGGACGGCTCCGGCTCCATTGGCGCCGGTGGTGAGGTAGACCTGATTACTGGCGTAGAGGCCGACGTTGCCGTTGGCGGCGGTGAGGCTGCCCTTGTTGGTGACGTGTTCGGCGATGAGGTAGATGTTGCCGTCGGTGGCGTTGATCTGGCCGAGGTTGACCACCTTGCGGCCCGAGGTGCCGGTGAGCTGGAGGCCGCCGCCGGAGGTGAATTGGGAATTATCGACGCTGAGGGTGGAGGCGGTGAAGCCGGCGGTGTTGATGACGCCGCTCGATCCGACGAGGATGCCGTTCGGGTTGATCAACATGACCCGGCCGTTGGAGGAGAGGGTGCCGTAGATGGCGGAGGGATTGTTGCCGAGGACTTCGTTGAGGACGGTGGAGGTGGCGCTCGGCTGCAGGAAGTTGGTGGTTTCGCCGGAACGGATGGAGAAGGTCTGCCAATCGATGATCGCGCCGTTGCTGTTGACCACGTTCAGGGTGGTCCCGCTGGTGCTCATGCTGGCCGTTCCCGAGACGACGGTGCCGCCGGTGGGATTGGCCCAGAGGGCGGAGGGGACGAAGGCGAACCAGGTGAAGAGCGACCACAGGAAGAACCCGATGGTGCGGTTCCGGAGATGACCTCCGGCGGCTCCTGGTTGGTTCATTTAGGTAATTCGCTTAGGCGCCCGTCTTACTTGCATTTTCGAAATAGCAGGTTTGATTCCCAAAGGGAAGAGAGTTTCGGAAAAATTACTTAAGTAATTAGCGTAAAAAGTCCCCTACATAAACCGGGAATTCTCCGGACTTGTCCAATCGGGGAAACTCCGGTAGCACCCCGGGGTGGCTTCCGCTGGAAATCCCCTCCCCGCCAAACCGATTCTTGCGCTGCGGAGAGCGCTGAAGGGAAAGGGGTATCTTTTGGGGGCTCCGCTGGTGGCGCTGGCGCTTTTTCTGGTGCTGCTGCAGGTGCCTTTTTTCCAGGGGATTGAGAACAAGACGATCGATCTGCGGTTTCAACTGCGGGCGGGGAGTGATAAACCGGCAGATCCGAATCTCGTCTTCATCAATATCGATGAACCCTCGCTGACGATCTACGGACAATGGCCCTGGCCCCGTTCCTTCGAAGGCACTTTTCTCCAGCTTCTTTCCACCGCCGATCCCGGCATCGTCGCTTGGGACGTTCTTTTCACCGAAGCGGCAGCCGATCCCAAGGAGGATAAAAGTCTCGCCGACGGAGCCTCGACCGTGGCTCCGATGATCACGGGGGCGGGCCTCCTCGACGACAGCGATCCACGAGCCATGGCGCACAACACCTCCGAGCCTGGCCTTACCGAACCTCTTTCCCATGTCCATGGGGATATTCGACAACTCGCCTATCATAGCAAGGGCGCCAAATTCCCAAACCCGATTCTAGGGCAAGTCTCGCTGGGAGGCTTTGTCGATTCCCATCCGAGCAGGATCGATGGCATTCGCCGTTCGATGCCCCTGGTAGTCCGGGTTGGAGACAAGGTTTATCCCACGCTGATCACGCAAACCTTGATGCAGTATTGGCAACTGAAGCCAAAGGAGGTCTGGGTCACTTTGGGCAAGTCGGTCGATTTCCATACCCTCACCGACGCGGGGGTTGTCTCTGTCCCTATCAATGCGCGGGGCGAATTTCTCATTAACTATCGCAATCCCAATTCCTTTTTCTCCCTCTCTTACAGCGCGGTGGCCAATACCTTGGCGCAAATGGCCCAAGAACATGCCAAGTGGCCTTATCCGAGATCGCTCAAAGATAAGATCGTCTTGATCGGCGGGTCGGCGCAGGGCCTGAGCGATCTCGGCCCCAGCCCACTGCAGGGCATCACTCCCCTCCCCCTCACCCACCTCAATGTCCTCAGCAACATTCTCCAGCATGACTTCCTCACCGTCGCTCCATGGTATTGGGTCGCGCTCGGCTGGCTGCTGATCGCCTACGCCAGCCTTGCCCTCGCCGCCCGCCAATCCTCGATCTCGTTGGCGGTGATCATTCCGCTCGGGATCGTGATCGTCTACGCTGTCATTGCCTATCTCTTTTTCCGCTGGAGGAGCTTTGTCCTCCCTCTCGTCTGGCCGATCGGCGCGTTCTTTGCCGTGCATGGCGGGTCGATTCTTCTCCGCTGGCTGGAGGATCAGAAGTCGAAGGCGCAGATCAAGTCGGTCTTCAGTTCCTTTGTCTCCGACAACGTGATGAACCAGCTTTTGAAGAGCCCGGAGAACGTCAAGCTGGGCGGCGAGAGCAAGCCGGTGACGATTTTCTTTTCCGATATCCGGGGCTTCAGCACCTTTGCCGAGGGGATGACGGACCAGGAATTGATCAGCCAGCTCAACGAATATTTCGTCCGGATGGTCAACCGGGTCCTCATCAATGACGGCACGCTCCACAAGTTCATCGGCGACGCGGTCATGGCCGTCTGGGGGGACGTGCTTCCCAGCGACATCGCCGACGATGCCAAGAAGGCGGTCCGCTCCGCCCTCCAGCAGCGCCGGGAGCTGGTCGAGCTGAACAAGCTCCGGCAGGCGCGGGGGCTCTTCGAATTCAAGATCGGCATGGGGCTCAACCACGGCACGGTGGTGGTCGGCAACATCGGGGCGGAGGGGCAGAAGCTCGAATTCACGGTGATCGGCGACGCGGTGAATCTTGCTTCCCGCCTGGAGGGCGTCACCAAGCAGTTCCACACCGACCTGGTGATCGGCGAATCGGTCCGCGAGCTGATCGGGGAGGAGTTCCTCCTCCGCACCATCGGCCTGCTGGTGGTGAAGGGGAAGACCAAGCCGATCCGCGCCTACGAGGTTTTCGAGGAATTCGCCGATCCCGACAAGATCTGGGACCGCGACTGGGTGGAAACCTACGAGAGGGGGTTCAATCTCTATCTGGAACGGAAGTTCAGCGAGGCGATCGCCTGTTTCGAGAAATGTCTCCAGCTCCATCCGGAAGACTTCTGCACCAACGAATATTGCCAGGAGTGCCGCGAATTCGCCCAGAATCCGCCGCCGGACGATTGGACCGGGGTGCTCAAGCTCGATAGCAAGTAGGGGGCGGAAGCGGCGGATTCATTCCGCGCCATCGAGTGCGGGTGTTGATCGAGTCAGAGCCGGGTCCAAGGGGGCGCAGCCCCTTTGCATCGAACTTAGACCGCCGGCTTGTTGTCGGGCGGCGTGGCGGGCTTGCCGGAGGTCGACTGTGCGCCGGCCTTGTCGGTCTTCTTCTTGTCCGGCTCGACGTTGGCGGCGATGCCGACCTTGCCCTCCTGCACCTTGTAAAAGGTCTGGCCGTTCTTGACGGTCACGCCGTAGAAGGTTCCGCGGGCCGCCGCCGAACCTTGCGGCGTCTTCACCACGAAGTCGGTCTGGTCGGGGGTGGTGTGGTCGATGAGGGAGCTGACGGTGCCGCTGCTCAGATCGAGGGTCGCCTTGCGGCGGAGCTTGCCGTCTCCGGCGTCGGCGGCGTTGGTGAATTGCATGTCCTCCACCTTCACGGTGGTGTTCTCATCGACGCGGACTGCCGCGCCGGGCGTGGCCACCAGGATCGCCTCCGAGTCGGCGCCGGTCTTGATGGTGGTACCGGTGCCGAGATGGGCTCCGGCGGCAATCGGGTGAAAGGCATCGGAGCCGGGATCGGCGGCCTCGACCGAGCCGGTGACCGACTTCACCACCGCATCGACGGGAGCCGCCTGGACAACGCCGATCCCCGAGAAAAGGAGCGCCGCCGCCAGCAGGAAAAAGGGAGCGCGAGAATTGGCTGAAGAGAGCGCAGTTCCCATAAGTATCTTTTCCTATACGCCGAACCGACGATAACTCCAGCCCAAAAAATCGGCTCGGTCCTTCCGCCGGGCTGGCGCGAAGGAATTGACACCCTGCCGCCCTCCGATAGCGTGCGCCATGAAGCAGGCCGGAACCGCACCCAAGGAGTCCCTCTCCCTGGTGCTCCTCCTGGGCGCGCTCACCGCCTTCGGCTCCCTTTCCATCGACATGTATCTGCCGGCCTTTCCGGCGATCGGGCGGGAGCTCCAGGCCTCCGCCGAGGCCGTCCAGCAGACCCTCGCCCTCTTTTTCCTCGGCATGGCCGGGGGGCAGCTTTTCTACGGCCCCCTCTCCGACCGCTTCGGCCGCCGCAAGCCGCTCCTGGTCGGACTGGCTCTCTATGTCGCCGCCTCGCTCGGCTGCGCCTGTGCCCACTCGGTCCACGCCCTGATCGTCTGGCGGCTGCTCCAGGGGTTGGGCGGGTGCGCCGGGATCGTCATCGCGCGGGCGGTGGTGCGGGACCGCTTCGATCCGGTCCATGCGGCGCGGATCTTTTCCGAGTTGATGATGGTGATGGGGGTCGCCCCGATCCTGGCGCCCTTCATCGGCGGCCAGCTCCTCCTGATTTCGACCTGGCGGACCCTCTTCTGGCTCCTCGCCCTCTTCGGCGCGGTCTGCTTCGCCGCCACTCTTCTTTTGCTCCGCGAAAGCTGGTCTCCCGATCCCGCCGCCAACGCCTTCTCCCCCCGCACGGTGGCGCGGAATTTCACCCTGGTCCTGGAGGACCCGACCTTCCGCTTTCCGGCCCTGACCAACGCCTTCGCCGTGGCCGCCATGTTCACCTATATCATCGGCTCTCCCGGCGTCTTCATCGGCCACTTCGGAGTCGCCCCCAATCATTATGGATTTTTCTTCGGCGCCAATGCCTTCGGCCTGATCGCCGCTTCCCAGATCAATCGCAGGCTCCTCACCCGCTTCGCCCCGCAGGCGATCCTCCGGATCGCCATCCCCTCCTCCACGCTGGCCGGAATCACCGTCGCGGCGGTCGGCTGGAGCGGGCTGGGCGGGCTCTGGGGACTGGCCGCCGCGCTCTTTCTCTTTCTCTCCTGCCTCGGCTTCATGGGAGCCAATCTGGCGGCCTGCGCGCTCTCCAACCAGGGCCGCCATGCGGGCAGCGCCTCGGCGTTGATGGGGACGCTCCAGTTTGCCGCCGCCTCGCTTTCGGGCGCGGCCTCGTCCCATGCGCTCGCCTTTGCCGCCATCGGCACTCCGCTGCATGGGATGTGTCTGTTCATCGCTCTCTGCATCGTCTTGGCGGCGGCGATGCATCTTGCGGGGCGGAAGATCGTCGCTCCGTCCGGCATCGCTTAGAGCGCCTCATCAAGGTTGCGCCCGGCCTGAGTCAAAAAGGAAAGGCGTCGGTTACGAGCGCGATGATTTAATCGATTTCCCAGGGTAGGCCTGCGGCCAACCCTGGGCTATAGGAGGCAACGGCGTTGCCGTTGCAGGCGCAGCGACGGAAAATACTTTAAGAACCGACGAAAAGGACGCAGACCGGCGCGGGGCAATCGGCTTTTTCTCCGGTCGGGGTGAGGCAACCGGTGGCGGGGTCGATCTTGAGGACGGTGAGGCCGCCCCCCTGCCCTGCCGCCAACAGCCATTGGCCGGACGGATCGAGGCTGAAGCTGCGCGGCATCTTGACCCCGGCGGGGACGTTCTCCATCAGCTCGAGGCGGCCTTCCGGGCCGACCGCGAAGACGGAGAGGGAATCGGAGCCCCGGCTGGAGAGATAGAGCCACTTGCCCGAGGGATGGAAGGCGATCTCGGCGGCGGTCTCCCCGGCCAGCGAGGCCTCCGGCGGCAGGGCGGAGACCGTCCCGCGCGGCGCGAGGGCGCCGGTGGCCGCATCGCGGGCGAAGACGGTGACGCTCACCCCCATCTCGTTGATCACCGCCGCGAAGGCGCCGTCCGGGCTCCAGGCCAGATGGCGCGGACCCATTCCCGGCGGCACTTCGGCCCAGGGCGGATCGGAGGGGATCAGGCTGGCGTCGGCGCCCAGCGTGAAGATCCGCACCCGGTCGGTCCCCAGATCGCAGGCGTAGAGGAACCGCCCCTGGGGATCGCTGTAGATGGAGTGGGCGTGGGGCTGGGCCTGCCGCTTCGGGTCGGGGCCGGAGCCGGTGAATGGGAACGGCGCGCCGCCCTCCCCCAGCGTCCCATTGGCCCCGATGGGAAAGGCCCGGATGGTGCCGGAGTTATAATTGGCGACGAAGAGATGCTTTCCCGCCGGATCGAGCGAGACGAAGCAGGGGCCGCTCCCGCCCGAGGGCTGGGCGCCGAGGAGCTGCAGCGTCCGATCGGGCTGCACGCTGTAGGCGGCCACCTGCTGTTCCGATTCGAGCGCGGCGTAGAGGGTGCGCCGATCGGGCGAGAGGGCGATGAAGCTGGGGTTCTTTGCCTCGGCGGCCAGTGTCAGGGGCCCGAGTTTCCCCGTCGCCGGATCGAGGGTGCCGAGATAGATGCCCCGCCCCTTGCCCGCCTGGGTGTAGCCGCCGAGGTAGAAGGGCTCCTCCGCCCCCCGCGCAGCGACCGAGCCGAGGAGACCGAGCGAAAGCGTGGAGAGGATCAAGGGCATAAGCAGTCGCATAACATCAGCCTGGATCGAAAAATAGCAAAGCCCATCCGATTCGCATGCCGACCGGCTATTTCCCCAATCCTTTCTGCGCGGTGGCCAATTCCTCCCGGTAGGCGGCGGGGTCATAGGCCCATCCCGGCATCTTCCGGAGGTGAAATTCGGCGAGGAGGTAATGGCCCGAACGGTTCTCGAGCTTGGCCATTTCGAAATTCCAATCGTCGGAAAGGATGCCTCCTTGATCAATCCGGTTGGCCTTCATGTTCCGCCCCGTCTTCTCGAGCATGGCGCGGGCCTCGGGCAGCCGGCCCGCCCGGATGAGGGCGTCGGCGACGTTGCACTCCACGGTCACCGCCCAGAGCGGCCAGTTCTCGTAATAGCGGGTGGTCGAATCCCGGTTATAGGCGATGACCTCGCCGAGCCGTTGGTAGAAGGAGGGGAGTTCCTGCAGCGCGGCGGCGGCGTCTCCCCGCTGGGCTTCGTCGTTGGTCCGCTCCATCACGACGCGGAGTTGCCAGGGATATTGCTCCTCGATCGAGGCGGTCAATCGGGCGCTCGACGACCAGACCGAGCTCCGTTGCCGGGTCAACCCGATCCCCGCCGCCAGCACCAGGGCGAGGGCGGCATAGGCGGCTCCCTTCCGCCACTCCCACAGCCGGAGCAATCCCCATCCCGCCAGCTGGCCGAGCCACGGCATGGAGGGATAGGCGCGGTACTCGACCATCAGCTCGCTGACCACGTAGCCCCAGCGCAGGAGAAGATTCGCCACGATCATGAAGAGGAGGAAGGCCATCGCTCGACCCCATTGTCCGCTCCGCCAGAGCCAGGCGACCCCGCCCATCCAGCCCGCCAGCCCGGCGAGCGCGATCCACGGCACCGGATCGCGCCACGATTTCGTCCAGGCGATCAGATGATCGGGGCAGAGCCCGAGCGGGCAGGCCATCCGCCACAGGTATTGCCAATCGACCCGGCTCTGGGTCAAGGCATGGAGGAAGAAATGGTGCGAACGGTCTTCATCGAGGATCACCGAGGACCAACCGAGGACTGCCTCGGGCCAGAAGGCGAGCAACGCCAGCGGCACGATCAGCAGCGCATAGAGCGTCCACCGGCTGAAGATCCGCCGCCGGGTCTCCGGATTCCATCCGTAGCAGCCGATCACCGCGACGACGGCGAGGAGCGCGTGGGCCGGGCCGGGCCCTTTCGAAAGGATGTCGAGGATCGCCGCTCCCACCGCCAAGGGGGCCCAGCGCCATCCGCGCCGCAACCAGAGGAGGGTCCCCGCCGCCGTCAGGAAGGAAAAGAATCCGATCAACCCGTGGTCGACCGCCCGCGCATAGTGGGTTACCTCCGAGCAGAGGGGATGGACCACGAAGACGAGCGCTCCGAAGAACGCCGCCAAGCGCGCGCGGTGCCGGGAGACGACATCCGTTCCCCAATCGAAAAAGATCGGGCCCAGCGCGAAGATCAGCGTCGCCAGCAGCAGATGGAGCAGGAGATTGCCCAGGTGGTGGATCCAGGCGGTGTTGCCCAGCCAATACTCGACGGTGAAGAGGAGGGTGGTGAGCGGCCTGCCCCCGTAGGAATCGTCGGCGTGGACCGGCGTGAAATGGACGATCTGCCCCCAGTCGTCGAGGAAGAAGACGGCGTGCAGGCAGCCTCCGTGGGCCGCCCATCCCGCCGCCCAGATCGCCACTATCGCCAGGAGGGGGAACCACCGCTCCCGCCGCCGCTGCTTCGTCGCCGCCTTAGGAATGGCTCCCTCCCTTTCGCAGTTCCTGTAGCTGCAGGCCGATCTCGCGGACGGGACCGCTCCAATCGCGGTCCCGTTCCTGCCGGAAGAGGGTCGCCGTCGGATACCAGGGGCTGTCGGTCCGCTCCGCCAGCCACCGCCAATCGGCCCAGCGGGGGAGCGGAATCCAGAGCGGCGTGCCCAGGCCTCCCGCCACGTGGAGCGGGGAGGTATCGACCGAGATGACCAGATCGAGGCCCTGGACGACTTCCGCCGTTTCCTGGAAATCGCGCAGCGCCGGTCCCTCCTCCGTGATGCGGAAGGCGCTGCGCAGCAAGGCCCGCTCCTCGGCGTCGGCGTCTTTTTGCAGGTTGATCCACTCGACCGGGGCCTCCGCCCAGGGGAGCAGCTCGCGCAGGGGGGCGCTCCGGTAGCGGCCGCCGGCGTTGGGCGCGCCCGCCCGCCAGACGAGGCCGACGCGGGGGCGGGTTCCCTCCGTTTGAGGAACCGCTGGAATCGGCAGGTAGGGGATCGTGCGCGGCAGGGTCTCCAGGGTGGTGCCGAAGATCCGCGGCAGCGAGAGGAGGGGGCAATGGAAGTCGCAGCGGGGCACCTCCTGCTTTTCCGTGACGATTCCGGCCAGACCTTCCAGACCCGAGAAGAGCCGGACCAATCCGGGATGGCAGGCCAGGTGGATGGTCTTCACCCGTTCCCGCACTTGCGGCAGGAAGCGGATGAACTGCATGGCGTCGCCCAATCCCTGCTCGCAATGGAGCATCAGCGATTCCCGCTCCAGGGGCCGTCCGTCCCAGAAGGCGGCCTCGCCCGCGTAGCGGGGCGCGACGCACTTCGGGAGCGAGAGGCGCCACTCGTACTCGACGAAGCCCTGCCGGTAATTGCCCCGGGAGAGATAAAATGTCGCCAGGGTGAAATGGGCCTCGGCGTCGTTCGGAGCGAGGCCGATCGCCTTTTGCAGGGCGGCGAAGGCCCGCTTCGGCTCGTCGAGCCGGATCAGGACCAGGGCCAGGCCCCGCAGCACGGCGGGATCGGCGGGCCTTTGCTCCGCCAGATCGTCGAGCAAGCGGCGGGCGCCTTGGTAATCGCCCTGGTTGAAAAGCGCGTCTGCCTGGGTCAGGACCGGGGTTGGATCGAGCGCCACCCGGCTATCTTTGCTTCCGGCGCGGAATCGTCGAGAGGAAAACCGTGCTTGGGCCGGCGAGCTCCATCGGCTATGATTTATTGCTTTATCGCCGCCTTGAATATTCTTCCTTTAGACGATCTCGCCTCCCTCCTAGAGAAAATGGCGGCATGATGAAGGCGTGGCTGGCTGGACTGTCGTCCTCGCGCCGGGATTGGTTGGCGGGTGCCCTGCTGGTCCTGGCGATCGGTCTCGCCTACAGCGGCAGCCTGCACGGCCCGCTGGTCCTCGACGATGTCGCCGCCATCCGGCACAACCCGACGATCCGGAGCCTCTGGCCTCCCTGGGGGCCGCTCTTCCCGCCGTTCGGCGGCACCACGGTCGGCGGACGGCCGGTTCTCAACTATTCCCTGGCGCTGAATTACGCTGTGGGAGGCACCGGGGTCGTCGGCTACCACCTTGTCAATTTGGCCGTTCACCTCGCGGCGGCGCTGCTTCTTTTCGGCATCGTGCGGCGGACTCTGCTGCAGCCGCTGCTGGCGTCCACTTGGGGGGATCGATCCCGCTCGATCGCCTTTGCCGCCGCTCTGCTCTGGGGGCTCCATCCCCTGCAGACCGAAGCGGTCACTTATCTCATCCAGCGCGCCGAATCGCTGGCGGGGCTCTTCTTCCTGCTGGCTCTTTACGGCTTCATTCGCGCCACCGAACCGGGGGGCTCCGTCCGTTGGCGCGGGCTCTCGTTGGCGGCCTGCCTTCTCGGCATGGGGACCAAGGAGACGATGGCGGCGGCTCCGCTGGTCATCGCGCTTTATGACCGGACCTTTGTGGCGGGGAGCTTTCGGGAGGTTTGGCGTTGCCGTGGACGCTTTCATCTCCTCCTTGCCTCGACCTGGATCTGGCTTGCTTGGCTCGTCGCCGGGAACGGCAATCGGGGTGGGACGGCGGGATGGCGGGTCGATGTGCCGGGCCTCGATGTCGATACTCCCAGCTATCTCCTCACTCAGTGCCGTTCGATCATCACTTATCTCCAGCTGACGTTCTGGCCCTCGCCGCTGGTCTTCGACCGTGGCCTTCCTTTTCTCCATCGGTTTGCCGAAGCGTGGCCCTGTCTGCTGGCTCTGGCGCCTCTCCTGCTCGGGATCGCCTTTGCCCTACGTTGGAGGCCTCTGTTCGGTTTCGTGGGCGCTTGGTTTTTCCTGGTGCTGGCGCCGAGTTCCAGTGTGATTCCGATCTCCGATGCCATTTGGGAACATCGGATGTACCTGGCATTGGCCGCGCCCGCCGTCCTGGCCGCGCTTCTTCTCGACCGCTGGTTCGGCAAACGGAGCTGGGCCTGCCTTCTCTGTCTTGCCTTGCTGCTGGGCACCCTCACCTGGAAACGGAATCGCGTCTATCGGAGCGAGCTGGCGCTCTGGAGCGATACTGTCTCCCGAAGTCCGGACAACGCCCGCGCTCGCTTCAGCCTCGCCCATGCCTTGACGGAGGCGGGCCGGGCCGACGAGGGCGGGGACGAACTGGCCATGGCCCAACGTCTTCAGGAAACCGCCGGCGCCGCCGCCGCCATGCGGCATCCTGATGATCCACGCTTTCAGCTGGCGCTGGCACAACTCCTGATCGGGGAGGGAAAGGAAGCCGAAGGCCGCGCCGGGATCGAAGCGGCTCTCCGCCTCTCTCCCCGTGATCCCGCCGCTCTCGATGCCGAGGGGATGGCTCTTCTCCGCTCCGGCCAGAACGATCAGGCCCTGCAAACCCTTACCGCCGCGACCCAACAGCCTCTCGCCGGGCCCCGTCCCTTCGACGATCTCGGAATCGTGCTGATCCAAGAGGGACGGCTGCCGGAAGCGGGCGCCGCCTTCACCGCCGCTCTCCGCATCGATCCCCGCGACGCCAGCGCCAATGCCAATCTCGGCAACGTGCTTTTGCAACAAGGCGATCTGGAGGCGGCGGGCGCTCATTTCCGCGTTGCAATCCGTAGCGATCCGGCGCTGGCCCGGGCTCACTTCGGCCTCGCTCTTGCCCTCGCCTATGGACATCGCTATGCCGAAGCCGCCGCCGAATGCAGCGAGACTCTCGACCTCGATCCCGATCATGCGGGAGCTCGTGCCCTTCTGTGGCGGCTGGAGCCGTAGCCTCTCGATTTGGAAGAGAGCCGGGCTTGGTTTATGCTCGATAGGTAACAAGTGGCATGGAATCTTCCCCGAAACCGACCGGATTTCTCATCGATCTCGACGGCACTGTTGTCGAGGGCGATCGGTTGATTCCCGGCGCCGCCGAGGCCCTCGCCTTTCTGGAGCGTGAGGGGCTGCCCTACCGCCTCGTCACCAATACGACCAGCAAACCCCGCGCCGCCATCCTGGCCAAACTCGCCTCCCTCGGCCTCACCATCCCCGCCAC
>OUNK011150661.1_pt1 | contig 18838 bp, 16 predicted proteins | sample 1755341 | NCBI WGS metagenome assembly OUNK01 (sample SAMEA3914788, study PRJEB12502) | metagenome | biome: forest; material: soil | place: Canada | collected 2011-07-03 | depth 0.1 m | reverse complement strand
GCCTGGCAGAGCTGTGGACTCAACGCGCCCTTGGCGTAATCCGAGAGAATGACCGCATCGGCGGTGCGCACCAAGGCGTCCGGCTCGGTGGCGTCGTGTGGGAAGAGGCTGATGCCGATGCTGGCGCGGATATCGAGTGGCGGCAGATGCGGCACATGCGTCTGCGCGCAAGCATCAAGCAGCTTTTGCGCGAAGCTGGCTGCTTCGTCCGCACCGTCAACGCGTGGAAGCAGCACGACGAATTCGTCGCCGTTGTAACGAAATGCGAGGTCTTCGCTATCGCGCAGTACGCTGCGAATTTGTTGTGCGACAGCTTGTAGCACCTGATCGCCGACGCCGTGACCGAGGGTGTCGTTGATGCGGCGGAAGTGATCCAGGTCTAGATAGAGCAGCGCACATTGCCGGTGGCGTTGCGTGGCCATCGCGGTGGCCTGTTCGATGCGTGCGTACAAAAGGCTGCGATTCGGCAGGCCAGTAAGCGTGTCGTGCTGCGCGAGCTGGATCATCTTCAGCGCCAGCGTGCGGTTTTCGCTGATGTCGTGACAGACCAACACACCGCCGGTGATGTTGCCGGCGTGATCGTGGATCAGCGCGGCTGAATTTTCGATCGGCGTCTCGAAGCCGTTGCGATGAAGCAGGATCGCCCTGCCGCTGAAATCGACGATGGCGTTACGACGTATCGCCTGGCGCAAGGGGTTGTCCAACAATTGCCGGTTGTTGATGTCGCGCAGACGGAAGACGTCATCCAGCGGACTGCCTTTGGCGTCGGCGTTGGACCAGCCGGTCATTGCCTCGGCGATCGGGTTGAGCGAGGTGACGTTGAGGGCCACGTCGGTGGTGATGACCGCATCGCCGATCGAGTTGAGTGTGACTTCGGCGAGCTGGCGTTCGCGGAACAACGCGTCTTCGTATTGTTTGCGCTTGGTGATGTCCTGCACCTGGCTCACCATGTAATTCAGCTGGCCTGATTCGCTGCGCACCTGGGCTACGCTGAGTAGTACATGCACGACATGCCCGTCGCGATGGATGTAGCGCTTCTCGGTCTGAAATGCTTCGCGTCTGCCGTTGTTGATCTGGTTGGCCAGTGCATCACTCAAGGCCACATCGTCAGGATGCGTAACCTCGCGCCAAGTTAATGCGCGCATCTCTGCTTCGCTGTAGCCAAGCATCCCGCACAACGCGGCGTTGACGCGCTGATAGCGGCCATCGGGAAGGATGAGTGCCATGCCCACTGCTGCATGTTGGAAGGCTTGCGAAAAGCGTTGCTCGCTCTCGCGCAGTTGCTCCTCCAGCGCGTGCCGTTCGGTAATGTCGGTAAACACGGTGAACACGCCGCGCAGTTGATGATGCTCGTCGCGATCGGGCGTGAAACTGCCGTGCACGTAGCGGTGCTCGGGTCGGTTGAACAGTTCGCCCTCGTAGCTGGACGAGTGGCCGTCCAGCGCCTGCAGCAAGGCGGCGCGCACGCGCAGGTAGCTTTCCGGGTCCAGCACTTCGCTGACCAGCCGGCCCATGATCTGCTGCGGATCGATGCCGAACCAGCTGCGGTGCGCTTCGTTGGCGAACACGAAGCGCTCGTCGAGATCGATATAGGTGATCAGCGCGGGCACGCTCTGCACGACATGCGCAAGCAGGTCCGGCCCCGGTTGCAGGGGGGGCGGATCACCTTCGATGGGGTGCGTCACCTTCGGCATCGGTTACCCGGCTCGACCGTTCGTGGCATAGCCCACACATCATGCGCCGTACGGCATGCGGTTTGCACCCTGTTTGCGCGCACGCGATTTAGTGCAACGGCGTGGCTGGCGCACCAAGTTGGCCGTTTTCGTCCAGTTGAATGCGGCCCAGCGCATGCAATTCGCTGGCGGTGCCGAAACGATCGGCCAAGTTGGCCACCAATGGCCCCAATGCGGCTGGTTGCAGGGGATAGGCGTGGGCGAGCACCCGTGCCAGGCCGCCGGGGCCACGCTGTGCCACGGTAATCGCCACCACGCCGAGTCCGGCGGCCTCGTGAGCGAAAAGAGCGGGTGCGTCGTAGGCGCTGTCGGCAGAAGCGATGGTTTCCGTGAGCCAGCCGTCGCCCTGTTCCGTGGTGTTGCCGGGTGCGTCGTCGAGGTGCAGCGGTAGACCGTGTGCCTGCAGTAGTGCCGCATATTGGCGCAATTCGAAGACGATGCCCGCGAAAGCGTGGCCGCGCTCGGCGATATCACCGGTTTGCGTGGTCAGCCATTGCGTGGGCGATTGCGCCCAGATCGCGCCGTCGGCGTAGCGCAGCGTCAATCCGCGCGCGCTGAGCGTTGTTTCGGTGCGATAGGGCGTCAGCATGGCCGCTTCCAGCAGTTGCCATAGCGGCGCCAGATTGACGTGTTCGTATTGCACGCAGGTGAGTGCGAGCAGATCGTTGCGGCTGAGGTAACGCGCGTGCTCCAGCCGGATGCCGAAGTTGCGCATCAGCCAATCGGCGGTGCGAGAGCCGGCTTCGCCGCGCCCCACCAACTCCACTTCCAGGCGTTCGGATAGCTCCTCGGCCAGTGTCTCGGGGACCAGCAGGCTCAAGGGCAGCAGGCGCATCGGGCCATCGGCATAAGCGGGATCCGGCTCCAGCGGTTGAGCCGGCATGCGGCCTTCGTGCGTACCGAAGGCCACGACGTTTTCCAGCTGTCCGCGCGGGATGCGACGTGCCAGTTCGTCCAGGGTCGCCCAGGTGGGAAAGCCCGGACGCAGCAGTTCGACCGCATCGAACAAGGCGCCGGCCAGCGCCAGTCGGGCCTGTTCCACCTGCGGCACCAGCTTGTGCAGATCTTCCGCCACCAGCGCGGCCAATTCGGCGGCCTCGTCGCGGCCCAGGCTCAGGCGTCGCGGGTGCTCGCCCGCAGAGAGTTCTAGCGCCAGGACGGCGGGCAGGGCTTGCAGCGGGCCAGCTTCCACGCGGGTCATTCCGTACGACAAAGGGTAACAAGTCTAACATTCGTCAATTCCGCGCCCGTCTGGGCTTTCGCCGAGACACAGAGCGGGTTAGCCTTGCCTGATCAGGCGTATTTGGACAGTCAGGCTATGGAAAACACGCAGCAGCGCGTCGGTGTGATCGGCGGTGTGCGCATCCCCTTCTGTCGCAATAACACGGCGTATGCGGACGTAGGCAACTTCGGCATGTCGGTGAAGGTGCTGGGCGCGCTGGTCGAGCGTTTCGGGCTGCACGGCGTGGAATTGGGCGAAGTGGCCATGGGCGCGGTGCTCAAGCATTCGTCCGATTGGAATTTGGCGCGCGAGGCGCTGCTTAGCTCCGGTCTCGCGCCTACGACCCCTGGCATCACCACGGCGCGTGCCTGCGGCACGTCGTTGGACAACGCCATCATCATCGCCAACAAGATCGCCGCCGGGCAGATCCAAGCCGGTATCGCCGGCGGTTCGGACACCACCAGCGATGTGCCGATCGTGTTTAGTCCGCGCTTGCGCAAGCGTCTGTTGGCGATCAATCGCGCCAAGACGCCGATGGAAAAACTGAAAATCGCCACGCGCGGATTTTCCTTCAGCGAATTGAAGCCCGCGTTTCCGGGTGTGGCCGAGCCACGCACGGGCATGTCGATGGGCGATCACTGCGAAAAGATGGCCAAGGAGTGGCATGTCGGCCGCGAAGATCAGGATCGCATTGCACTGGAAAGCCACCGCAAGCTTGCCGCTGCCTATGAAGCGGGTTTCTTCGAGGATCTGGTGGTGCCATTTCGCGGCTTGAAGCGCGATGGTTTCCTGCGTCCCGATAGCACGATGGAGAAGCTCGCTACGCTCAAGCCAGCGTTCGATAAGACGTCCGGTCACGGCACGCTCACGGCGGGTAATTCCACTGGCTTGTCCGATGGTGCCGCCGCTGTGTTGTTGGCGAGCGAGGCATGGGCGGCCCAACGCGGTTTGAAAATCCAGGCGTACGTGCGCGATGCAGAAGTCGCCGCCGTGGACTTTGTGCACGGCGAGGGCCTGTTGATGGCGCCGACCATTGCGGTGCCGCGCATGCTCGCCCGTCATGGCCTCACGCTGCAGGATTTCGATTTCTATGAAATCCACGAAGCCTTCGCCGCGCAGGTGTTGTGCACGCTGCGCGCGTGGGAGTCGGCCGATTACTGCAAAAACCGGCTTGGCCTCGACGCACCATTCGGTTCAATCGACCCTGCAAAGCTAAATGTGCACGGCTCCAGTTTGGCCGCGGGTCATCCCTTCGCGGCGACTGGCGCGCGCATCATCGCTACGCTGGCGAAATTGCTGGAGCAGAGAGGCTCGGGCCGAGGTTTGATTTCCATCTGTACCGCTGGCGGCATGGGTGTGACCGCGATTCTCGAACGCCCTTAAACCTATCAGAGAACGCCTTGCCAACCCGCGCCGAATGCGGTGATCAGGCGCGTGTAGAGCAGCTTGGGCGAGATGGCGACATCGGGAAAGTCGCCCACCGACGTGTAGCAACGGCTGAAGTCCGGATCGGTCGGCAGTAGCGGCCCGCAACCAGGCTTGATCTCGTAGCTGGTGGCGTAGCGGAACGGCCAGATATCGAACAGCGGAAGCTTGGCCGAAACATCGGCGATGACCCGGCTGATGTCGCCCAGGATGGGAATGGTGGGTTTGCGTTCCGCGATGACCCAGGCATTTTGCGGCGCCGTAGCTTCGAGAATCGATGCGCGCAGTTGGGTGGCGAAACGCTGGTCGTAAATGATCACGCCCTCTTCGGTGTTGTAGTGATCCGAGCGCGGATCGAAGTTGTGCGATCCGACCATGGCCAGGCTGTCGTCCACGACCAGCGACTTGGCATGCAGCCCGAAACGACGTCCCGCACTGCGCAGCGGAGCCGGCCGATTGCGGCGGCCGTTGCTGCCGAACAGGCCTGGCCGGCGTTCGGTACCCGGAAATCGCTTGCGCCGCGTACCGCTCGATAGGCTCGGAGTGGGCGGCATGCCATCATCGTCTTCTTCGTCGTCGACATTCGCCTGCAAATACGCGTCTGCAGCGAGTTCCGCATGCGGCTTCATTTCGTAGATGTCGAAACCGTACTGCGTGATATAGCTCTTGCGATGCTTGTAGGACACCGCATAAACCGCGAAGGCATCCGTGGATGCCAGCGAATTGGTCGAGACGATGATCTGCGGCGACGATGGTTCCTTATGCAGGTTCTTGAAGATCTTCCGCGCGCGGCGGCTCATCACCAGATACGGCGTTTGCAGCACCACCTCGTGTTGCGCGCCGCTGACCAGATGCATCAGACGCGTGGTGAACTCGTGCGCGTCGCGCTTCAGCGGTTGCTCGGTCTTCGCAGGCAGATCGCTGAAAAACTCGACCTTGCCGGTGTGCAGGCTGGTATCAATAAGATGTTGCGCAAGCCATTCGGGATCTTCGGCTTCGTCTTGCGCGTCGGCTACGCGCCCGGGATAGACATAGTTTGGTGCCGGCCAGGGCGGCGGTGAGGGATCGTTGCGGATCAAGCGGTTTACGTCGCGCAGATGAGTCAGCGGTACCGAGCGCCTGTGATTCCAGAACAGATTGAAACTGGCGGCCATTTCGCGTGCGGCCGGTCCGCCGACCATCACGTCGCGATCGAGATAATTGAAATCGCTGTCCCAGTTGAAATAGCGATCCTGATAATTGCGCCCGCCGGTGATGCCGACGCTGTTATCCACCAGCAGCAGCTTGTTGTGCATGCGTTGATTGAATTTCAGGAAACAGCACAGGACACCCGCCGCAAATTCCAGTGGTGGCGTGTGTGCGTTCTGGAAGGTGGGGTTGTAGAGGCGTATCTGGAAATTCGGGCTGACGCGCGCAAGCCGTTCCAGCAAGGCGGGATCCCCGAACGAGAACAGCTGGTCCGCGAGGATGCGCACTTCGATGCCACGCCGGGCGGCGGCGATCAGTTCATTGAGGACAAACTGACCGGTGTCGTCTTCATCCCAGATGTAGGTTTGCACGTCGATCGATTGCCGCGCGGCACGGATCAGATTGATGCGCGCAACAAGCGCGGCCTCGCTGTCGTCAAGCAGGGTGACGACATGGTCCGGCTGGGCGGGGGTGGAATCGGCAAGTGCCTGGGAGGCCGCATCGAGCAACGGCGATGGCGTCGCGCAGTGGTCGGCGCGGTCGCAGGTGGTTTGATGGTCGACGCTGGCGAGGACGATGGCGTCGGCTTGTCGGATATGCGCGCGACTGAGCGTACAGCCCTGCAGCAGGACGGCCAGCAAAAGACAGGCAAGTAGACTGCGGCGCAGATGCATGCCGCGCATGATAGCCGCCGCTTAGCGACTTTCGGGTTGGAGGGTGATGCTCAGATTCAGGTCGACGCTATCCGATAGCGCCAGACGATCGCTATTCATGCCGAAAGTGCTGCGATGCACGCGGCCGCTGAGCAAGATCTGGCATGGCACCGCCACCGGACTTTCGCAGTGCGATGGCTGCACCGTGAACTGGATCGGCGCGGTGACTCCGCGCAAGGTGAGGTAGCCGGTGAGCGTGCCGCCCTGGTCCAGTTGGGCCTGCGCGATAGGGTCGGAAACGAAATGGATGACCGGGTGATGCCCAGCGTCGAAAAAGGGCCGCGCAAGCACCCATTCGCGCAAGTGCGTCGAGGACATCGCTACGCTGTTCACGGCGATGGTGGCGTCGACAACCCAGCTGTCCGGGCGTGGACCCGGTACGACATCGCCGATGACCTGGGTGAAGTGGCCGTCGACGTTTTCGAGCCAAAGCACGCGGACCTGAAACGTCGCCTGCGATGTTGCCGGATCGATACGGTAATCGGCTTCAATGGCGCTCACGTACGCCGGCAACAAAAGCAGTAGATAGAGTGCAATCCGCCTCACGGCGACCAGAACGCATCCAGTCGTGCGCTGCCCGGTTCCAGCGGGCCATCAAGATGAAGCACGGCCAATCCGGCCGGCGGCATGCCACGAAATTCGTCGGAACGGCCTTCCACCAACAAGGCCACCAACCGTTCAATGCCCGGGTTATGACCCACCAGCATCAGCGTGTTCACATCGCCATGCTGATCGAGCAGGGCCAGCAGTTCGCCGGGCGTCGCGTTGTAGATCTCGGGCGACATCTGCGTGGCCGGTGCACCATCGACCGTGGAAAGGGCCAGGTGGGCCGTAGCAACGGTGCGTTCGGATGGTGAGCAGAGCACGCGCTCGGGGCGTATGCCATGCGCCTTGAGCCAGGTGCCTGCGGCGCGCGCTTCTTGTTCGCCGCGGCCGCTGAGGCGCCGGATAGCGTCGTCACCGCCGGGCGATGCGGGCTGGGCTTCGGCGTGACGCAGCAAAATTAGTTCGTGCATACAGATTCCTTAGTGCTGGCGCTTGATCCAGCGAAGCAGCGGCGTCCAATCCTGCTGATGCCCACGCACCTGCTCGGATCCGTAATCGAAGATGCCCTTGCCTAGCGAGGTCAGCAAAACGTAGGCCTGGGTGTCGCGCAATTCCGCCACGACCGGAAAAGGGGCCTGTTCGGCCAGCTGCGCCATGGCGTCCTGGCTGGCGTGTGTCCATGGCTTGAGTCGGTTGCCAACCAGCGCCACGGGCAATTTGCCGCGCTTGATCCGGCTGATGCTGCGCAAATGCTGCAGGAAACCGAGGGTGGCGTGGAGGTCGAAAGAGGAGGGCAGCACCGGCACGATCAGCGCGTTGGCGTGTTCGATATAGGGTTCGAGCTCCCGCTCGTGCGAGCCGGCTGGGGTGTCGATCAGGACACGCTCGGTGTCTTCAGGCAGCTTGTCCAACGCCTTGCGGCCGCCTTCCAGCGCCAGCACGCCGGGGACATTGTCCGGGCGCAGACTGGCCCAGCGATAACTGGAGCCTTGTGGATCGCTATCGACGATCGCGGTGCGCTTGCCTTCCTGCGCCCAATTCGAAGCCAGCTGGGTGACCAGCGTGCTTTTGCCGCACCCGCCCTTGCTGCTTGCTACCAGCACCGTAAGCATCGATTACCCCTAATGGCGTGAGGTCGACCCAAGGGTAGCGGGGGAAGAGGGAACAATGGAACAGGCATGTGTCATTCCTGTTCCGTTAGTACTCAATTTGCCTTCTGAGGTTGCCAGTCGGCCGGTGCCTCGGTGGGGATGCCGTCATCGCGTAATGCGGCCAGCACCAAGCTCATCTGCGTGCCGCCCGTGCGTGCCAGCGCCAGCAGGTGTTGCGACTTGGCCCTGTCGTTCTGTGCGCGCAAGGACAATTCGGCAAAGTTCTGTACCTGCCAGATCAGGCTGCGTCGAGCGGCCTGAGCGTCTTGCTGCTGCGCCGGATCGGGGCTGAGCACTTCGCGCAGATGCAGGCCCAGCGAGCGGGCCAGCGGGCTGGAGCCCCATTCCAGCAATTTGGCCAGTTTCAGGCAGTCGTCCTTGATTGAGGCATCGTCGGCGGCCTGTTTCTCGCAAAACGTGGCCGTATCGCGCAGCGCCGGTTGCGGCATGCCGGCGGCGGAGCCGAACACGATAAACGCCTGCACGCCGCTGGCGCCGGCAGCCGAATTGGGATCGACGGTGGCGTTGGGCGGCGGGAGGGTGCTAACCGTGCCGGCCAGCGCTTTCAGGCCGATACCGCCGTAATCGTCATACAGCTTGGCGTTGGCAGCGTTGGCCAGGTCCTGGCGCGCGTCCTGCTTCTTCATGGTGTTGACGTCCTGGCTCAGCTTGACCAGCCAGACCGCCGCGTTGTCCGGTGCCTGCTGCACCAGTTGCGCCAGGGCGTCGGTATTGGGGCAGGCCTGCGCCTTGGCGTCGCAATCGGCCAAGCGCGCCCAGTTCTCGGCGGGACCGACGTTGTCCGCATGCGCGGCCCGCTCGATCAGCGCGTGGAAGGTGCTGGTTTTCGGCTGGGTGGGCAACGGACGAGCGAGTAGGGCGGCGGCCAGCAGGCGCTCGGCATCGGCGCTGGGCGCCAGCACACTGACCAGGTCGCCTTGGAAGGCGAGCAAGGCCTTGCTGCGGGCAGCATCGGCTTTCGCATCGCTAGACGCCGCAGTCTGCGGATGCGCGGCGACGGTGGCCGAAGCAGCGAGTGCGCAGGCCAGGGTAAGGGCTAGGGGACGCCATCCGCGCATCGAGAGTGCTCCGTCGTTCATAAAAGGGGGCCAGCATAGCCGGGCGGTATTGAGGGAGTTCTGAACAGCTGGCGGCCCGCTCACTTGGCGCACGTTTTGCGCACTCTTGCTAGCATGGCCGCTTGCCATTTCGGTAACCGGGAGAATGCTGTGGAGTGGTTTTCGATGCTGGCCGAAGGGCATGCCCCGTATTTTGTCGGATGGGGCACGTTGGCCTTGATCAATGCCGGCCTCGCGCAGGGCAAGAACCGTAGTGGCCTTTGGTGGTTTTTGCTGTCGCTGCCGTTCGGTCCGTTCGTGACCTTGGTGCTGGTGCTGTTGCCTAAGGTACGCAGCCGGTTTTTCTGAGGCCTGCCTCATCGGCAGGCCCGTGATTCAAGCGCCCGGCGTTATTCGCCGAGTGCTTCGCGCATGAACTCGGGCATCGCCAGCGCGCCCTTGTGCACATCGGCGTTGTAGTAGCACGTGGGGAAGTTCTTGCTGATCGCGCCGCGCTCGCGGAAGCCGGCCAGGTCGCCGCCTTTGCGGGCCATCGTGCAGCTCCACCAGCCGGTGGGATAGCACGGCTGCGGGAACGGCAGCGTGCGCACCGCGTTGAAGCCGGCCGTGCGCATGGCCGAACGCATCGACTTGATCAGCTCAAGGTGGGCCAGCGGCGATTCGCTTTGCTGCACCAGGATGCCGCCGTGACGCAGCGCCTTGTGGCAGCTGGCATAGAACGCGGCATTGAACAGACCTTCGGCCGGGCCGACCGGATCGGTCGAATCGACGATGATCAGGTCCAGCGATTCCGGCTCGGCTTCGGCCATGAACTTGATGCCGTCGATGAACAGCAGTTCGGCGCGCGGGTCGTTGTTGGATTCGCACAGTTCCGGAAAATACTGCTCGGCGAGGCGCGTGACGCGCTCGTCGATTTCCACCTGCACCGCGTGTTCCACTTCCTCGTGCTTGAGCACTTCACGCAGCGTGCCGCAATCGCCGCCGCCGATGATCACCACGCGCTTGGCGCGCGCATGGGTGAACAGTGCCGGGTGGGTCATCATCTCGTGGTAGAGGAAGTTGTCGCGGCTGGTGAGCATGACGCAGCCGTCGATCACCATCAGGTTGCCCCAGTCGGTGGTCTGGTAGATCTCGATGGTCTGGAATGGGGTTTTCTCGGCATGAAGTGGCTTCTCTACGCGGAAACCGATGGAGGAACCGGAAGCCTGGTGCGCTTCGGTGAACCAGCTGGGCTGCGACATGACGGGAAATCCTGCGGAACAAGGTTAAAGAACGGTAATTGTAGCGGTACTCGCCGCTGCCGTCCCGGCGCGGCTGACCTCAAATTGTCGCGGCTGCCTATTACAATAGGCGTTCGGGTTGCGGCCGAAGCGTCGACTGCACCCGTCTAGCCCTTCCGGCCCCGCGGCGTGCGAGGCTTCCGGCCGGTGGGCTTAGCTTTCGTCAAGGCTCGCCGCTGCGACGATGTCGTCCCCGGATCAATCAAGCGATCCCACAAGGAGATACCGTCACATGGCGAATTCCTGGAGCACCGATACCGCTCGTCACACCTATGCCGTGCCCTACTGGGGCGACGGCTATGTCGACGTCAATGACGCCGGCGATATCGTGATGCGGCCGCATGGTGCAAATGGCCCGGCTTTTTCGCTGCCTGAGATCGTCGGGCGCGCACGCGCCGAGGGTTTGCGGCTGCCTTTGCTCGTGCGCTTTCCCGATATCTTGGCCGACCGGCTTGCGCGCTTGCAGGGCGCATTCGCCAAGGCGATTGGCGAATGGAACTACGCGGGCGGCTATACGGCCGTCTATCCGATCAAGGTGAATCAGCAACGCGGCGTTGTCGCCGAGCTGGTCGCTGCCGGCGAGCATGGCTTTGGCCTGGAAGCCGGCTCCAAGCCGGAATTGATGGCCGTGCTAGCAATGGCGCGCGCGGGCTCCATCGTGATCTGCAACGGCTACAAGGACCGCGAATACATCCGCCTGGCGTTGATCGGACGCAAGCTGGGTCTGCGCATCCACATCGTGATCGAGAAACCCTCCGAGCTGGAGCATGTGATCGCCGAAGCCAAGGCGCTGGATGTCGAACCGTTGCTCGGCGTGCGCGTGCGCCTCGCATCGATCGGTGCGGGCAAGTGGCAGAACACCGGTGGCGACAAAGGCAAGTTCGGCCTGTCGCCGGCGCAAGTGCTGGATCTGGTCGCGCGCCTGGACAAGGTGGGTCTCAAACATACGTTGAAGCTGCAGCATTTCCACATGGGCTCGCAGATTTCCAACGTGCGCGACATCGCCAACGGCATGCGCGAAGCCACACGCTATTTCGTCGAGCTGACGCGTCTGGGCGTGCCGTTGGAAATCGTCGACGTCGGCGGTGGCCTGGGTGTGGACTACGAAGGCTCGCGCTCACGCAGCCACAACTCGATCAACTACTCGCTGGAACAGTACGCCGCCACTATCGTGCAATCGCTAGCCGAGGCGGTGGAAACGGAAGGGCTGAAGGCGCCGCACATCATCACTGAAGCAGGGCGTGCGATGACCGCGCACCATGCGGTGATGGTAATCAACGTAAGCGAAGTCGAGTCCGTCCCGGCCGGTAGTCTGCCGCCGCCCGATAGCGATGAGCCCGCGGTACTGCGCCACCTGCGTGAAGTGCACGACGAACTGGATGTGCGGCCGCCACTGGAATTGTTCCACGAAGCGCAACATCACTTGCAGGAAGGGCAGACGCTATACGCACTCGGACAGTTGTCATTGGCCGATCGCGCACGCCTCGACGAGTTGTACTACGCCATCGCCAATGCCGTACGTTCCCGCCTGCTGCCGGCCGAGCGCGCGCATCGCCAGGCGTTGGACGACCTGGACGAAAAACTGGTCGACAAATACTTCGTCAACTTTTCCGTTTTCGAGTCGGTGCCGGACGTTTGGGCAATCGATCAGATCTTCCCGATTGCACCGATCGCGCGCTTGAACGAACAGCCGACGCGTCGCGGCGTGCTGGTCGATCTCACCTGCGATTCGGACGGCCGTATCGATAACTATGTCGATGCGGATGGCGTAGACGTGAGCCTGCCGTTGCATGCGCTGAAGGATGGAGAGCTGTACTGCCTGGGTATTTTCATGGTTGGCGCCTATCAGGAAACGCTGGGAGATATCCACAATCTGTTCGGCGATACCGATGCGGTGAATGTGCGCGCCGAGGGCGGCAACTATGTCTTCGCGCACAAGCGTCGCGGCGATACCACGGATCTGATGTTGGATTACGTGGGCTACGACCTGGAGGCATTGCGTCGCAGTTATCGCGATCGCATTGCCGCTGCTGGCATCGGCGGCGAGCAGGCGGAACGTTTGTTTGTAACATTGAATGAAGGTTTGACCGGCTATACCTACCTCTCCGAGGGCGTGCGTTGATCTGACACGGCCCAGGGCGCCTCATGTTTCGAGGCGCCTTGCGTCGAAACAATGTGCCGCTCGCGAAACATCCCTTTCCCCCATCCGAAGGAGTGGCACATGGCAAGTCTCGACGGCAAGGTTGCATTGATCACGGGCGCGGCCAGCGGCATCGGCAAAGCTATCGCCGAGCTGTACGCAAAGAATGGCGCAGCCGTAGCAATCGCCGATATCAATCAGCAGGCAGCCGATGCAGCGGCGGCAGAAATCAAGGCCGCTGGCGGTAAGGCGATCGGCATTGAGATGGACGTCACCAGCGAAGACGCGGTGAACGCCGGTACCGATAAAGCCGTTGCGGCATTCGGAAGCCTGGACATCCTGATTTCAAACGCTGGTGTGCAGATCATCAATCCGATCGATCAGTTTGCCTATGCCGACTGGAAGAAAATGCTGGCGATCCATCTCGACGGCGGCTTCCTTACCACCAAGGCCGCGCTCAAGCATATGTACAAGGACAACCGCGGCGGCACCGTGATCTACATGGGTTCGGTGCATTCGCATGAAGCGTCCAAGCTGAAGTCGGCCTACGTCACCGCCAAGCACGGCTTGCTGGGTCTGGCCCGCACGCTGGCCAAAGAAGGCGCGGCGCATAACGTGCGCTCGCATGTGATCTGCCCTGGCTTCGTGCGCACGCCGCTGGTGGAGAAGCAGATTCCCGAACAGGCCAAGGAACTGGGCATCAGCGAAGCGGACGTGATCAAGAACGTGATGCTCAAGGACACTGTGGATGGCGTATTCACCACCGTGGAAGACATCGCGGAGACGGCACTGTATCTGGCGGCTTTCCCGAGTGCGGCACTGACCGGGCAGAGCTTCGTGGTGAGCCACGGCTGGTACATGCAGTAAGGGCTTATCCCCTCACCGTTCTGTGGCGCACGCACAACGTGCGCCACAGCGTGCCGTCTACAAGGAGAGCTTCATGAAGATCGCTGATGTGAAAGCCAACGCTTTCGCCATGCCGCTGACCAGCCCGGCGTTTCCGCGCGGGCCGTATCGTTTCGTCAATCGCGAATTCCTGGTCATCACCTATCGCACCGATATGGACGCGCTGCGCGCGGTGGTGCCCGAACCGCTCGAAGTGACCGAGCCGCTGGTGAAATACGAATTCATCCGCATGCCCGACTCCACCGGTTTCGGCGATTACACCGAATCGGGGCAGGTCATCCCTGTCAGTTTTCGTGGTGAACGTGGCGGCTACGTGCACGCGATGTACCTCAACGATCATCCGCCGATCGCCGGTGGTCGCGAGTTGTGGGGTTTTCCGAAGAAGCTGGCTACTCCGATCTTGGAAACCGAGATCGATACCCTGGTCGGCACGCTCGATTACGGCAAGGTGCGTGTGGCCAAGGCCACGATGGGCTTCAAGCATGCCGAAGCCGATCACGCCAAGATTCTCGCTGGCCTCGCCGCGCCCAGTTACTTGCTGAAGATCATTCCGCATGTGGACGGCACGCCGCGTATTTGCGAACTGGTGCGTTACTTCACCACCAACGTCACGCTGAAGGGTGCTTGGACTGGGCCTGCATCGTTGGAGCTGCATCCGCACGCGCTGGCGCCGGTGGCGGACTTGCCCGTGCTCAAGGTCGAATCGGCGTTTCACTACGTCACCGATCTCACGCTCGATCTGGGTACAGTGGTTTACGATTATCTTGCTCAATAGAGGCTACGCATGAGTGCGCAAAAGACGCCATCGTCCAAGGCCGGCGCGCATCATCCCGCGCAGGATGCTTACAAGGTTACCGCCCTGGTTTTGCAGGGCGGCGGTGCGCTCGGCGCGTATCAGGCTGGTGTGTATCAGGCGCTCGCCGAATCGGGACTGCATCCGAACTGGATCGCCGGCATTTCGATCGGCGCGTTGAATGCGGCGATCATCGCCGGCAATGCACCCGAACAGCGCGTCGAGCGGTTGACCGAATTTTGGGAAACCATCTGCAAGTCGGCGTTCTGGCCGAACCGCCCGGCGATGCCATGGATGGACAACATGACGTTGCCGCAGGTGTTTCGCGACGGCGTAAATACATTGGCAGCCTGGCGCGCAATAACGGAAGGGCAGTCCGGTTTCTTCCAGCCACGCATGCCGCCGCCGGTATTGCAGTGGCACGGCACGCCCGCCACAGCCAGCTGGTACGACACTACGCCGCTGCGCGAAACCTTGGAGCGTTTGGCCGATTTCGATCGCATCAACGATGCGCGAACGCTGCGTGTGTCGGTGGGCGCGGTGAATGTGCGCACGGGTAATTTCGCCTACTTCGACAATCGCCACGACAAGCTTCGCCCGGAGCATTTCATGGCATCGGGCGCGTTGCCGCCGGGTTTTCCCGCGGTAGAGATCGACGGCGAGTACTACTGGGATGGCGGCATGGTTTCCAACACGCCGCTGTACAAGGTGCTGACGGAGCGGCCGCATCGCGACGCGCTGATTTTTCAGGTCGACCTGTGGAGCGCGTGCGGTGCGCTGCCGCGCGATATGGGCACCGTGGCGGAGCGCGCGAAAGATATCCAGTTCTCCAGCCGCACGCGATTGGTTACCGAGTACATGCACCAGAGCCGCGAGCAGCAACGCTTGCTGCACGACCTGATGGCGCTGGTGCCTGAGGCCAAGCGCAACGATCCGGCCTTCCGCCGTGCGGAGCGTCTATCGAACGGTGCGTTGACCAACCTCATCCATTTGATCTATCGCGACAAGCCCTATGAGGGGCACTATAAGGACTACGAATTCAGCGCCGCCACCATGCACGAGCATTGGCAGAGCGGGCTTACCGATATGCGGCATACACTTACGCGTCCGCATTGGCTCGATCCACCCGACCCCGAAAACCCGTTCGTGACGCACGATGTGCATCGTGCGCTCAGCAACGATTGATCTCTCAAGGAACACGCATGACCCTCAAGGCAGCATTCATCGGTTTGGGCGCGATGGGCGCACCGATGGCCGGACATTTGAAGCAGCATGGATTGCTGCACGCGGTAGCCAATCGCACGCACGCCAAGGCTGAAAAGCTGGCGCATGATTTGCACGTCGCAGCACCGGCCACGCTGGCCGAGCTCGCTGCGCAAAGCGATGTAATTGCGCTATGTGTCACCGCCGATGCGGATGTGCTCAATACGGTGGATGCGCTGGCGCCGCATCTGCGTGCCGGGGCCATCGTGATCGATCATTCGACCGTTGCGCCCGACACCGCCAAGCAAGCTGCTGCGCGCTTGGAGTCTGTCGGCGCGCATTTCCTTGATGCGCCGGTTTCCGGCGGCGTGGAAGGTGCGAAAAACGGCAAGCTTTCGATCATGGTTGGCGGCGATGCCGCGGTGCTTGAGCGCGCACGTCCGGTGCTGGAGGCGTATGCCTTGCGCATCACGCATCTGGGCGATGTGGGTGCGGGGCAGGCGACCAAGGCCGTCAACCAAGTGCTGGTGGCGGGTATTGCGCAAGCGGTATGCGAAGGCCTGGCCTTGGGCGAGGCGCTTGGCCTCGATCCGGAGCGTCTGATTCCCACGCTGGGTGCGGGCGCTGCCGGCAACTGGTTCCTGGAGAAGCGCGGCGCGACCATGTTGAAGAACGAGTTCAGCGTCGGCTTCAAGCTCGCGTTGCTGCACAAGGATCTGGGCATCGTGCGCGGCATTGCCGAGAAAGCCGGTACCTCGCGCGAGGTGATCGAACGCTCGCTGGTGGACTACGCCAAGCTGATGCAACTGGGCCATGGTGATGACGATATTTCGGGCCTGATTCGTCTCAAGCGCAGGCACTGATATGCCGTCGCCGTTCCGTTAAAAAACAAGGGCGCCATAGGCGCCCTTGTCGTATGCGATGTGCGTGGTTCGATTAGGTGCCTGCTTTCAACGCGATAGCGGGAATGCCGGCCGAACTCAGGCGCTGCTTGGCCGATTCCAGATCGGTGGCCGAATGAAACGGGCCAAGGCGCACGCGATGATAGGTCTGGCCGCCCACGTTGACCGACTGCACGTTGGCGACAAAGCCTTGCAGCGCGAGTTTGGCTTTCAGCGTTTCCGCATCTGCTGCGTTCGGGAAGGCGCCTACCTGCAACAGATAACCGGTTTGCGCAGGGCCGGCTGCCGACGGCGGTGCGACTGCCGAAGGCGGTGCTGCGGTGATGTTCTGCGTGACGGCGGCCGGCGCATTCGGTGGCAGCTGAGGTGCTGCCGGGGCTGTGCTTTGCGCCTGCTGTTTCTGCTGCGCGGCAAGCTGTTGTTGCTGCTCAGCCTTGGCCTGCGCGCTTATTTCCGAGTCGGGGATGCGAACTTCCTTCTCGGATAGCACCGAATAGAAGTCGTACTGTGGCTTCTTCGGCGTAGTCGTGCCGGCAACCGGAGCCATGCCTTCATCGCTGCCCGGTTGCGCGGTGGCGTCGGGATTGGGTTGCGGGCCCTTGGAGGTCATCGGCACCAGCGAGTGGCGCATCAGCACGACCACCACCAGGGCGCCGATCAGGATGCCGACGAGAATGCCGGCCCAAGCTGGAAATCCGCCGCTGTTGTTGCGTACGGCCTGCCGGCCTTTGCCCTTGCGTGTTGCCATTTACATTTTCTCCGGGGCACTGAGTCCCAGCAAATCCAAACCGTTACGAATGACCTGGCGCGTGGCGACGGCAAGCGTGATACGCGCATTGCGCAGATCGGCGTCGTCCACAATCCACTTGTGCTCGTGATAGTAGCTGTGAAGCGCGCCGGCAAGTTCGCGCAAGTATTGCGCGATCAAGTGCGGCTCCAGACTGTTGGCGGCCGCGTCGACGACTTCAGGATAACGCGACAGCTCGGTGAGCAGAATCTGCTCGGGCTCGGTGTCCAGCCGCGCCATTTGTGCGACGCCGGCCTGCACGTCGACGGGCGGTAGGCCGCGCTCAGCCAGTTCTTCCAGCACGCGGCAGACGCGCGCATGGGCGTACTGGATGTAATAGACCGGGTTGTCGTTGCTCTGCGAGCGGGCCAGGTCGATGTCAAACACCAGCTGCGAGTCGGAGCGGCGCGCGATCAGGAAGTAGCGGGTAGCGTCGCGGCCGGCTTCGTCGATCAGGTCACGCAGGGTGAGGTAGCTGCCGGCGCGCTTGGAGATCTTCACCTCTTCGCCGCCGCGCATCACCGTGATCATCTGGTACAGCACGTAATGCGGCCAATCCTTCGGGATACCTAAGTCCAGCGCCTGCAGGCCGGCTTTCACGCGGGCCAGGGTGCCGTGGTGATCAGCGCCGAGCACCGTGACGGCGTTTCCGTAGCCGCGCTGCCACTTGCTCAGGTGATAGGCCACGTCCGGCACGAAATAGGTGTAGGTGCCGTCGGACTTGCGCATCACACGGTCTTTGTCGTCACCGAAATCGGTGGTGCGCAGCCACAGCGCGCCGCCTTCTTCATAGGTGTGACCGTGGGAGAGCAACTCGCTGACGGTTTCTTCCACCTTGCCGTCGGAATAGAGCGAGGACTCCAGGAAGTACACGTCGAAGTCGACACCGAAGGCTTTCAGGTCCAGATCCTGCTCGTGGCGCAATGCGGCCACGGCGAAGCGGCGGATGGCGTCCAGATCTTCCGGATTCTTGGCGCCGGTGACGGTATGGCCGTCGGCTGTTACCGATTCGCCGGCGAGGTAAGCCTTGGCCACGTCGGCGATGTAGTCGCCGCGATAGCCATCTTCCGGCCAGCCCGCGTCGCCGGGCGCGATACCGCGCGCGCGCGCCTGCACGGAAATCGCCAGGTTCTGAATCTGCACGCCGGCATCGTTGTAGTAGAACTCGCGCCTGACGTTCCAGCCGGTGGCGTCGAACAAGCGGCTCAGGCAGTCGCCGAGCACAGCGTTGCGGCCATGGCCCACATGCAATGGGCCGGTCGGGTTGGCCGAGACGAATTCCACGCCCACCATTTTGCCGGCGCCGGTCTTGCTGCGGCCGTACGCGTTGCCTTCGGCAAGGATGCGGTCCACTTCGGCGTGATAGGCACCCGATGCCAGGAAAAAGTTGATGAAGCCGGGGCCGGCGATTTCCACCTTGCCAATCAGGGTGTTGGCGGGCAGGGCGGCGACCAGCTTCTCGGCCAGCTCCCGCGGCTTGGCGCGTGCCGGCTTGGCCAGCAGCATGGCGGCGTTGGTCGCGAAGTCGCCATGTTCGCGGCTGCGCGCTCGCTCGATCACGAAATTTGGCACGTCGATGCCGTCCGGCAGGACGGCGTCGTTTTGAAGTGTCTGGATGGCCTGAAGGACGAGGTCGCGCAGTGCTTCTTTCACGGCAGGGGATCAATCTTGATGGAACCGCGCATCCTAACAGAGACTGTGATGCAGGCCGCTTTTCCCTATCGTTCCGCGGCGTTGGCGGATTTGCGACCGGCGTGTGCTGCAGTGCGA
>OUNK010028254.1_pt1 | contig 18903 bp, 19 predicted proteins | sample 1755341 | NCBI WGS metagenome assembly OUNK01 (sample SAMEA3914788, study PRJEB12502) | metagenome | biome: forest; material: soil | place: Canada | collected 2011-07-03 | depth 0.1 m | reverse complement strand
CTCGGCCTGGCGGTGCTCGCCGTCCTTTGCCGGTATCCCGGGGGGCGCCGGAGCGCCTGCTTGCCAGGCCGGGAATAAGTCCGGTCCGGCGGGCCGTCGGACTAGGTTTTTTCGGGCGCCGTTTCGGTCGGCACGGTGAAGGAGAAGGTGGAACCCTTCCCGGTCTTCGATTCCGCCCAGATGCGGCCGCCGTTCTTCTCGACCATCTCCTTGCACAGGAGGAGGCCGAGGCCGGAGCCGCCTTCGCCGCCGGTTCCGAAGGTGGAGACCTTCTCGCCCAGCTGGAAAAGATTAAGGAGGTTCTTGGAGGTGATGCCGACGCCGCTGTCGACGATGGAGACGGTGACTTCCTTCTCCTCCGCGCGCGCCCCGATCTCAATCTTTCCTCCCGCCGGGGTGAACTTGACCGCGTTGCCGAGGAGATTCCGCAACACGGTATCGATCATCCGCTCGTCGGCGCGGATGCGGACGGGCGCCTCCACCTTGTTGACGATCTCGACGTTCTTCTGGCGGGCGAGGATACCGGCCAGCGCGATGTTCCGCTTGAGCAGTTCGCCGAGGTCGAGCGATTTCGGCTGCACCTCGACCCGGCTCATCTGGGTTTCCGCCCATTCCAGGAGATCGAAGACCAGGCGACCGACCGCGCTGGTCGATTCGTGCACGATCCGGGCGATCTCCTGCAGCGTCGGGTCCTTTTTCTCCCGGACCGCCTCCACCATGGCTTCGCTGAAGTGGAGGGCTCCGTTCATCGGGTTCTTCAGGTCGTGGGCGATGATGTCGAAGAAGCGGTCCTTGCCGGCGTTGATCTGGCGCAGCTTCTCCTCGGCGAGCTGCCGGACCTCGATCTCCTTCCGCAATTCCCGCTGCAGGCGGCGGATCTGGATGTGGCTCTCGATCCGGACCTTGACCTCCTCGTGCTGGAGGGGCTTGGTCAGGTAATCGACCGCGCCGACCGAGAATCCGTTGACGATGAAGGGGGTGTCGGCCAGCGCCGTCATGAAGATGACGGGGATCTCCCGGGTGGCCGCGTTTTCCTTGAGGCGGCGGCAGGTCTCGAAGCCGTCGATGCCCGGCATCATCACGTCGAGCAGGATCAGGTCGGGGAGGCTGTATTGGGCCTGCTCGATGGCGGTCTCCCCGTCTTCGGCGACGAGGACGTGATGGCGCTGTTCGGTGAGATATTCGTAGAGCACCTTCAGGTTCGTCGGATTGTCGTCGACGATCAGGATCGAGGTGGGGATTTCCGGAATGGATTCTTTCATACTGGGGGACTCATGTGCGCCTCGATGGTCTGGCGCATCTGTTTGATTTTGAAATTATCGGCCAGCTCGCGCAACTCGGAAACCAGGGGCGCGAAGGCCCCGTTCCCGCGGGCGAGTTCCTCGGCGACGGCCACCATCTGCTTCACGTCCCCTTTCCGGGCCAGGTCGAGGAGTTCCTTCCCCTCCGCCTGCGGGAGGGGGGGGATCGCGGTGCGTTCCCGGTCGATGCGGTCGGCGAGGTGGGCGGGGTTTTCCGGGGCCGTTTCCGCCGGGGCCGGTCCGCCGCCTTCGTCCTCGTAGATCCACTCGATCGAGGGGAGATAGGTGCGGAGGCAGGCGAGGAGGACGGGGAGGTCGACCGGCTTGGGGACGCAATCGTTGCAGCCCGCCTGCCGGCTCTTGGCGGTGTCGAAATCGAAGATGCTGGCCGAGACGGTGATGATGATGAGATCGTCGATGGCCGCATCGGCCCGGACCCTCCGGGTCAGCTCGAACCCGTCCATGACCGGCATCACCAAGTCGGTCAGAACGACGTCGGGCCGTTTCTCCGCGATCCGGGCGAGGGCCTCCTGCCCGTTCTCCGCCTCGACGGTGACGAAACCGAGCGGCATGAGCATCTCCGAGAGGACCGACCGGTTCTCCCAGCGATCGTCGACCACGAGGACGCGGATGCGGGGCCCCCGGTAGCCGACGATCTCCCGCTTCTTGCCGGTCAGGACCGGCTGCGGGGTGGAGATTTCGGGCAGATCGATCTCGAAGGAGAAGGTGCTGCCTTCGCCCAGGCGGCTCTTCACCTCGATGACGCCGCCCATCAGCGGAACCAACCGCTGGCTCAAGGCCAGGCCGAGGCCGGTCCCCTCGGCGTTGCGCTGCTGGTCGGAGACCTGGCTGAAGGGCTGGAAGAGGAGGCCGATCTTTTCCTCGGGAATCCCGATGCCGGTGTCCTCGATCGAGAAGCGGACCTTGGAGCCGTGCCGGGAGACGTGGAAGCCGACCCCGCCCCGGTCGGTGAATTTCACCGCGTTGCCCAGGAGGTTGATCAACACCTGGCGGAGCCGCTTCTCGTCGGCGCGGACCACCCCGGGCAGGTTGTCGGCGAGGTGCTCGTGGAAGGCGATCTTCTTCTGCGTCGCGCGGACGCGGAGCATGTTGCAGATCGCCTGGAGGAAATGGCGCAGGTCGAAGTCGCTGGGCTGCAGCTCGACCTTGTCGGCCTCGATCTTGGAAAGGTCGAGGATGTCGTTGATCAGGGTGAGGAGATGCTCCGCCGATTGGTGGATGACGTTCAGTCCGGAGCCGAGTTTGGGGGTCAGCTCGGGGCTCCGCTTGAGGATCTGGGTGTAGCCGAGGATGCCGTTGAGGGGGGTGCGCAGCTCGTGGCTCATGTTGGCCAGGAACTGGCTCTTCGCCTTGCTCGCCTTTTCGGCGTGTTCCTTGGCCTGCCGCAGCTCGGCCTCCACCAGCTGGCGGGTCTCCTCGATCTGGTGCCGAAAGGTGATGTCGACGACCGTCCCCTCGTAATAGAGGATCGCCCCCCGGGCGTCGCGGACCGCCCGTGCATTCTCCGAGATCCAGATCTTGTGGCCGTCCCGGTGGTAAACCTCGGAGACGAAGTCCTTCACCACGCTGTGCGCCTCCAATTCCTGGCGGAATTGCTCGCGGCGCCCGGGATTGACGTAGAGGTTCTTCTCGATGTCGCCGATGTTCCCGATCAATTCGGCGATCGAAGCGAAGCCGTAGATGCGGGCCAGGGCGAGGTTGGCGGCGAGATAGCGCCCTTCCAGCGAGGTCTGGAACATCCCGTCGACGGCGTTCTCGAAGACATTGCGGAAACGGACCTCGCTCTCCTTGCGCATCGCCTCTTCCTCCCGGGCCCGGGCGCTCTCTTCCTTGGCCTGGAGATATTCGCCCCGCAGCCGCTCCGCTACCGCGTTGAAGGCCTGGACCACCCCGCCCAGCTCGTCGCGGGTCTCGATGTCGATGGAGCCCTCATAGTCGCCCCGGGTCATCTTTTCGGTGGCGTTGCGGATGTTGAAGACCGTCCGCATCACCTCGAAATAAAAGGCCGTCAGCAGCGAGGCGCCCAGCAGGAGGAGGGCTCCGCTCACCGCCAGGACCAGGGTGGATCGCGTCTGGAATTGCCCGATCCGGGTCTGGAGGAGGAAGTCGAGGCTGTCGGCCGTCCGGGTCCAGAATTCCTGGCCGGCGTCGACGGCGCGGCGCGCTTCCCGGTCGACCTCGTCCGGCTTGGCCAGCACCTGCGCCTGCCCCGGGGCGAGGAACTGCCGGCGGCAGTAGGCGTCGTAATTCTCCAAGGCCTGGAGATTTTCGGTCAGGGGGGAGCGGAGTTCCCGTTCCGCCGTCCGCGTTCTGTCGCTGGCGAAGGCGATGGCCATCCCTTTTTCCAGGTCGTTCCGCAGGGACTGGAGGACGCCCAGCTGCACCGTCAGGTCTTCCTGCTGCGAGGGGGTGATCCGGCCGCTCCGGGCGAATTCGTCGCAGAGCGCGCGCGTGCCGGTGAGGAGTTCCTGGATGCGGGGCCATTTCAGGACGGTGGCGTCCATGAGATAATAGCTGGGCAGATCGGGATCGAGGATCAGATTGGAGCTGTCTCCCACATGGGCGAAGAGGGCGCGCTCGTCCAAGGCCAGATCGGTGAAGGCCTCCTGCGCGACGCCGGTGCGGGAAGCGATCGCTTCGTCGTGGAGGGAGGTCCAGTTCTGCTCCAGGACATTGTAGAGATGGTCCGCGTCGAGGATGCCGCCCAGCTGGCCCTCGGAGGCCTTCACCGCGTCGAAGGCGGCGCTCATCTCCTCCAGCTTGCGGACCAGGGCCGGCCGGCCTTCGGGTTGGTAGGCGCCGTTGGCGGCGGTGATCCCGGTTTCCCCGTTCAGCACCATGAACTGCTGGAGGGGCCGCAGATAGGCCGTCCCCCGCATCTCCATCTTCGCGACTTCGACGCTTTGGGAGATCTCGACCTCGAAAAAATAGAAGAGCAGGCCGAGCGGCAGCAGGAAGACCGCGCTGACCAGGGCGAACTTCTGCGGGTATTTCAACCGGCTCATCAACCGCCCCAATCCCGGGAATTGCCACGGGCTGCGGGCTGCGGGATGGGTGGGTTCGGATTTCATCGGCTGGACATCGCGTGCGGGGGGGGGCGGCGGGAACGTCTCTCCCCGGTCTCTTGGGAGATTAACGACGGAAGTCAGGATTCCTTCAATACTATCTTTGCGGCTGATAGCGGGAATCTATTAATGGACGTGAACTGGTTGGAGGGTTCGCTCAGCCCCAAATCTGCCGGTCGAGCGAGCGGAACTGGACCGCCTCCGCGATGGCGGTCTCGCCGATGGCTTCCTCGCCGTTGAGATCGGCGATGGTGCGGGCCACCTTGAGGATGCGGTCGTAGGCGCGGGCGGAGAGCTTGAGATCGTCGAGGGCCATTTTGAGGAAGGTGCGGGACGATTCGTCGAGGACGCAGAATTTCTTCAGCTCGCCCGGCCCCATCTGGGCATTGCAGGAGACCTTCCGCTTCCCCTTGGCGAAGCGGCCCTGCTGGATCGCCCGCGCCGCCAGCACCCGGGCGCGGATGGCGGCGGAAGGTTCGGCGCTGGCGTGGGCTTGGAGAAGGGTCTCGTGCCGGAGGGCGGGGACCTCGATGTGGATGTCGATCCGGTCGAGGAGGGGGCCGGAGATCTTGTTGAGGTATTTCTGCACCTGCATCGGCGTGCACTTGCCCCGCTGGGCGTCGCCGAAGCCGCCGGTCGGCGTCGGATTCATCGCCGCCACCAGCATGAACTGGGCGGGAAAGGTCATCGTCCCCGCCGCCCGGCTGATGGTTACCGAATTATCCTCAGATGATAATACAATTTCAGTATTTCTGCAAGAATCCTTTCCTAAAAATCCAGGGAAAGAGCACGAATTCATGGCCATCATGCGATCCTCATCTTCCAACCATTCTCCAGATTAAGCACCGGCTCCATCGCAGCGACAACAACTCCCATTGTGCAGAAGAGGGAGTCGCCGGGCATAACTTCTCCGATCCAGACCATGACCAAGTCGCCCGGAGATAGCTTTGGGATCTTGTCGGCGCACGGAGTTGACGGCGTCACCGTGCCTTGATTAACGGCAATATTCTTCAAGCGCTCGGGAAGATCATTAAAGCCCGGGACGATTTCTTCCAGGCGGTCGGGCGACCGGGCAATCTGATGGTGGGAGACGATCACCACTGCGGCATACTGGACATTGTCCTTTCCTTGATAGGCATGAAGGACGAGCCCCGTAAGGCGATCCTCCGCCGTCGGACTATTGACTGCCCCAAACTCGAACTCATGCTCGTAGGCATCCATGGGGGACTTAAAAACCAGCTCTCTAAGGGGCTCAGTTTGCTTTGGCCGTCCAAAGAGTCGGTCGAATATCCCCATGTCTGCTCCTCAAAAGATTCGTCGGATGAACTCGGCGATCAGCATTGCGAATGAACCTAAAAGGAAGATCACCTTGAGGCAATAGAGGACGAAGGCAGGTTTATCGACCCATCGAGGCTTTTCGATGTCGCCCTCAATCGACTGCGTCGCCTTGTACAGTCTTTCCTCCTCCGTCTCCGTGAAACGCTTCACCCGAAGAGACGCCCAGAATGGATGTAGCACATCACATCCGAAGTAGATGACGAGTAAGCCCAACGACCAAAGAATGAAGATGGGAAAAGCGACCCGACCGGGATCCTTGAAGAACCAGCATATCGCGGCGGCAGCGAAACCAAGCTTGCGCCCGTTCTCCGTTACGTCGCGGGTGTAACTCTGGTACTGCGCCCAGAGCTCCCTTCCAGTCATCGGGGCTTTGGCATATGAGGCATCCGCGTGCCTGGATTATTCGTCGGCACCGGCTTCGGTGCGGGTTGCGGCTTCGGTGCCGGTTGGGGGGCGGGGGTCGTTGCCATATTATAGATGAGTCTGGTTGACGGAGTTCAAGTCGCAAGCTCGAACAGCGTGTTATCGCCGCCGCCTCGGCCCCCTTTTCTTCCATCCCCTCGCAAATCGAACGACCCGATTCGCAAAATCGAGCGCCAAGTTTCCATCATCAATCGCGAAGCTCGGAGGCTTTTCCAAGATGGGGGTCTGCCTGAAGAAATTCGGACAATCATTCAGCAAGTATTGGGAACGGGTGAAGAAGTGCTCGATCGGGAGTTGCGCCTTCGAACTACGGGAGAAAGAGCGATACCGGTTCGTGTCTCCTGCCGGCGTTTTTGCAAGCCAGATGGCGATGTTTTGGGGACGTCACTGCTTTGCGTGGACCTTTCGGAGATCAAGCTGTTACAGCAAAAGCTTCTCGAGTCAGAGCGACTGGCCAGCATCGGGTCGCTGTCGGCGAATATCGCCCATGAAATCAAGAATCCTTTGGTCGCAATCAAATCCTTTAACCAACTCCTTCCCGAAAGGCTGACGGATCGAGGATTCTTATTGGAATTTGCTCGGCTGATGAGGAAAGAGGTCGAGCGAATCGACCAAATCGTCAACAACCTCCTCGTATGGGCTATTTTCAAACACGCGCCGATCAGCGAGATCAGACAAAAAGAGAAATGAAATTATTCTGGGTTCAAAATCTGGTCCTAGAGCCTAATCTTATCCTTATTCAAGCGTTCTTCAAAAAATGGCAATCTGAAACGGCACAATTACATGGTGCTGACCGTGAGGCGAGAAAGGCAGGGATTGTGGATTTCAACAATGAGTTAGCGGCGATTAGGGAGAAAATCGTCAATCCCATGGAAATTGTTAAATGTGACACGGAATCACTGGACTCTATCCTAAATGATTTAGCGGACTTGGTCAGCGATGATTTGAGCAATGATCTCACCCCCCAGTCGCCCGATTGGAGCTTTACTTTTTCGAGTCTGCGGAATCAGTTTTTAGCGGAACTGCATCAATGCCAATTGCTTATCTAGCTTCTTCCTATCTCAACCGGGTTAAGCTTTTCCAAACTAGTCTTAAGTAATCCCTATTTTGCATTCGCCTCTTCTCAGAAGTCCGGGGCTGCGAGGTCGCGAAAGCCCCGCGCATCAATCCTCGCGCCAATTCCTCCGCTTGCCCGGCTTGCGCCGACGCGGAGGAAGCGTTCAAGGGGCAAGCCTTGTCGGCTCTCCCGTCCGCTGATCATCCTTGCTCTGCGAGACTGCGGATTCCTGACGCTGGCCGGGGAGCCGCCTGCGTTTGCTCCCTTTCACTTTGGCACGACCGCCCGCTGTCGCGGCCTGATTGCTCGCCCCCGCCACCGATAAATCGGTGGGAAGATAAAATCCCGCTTCTTTTGAGGGGTTTTAATTTCCGCTGTGGAAGACTGGAAGAGCCCTGGGCGGGCTATTTAGCCCTTTCCATCCTTTTCGTATCGCGAGCAAGCCGATCAACGTCGCGGTCCGTCACGGTGTCGTAGCTAATTTGCCCTAGGGCTTCACGAGCATCGGCCTGAGCCGCAACGGCATCCCATTGAACGAACGGTACGAACTGCCTCTCCAATTGCCGGTGCAGGCGAGGCGCCAGCTCATGGAGGCGATCCGAGGCAGCCTGCGGCCCCTGGGCCGTGGATGTTGCGACAGGACTCGCGATCGGCTGATCCCAGCACGCTATAAGCTGATTGATCTCGGCAACTTTATCAGCAGGCATTGGACCGGCGGGCAGGCTGGGATCGGAGGCATCGAGGATGACTTGGGTGATCTCCAAGAAGATCTCCCGTTGAATCGGATTCAAGCTGACGAAATGGGCACTGCGGATCGCCCCGATGCGGTTATCCAGTGCATCGCTCCCGGTCGTCACGTCCGTGCGATAGCTCCCAGGAGAGGCAGCCATGGCGCGTTCTCGACTCAATAGGGCGTTGAGCCGGGCCGTTGGGTCGCTCGATTGATAACGCTGCGCCAAAACCTGGGCGAAGTCGCTATCGGGGGAAGGAGCTATTGTCGGAACACCCCCCTGGGACGGACTCGAAGGGACAACGTTGGAGGGGGCGCTACTATAGCCAGAAAACTCACTTCTAGGGCTTTCGATCGGCGCCCCCTCGAAATGGGCGTCGTAGACAAGGTTGGAGAGGCGTCCCAGATTGAATTTTAGGACGTACTTCTGCCCGGCCTGAATTGTCTCCGATTGAGCGGGAGTGATGGGTATCTTTCCTCGCTCGATTCCGTGTGCCGATTCATGGCAGTAAGCCTGATTCGAGTTTGGCAGCAATATTTGAAGGAACGACGGAACGACGATGTCATCGTTTGCCGGAAATAAATCACGCTTCGCGACGACCTTCTTATCGATGATCACCGTCCGCGATGGTCCGGGGATAGCAAAGTAGTAGTCGATCGCAAAATAGCTGATGACGAGGCCTATTCCCCAGACGGCGAGCTTTTTTCCGGTCATAAGACCGTTTAGGCAGAGGGCTTCGGTTCTTCCGAAGCCGACGCGGGCGCCGACGACGCTATTTGATTTGCCCATGCGGAAAGCCAAAAACCAAGGGAGCATGCGGTCGCAAGCCACCACCCGAATTCGAGACCTTGCACATGCCACAAATTATTATGGAAATTCGGCAGGAGAAGCCGACAAGCGAAAACATGGGTCAGCGGCGCCGTAGCCAAGGCGAGGAACATCAATCCCGAGCCATAGAGCTCGAATTTCTTTGAAGTCTTCCGCCCGACGAAGAAGCAGTACGCAAAGGTAAGAGCCGTTCCATAAGCGGCGACACCAAAGGGGTTCAGCGCCCATTGCCTTCCGGCAAGCTCTCCGTTACCGTTGGCGAGGCCGAGGGTTACGTAAACAAAATCGAATCCCGATATCTCAGGGGCCAGAGAATAATTTAGAAAGGTAGTATCTCTGTTTTCGAGGACCGGCATGAGCAAGGTCAACAAAATTACGATGATCAACCAAGTTCGCAGCTTGTAGACAGATGCTAATCCGGATCGATGCTCGATCAGGTGGCGTTCCGTCGCGGATTTCAGTTCTTGGATAGGATCTATGTCAGACATACGTGGGGGGTTAGTTGGTGCGGTGAAAATCGCGTGCTATTCCTTCGAATTCACCTGTGAATTCGTCGGAGCTGTGATTCAGGATATGAATCGTATCCTGATTTCCCGTTCCGTCGGGATGCTCGGAAGTCAGAAGATTATCTCCCGACAGGCGATAATATCCGGTGAGTGACTGACCAAGCTCAGAGCAAGCGATCTGAGCGGAGCCATCGGGCCTCAGTTGAATTGAAATATGGCGAGTACCTCCTGGGCCGTCGAAGTCTCCAATCCAGGTTCCAACAATCCAACTATTTGAAACGATCCAACTATTTGAATTTCCCGTTGTCTGTGATTGACCGGCAGCCGAAGGCTGATTTTGCGAGGATTGAAGAGCCACGACTGGTTGATCCCCGGCTCCCCATCTTGTTGTCGGTGTTTGCCCGCAACCAACCAAAAGAAGCAGAGACGCGAGGGTTCCAATTCGAATGAGGCTTTTCATAAACTGCGTAGTTGTTGGGTGATGGTGGCGAGCTGCTGACCGTCGTTGGCGATCGTTGCCTGGGCTGCGCCCATATCTCGATCGAACAGGGGTTTCACACGCTTTTTAAAGCGAACCGCATAGGCGACTGTGGAAAGAGTGGGTGCTAGACCGGAAATAGGCGACCCTGGGGCGACCCTTTCGCTCTATTATAGGGCGGTATTACCGGCGAACCCAGACTACCTCATCCCGTTTGTCGCCGAGACCCATTTCGCCAAAGGACTGGGACGCCGCGCCTGCCATCGCGCCCGGGTCGAGCATCTTTTCGGCTTGGTGCTCTTTCCAGATGACCCGAGCCAGGAGCAGCCCGAAGACTGCACCACCGGCCCCTACGGCGGTGAGCACCAGCATGCGTACGGCCTTCCAGGCTGTGGCCTCGTCGCTCTTCGCCTTCGTCTGGAAGAAGAGAAGCAAGCACCACGGGGCGAGCCAGAGGGCGGCGAGGCCGGTGAAGAGCAGGCCATCGCCGAAGTCCGTGAGATCCAAGCTCTGACTGATTTGGTAGTTGCTGAAGCCTGCACCCATGAACATGAGGAATCCGAATGCAAGCGGCAGTGCGGCAGGCAGCACCGCGATGACGTAGCCCCATCCGACGGGTTTGAAGCCCCACTTCTCAGCGGTCTCCCGGTTGAACTTGTTGAATTTTCTGCACCACATAACGGTGCAGACGGTGATGATGGCCGGTATTGATAGGATGTAGATAAGCATTTTGTTCTCCCGTCTCAGATGCCTAGCGGCACGGAAGCGTTGCGTCGAGTGTTTTCCGTACAGTTGTCAGTGGGCCTGGGATTGCCGCTTCATAGACTGGGACGGTGGACGCCGCCACCAGAAAGAAGAGAGCAAAAGCCTTCGGAAGGGCGCTGCGGGCTGCTCGCGAGAGGAGCGGGCTGACTCAAGAGAAATTGGCAGAAAAGGCCGATGTCTCGCCGGATTACGTTCAGGCCATTGAACGGGGAGCCCGGCTGCCGAGCGTCGCTATCGCCGATGATTTGCGGCGGTCGGTCGGGGCATCCTGGTCTGATCTTCTCCCCTAGCTGCGGAATTAAAAGCCCCCCCTCGAAAGAAGCGGGGGGTATTCCCCGCTGAACAGCCTCTTACAAAGGGGGCATATCGTAGCCCTTGTCCTGAGCGGATTTCTCCTTAACGATCTTGAATAGTTTCCCAACCTTGTCGGCTAATGTAATCCATTCCCGACCGACAAGACCCGGACTGATAGCTGAGAAGACCGCCGCTCCGAGTCCAAGTCCAGCTTGGGCCGCCCAGAGAACTTGGGCCCACTCCAACGCCGTTCCCTTACCGGCCACGTCCTTTTTTTGAGTTTCCGTCGCATGAGCCCATGCGGTTGCCATGGCATCGACTCCTTTTAATCCGAGATTCGCCATTTGCCGATATTGTTTGGCTGTTTCAGCTTCGTCATTAGGTAAGGAGCCGTCTGCTTGAACCACCTTTTGAAGCGCATCCGCCGCAGCTTTAAAGGCGGCATTGGATTCGAGGTTTTGGAGTGCGGCACAAATATCTGCCACTACCTGTAGGTGCTGAGCGGCTAGGGCCGCTCCCTCTTCCAAGGTGAATTGTTTGGTTTTACGGCACTCCTCCTCGTCTTTTGCTTTCTTGTTTGCGTGGTCTATTGTGTTTCTTAGGGCTTCCTTTCGAGCGGCCTTTGCAGCTGCAGCTGCCTCCTCCATCTTGGCCCACTCAGTCTGGCGCTTATCCCACTCTCTTCGTAGTCGGTAGATTTTGAAGCGCATTTCTTCGCTGATCCCGATCACTGTCAGATCATACGGGCTTTTCTTGAAATCTTGTGGATTGCTCGGAAGGTGAGTGTCCCCTCCGAGCGAAGGCGGGGGTAGGGGTGAACCCTGGGGCTGTTCAGATTCCTTCGCTACATGGATCGCCGAGCTTATGTAGCCCGCAATGCGCGGCAGTTCGAAATTGTTTTGGCGAGGAATAACCGATTCAATCGGCGCGGGAGTTGGGGATTTGGTTTCGATGTGACGACCGTCTAGGCGTTGGAAGACTGTCGAATCTTGGAGTTCCTTGATTCCTTCTTTTTTTGCCCATGCGGTCAATCCGTCGAGGCGGAAGACTTTCCCCTCAAATCGAATGCTTGGGTGACGTAGTGGGCCGCCCGCCTTAGTGCGAAATTTGCCGCTCAAACGCCCCTCGCGGGCTAGTTCTTCGACCGTCTTTCCAGCTTTCAGTTCACCAGCCAAGCGCTGCAGTAGATCGGCCCTCCTTCCCACTCTTTGAACTTCATGGGCTAGGCCAGTGCCTCGCCCTGATTCGAAATGCTTCGCCCATGATAGACCCTGCCATTTTTCCACCTTAGTGGGATTCCATTCCAACCGTTTGCCGGTTTTGAGGTCCAAATTTTCCACGAGATCGTGGGAGTGAACGTGTTCCTTGTCGGTGTGCACCCAGATGATGTATTTCGCTCCGGGTGCCATGACTTCCTTGGCCCTAACTGAATCTTCGGCGATGTGACGAACGGCCTCCTTCCGCCCTTCGGTATCGCGAATTGGATTCGCGGCAACACCCGTCGAGCGCGTCAGTTTACCATCCCGACCCCGGCCCCGATACTCGAGGTCTTTGACGAGAACTTGTAGTTCCTGTTCCGGTAGGGGGCCGTCGTAAAAGACCGGCCCCCGTCCATCCTGGAGATTGACTACCACGAGGCCGACCCGGCCCCCCGGCCCGGTCGGTTCGAGCCCTTTGTCGGGGGGCTTGTTTCCCGTGGGATCGTTATTGTATCTCGCCTGAGATATGGCCGAAGCTCGAGTGTTAAAAATATGAAGAACAGCTTTCTTCATGGCTCTTGTTCAGCATTCTTCACCGGGAGAACTCCCCGCTGCCGGTCGATGAAATCGAGCGCGGTGCGAATGCGTGGGAGCACCTGACGAACAGCTTCTTCGATGTCACCGCCGCTGTCGGCCACACGGTTTAGGTGGCGGACCGCTTGATTGAGATTATTTCCAATGGCAGCGGATTGTGCAGACAGATTCATTACGGCCTGGGGCGTGAGCTTCGGCCCGAACAAACCGATGAGAGCGGCGACGAAGTTCTCTTTATCGTGCGCTCGAAACGGGGCCACCGCTTCGGAGGCCGCCGGGAGGAGTGACAGCCGCAGCGCCTCCCTTTTCGGCCTTTGAACACGGTAGGCAGCTGCCCGCGGTCTTGGAATGTTGATCTTTTTCCCGTCCTTCGATTTGTCGGTTGTTTTCTTTTCCTTCTTTTTATTGTTTTCATTTGCCGACATAGCTGTGCCGGAAGTGGGTTGCGGCATGGGAATGTCGTCTGCTGGAATGGGCTGATCTGGAGAGCGGATGGGACCTACGTCCACCGGCACTGCTGTGCCGGTGGACTGTTTCGCCGTCGCTGTCGCGTCGGCTTCGAGATCCCCATGGGGGGCTTCGCCCCCCCTGGACCCCCCAACGTTGCAGAGAGCCGCCTCTGATGGTAAGGAAGGCTTATAGGCCTCCTTATCAGCCCCAGTTGGGGCGGCAGAAGTTTGATGGATTTGGGCAGTCTCTTGCGGTTGAGGGAAGGTCTTTCCGGCGAATTGGATCAGCTCTTCCCAGTAAATGGAGCGAAGTTTGGGAAGTTCCTTCCAATTCGTCCAATGAACCTCAAAATCCTTTAGAACTGCATCGGGAACTAAGAGGCTATCGGTCAAGGCTTTCACCTCTTCCACGGTGACGTTAACCGAGATGATTTTGTGGTGAATTAGAATATCGCGCAGGACAGTCATTGCTGGTCTCCGGCGGAATTGGGAGTGACTTCATCTTGTGTCTCGAAGCCAGTCAGGCCCGACATCGAGGCAGTTTGCGTCATGTCGCCGGGCTCATTGGATGGAATGACCTCGATAGGGGTTCGGGATTTTTGCCTTCTTTTGCCGGATGTGCTGGTTCTACGGGGCATTTTTCCGACGATTTTGCGGCTGAATTGTTTCCAGGAGTCGCCGCCCAAGGCCGCTGAATAGACCGCCGCAGGTTTGAGCTCTTGGAACGCGCTGTCCCGGCCCTTCTTTTCGACCTGATCGCCCATTTGAGCGTATTCCTGGCGGAACTTGTCAGCGGCGAGGGCGGCGGCGTTCTTTGCGTTGGCGTCATGTTCTTGCCGAGCGGATCGTCCGGCAGTATCGATCAGCGCTTCGAGCCGTTCGATTGCGATTTCAACGTCAGGGGAGTGCGAGGGCAGGATGTTCCCAACCAGCTCGGACACGGTGGTAGGGGGGGTAGTAGGCTTTTCTGGCGATGAGGAATTCATGGCACTTCCCATCACCCCGTTCAGTCCCGAATGGTTCTCGGGTATGTTATTAGATGGCATATATAGCTTGTTGGTAGAACCCGCGTCTGTGTCAAGCCAGTCGTGAATAAATCTTGTTGAAGCATCTCCGATAGAGATCATTTGCGAGGAATCCCGAGTTTCCATCCTCGTGTTATCCGAAGCATGGAGGGTTTCATCCATGTCGGTGTTATGTGGAAGTTTTTTTGGGCCGGGTCAACCTCGATTTGTCTCCATTTTGAGAGGAATTTTTCCAGTAAAGGACTCTGGCTAAGTCGGTTTCCTAATAGGGTAAGACCCGCCCATGAACGCATCAAACTCGCATGGAAAGAGTAATCATGTATTCTCCGAGCATGAGCTTATCCCATCTCACTCCCGTTCATTTCCGCAAAGCCGCTAAACTGATCAAAAAGAAGGAGGGGCTCCTCGCCAGGGTCCGTAACATCGAATTTGAGCTCGATTCTTTCGCGGTATTCGGTTCCGTTCCGGAGAAGAGGCCTGTCTCCAAAGTCCTTAAAAAGCGTCGAAAGCTAAGTGCAGCAGCCAGGGCTAAGATTGCTGCAGCCCAAAAGAAGCGGTGGGCGAAAGTGAAGAAGCCAAAAGAGAAAACAAAGCAGCCTTTTTGAGAGGCTGACTAGGGCGTCGTAAATCCTACTGGGACAATCACCATGAAAGCTTTAGTTTTCTTGCTAACAGGTCTTTTTGCGATCTTCAGCACGCCTCTTTCTGCTCAGGCGGATATGAGTATCCCTGCTGAACTGAGAGCTGGAATTGATGCAGATCAGGCCACAATTGATGGGGCGCTTGATCTCCAACATGATGGTTGGGCGTACATCATGCCCAGGCCAAAATCTCCTCAAGCTGCCTGGGGAAATCCCGACGGGCGCACTACTTGGTATCAAGGCTATTGGATCAATAAACAAAGCAATCAAACCAGTTTGCAGGTTCCGGCTAAAGGCCCCGAAGGACATTATGTTGGGGATGGTCTAGGCACAAGTGAATGGAAACGCGGAGGGAGTCCTCGTCTCCCGACCAAGCTGGAATGGCTTTGTTCGATCTCGGGAGGAATTCCTCCGTCATAGGACACATGTTCAACAAGCAACTTGAAGAAATCTCTGGTTATGTCGATCTAGGGCTATGGCAGGAGGCAAACGACCTCATCGAAGAGTTGTCCCCTGATCCGGAGCTCAACGCGCTCTGGGATGGATTCATGGGGTAGGCCATCCCCTTTGACTTCAATTCTCTTGTCAGCAACGGAATAGATCGGTGAAGTGGGATGCGCTTGTGAAGATCACGCTATTCATCATGGGGGGACTCGCTCTTCTGATCATTCTGGTGAACATCGTGCATCGCCGGTCTCTCCGCTCAATGACGCCTGACGAGCGGCAAAAAGGCGACGACGATATCCGAAAAGACGCCCGGAATTGGTGAGCGAGACGGATTCAGGGCTTGAGCCGAGTGATCTCGATTAAGACAGCCACCCATACGCTAACCAGGATCGCGGCGCTGCCGATCAGGTGCCACCCCTTGATCACCCCGCCTCGCCACCCCTGAATAGCCGAGATGAGTGCGACCGCAGTGGCAACAAGGCCAAGAAGGCGAACCTGCTGAAAAAGGCCAGGAAGGGGAAGCTGGGAAAGAGCCAGAGCCAACGGCGCCAGCATGGTGGCGAATCCCACCATGACACCGATTCCAAAGGCAGGCGTTGATTTGCTTTTCATGCAAATTAACCTCATAGCGGTAGTAAATCCTAGGCGGGGGCTTGAATCGTTGGGCGGTCTGGGCTTAGCGGGTTCGTTGAAATCCTCATTTAAAATAGGGATGATCCAAAAGCTTTTAAATTCAATCCATTTCCTTCCCTAGTCCATCTACTCGGATTGTTCCAATCTCGTCCTTGGCGTTGGTCAGTCGATCTCGGTAGATGAGTCGTTTTGCCCCGCCAATAAAGGAAAGCAGAACGTACAGTGGCTTTCGTCGGCCTCCTGCTGGCACGGGATCGGGAATTGTTCGTCCCTGCTGCAACAAAACAGCCTTGGCAATTCCCCCCCTCAAACGATCGGAGCGAGGAATATCTTCAATGGTCAGGCCTACGTCAATGCGGAGTAAAAGACGCCGCAGAGCCGCTGCGGTTCTCTCTCTCGCTTCGGAATCTTTGAGATTGGGAGCCACTTGTTTGAGGTGCCAGAAGGTATCTCGGGACGGAGCCGCCTCTTCTGCCTCTGCGGTCAGAAGTTCGTTTCTCGCCTCAAAAAGCTCCTTTTCCAATTCGAGCAAGCGTTTCGCCAGGGAAACGCTACCGTTCTCAACAGCCACAACCAAATGAGTAATCTTGGCTTCGAGATCCGTGATCTTGCGCTTCAAGATCGACGAACGGGGTGCACTATTCACCTTCGGTAGAGGTAAGAAGTCGGCGGGTTGGAGTTCAAGCAGTCCATGGATGACAAGCGGCTCAAGTTGATTTGCCGAGATGCAAACAAAGCCTCCATTATCGATATCCGAGTTTAGGCATTCGTAGTAGGAGTTAAAAGTTTTCTTCCCCGTCTTGGGGTCAACAGTGCCATTCTGGTGATTGGTGTGACGCATCCAGCGCCCTTTGTAGCGAAGGAGCCCCCGAAGCAAATTATTCCAACTACCTTCTTGAGCCAGGCGTCCGCGATTTCCTCGGCCGTTACGAATCATTACCGCTCTAGCTTCGGCAACAAGTTCTTCGGATATGATCTGGGGATAGTAACCCACAATTCTGTAGTTTCTCCCAGCAACGGCGGTCTTCCTGGTTGGGGTCAGCGTTCCGGAGGGGCCTTCATTCCGGATTAGGTCACGAATACGGCTAGAATCCCATAACTTGGCCTTGGGACGCCATGTCGGAATTTTCTCTCGGTTAAATAGCCGGGCAATCTTCCCCGAGGAAATCCCGTCAGCCACTAGTTCATAGATGCGTATAACGGCGGCTGCTCTTTCTTGCGGGGAGATAATCTTGCCGTTTTGCAATACAAGCCACCATGGCAGCGAAGCTCGAAGAAGCTTTCCCTCTTTCTGAGCTAACTCTCTGTTCCTTGCCCATGCGGCTTGAAGTCGCTGGCTTTTGACCTCGCTCTCTTCATTGGCTCGCATTGCCATGGCTACCGCAATGATGAGGTCTACCCCATCGTCCTTATCGGGAAGAAATACCTTTCCAAGCATGGTCAGATGAATTTCGACCCGATGCTCGTCAAGTATCTCGGTCAAGAGACGAACGGTTCGACGGGGAGACTGGCGGGAAATACGGTCGAGTGACTCGACGACAAGGGCGCTTCCTTGGGCAATGTGGCCCGCTTTGCATGCCTCGAGAAATCTACCCAGAGCTCCAGATTCAGCATTACGCCCTTTGAACGCCGAGACTCCTAAATCGCGGAGATTGAGGGAATCGTCGAAGACAAGGCCCTGTCGTTGACAATAAGCAAGTGTCGCCTCTTCCTGACGACGTAAGGAATCCCCTGCCGCTTGGTGTTCACGGCTAAACCGGATATAGCTGTATGCTCTTTTCTGGCGTGGCACGGAATCTAGTATGCGTCGCTCGAGTTCGGATCGGAAGTCTTGAAATTGTGTTCCCATCCTCCAGAGGCTGCCGTAAAACCTCCAGGGCCGTCCGCTTGAATTCGGGCAGCTCGTCGAGGAAGAGGACCCCGTGATGGGAGAGGCTGACCTCGCCGGGGGAGGGGTTGGCGGTTCCGCCGACCAGGCCGATGTCGGAAATCGTGTGGTGGGGCGAGCGGAAGCTCCGGCGGCGGACGATCGGCTGGCCTGCCGGGAGGAGTCCGGCCACGCTGTGGATCTTGGTCGTCTCGATCGCCTCGTCGAGGGTGAGGGGAGGGAAGATCGAGGGGATCCGCTTGGCCAGCATCGATTTGCCGCTGCCCGGCGGCCCGATCATCAAAAGATTGTGCCCTCCGGCCACCGCCACCTCGATGGCCCGCTTGGCGCTCTCCTGTCCCTTGACGTCGGCGAAATCGAGATCGGCATTATCCTCCGCATTGCCCCCCTCTTCCATCTGGGCCTCGGGAACCAGCGGCGGGACCGAGACGCCGCCGAGGAAATCGACCGCCTCGCGGAGATTCGCCACCGGGATGATCTGGAGGCCGCGCACCAGGGCCGCCTCGGCGGCGTTGGCGGCGGGGACGATGAGGGCGCGGCGGCGCTGGCGCTTCGCTTCCAGGGCGATCGGCAGGACGCCGCGCACCTGCCGGACCTCGCCGGAGAGGGCCAGCTCGCCGACGATCAGGTAGTGGTCGAGGTCGGCGGCCCGCAATTGGTCGGTGGCGGCGAGGAGGCCGAGCGCCATCGGCAAGTCGAAGCTGGGGCCTTCTTTGCGGATGTCGGCGGGGGCGAGGTTGATGGTGGTCCGGCCCAGGGGGTTCTTGAAGCCGCTGTTCTGCACCGCCGTGTAGACACGGTGGCAGCTTTCGCGGACGGCGGCGTCGGGGAGGCCGACCACCCGGGTATCGTAATCGCCCCAGGTATTGTTGACCTCGACCTCGACGCCGAGCGCCTCGACGCCCCAGACCGCGGCGGAGAAGATCTTGGCCAGCACGGGAGAGACGTTATCGACAAACCGTCGCTTGGGGAGCTGAAAATGGGCTTTTTGTTCCCGAAAAAAGAGAGTGGAGGCCGGGGGCATTTGGATTTATCATTGGGGAGATGCCTTCCGCCACGGCCCAGGCCGATATCGCTTCCCCTCCCGCCTCCGTGTTGGAAACCACCCGGCTGACGATCAACGAGATTTTCCACAGCATCCAGGGGGAGAGCACCTTCGCGGGCCATCCCTGCGTCTTCGTCCGGCTCACCGGTTGCGACCTGCGCTGCACCTACTGCGA
>OUNK010000195.1_pt4 | contig 19284 bp, 24 predicted proteins | sample 1755341 | NCBI WGS metagenome assembly OUNK01 (sample SAMEA3914788, study PRJEB12502) | metagenome | biome: forest; material: soil | place: Canada | collected 2011-07-03 | depth 0.1 m | reverse complement strand
TGCTCAAAGAGTTTTTTGATTGTCGCCTGGGCCAGGACGACCGGATGGGTTGGATAAGTATAGCGAATATGCGCCACCATCTGCGCGGCGGTAAGCTTCCTCCACCCCGGGATCGCCCGCAAAACCTGCAGGCACTCGCGTTCCGTCGGCACCGCCTCAGGCATGGGAGGGGGTACAAGAGCGATCGCTTCCGGGCTGGTTGAGATCAACCGGGCCAGGACTTCAGGGGTATGGTGGCGCGCGAGCGGCAGGTAAAGCGTGGCCGGACGGGGCCGCTCGTATTCGAGAATCAGAAAGAGGGTGCGCGCAGCATCAATCTGGAGAAGGAGTTTACCTCCGCGAGGCAACTGAGAGCCCAGCGCATACAGGATTGTCCATTGACCCCACGTATTCTTTGGGAAAGGCGCCCGCGTCCAGCGCACCCCGCCGAGCACCCGGCCAATTTCGTCGAGGCAGGGAGACAGGTGGTCGAGGAGAAGCTTGTTGATCTTCGCCGCCGGTCTTTCCCCTTTCCCCCTGTAGGGTACGGCCAGGTCGGCACGCGCCTGAATCATGGCATAAAACAGCCTTGGAACGCCTTTCATTGGGCGAACTCTGCGGGATAATTGCTCTTGAAGTAGGACGTTAGGATTGGGTCCCACGCGAAATCAGGCCCCGAAAGATCGACGTAGTAGTTCCCGTCTTTCTCCATGATGGCATGGTCCTGCTCAAAGATGGGAATTTCCCGGACAAAAAACTTACTGGGGTAATCCCTGTTAGTGAGGCGGTCGTAGAAGTTGCCGTGAAAGAAATCCACCGTCGACGTCCCGGGTGGAATCGCCTTGGTCAGCGTGGTGAGGAGGTGGTATTCCTCGTTGAGGTCTTTGACGAAATTTACCGTGATGGCTGCGTGGCTGGCCCGGTCCTTATGCCACCAGGCCAGTTGAAGGGAAAGCACCGAGACGGCCAGCAAAAGCAGGGTCATCCAGAGGGCCTTCCGCGGCGAGGCAATCGTGCCTATCCAGACGATAACCACTCCCGCAAACGAGAGCAGGGCCAGGGCGACACTGCTCCACGCGAGCACGGACGGGTAAGCCATACCGTAGCCGAGAAAAAAGGGCATGGAGAAAACAGCGATCAAAAAAGCCAGTCCAAGAAGAAGCTTGAGGTGAAAGGGTATCTGCCCGGATTCGGTGTTCATAGGTGGGGAAATAGGATGGCGGTATAGTTCTGCATGATATGTCGCCCTCCGGCAAGCCATGACATGGCCCCCACCGCCAAAAAGGGGCCAAAAGAAAAAGTTGTTCCCATGCCAGATGTTCGCAAAAGCCGAGGGAATACCACCAGGCACGCCAGGAGAGAACCGGAAAGAATAGTCCAGGGGACTGCCTGCCAGCCAAGGAAAGCCCCGATGGCGGCCATGAATTTGATATCGCCCATCCCCATGGCATCTTTGCGGATGGCCGCGCCTCCGACCACGGCGACCAAGGTCAGGGCGCCAGCCCCCGCCACCATCCCGATGAGACTGGCTTTGGCGGCAGCGCCCGGAGTGGCTACCCCCATCAGGGCGGGCACCAGCACCGAAAACGCGAAGCCGGCTAGCATACCGCCCATGCTGCAGCGATCCGGGATGATCCGGTGATCCATGTCCACTAGCGCGGCAAGGAGAAGCCCGGCGGCCATGACGGAATAAGCCAGCGCCTGGGCGGGCGGATAAACCACCCAGAGAAACACGTAGACCGGTCCAAGAATGGCATCCGTCCAGAGGTAGCGGACGTCGAGCCTGGTGTTGCAGCAGCGCGTCCGGCCACCCTGTCGCAACCATGACCAAATGGGGATGACTTCCTGCCATGAAAGAGTCACTCCACAGGCGGAGCACCGGTACCAGCGGAAACAGGGCCGACCCGCGGCGACCTGGTAGGCGCAGGAGTCCATGAAGGCGCCGGTTAGCATGCCGATAATAAGGGTGAAGAAAACAGTCATGGAATCGGGGAAGTCTTCAGATCTTCCCCGGTTATGCGGTTTTCTGCCCTTTCAGGCAAGAGGCGGAATTAGTCCACGCGCAGCGCGACAACCCCGAGATCGTCTTCCAGTAGGTCCAGGCGTGCCCCAACCGATACCCGTTGCAAGGTTTCCTTGGGCGCTTCCCAATTCCGTCCGAGGATGAGCGGACGCTTTACCTGTATCGTCTCTCCTTCCTTTTGCACCTTGATGTAGGCTAACTGCGCGCCTCGAAACGAGCGCACCCGGCCCATGAACACCGGACGCAGACCGCTCACCTGGCAAGAGACCGCGCGTGCATCCTTGACGCGATCAAACTGCCGCTTTTGACGTGAGCCCACGAAAATATCCAGCAGTGTCCACCAGAGGCCCACCACCGTGAGAAGACTTCCGAGGACTATGCCCACGACCGCCGCAACGAACAGGGCATGTGGAGCTATCAGCATAGGTCCGCCCGGAAGTCCGCGAGCTTCTTTTTGAGTTTCTTGAGTGCCGTCATTTCAATACGCCAGATCGCACTATCACGGCATCCGCAGACAAAAGCAATCTCATCACGAGTCAGGGAATGCCCCGGATTCTTCCGCCGCCATGCCGTCAGGCAGAGAAGGCCAGCTTCAATGGAGCCATCCAGAATTTGCTTTCTTGGCAGGGAAAATACCCGGCCCTTAAATGCCTGGTTGTGTCTTGGACGGGGCATCTGTTCGGTTTGGAAATGCCCCCGCTTTTTCCCACTGTAGGGCTTATTCAAAATCTTCACCATGCCAGACGCTAGCAGGCCTTTCCGGCAGGTAAAAGTCAACCGTGAAAAGCCTGTTGCCTTTCTTCGCCGTGAATGCTTATCTGCCACGTGCGCGCCCCTCTTATTGTGCTGGCAGTTTTCCTCGGCCTGAGTGCCGCCCGGGCGCAGGACAGCGGCCCGATCGACTGGGCCGGACTGGCCAACGACCCGGCCCTTCCAGGCTACCGTGATTTCGATTTTTGCGGCGTCTACGCGGCCGCCCTCTCCGGGAAAATCATGCGCCAGACGCATCAGCAGGCCCGAAGGGTCTACCTGCACTTTCACCGCCCCATTCCTGGCTCGACCACGCAGTATCACGTGTTTGTGACCTACCGGAGCGATGACAAGCTGTGGGTGGCTGACAATGCCGGTTCCCGGGGATCATTCCCGCTCGATACCCCCGATGAGAAGTGGGTGAAGACGATCGTGCCGGACACCAATTCCTACGATTTGATCGAGGAGCCGAACTTCCGCGCCTATCGAATATCGCATCCCGGCCCGTAGTCCATTGACTTTAAGCCAAGTCCGGACATAACAATCAGGATGCAACCATTTCGCCTGGATTTAGGCACCCGTCCGGCCTGCCTTGCCCTTATTGCCGCTGGCCTCCTCGCCTACTGCTTCAGCTTTTCCGGTGGGTTTGTTTTTGACGATACCTACATCCCCGACAATGAGAGCCTGCGTCATTGGCAGACCTGGCTTACTCCCCCACATGACGGCAGCCCCGTGGACAGTCGCCCGTTGACCAATCTCTCGATGGGAATTAACTATGCTGTGGCGGGAACCCGTGTGGGATTTTATCACCTGACCAATATCGTCATCCACATCGGGTGCGCGCTTCTTCTTTACGGCATTGTCCGCCGCACTCTTGCCAGCTTTGGAGAGACATGGCTCCGGGATTCCTCGCTTCTAGCCTTCACCGCAGCCGCACTCTGGCTCCTGCACCCCCTCCAGACGGAAAGCGTAGCTTACATTTCACAGCGAGCGGAAAATCTCATGGGGTTCTGCTACTTCGCCACGCTGTACTGCTTCATCCGCGGGAGGGAAAACACACCGTGGCTGCTGGCATCGATCGTTGTTTGCTGGCTGGGCATGCTGGCCAAGGAAGTCATGGTTACCGCTCCCGTCATAATTGCCTTGTATGCGTGGTTTTTTCCCGCCACGAATCCGCTACCCCGAAAACAAAACCTCCTCTATTTCCTCGGCCTTTTTGCATCGCTCCTCGTCATGGGCTGGCTGGCTTTACATGAAGGCAATCGCGGAGGGGCGGTCGGCGATGCCATGGGCGAAAACATCTCGTCAGCGGTCTACGCCACCACTCAAGTCTGGTCGGTCACTCGCTACCTGAAGTTGATTTTCTGGCCATCGCCTCTGATCTTTGATTACGGCAACATGGTCTACTCGCTGCGTGCCGTTGCTCCCCTCATACCCGTCTTGAGTTTACTGATTTTGACCGCTCTTTGGGGAACTTTGCATCGTCGCTGGTGGGCGTTTTGTTTGATCTGGTTTTTTCTGATTCTCTCGCCCACCTCAACCGTCATTTCTCTTTCCATGCAGACCGCCGCCGAGCATCGTGTTTATCTCTCGTTGGCTGGCATCGCGGTCCTCGCCGTCATCCTGCTGTACCGTCTGCTCCGCTATTGGGGCATAGTCCTTCTCCTGGTTGCCGCTGTCGCACTCACCCACCTCACCGTGCTGCGCGTAGCCGACTATCATTCCATGCTTTCACTTTGGACTGATACAGTGAAAAAGAACCCCGGCAACCCGCGCGCATATTTGAACCTAGGATCAGCCCTTTACAATGTCGGAGACGCGCGAGATGCCATCCCGCAATTTAAAACAGCCATTGCCCTTTCCCCGGAATACGGCATGCCATGGTACGATATGGGAGTTAGTTATCTGGCGCTCAAACGCTATCACGATGCCCGCCTGGCTTTGGATAAGGCGCTTACGCTGTATCGCACGCCCGATGTTTACGCTGCCACAGGAAGAGCTTATTGTTTCGACGGAGACCCAAAGGCAGGCATTCCGTATATTCAGAAGGCCTTGTTAATAAACGAGAAATACGCCTTGGCCCATTACTTCCTAGCCCAGGCTTACATCCAAGTAGGGAACAAGGAGGGGGCAGCGGAGGAGGTAAAGCGGTTGTCCGTGCTGGCTCCGGCAATGGTACCTTCGGTCTCGCCATGAGGGTACCTTTCTTTTTGGGCAGTTCCACTTTATGATGGGGTGTGGCCTTAGAACACGCAGAGTTACCCTTGACCGACGCCCCCATCGAGGGTCTGGAAGATCGCCAGGAATGGCGGGGGCTCCAACGCCGTCTTGACCGCCTGCTCAAACCCATCGCTCCCGGGATGGATGCACCCTCGTGCCTGCGCCGCCTGATGGGCGTTATTCGCGCGCTCGGGGTCGAGGTGGTGCTCTTCCGGGCTGATGCGGGCCACGCCGAGGCCCGGACTGACTCCACGTCAGGAGTCAGACGCGCTACCCTCTACTTTGACCAGCCGGAAGCCGCAGGCCGCAAGCTCGCCGCCGGCAACCTCCCCTTTATCGGGTATGAAGAGCTTTGGTTTGATCTGGCCACCCTGGCGGCCCGGACTTTCCTGCAGGATACCCACGAGCTGCTCCCGGTGGAGGACAGCGCCCTTTTATCGGCAGTGCGTGATTACCTGCTGGTCCCCGCCAGCGAGATCCGCCCTTATCGTCATCGCGGTGAAAGCATGTCGGCGGCCCGTCATCGCGTCTGGTGCTTCAACAGTTTGCCGCTGTCGGTCTACGGCGCCCACAAGCGCCCGGGCCGCAAGTCGGTGAAAGCCCGCCGCCGGGTCGATATCCCGGCTTACCGGAAAAACCCGGCCAGCTCCGAAGCGCTGTAGTTCCGCTTCAGGACAACGAAGATCAGGCTCAAGCCGGCGCTTTCCAGGACATTGCGGATGTAGATGTCGCGCTGACGGCGCTCCATCAGGTGATGGCTGGAATCGTTCAACTCGATGATCTTGACCACATTGTTTGTTGCGGGGTTCCAAACCACGTAGTCGACGTGCTTCTGCGCCAAAGGGGCAAATATCCGGAAGCGTTCCTTTCCGCGCAAGCTCGCCGGAATCGTCACCAGATCGGCCAGACGTATCTTGGCCAGGAGGACCAAGCCGGCAGGGCAGGCCCGCTGAAGCTGAAGGTAAAAATCGCGTTCCGCGGCACTCATCAACTTGGCCGGCTGATAGAGACCGCGAGCCGGACGCCCGGCGTATCGCATCCAGAGGACGATTAGTACCACGATGATAATGGATACGAGGATGGTGATACCCATGTTGGTCGAAATGATGTCGTTCATGCATCCTAAATACGGGGCATACCCCCGAAAGTTAAGTTTTTCCTGTGATTGACATTAACCCCCTCTTGGCCTCAACAACTTAGGCATGAGTAATCCAGTCGTCATCGTTTTCACCGGCGGCCCTCGCGGGGGCAAGTCCGAGGCCATTAACTATCTCCGGGCGGCCTTGCCAGCCAAGGGACTCGGGGTCTCCGTTCTACCCGAAGCCGCCACGTGGCTTATGGAGGTGGGATTCCATCCCCGGGACAGTTATCACCGCGGCAGCGCTTTGTGGGACCAGACCCGCCTTTCTCTCCAGGTTGCCTGGGAAGATCAGGCTTTGGCCATGGCCCGTGAAAGGGGAGGACACCAGGTCATCCTGGTTGATCGGGGCATCCCTGATGGCGAACCTTTCTGTCCGCCGGACATTTGGCGCAAAGCCATAGCCTCGACGAAAATTCCTCCGTCCACGATTTTCTCCCGCTACGACCTCGTCATGCACATGGTCTCCAGCGCGGTGGATCTGCCGGATGAGGCTTACGACACTAAAGCCAATCCCCACCGGTACCACAATGTCGAGGAAGCGCGTGCCAGTGATCGCCGCCTGGGCGAAATCTGGAGTAAGCACCCCGCCTACCACCGGATTGATAATGCAGGCGGCATGGAAGGTAAGCTGGCGCGAATCTCGGCCATCATGGAGGACCGCTTCAATCCGGTACCCAGCGTTCCGACGGGCCTGGTACCACTACCTGCGCAGGACCTTTCAAACGTGCGCCGCCGTTAATCTGCGGGCGTCAGGAAGACTTTCCCCGTAAAGGGGCATTTGACCTTGCTTCCTGGCGGGAAGGAGGAGACATCCACCCATTGGTCGGTCGTGCCGAAAGGGCTGTAGACCATGCCGGGATGCCCTGGAACCGGGTTGGCCGTCGGGTAAGAAGGCAAAGGGGCGACTGCCGGGGTCGGCGGCGTGAGAGGCACCTGCTGCTGGGACGTCGGGACGCTGATCTGCCCAAAGTCTTGTTGGCTGGGATCCGGCACCGGGTTCATGCTGACGGATTTGTCTTCCGCTCCGGGAGGCGGCGTGGCGCTGGGAGCGTACCCGCTGTAAAGCTGCTGGTCACTGGTCATGACCGTTGAGGGTGCCGGAGGAACCTGGCCATACGAATCGACGGGAGGCGCCCCGCCGTTATCCTGGGGCATCATGATATTGTTCGGGATATTCTGCGGGAGAGCCTTGGGATAAGTCTGTGCCACGGCGGGCGCCGGCGCCTGGGCTTGAGGAAGGGGCAGGGCAGCCGAGGACTGATTGGCGGAGACTCCTTGGGGACCTTCGTGTCCGCAGGCGGTCAAAAGCAGGCATCCGGCAGCAAGGTAAACAAATTTGTTCATGCGGGCATATCCTGTACTTGATTCGATTTAAAAAGAAAAGCGGAATTTGTGTCTCGCCAAAATTCTCCATGCTACCGATATTCCGGGGGTGACGAACCGCGATAAGAAACGCATGCGCAGCCGGGCCTGGAGGTCCACGCTCAGTGCAGTCATCCTAATGGGATTCACGGTTTTCGACCTTATTGGTCTGGTTTCCCATCCGGACCTTGCCCATTTTGTTTGGCTTTACCTGGTGGGTATGTCCACGATCGTCGAGAGTATCAGCGCGTATTTTTGGTACACCTACGATTTGCGCGCTCCCATGTGGAGCGGAATCAATCAGTTCTGGCTTGGAATACTGGTCTGCTGCAATTCCATCTGGGATGGCCTGCACCCGGAGAACATGACGGCCATGCTGAACCACATGCCTATTGCCGATTTTGAAAAGACGCAGGCAATGGCGATAATGAGGCCCCTTTATTTCCCCGTGGACGCCGCCAGTGGCGTTCTCGTTCTTTTAGCCCAGATCTTGATCGCCTATCAGTTCTGGACGGGAGGGCCGAGGGGTTATCGTCCGAAGCTCCAGCGATCGCGAAATTCAGAGCCTGCCAGCGAGTGAGATGCCTCTTGGGTCAACATGGCATCACGCCGGCGAAACTCCGCAATCATTCGATCCTGGCCGCGGATGATTTCCTGCTGTTCTTCGGCAGTCAAAGGCGCGACACTGACCGCTGCCCGCATCTCCAGAGCGCCACCCTCCAGGGGAGGAAGGCCGAGGAAATGGGCATCTACCAGGCCGCCCGATAGGTAAGATGTTATTGGTTGTCTCATGGTCTGTTGTTTAGGCCAACCTCGCCCCAATGGTAAGGGCTTTTTTAAAATTATTTTCGTATCTCTGCCGCCAGCTCGTCGCCCCGGATCATGTAGCCCAGGCGCGCGAGGATTTCCTGCCGGTCCTCCTCATTGAACTTGGCCCGGTGCTCCAGAATCCAGGACCTCACTTTTTGCCGCTGCTCCTGCCGGCGGGGAGCGTCCTCCGCCTGATCGATGCCCAGCATCATTTCCTCCAACTCGACGGAAATAAGGGAGCCCTGATCCAGGATGGCGAAGACACTGTTGGACCAGGATTGGGGCAGTTGCGTCATCCGGTCGATTGACCCCTCGTGCTTTTCAAAATTCAGGTTGGCCACCCCATAGGCGCGGAATTTCATCACCAGGGGGAAATTGGCCAGGGCCGCGGCGCCGCAGAGCAGGAAGACCATACTTCCCGGCCCCATCATGGGCACGCTGGCAAAGGAAAGGGCAATGCTGAAAATCACGAACTCGACCGACAGCCCGACGAGAATGGTCGTAGCCATGAAGTGGAGCGTCCAGCCCGCCAGGCAGAGCCGCTCCAAAGGCGGGCGCATGCGTTCGAGCAGGGAAAGTTTTGGCGGGTGAGAAAAGTACGTCATGGTCCTCGTTACCGGTTATGCCCAATCGGGCGGGCTTAAGCCAGGAGCGCTTTAAAGTCATCCTCCCCGATGATCGTCACTCCCAGTTTTTGCGCGTCAGCGAGCTTTGAGCCCGCATCGGTGCCAGCCAGCAGATAGGTGGTCTTTTTGCTGACACTTCCGGGCACCTTGCCTCCCTGGGCGAGGATCGCTTCCTTGAATTCCTCCCGCGGGCGGCTCAGGGTTCCGGTAATCACAAAGGTTTTTCCGGCCAGCTTGTTGCCGGCGGGGGCCGCGACTTCTTCCTCCCAGCGCAGTCCGTGGCAGCGAAGGCGCTCCAGCACCTCTGCCATGTCCGGGTTGGCGAAAAAGGCGACTACATGATTGGCCGTGATCTCTCCGATTTCCGGGACCTGGGACAACTGCTCGGCGGTCGCGGTCTGGAGCTTGGCGATGGAACCGAAATTCCTGGCCAACAACCGCGCGCCGCTGGTTCCAATCTGCGGTATGCCCAGGCCGAAAATCAGCCGCCAGAGTTCACGGACCTTGCTCTCCTCCAACGCGCGCAGGATATTGTCGGCGGATTTCTCCCCCATGCGCTCCAGGCTCAGGAGCTTCTCCGGGGTAAGAGTGTAGAGATCGGCGAAGCTGGCAACCAGTCCGGCGTCGACCAGTTGCTCCACCAAGGCATCTCCCATGCCGTCAATGTCCATGGCCCCACGGTGGGCAAAATGGACAAGGCTGCGCTTCACCTGGGCCGGGCAGAGCGCGTTGACGCAGGTCAGGAAGACGCCGCTGTATTCGAGGGCGCCGGAGCAGGACGGGCATTTGTCCGGCGGGACAATCGGAATCTCCGTGCCGGTGCGTTTCTCGGTGACCACGCTCAAGACCGCAGGGATAATCTCTCCGGCCTTTTCGATTACTACGGTGTCCCCAACCCGGATACCAAGGCGTTTGATTTCCTCGAAATTATGCAGCGTGGCCCGGGCGACGGTTGTGCCGGCCAGAAGCACCGGCTCTAATTCCGCCACGGGAGTAATCACGCCGGTACGCCCCACCTGGAACGTCACTGCACGCATTTTCGTCGGCACTTTCTCCGCCGGATATTTATAGGCCATCGCCCAACGAGGAGCTTTCGCCGTTGATCCCAGAATGGACCGCAGGGGCCAAGAGTTGACCTTGACCACGGCGCCGTCGGTATCGAAGGCAAGCGCCTTGCGATCAACGTCGAGTTTCTCGATCGCCGCGCAAAGCTCGTCGACGCTTTTGCAATGGTAGGAAAGCGGACTAATGGGAAAACCCAGGCCCTTCAGGGTTTCGAGCCACTCGCTCTGGCTCTGGCAGGTGATCCCTTCCATCTCACCCGGGCCGTAGAGAAGGATGGCCAGCGGGCGCTTGGCCACCAGCCGGGAATCAAGCTGCTTGATCGTCCCGGAGGCCGCATTGCGCGGATTGGCGAAAAGATCTTCGCCATCCTTGGCGCGTTGCTCGTTGAGCTTGCGAAAGGCATGCGTCGGGTAGTAAACCTCGCCGCGGACTTCCAACACGGGAACCGGATTGGACAAGGTCATGGGCAGGCCGCGAATGGTTCGCAGGTTGGCCGTGATATCGTCTCCCTGCTCACCATTGCCACGGGTAAGGCCCTGCACGAACTTTCCGTTTTCGTAGCGTAGACTGACCGCCAGGCCGTCGATCTTCGACTCGACGACAAAGTCCACGGCGGCACCTTCGGCTGCCTCCATCGTTCGGGCAGCCCACTCCCGCACTTCGGTCATCGAGTAGGTATTGCCCAAGCTCTGCATCGGGATGCGATGTCGGGCCTGCTTGAAATCGGAAAGAGGAGCTTCGCCCACCCGTTGCGTTGGGGAATCCGCAGTCACCAGATCAGGATGTTGCGCCTCCAAATCCACCAGCCTACGGTAAAGACGGTCGTAATCCTGGTCGGAAATACTCGGCGAATTCTCCTGGTAGTACGCGCGGTCATGCTGGCGTATCTGGTCGACTAATTCACGGTGGGATTGGGAGGGTTTCGGCTGGGAAAAGAGATCGTCCATGAGAATGAAAAGATAGGTTGAGGCCCTTAGGGCAACGCGAAAATCACAGTGGATTTCTTCTCTGCGTCAGGCGCCCAGCAATGCCGCGTGTGCCCACGGCAGCCGGACAGGGATCGGAGGCACTTTGAGGATGCGGCAGGCTCCAGGCACCTCTCCAAAGGGGGAATTATAGATCATCGTAAACCGGGCGCCAATCTGGCAAGTCTTGGCTTCCAGCAGCGCCCGCCGTCCGATCCACCGAAAAACCTTGCCCTCCCGGTTTTGCAGGGCGACAAGGGCGAAGGAGCCAACCAACCGCAGGATGACTCCATTAAATGACGATGTGCATGGCAATGGTGGCGTTCGCCTCATGGCTACGATGAATAGGACAAGCGGCCCGCGAGCGCAAGCATCTGGCGATTATTTTGCCAAAAAATTTAGCGTGGCCTCGACTTTGTCCGCGCGGATGCCAATTCCGTGGATGAGATGCTTACCGATTTCCTCCCGCACCCACGCTTCAGAAGGAGCTGGCGCGCCGGGCTTGGCGGAAATCCACCTTGCTTTTGCATCCTCTCGAAGGACGCGAACGATCTGGTTGTTGAACCAAGTCGGGCATTCGACGAACTTTTTCCACATCCACTCCCGCATGGCCTGGTCCGTCATCTCCCAGTCGGCGGAAAACTCGGAGACAATCTCCTTGGCGAAATCCACGTGCAGGGACTTGGCCATGGCGGTCCCGGCGGCGCAGGAGCGAAAGAGATCGGCCAGCAGCGTCACAGACGTTTGGTAGGCCCCACCGCTCAATTCTCCCCAGGAGAACGTCTCACTGTACTCATAGAGGTCGGCGCGGGGACGAAGCTCCGCCCCCTCACTGGTCCAGAGGGTATGCTTGCCGGCTACGGTTTCCCCGCGATAGGTCATATCACCAACATGCGGCGAAACCCGCTAAATTTCCAGCTACCGGACCTGGGCGGGTGAAATTATTCCCGGTGTGGGCTGTAAATCCCGGGGAATGGCAACAGGGAGGGCTGATAAGTCGCTGACCGGCAGAATGGCAGGCGCGGGCGGCGGGTAGTGCTCCCCGACCCATGGAATGGTCCAGTTGACCTTCACCTGATTGATCTTGCCCGTGTTTTTATCCGAATAGCGGATGCATCCGTAGGCGGCGCCGAATTCCGCCACCAAGGTGGTCGCCTTGACGTCGAAGGCGCAGTATTTGGCGATCTCGTAAATCTTACCTTCCTTGTACCACCGCAACGCCTCCATGCCGTCACCGGTCTTGTTGATACCGAGGGTGTGCTCGCAGACGTTGTCGAGGGGGAGCCGCTTGCCAACGGCCTTCTCGACTTCCACGAGAAGATCGAGGGTAGGGATGTTCTCCTTGAGGTTGAAAACGGAGTGGGGCTGGATGACTTCGTAGTCGAAGTTGATGAGGTTGTAGCCAACCACCAGGTCGGAGGCGAGAAGGTCCTGGCACAGGGCTTCCTCCTGGCCTTCGCGGTAAAACCGGTACTCCTTCTTGACCGTATCGTAGAGGCAGGCAACGGAGACGCCCATCTTGGCCTTGTTGCCCCAGCCGCCGACATCGGCAGCGCTTTTCTTGGTCTCCAGATCGAAAATTTTAGCCATTACGGGAACCTTAGCACGACCATCTCCAGCTTGTCAGCCTGGCAGGCCATGATCCAGGCCAGGGAGAGGAGAGCGGGAAAGGCGGTGGTTTTACGCAGGCCACGGTAGGCAGCGCGCAGACAGTCGGCAACGGCAAAAGCGATCTTCTGGCGGCGGGTATATTTGGGCTTCATACCATGGAGTAGGCCAGCCCCATGCCGGCGTAAACCCTAGTAGACGCCAAATCGCACCGCACCACCCAGTGCGTATTCGAGGACGTTCTCCGACGTCACCCAATGGCGATCCATCTCCTCGCAGACCTTGCCGACGGTATTGGAACCGGACATCGGGTCGTAGACGAGATCGCCCGGCTCGGTGGTCAGGCCAATGTAGAATCTCGGCAGCTCCTGCGGAAAGCGGGCCGGGTGAATGGGAAGCCCCGCCGCCCGGCAACCGCGGCAATAGGCATCATTGGATTGAGAGTTGGATGCCGTGAGGACGGAATGGGGAATGGAGCCCTGCCCCAGGCGGAAGGGGTTCGTGGAGCCGCCATGCCCGCTAGGGCGCATCTTTCCGGTCATTCCACCGCGTTGTACCTTGGTGACGTGATCGGCGCTGTAGGGGCGCAAGACGCGGCGGTTATCCGCTTTCGGGTGAGGCGTCTTGGAGAGCCAGTAGATGTGCTCGAAGCTGTGGTTGAGGCGTACCCGGTCCTGGGTCGTCCAGCGCGAGCCCGGAATCTTGCTGGGGTTTTCCCACACCCCGCGCCCAGCCAGGTAATAGCCGAGATTACCGACCAAGGCCGTGAGCAGCTTTTCCTGGTAAAGGGAGAGGACCGGCAAGCGCGGCTCGTAGACGTCGGCCAGGTTGAGCACGAGCGACCCGTTGGCGGTGAGAATACGCTGCCACTCCCGGGCCAGCCCGGTCAGCCAGTTGAGGTAGTGCTCGGCGGGATTGCCGTAGTGCTTCTGCTTGACCAGCGGGTAGGGCGGCGAGGTGAAGATCAGGTTGACCGAGTCCGGGGCAAAGAGATGAACGGCATCCTCCGCGCGCGCCCAGAGGGCCATGCCATTGTCGGTTTCAAAAACCGTGAAGATCAGGCCCGGGATGGCGGTGCGCAGGAACTTATCTCCCCGCGGGGTCAGCTTCCAGCTTTTGCGTTTCTCCCCGCTGACGTGGCCACGCCGGATCATATCCTGGCGCACCCATCGCACCCGCTTGGCCCAAAGGCTCTCCGCGATAACCCGGCCCTTCCATGTTCGAGGGGCGCTGGATTCAGTTTCCGCCGAAGTCAGGGCGACGCGCTCAGCCAGGGCCGCGATCACATCCTTTGGTCGGGCCTCGCCGCCGAGGGCACTCAAGGTTTCCAGGAAGGGAAGGGCGAGCTGACTATGGGCGGGAAGCATGACTCAAGATAGAGCCTTAGCGGCCAGTCCCAGCGGAGGTAGCGGACTCCGCAACCAACTGGAAGGCTCCAGGCTGGGCCTTGAGACGATCGGTCTCCACTGGCTTGGTGATGCGCAGGCGTCCACCACTGAACTCCAGCGCTCCATGAGCCTTGGCCGCTTCGATTACCGCGAGCATTTGAGCCTCGCCTTTGCCGGCGAGTTGGCGGTCCGGGATGAATTTCACGGTCTGCGGGCCGGCCATGAAAGCGCTTCGGTGGGTGACTTCGACCATGGCGGGCTTGCTCTTGTCCCGCGGCGTGATCTTAACGTCGAGCAACTCGTGTGGTGACGCTGACGTGGCCCGAGCGCGCTGTTCGAGCGCCTTGGGTAACTGCCAGAATCCAGCGGGGTCGTTCTGGGCTTCCAGCAAGGGATCGAAAATCCGGGGCTGGTAGTTGCGAGGATTTTCCACCCGTCCAACCAATCCTGGGAGGTCGCGCATGCGGAAGCGCAGGGATTGCGGCGAGAGAGGCCACTCCGTCGCCTCCCATACTTTCTGGCCATCCCTTTCCTGCGGGCCTTGGCGGGCGTCGACCAGATAAAGGCTGCGCTCGGAGTCGCACAGAACGAAGAGGTAGTGTTCCTGATTATCCTTGGTCTCTTGGTGCAAAAGGAAGAGAAGGCCCTCACCGGGTTTCGCCAGCGTGTCCGTGCGCGAGCGCAGGTGCTTGGAGTGTTCACCGATCCATTGCCCTGCCACGGCCTCCTCGGCTTCTTTGTGGACCATGGATTCGCGCCGGTTCGCGTCCATCTTCTGCTGGTGCTTTTGCTGGGCCTCCTTGACGCTGACGTCAAAGGCCGCCGCGGTCTTATCGAAGGCCAGCTTGCAACGCTCCGCGCGCTCCACGTCGATCTTCTCCGGCCACTCGTAAGCGAGCAGCACAACATCCTTGCCAGTCTTGTCCTTGCCCCAGTGCTCCATGCGGGTACCGCCCGGAAATTTTAATTCGCCTGCCGGTGGGAACGTGAAGCTGGAGGCTTTCCCCTCCCAATCCACTGTCAGTTCCTTCTTGTCCACGCGGAGAATAGTGCGTGGCTCATAAATGTCTTCCCCGTGCCCCATCTCCCGCCAGCCGTAGCGCTCCACGATGACCAGAGGCTGCCTCTTACGCTGGGCAAGCATCTTTTTGAATTGGCTTAAGCTGGTGATATCCGTTTCCATGCCATTGGAGGTAGGCAAAGCGGGGGACGATGTCAACGACCCGCGCTGTTTTCCCGTGCAGAAAGAAGTATCTCGCCATTCTCATTGAGCGGCTCGGGAGTCCAGGCGCGCAGAGCCAGCCAGTAGTCCCACTCGACCGGGCGAAGAAGCTGGTGGTAGGTCAGAGCCAGGGCCTTGGAGCTACGCCTTAAAGCCTCCTGCATCTTTGGCATGTTGCGCAGGGTGTAGGCAGAGTGGAGATGTTCCTTCCACACCCGGTCGAGACCGTGGCAGTTGAGCGCGATACCGATCCGGCACAACTCCTCAGTGGAGAGCCGTCCGAGATGGGTGACAATCTTGAGGCGATCACTCATTTGCGTACTCCGGAAAGGGCCTTGAGGGCCAGGCTGATAAGTTTCTCGCTGGAGGCACCCGCCACCTGCACCTTGTCAAGGGCCGTGCGCGCATCCTCGTTTTTGTACCCGAGGGTCACCAGGGCCAGGAAGGCGTCCTTATATTCCGGGGATTCCGACTTAGAGGAGGCACCGCCATCAATCAGGTCGTGAAGCTCGACAATGATCTTCTCGGCAGTCTTTTTCCCGATGCCCTTGATCTTCGATATGCCATCGGCGTCCTTGGCGGCGATCAGCACCTGGAGAGACTCAATCCCGAGCTGATCCAGCAGGGTAAGAGCGATCTTGGGGCCGACACCCTGAACCTTCTCGACCAGGAGGCGGAAGAACTGTCGTACCCGGGGATCGAGGAAACCGTAGAGCAACTGTGCATCCTCCCGGAATATCTGGTGCGTGAAGAGGGTAACCGGGTCCTTTCCTGCTTTCGCGCTGATTTCCTGGGTGACGTGGACCTCATAGCCCACGCCGTTGACCAACACCACAACCAGCATGGGATGGACGGTCTGGAGGGTGCCTGTAAGGGAAGCGATCATAGTCGGTACCATCCATGATACGGTGCTTATCCTGAAAAACCAAACTGCTCGCCAAAAGAGGTCGTTTTAGGGGGCGAGAGGCCCGAGGGACCGGAAAGCAGCCGCCCTGGTTATCTCGTTCTCCGGCAATCGTTCAAAGGCCTGCTTATCCTGGAAGAAGACGCGGTGGGCCTCCGCGGCCTGGTGGCGATTATCCACGGGCACGTAACCGGCGGTGGTGCGCAGGATGCGGCCTTCCCGTAGCGAGAGGTTGTTCTTGGCGGTGACCCGGACGGTCGCCGCCAGCCAGCGGTTGTATCTTTCGGCATCCAGGATTCCATCTTCCGGCCAGGAACCCTCCGTTCGCTGCATCTGGTCGAGCTTCTCAAGGTCGCAGTAAATGGGAGCGTGCAGTGCCTCCACATGAAGGACGGCAAAGCGATTAGGGATGTGGTCTTCGCCGCTGATTTGGCCGAGGATCAAACCCAGCCGCATGTCCTCCCTCCACTCCCCCATTTTTAAGGCGAGAGCCCTGTCGTTGGTATCGCTACCCTTTTCCGCCTCGGCATATCCCTGGGGAATAAACAGCGCCTTGTCGGCAGACTCCCCCTGGAGAACCATGTCCTCCGCCGCCTCGGCCAAACGGTGACTGGCCTGGTAATAGCGCACCAGCTTGCTTGACCAGCACTGGTGTAATCCAGCTTTGCGGAAGAGATGCCATGCAAACTTTCCGAGTGACATGGTCGGCGCCGACGCTGTCTTTGCGGCGGGGGCATGATTGCCTTCGCGCGATTCCACCGGAGCGGAGATTCCGGTCCGGAAGGAAAGAGGGACGCTCAGTTTGATGCGCCCGTCATCGATCGGGCGGGTCTTTCGTATTACCTCCGGCGCATCATCTCCAAAAAACGGACAGGACGCCTCGTGCTGGTGGCCGGTGCCCGGGAAACGTGCCAGATGGTATCGAGCACCACCCGAGAAATCCCGACGGTGAATGGAAACCGGCAGTGCCAGTCCCGAGCAATCGCACCATGCGCCCGGAGTGCTTTCGTGCGAGCGGGCCAGAATGCGCTGGGCGTCGGCCGCGTATTCCTCGTGGTAGAAATAACTAAACGTGTACGCGCGCGTCCCCTGGGAACTCAGTCGAACGCAAAAGGGGTTCATTCCCCTTCATCATACCGTATGGGCTGGAGGTAAACCAAGCCCGAAGGCGACATGCACCCAACGGTCCAGTTCCACTTCCCGATCCGGGTCGGTTTTCCCGGATTGCGCGGTACGATGCAGTTCCCTCGCCAGGGCGATCACTTTCTGGCTGGCTTCCGTTGCCGGATCGGGCAGAGGAAACTCCCGGACATACTGGGTGATGTAGCGCCGACGCTGGGCGTAGAGGCGATTACCGAACCGCGCATCGTAGTAGGCAACCAGGAAGGTGCTATTGGCAACGCCGAGGGCCAACCACGGCAGGTCGGTGCCGTCGCTCCTGGTCAAATCGACAAAGTAGCAGTCCCCATTAAGGCAGGTGCCTGGCTCGGTCAGGAAGAAGACTGGCCTATCGCTGATATCTCGGCACGCCAGGAGTAAACCATTCCAGATCTCGGGCTTTTGCGGCACCCAGATTTCCCACCACAGCCGCCCGCCGTCCTTGATGTATTTCCGGCCTTCGAGCCGGGGACGATGGGTTTCGAGGTAGGCCAGAGTCTTGGGATATTTCGTCAGGTCCGCCGGTTCGGCACTGCGGTCGCCGGTGTAGGGATAAAGAATGCGCTCCTTGGTCTCCGCCACCGCCCATCGTTGCGCGGTAGTGGAGCTGACTAGAGGGCGAACAAAGTCAGGCTCCAGTCCGGCAAAATCCTCTCCGCCATCGCGCCGCAGGAAAACAGCATCGGCGGTCGTTTTGATTCCCACCCGGACAGGGCCGAGGTCGCCAAAGCGCTTGCGGGTGTGGGCATGCACCATGTCCAGCCATGTTTCCTTTTCGGAATTGTGCAGCACCCACTGGCCGCGGCCATCGATGCTGAGATTGCCACGCTCAATGACAAAGTTCCTTCCTCCATACTCAGCAAGCCGGATCGCCGGATCAGGCAGTGCGGTAAAAAGGGGCTGGGTTTCTCCCTGCTTGGGTTCCTCGTAAACTCGCGTCCATGCGGCCTGCTGGGCGGCGGGACCTGCGGCACGGCGCAAGACGAGGACCGCCGGCAGAACCGCGGCATCGAATATCCGGGTATCTCCCAAGTCCCAGAGTTCCAGGACATGAAAAACCTGGGGGAGAAAGGCGCGAATGGCGGCCCCTGCCTTGGTGAAAAGGAACCGGTTGGAAAGAATTAGCGCCGCCACTCCGCCGGGCTTGAGCACGCGGGCCAGCGCAAGAATAAAGGCGAAGCTGAAATCGGCCCGGCCCGGAAGCTGATAGCCCACGCCAACCTGATGGCGCTGCCCTTCGTCGAGCCAATGCGTCCGCACGTAGGGCGGGTTGCTGATAATGATGTCGTAAAGGTCTTCGCCCTCCGGTGAAAAGAGATCGCCTGGCGGCGGCAGTTGGGAGGCATGTTCCAGGAAGTCAGCCTGCCGGAATTGGTCGGCGTCACTGGAGAACTTCTGTCGCACTCCGGCAAGGGCCTCTCCATCGACGTCATAACCGTGCAGCAGAAGCTTCCGCGGCTGGAGGGCCATCGCCAGGTGTTCGAGCAGGCGGCCATCGCCGACGGCAGGATCGAGAACGCGAAAGGGACCATCGCCCTCTACGACTCCAGCCAGGCGCGCAGCCACGAATTGGGCCAGGTCATCCGGCGTATAATGCACGCCCCGGCGTTTGCGGTCGGTGCTCATAGGCTGCCGGATTGAAAGCGGTGAATAAGTGCCTGCATTACTTCCAGCATTTGCACCCGGTAGGTGGAATCAAAATCGTTGCGCACGACAAATCCCGTCATCTTGGCCATGACCGGTTCGCAGGCCCGTTCCAGGTCATTGACCGGCGGGAGATCGGTCTTGATGTGGATGTAGGCCCCTCCAAGGCGGCGAAGCTCGTCCACCTCGAAGGGAAAGCGGATGTCGGTAAAGACGATGATGTTTTCGGGCTGAATACCGGTCATCGCGGCCTGGAGAGCGGAGCTGAAAAGGTAGAGGGGCTCATGCTTGACCTTGAGCATCTCGGCGTAGGCCACCACCAGCGGGCGGATCAGCTCCTTGACCGCGCGATCCTCCGACCATACATCGATGCCATGAGGTTGCAGGAGCGGTTCAAGGCCGCGGCGCAGGATGTCCCC
>OUNK011150592.1_pt1 | contig 19359 bp, 22 predicted proteins | sample 1755341 | NCBI WGS metagenome assembly OUNK01 (sample SAMEA3914788, study PRJEB12502) | metagenome | biome: forest; material: soil | place: Canada | collected 2011-07-03 | depth 0.1 m | reverse complement strand
AGTCGGGAGCAAATTCGGGCGGCGGGGGTGCTTTTAAATCAAGCACTTCGCTTTGGTTATGCCGATGGCGTGCTAACGCACGAAACTTTGTCTCGGGTGGTGAACGTGGTCGAGCTTATCGAAGCGCTTGTAAAGGGCGGGGAGGAGCTGCCATGACCTTGCCACCTATACGCCTATTGGTCGCACATAAGGGGGCTGGCAAAAGGCAATTCAAGGCTGGGAAGTTTGATGGGCACGCTCCCCCGATCTATCGCTCGAAGGCTCGGTGCCTTGCTTTGGTCGAGTACATGTTATCCCCATCCAAAACCAATTCTGAGGAAAAGGTGGCTTTCGTAATTGGCTCACCCGGCTTCGGCTTGCGGCCTGGGGAAATTGTACCCCCTGAACAGGGCCAGCTCATAGGCGAGCAGCTTATTGGCGGGGTGGATGGGGATCGCCGCTTGATGCTTCATACCATCCTGAGCATGTCGGTCAAAAAGTCGTCTTTGATCGGCGGAAAACTCCCTCCCGAGGAAGCTCGTCTTGCCGCGCTTAAGGCGGCCTGCTGCCGTCTTAGCGACACCTTTGCCGCTGATTGCCCATGGTTTGGTGCGGCTCACGATGACCACGTTGGCGAAGAGTTTTTAGATGACGCTGGCGAGGTTCACATCCGCCTCGAACACGCCCACATCAGCACGGGAAACAGCAATGCCGAGGGCAAAGCCGTCGCCTGGAAAAAGGATGATCTGCGCCGTCAACAGGACATGGATTGGTGCAAAGACCTCGGGTTCGTACCGACCAGGGGGACCGGAAATCAACGGCCAAAAGGCCAGCTTCCGTACACGAAAGCAAAAAAACTAGACGTAAAAACCATAGGAGAAATGACAGATGAACAGCTCGAAACCCTTATCGCCAGCGGAGAAATTAACGTCGGTCGAAAAAATCCAGACGGCTCTCTCGCCTCTGTCGCAATCGGAGGAAAGAGAGTTCGCCTCAGCACCGCCCGAGCCCTCGCCGCAGCCAATCGAGGACATACAACCCCCGGAAAAGCTCAAGCTGGGCATACCGGGCGGGCGGCGTCTGGCGATCCGCTTGGACACAATAAGCAGTTGGGAATGGTCCCCGGAAAGCCGGGAAATCCTCCTCAATACGCAAAACGACGGACTGCTAAAGGCAATGCTCGGGGAGCAGTTCGCGCTCGAGGCTGGGGAGCAGGCATGGGCGGACCTGGTGGATGGAAAAAGAAAGGAGCTGCAATGGGAGTACGAGCTGCCGGAAATGCCCTGAACAAGGCTCTAGCGCAGGCTGCCGAAACCATAGATGGAATCGGGCGGACGATTGGACGGTAAACAAAAACAAACCAAAAACTAAAACAAAAAAATATGAAAAAGGACGAGTTCACGTTGAATTATGGCGGAAAAACACACACCTTCGTTTTCGAGGTGCCGCCGAATCTGGAAAAGATTTTCAAGGGGAGCGACAAGCCTTCGGCTCAATGGGCGCTGGTGCAAATCCTGCGCCAAAACGAAGCTGCGGTTTTGCCCTTAATTGCGGCGGAGTTTAAAAAGGGCTCCGAAAATGTCGGGGTGATTTGTACCTTTGCGCGGGTGGCGAAGCCCGCCGAATTCATTGTCTGCCAGGGCGAGAAGGGGACCGCGAAGCTACCCTTTCTGGTGATCGATGACTATCCCCGCCCGGTCCTCGCTGGTGACGGCATGGACCGCGTGCGCGGGCGCACTCGCGGCTTTTCGCTGATCGAGGTTGTAGTTGTGGTGGCCGTCATGGCGATCTTGGCGACTGGTGGTTACATGGCTGTGAGGGGTGCTGGGAGCGCAGCCAAGGCTGCTCAAGCCACCTCGAATGCGCGTGTGCTCAATACGGCGCTAGAGACGACTTTTGCTAACGGGAATGCAACTTCTACGGCGGGTGCCGTGACCTACTCGACTAGTGGCGCGGTGCCTACGACGCTGGGATTTTCCATTCCTTTGCCTACTCAAATTCAGATAGAGGCGGCTCTATCTCTGTTGGGGGTTGGAAATTATACGGAAGTCACTTCTGCCGATGTTGTGACCCCTGCGGTGGTTTGGGCGGTTGCCTCTACCTCGGGGCCTTCGGTGACTTTTATGGCTGGGACGAATGCTCAATTTCAGTCGAGCGGAGCCCCTGTGGGGTTTGCTTTTTCTGGCAATAGCGTGGTGGTGAACAGCGCGGTACCGCTGGGCGGGCAGAGGAGCTTTGGCATTCGGGCGATCACGGCGACCGGGGCCTCTGGTGCGCCTACCACGGCCCCAACAACCGCCGTTTCAGCCACTACTACGGCGGTCACAACTACCGCGCCGACCACAACAACGGCTACAACTACGACTGCCACAACGACAACAACCTCACCCACAACTCCTACTACGGCCCCCACGGTCCCCACCGTTGCCGGTGGCGGCGGCGGCCTGGGGGATGGGCCTCCCACTCCTACTTTTGCCGGTGGGGGTGGTGGTGGACCCACGACGCCCCCGCCGATCACTCCTACACCCAACCCAAATCCCGACTGCTCCGGGGGTGGAGGATCTTCGGGCGGTTGCGCCTCTGGCGGTGGTTGTGACGTTGCCAGCGATCCCCCCGCCTGCTCGGGGGTCTGCTGCGTAGCTGTTTACGCCAATAGCGTATCGTATGCGTCGTGCGACGACGAACAGGGCAACCCCTTGAGTTGCCAAACCATCAGCACTTTTTGCACCACGACGAGCTGTTTCTAAGCCCCGAAGGGCCGCCCCTTAGGGGGCGGTCCACACTCCTTTCTCGCTGTCATAGACGGTCGAATCTGGATTGGCGATGGCGCTGGCGAACGGGTCTTGACCGGATGCACTCACGATCAATTTGCCGGTTTTTACCATGCGCCAAGTGGCGTTGTTTTTGGCTTGGGCGCTGGCCCCGGCGTCTGCTTGGTAGGCGGCGAGAACCGCCTTTAGGGCATCTGGATCGCCCATCACCAAGAGTAAATTTGCCACGTCGCCATGCAACCGCGAGTTGATGGGGTCGCTTCCGTTTGTGTTCTGAAACAAGTTTTGAGCAGCCGATTTCAGGTCATTATTTCCACGTAGGGTTGCGTCTTTCGTTGCCGTGTGGGTGAGGGTAGCGAGTGCGAAATTCAGCCATTCCTTGCCCGCGCCGTTGCTGATGGTCGTGATGCCAGCGGCGTGAAGATCGGCGTCGGTGCTGGTCATGGAGATTGTGATGGCCTTGGCTACGGCCTGCTCCAGGTCGATCCCGTTTTGCCATTGGGTTAGCATCGCCGTCAGGGTCGGAGCAATTGCGGGAGACTGCGCCCAGCGGTCTTCTACGAGCGCGTAGACGAGAATGTGATGGGCGTTTGTGAGGTCGATCACGGCGGGTAGATCGGAGTCGGCGCAGGCCGCTACGAGTGCCTTGGGGAGCAATTCCTTATGGATATAGGTGTCGGCGGTGCTGGCGGGGGCCTCCGATTTCACCTGGAACGAGTCGTCGTTTGCGATGGCGAGGAGGTTTGCTGCGCCAAGATCGGTTGCAAGTTTCTTGGCGGCATCGGTCAGAATGCTATCGATTTTGCCCGGCTGGTAGCTGGCTCCTGAGGACATGTAGGCCACGATTTTGCTCTCCAGGTCGTTTTCTACGCTCGTCACGGTAGCCCTCGCGTCGTCAATGCTGGGGTAGCTGGGAGCCGTCGCGGCGGGTGCCGGTGCGGGGGTTGTGGTTGCGTCCTGGGCGTAGGATGTTGCGGCCAGGATCAGGGCTATTGCGATGGTTGCGTGGATGGGATTTGTTTTCATGTCGATGTGTCTTTTTAGGTTATTGCCCTGGGGGGTTTAGCGGCGGAGCTGCGTCCCTTGGCAATGGGTTTTCGTGTCTTGGTTTTGGGTTGGTAATCTTTCAAGCGAAATTAAAACCGCTCAAAAAAAGCGGTGGTTTTAATTCAACACCACTGGCTTCTAGCCGGTGGCGGGGGCGAGCAGCACCTATGGCGAAAGCGAACCAACTTCTACCTAGTTGACCGTAGGTCGAGGGGTAGCAGTTGGCGTTGGTGCTGAGGCGCGGGGAGTGGCTTGGTGCAGCGCCTTTATGGCTTCCTCCACGATTTCCCGTTGGGGTTTCCCGGTCAGTTTGCATAGGTTTTTGAGTTCGATTTCGGCGATTTTGGAAATTAGGGCTCGGAGGAAAAACTTGGGTTCGCTCGACTTTTTGGGGCGGCCAGCGCCGGGACGGCGACCGCCATGCTTGGGCCGCTTTTTCCTCATTGGGTCGCCTTCCTGATGGCGATTACCTGTTGGGCGCGACGGACCATCTCCTTTTTCACGGCCTCGGCCAGGGTGTTATGCCGTGCATGGGCCTTCGCCAGAGTGAGGAGTTCCGTGAGTTCCTGGTCAGTTAGGTGAGCAGCGGTCCCCGAAAAATCTCCACCCAAGCTTTTGTCGTCGATGTCGAACGAAATACCCTTATTGGCATCATCAGTGGCAGCAGCACCGGCAGCATTGGGATAGATGGTTATTTTGGTGTAAAGTTCGGCTTCTGCCTTCTTTTTCCACTCCTTCCGCCACTCTGGCTTCCCTGTCGTTTTCCAATCTTGCAGCCATTTTTCCTCGTCCAGGTTGGCACCTTGCCTTGATGCGTTATGCCGGGCTTTCTCAAGTGCTCCTTTTTTTACTTCGTCCTCCTCTTCGTCCATTAGCCCTTTAAAAATACCGCCCCAGCTTTCGTACCCACTGATAATCTCCTGTGCGGTCGAGGCGGGGTACTCGTCCTTATAATTTCCCCAACCAACGGCAAATTTCATCATCCCTGTATTGTACTTACGACCATCTTGATTTAGTAGCACTATTTTCAAGTTATCTGTAAGTACTTTGGTAATCAACGCAATATTATTTTTTATAACCGTCCGAAAACCTAGGGGACGGTCGAGGCGGCGAGGCACCTATAGCCGGTAGAGAAGGCGGCGACTTCCTGGCTTGTGGCCCGGTGATACATGACGCCAGAGAAGTTCAGGGTATTGGCGTCCTGGGCGATCCCGGTGAGCCCCTGGATGGTGATTCTGTTCCCGTTCTCGGTGTAGGCGGTCATCGTTCGGGCGATTTTGGCGGCGGTGTAGCTGCCGGTTCCTACGGTGGTTCCGTTTGTTGTTTCTAGAGTTTCCTGTTGGGTTTTAGTGGTAATTTGGCATCTCCCGCCGTCTTGGAACTCAATCTTGGTTTCCGTTATGCTTGGGAAAATCGCCGCTGGGCCGGTGATGAAGGTGCCGGTCATGGTGGCCTTTGGGGTGGCCTGGGCGCACCCTATGATTCCGGCCAGGGTGAGGACGCCGAGGAGCTTGGCGTTCATGGGGGTGTTGCGCTTTTTCCCTGCGGCGTGTTTGGGGTTTAGGGGGCGGCGGGGTTATCAAACGCGGTGAGGTCCAGGGCGGGGGCTCGGTGGTAGACATTGCCGTTTAGATTGAGATGGTCGGCATCTACGACCGCGCCGTCATCGAGGCCTTGGATGGAAATCATGACGCCGTTTGCGACTCGGGTGAGGGTGTAGGTCGTGGTTGTTTGCGTGTAATTGGCTTGGGTGTACTGGCTTATATATTGGGGGATGCCGTTCACCTGCTGGGTGAGCATCAGTTGGTTTTTGGTGGTGATCCGGCATTGCACTCCATCCAAAAACTCAATTTTGGTCGTCGTCACATCGGGTAAAGGGGCGACGGAATTCATAAAAATTCCTGTAATGGACGGCGCGGAAGGCCCGCAGCCGGTTCCGGCGATGGCGACGATCAGGAGGAGGAGGAGGGAGAGTATGCGTTTGGTGGTGTGCATTTTTTGGTGTGTGTGGGTATCGGGCTATTTGACCGAAACCATGGACTGCAGCAAGCCCTTTACACGAAAAATTTTTCGTGGGATCGGCCATTTAAGGCAATCAAAATTGCCCGATGCCGACGAAAACCTCACCCGCAACGAGTGAGCAGTACCCCTTTGGGCGGACGGTGGCCCGCCTTCGTATGGCTGCTGGGCTCACCCAGGAAGAACTAGCCGAATATGTCGGGATCACCCCTCGACACATTCAATTTATCGAAAGGGGAGCCAACTGGCCGAGCGTGGCAATCGTCGGCCTAATAAAGGGTGCTTTGGGGTGTTCGTGGGATGACCTTTGCCAAAACATTCCCACCAAAGGCGAAGTCAAAGCTCCTCGAAAAAAGCGAGTGGGCGAGCGATCTACGCCGTCTAAGCAACCGCGTTAACCGGGAACGCGAGGCGTCTCGCCTACCGCAGTTCGCCTCTCTTGTCATCAGGGTATCGTTCTGCCAATGTCCGGCTCAAGGGTAGGGGAATGAAACGGGCAATAATTTTAGCACTCATTTTGTGTCACTCGGCAATTGCCGATGAGGCAACCCAGGGGGTGGTGATTTATCATCCCCCTGGAACTTCGGCGCGGTTGATACCTTTCAGTCAAATTGCATGGACGAGTGCGGCTATCGGCAAGCTCTCCCTGCCTGCAGGCGGCACCCAGCAATTTCAAAACGATAACGTCGAAAAGATCGTTTATTTCAGCGAGGCTTATTGGACGGGGATCAGCATAAATCCAAACACGAGGCTATTTCGTGCCGCCATTCTTGGGGGCGAAATTGTATTGGCTGGAGATCGACAGACTATCGCATCTGATGATGACGCCAAAGTGCTGGACGACAGCCTTTCCAAGGTCGATCAACTCGATCACCAATATCCGGCCATTACGGACCTTCTCGCCCTTACCCGGCAAGGCATTGCGGATCAAATCGCCAACTACAAGCAGGGAGAGAAGAAGGTGGGCGGCCAGTGGTTAACGGCGGATGATTTCCAAAAATACACGGTAAAATCGGCCATCACCAAATTCGCAGGTCTCTCCCCCCTTTATGATGAACCGAGCGAATTGGCGGATAAATTCATCCCGATCAGCGACTCCACCAAGCCATATCCCGATTTGGTGCCTTCGCTAAACGATGCCGCGAAATCAATTTTCACTCAAACGGCATCTGTTAAGCCCGCCCAAACGCTCGCCGCCTACGGCAAAATTGCCGACCGCCTTCCAGGGGATGTCAGTGTTGCGATTCTCATGGGAATTTGTAATTCCCCCCGTTGTACGTTCGGAATTGCACAAGCCACCACAGACGAACTTGGTAAGCTGGATGTATCAGCTCACCCGGAAGCACAGCAAATTATCGATTTCATTCACGGAGTTGATTCGGCGGCTGCCAAATTGGCAGCAAGCGTGCGGGGTGCTCCATCTGACCAGCTCTGGGTGCCATCCGATCAGGACAAAAGCACCGCCGCGCAACTTTCCGATACTATTACGGCTTTCACCAAGGGGAGTGATCAGGATGGCCTAGGGAACGATTCTAGGCGATTTCTGGCTTGGCCCGTTTGCATCGAAGTAATCATGCAGGTGGACCAACTGATTGCTGACGGCAAATGGCTGGAAGCGAGCGATTTCATCGAAAAGCGGGCGTCGATAAAGGGTGCCGATCAATCAATTGACGGCGTGAAACTAGCTCTGGCTGCTTGGTCCCAAAGAGCGGGCTTCGTCCATGATCGGGTCAGCCATTTCGCTCAGCTCATCCAAGCTGCCCAACAAGAGGAGGCCATTCACCATAATCAGTTGGCTATCGCAAAATACCAGGAGGCCGACAAAGTGATTCACACTCAGGAAACCTTGGACAAAATCAAAGATCTTCAAGATTCGGCACTAGGCTTATGATAATTCTTCGATGGTTTCTCATTTTGGTCGCGGTGACTGAGATTGGCCTTGGTGGGTTTTTGCTTGAGCGTTTCGAGGCTGGCATTCAATCCCAAATTGAGGGGGATGCCTACCAGACTAATCCCGACTTAGCTGACGTGGTTAAGCGGGTTCCCGAATCATTCTCGGCCACTCAATACATCATTGAAACCTGCAAACCTGCGGACGATGCCTCAGTTTTCCAGAGGGCCTTGCCTCCAGCTCCAGTCTCGTATGGATCTCTGGATGATCTATTGAAGGCCCGCAGCTTCCTCGACGGATATGCACAACGGACTGAGGTGCTGAAAAACTACCTTCTTGGTGATTTCAAAAATTCTCTCCAGAAAATTGCCGACACATTGGCGCAGCACCAACAAGGGGAGCCTGGCAAAAGCACCCCGGAAAAATCATATTTCGTGTTGCAGTTGGTGACTGAGGATGCTGCCGAGAGAATTGGGGAGTTCGACAAATCAATCGCGGCTCTTCAGGCACTTCAGGCCGTTTCAGAGCGGGACGAAAGCAAAGCCACCCTGGCGGCTGCCATCAAGGAACTTCAGATTTATCAAAATCTCCTGACGCCCCCCTCTTTCAATCAGCCTGCCCTAAATGACGCGGCCAAATTGCACATTCTTGTGCTCGGCCTAATCGATCAGTCTGCGGACCTGATCACTTCGGATTGGCAGCTAGACAAAGACATCGAGACGGCTGACGCAGCCATTAACGATGAAATCTCGAAGGCATCGAGCGCTAAATCGGCCCAACTTGAGCTTACCAACATCGGCCAGGCGGTGTTGATCATTGGTATCATGGTGACGCTTTTCTTCGCTGCGGTCCTCCTTGGGATGGCATTTCTCCTGCCTATGCAGCCGCAGCGTCCAGTTGGACTAGAGGCATAGCTAGGGCAACTTGACGTCGAGTGGGCGGTAATCGGCGTTGCGGACTTCAATCAAATCCCCGGAGGTAAACTCCCAACCCTGCGCCCACCCGATCTCCAGGCCGTGGAAAGGGCGGAGATCCTGGTGGCCTGCCTTCCCTGTCTGGAGGGTCGGATTGTGAATGGTGACGATCACCGTCAGGAACTTGTTGGAGGTGTTGTGGAGATTAATCACATAGCCCTTGCCGAGGGCGCTGGGCCGGTAGGTCACAGTCACCGGCAGCTCGGGTTTGAAGATGTCTAAAATATCGGCTCGAACACCGCTCACCAACCCAAGCACCAGCACCCCGACAAGCAGAAGATATTTCATTAGCGGCTATTGTTGCAAAATCGCCTTTTTCTTCAATCTGGATTTTGACGGATAGTCCGGGCCTTAAAGTGAGGGGGTTAGTCTCTTGTAATTCAAGTCTCTTTCGAGCATAATTCTCCTGGAGCTACGGCTCAAAATCTTGGGTTATCGCAATGGCGCTATGCCGGTTGCTCTGGTCTCCCTCGTCGTCCTGGCCCTCCAGTCGGTGAAAATCAACATGGAGATCATCATGGCAATGAGCGGAACTGTGGCAGTAAGCATGAATAGTGTGGTTGCGACTGGTCTAACCGTCGGATTGGGGTGGCTGGGCGGGTCTGGGACGAAGTTCGAGGTGAGATCATGAGCGACCGGAAAGCGTATTGCGCCAAGAGTACCCCAAAAGGGGGGTTCAATTCCTCCCCCGCCCATCGTTTTAAAGAAAAAGGCCGTCGGATGATTCCGACGGCCTTCCCTTTTGTGACCCCCCGCACGCGGGCGATCAGGGGGCTGCGCGGGGTTCCTCGGACACCCGTTTGGCTGCGGTGTATTGCGTGAAATCGAACGGCTGCAGATGTTTCACTCCGTATTTCTCCCGTAGAATCGCCAATACTTTTTCGCTGTCCTTCAGGTCCGAATCGATTGGAACGAAAAAGGTGTGGGGATCGCCCACTTCCTTATCAGGGTCCATTAATCCAGCTATGTAAGCGGCATAGAATAGGGATTTTCGAAAAGCATCGATTCGGGTGGAACGTGTGTTGATGCAAAATTGCAACGCATCCCCTACGGAAATCAGAACAGCATCAAGATTCTCGCGGTGCTGAACGAATGCGCTGTATTGGAAGTAGTAAGCTGTCACCACATTCTTTTTTTGCATAGAGATGAGCTTCTGTGTGCCGTAAAGACTGGCAAGCAGCCGCTCCTCGTTCAGTGCGGTTTCCCGTCCCCATAGATGAATCCACACGACATGGAAAAAAGACTTCGCAGGATCGTATTTTAAACATTGTTTGGAACCGTCACTGATAATGTTTCGGAGCCTATCCCTGGGGCCGGTTGGCTTCGATTGCTCCCAAATTTCCCCGGCCTCAAGGACGCGATTTGCCTCTTCGATTTCCGTGGGATCATCCCCTTTTAGCTTCAGCTCAATGAGGGTCTTCTCTCCGCCTTTTTCCACCAAAAAATCCGGGGTCTTACGAGCCTCACGAGGGATTTCTAAGACTGAGAATCCAGAGGATTCGAGGAACCCGCGAGCTATCGGCTTGAACACCTTCTCATCTAAAGGCTTCGGCTGTTCGGCTTGCTTCTCGTTCATGTGCGGGGCCTATTCCGGCGAAAAGCGGTAGAACCACGTCAGCACCCGCAGAAACACCCGGCGATTGATCTGCTCCACGCGAAAGGGAATTGTCGCTTCCTGGTCGAGAAAACGGCGAGCATCCTTGCAAGAGCTGTGGACGTACTCGTGGAACCAAATGTGAACGCCCCCACCGTCGCCTGCGTCATTCCAAGAAATTTCCTGCACCGAGGGTTCGCTTACCTCTCCACGTTCGTCCGAACGATAGTGAGTCAAGCGACCCTCTAGCTCGTTCGGTTCTCCGTGGTGGTCGTAAAACTCGACTGCATTCTTCAAGATTTCACCAGCCTTATCGAGGTCTTCCTCTTCCAAAGCGGCCCAAAAGTTATCGGGCACGTGGATAAGCAAATCCTCAAAATCGCCCGCCTCTTGAGATTCCTCCCCTGACTCTAGTTCAAAGTCGTCCACATCTGGATGTTACACGGTTCCCACAACAAATGCACGGCGCTTCCAGCCTCCTGCTTGGCCTGCTGGGAACATTGGCAATCGACCTTACCAGCGAGGTCGAAACCCCCGTAAGCCACCGCCAGAGTGGCGTGAGGGGTGGTTGCCTTCGTCAGGTCCCTTCAAAGAGGCGTCTGGGCAATTAATGGAAAAGCGTATAAAAGTGAGCAATGGGTCCCGAACTGAATTTATTGGAAATAGCGGGGCGACAAATACCCCAAGCATTTCAGACGCTTCTTTCTGAAAAGCATCTCTACCAGTCGGTGACAGTGAACCTGACGGACTTTCCATCGGCTGCTGCTTCAGCAATTCCGGCACCCCCTCCTCGCCCGCCTACCTCCTTCAATAATGTATCGAGACCAACCCTTCAGGCGGTACAGGAGACCCCTGCGGGTTTAATGCAGAGGGCCAAAAGGTTTATTGATCTCCCTTGGGCATTCAGTAGTGGGAACCAGTGGCCGTTCATTGATGCTTTAAAATCTGCGGAGGTCAGTGCGATGACCACGAAAACGGCCATTGCCTCTCTTCCTCCAATCGCCCTCCCCACCATCAAAGTCCCTTGTGACATTTGCGATTCTGTATTGCCTCCCCATCATTTTCAGGGCAACAGCTGGGGCAGTGGACCTTATCCTACCTGCTTTTCCATAAGCACAAAAGAAGGGGCAGTTCCGGGTCAAGACTTCTGCCTTACATTTCGTTGTCAAAGCTGCACGCCGGAACAATCTCAGCCTGTTACGTTTCTGGTTCATCGTGAGGGCTTGAAACTTCGTCTTGTTGGAAGATCAAGGCTCGAAAGAATCGAGGTGCCCCGTTTTATTCCAAAAGAAGAAGCCGATTTTTTTCGTGAAGTTGAGATCGCTCAAAAAGCGGGCAAAGGGCTGGCTGCAATTTTTTACCTTCGCGTCTTCATCGAGCAACATATGCGTCGGGTGGCGGGAACAAAAGGTCAGGCAACCGGGGATGAACTAGCCAGAGAATACGTCAAGTATTTGCCGGAAGATTACCCAAAGAAGTATCCTTCCTTTAGGGTTCATTACGAAAATCTTTCCATTGCCATCCACTCTGCGATGGAAACGCCTGAACTTTTAGAAAGCGTAATGGCCGCTCTTATTGACCATTTCAAATATCTCGATCTTTTCCCATTGAAGGCGTCAGTTCCGGTTGATGCCCCATGATGCCTGCTTGAGTTTAGAGAACGCAACCAGCACCCAATCCCTCGGTGCATTAGATGGTGGCATTGCTTATTTGCCTCTATCGGAGCAGGCTCAATACATGTGCCCTCCCCCTACGCTCTCTACCCCAGAGCCATCGCCACGATGCAGTCTGGAATGGCTCAAATGGTTGAGACGGCAACCCATTACTCTTCGGGAAATGCGTGAGCGGATTAAGAAGCACTGCCCCGAGAACGCGCCCGCACTCGAAATGAAATTGGGTATCGCCGAGGAAAAAAGCAAAAAGAAAGAACTGCCGTCGCAGCTTAGCTCCAAGCAAATCGCAGCTCTCAAAAAAGCTGTCGAACGGCGCGAGCGACGAAAGCGGCTTGAGGCTTTAGGTCTCACCGACGATCAGATCAAAGAGGTCGAAAGACTGATCGACGAAGAGGGGATGACCGAAGACGCCGCTATCAAGAAAGTGCGCGACCGCGAGATAGGAATGGAGCGCTAACGCCAAGCCACCGCCAGAGTGGCACGAGGGGTGGTTGCCTTTTTAGGAACCGATATCCGTTCCGTGCTTTGGGGGGTGTGGGCGGCCATGAGGCCGTCCTCGTGCTTGGCGCGTAGCTGCTGCGTGTTTTGGGCTCTGCACGAAAAAGGCCCCGGTTTTTTCCGGGGCCTTTGTTCGATGGTTGGGCTTCTTTAGCCCTTCGGGATAGGCTGGGTATCCGCTGCGTGCATCGCGGGTGCCGGGAGAGCTTTGGTGGGTTGTATCTTCCAGTAGGCTTTGGCGTGACCTTCCTCGACCGACTCTTTGTAACGCTCGTGAAGCATTTTGGGGCTGTGGCCGGTCGCCATGGAGGTAGCGCCTTCGTTTTGATGTGCGGCGAGGTGGTAGGAGGCGAAGGAATGGCGTCTGGCATTCTTCTTCAATGGGACGCCTGCCGCTATGGCAACCGCCTTGGCGCGTTTCCAAAAGGCTGTGTCCCAGTAGGACCAGAGAGGCCCCTGGGCTGGCATGGTGGCAATTTTGAGCCATTTGGCGAGGTTGGGGCTGATTGGGACCAGTCGCCGCGCTCGGGTCTTGGCGATTTCCTCGGGGATGCGGATGAAGGGCTCTTTGCGGTCGAGAACAATATATTCCCGGCGAAGCTGGAGAAGTTCGGTCGTCCGTAGTCCCGCGAAGATTCCAATAGCCAGCAGGCCGAGGATTTCCGGGTGGATTTTCCTCGCTGCCGTGAGGAGGGCTTGGGTTTCCTCGACGGTGTAGACGATAGGGGTGCCCCGGTCGATTCGGGCCTTTTCCAGGGATGCTGTTGGGTTGTTTTGGAGCCAGCCTTTCTTTTGGGCGAATTTAAAGAAGGTGGCGAGGGTGCCGGTGCGGGAATTCTTCGTCTTTGCCGCCCACTTCTGCTTTTCGAGCCATTTCTCGATCTTTTGGCCGGTTATCTCATGGGTCGAAATGTCCCCCATTCCGTCCTTGAAGATATTGAGGTGCGCCTGGAAGGTGCTGATCGAGCGGGGCCTCAAGTTTTTGGCGATCCGGCTTTGGGTGAAAGCTTCAATGGCGTTTCCCAGCGTCTCCGCTTTCGTCGTCGGCCTAGACTTGAGGTAGAAAGTCACGGCGTCCGTCAACGTGGCCTGAAACGGGTCGAGCATCTTTTGGCACTTGATTGCCTCCTCCCGAAGGCCGGGAGCGATCTGACTTCCTCCTATGCCCTCGTTGGTCAGGAGGGTGTATTTGATGATTTGGGCGGTTTCGGCTTCCTTCTGGGTGTCGTAGTAACGCCGGGACCGTTTGCCGTTGTGGAGCCTGGCATCAAGAACCCAGCGGGTTCGACCGTCCTTCAGGGCCTCCTCGTAGATACGAGGTTTGCGGAGGGGGTTCTTGCCCCGAGGTCTGCCGGGTTTGGGCTTGGTGGGTGGATTGGTATTCTCGACGTTGTTTTCTTCTGCTAGGTCATGGATCATAGTGGCCACAATTATCTCCGGGTTTGAGATTTTTGTGGCGACTTGCTGGCGACGGGGGTTTAAGCCTCGTAGCCATCAGAGTAACCGGCGCGAGTTCAAATCTCGCCGGTCCGACGCTTTTTTCCTGATCTTCTCGGAGAGAAAGGCACTGACAGTGCGTCAGGCAAAGTCGAAAAGGAATGAAAACCAGGCCCATGCACCATTATCGGTTTCTGTTCGCCGCCTGTCTATTGGCCCTGGCGTTGGCTGGTTGCCGAAACAAAGAGACTTTGCCGCCTCCTCTTCCGCAAAGCCCCGCGAGCGTCCCAACCGCGGAGCAACGCCTCCAAATGATCGAGCATCAGCCGGTGCTCGCCGATCGTTCCATTTTCGATGGCGATTCCTTTCCCAAGATCGATTTCCAGAACCAGGAACTGGTGGCCGCCGCGATGGGACCCTACGCGTTGACGGTCCGGTTCTTCGACGCCGCCTGGAATGAGGTGCAGGCCCCGGCGGCTCCCGGGAGATACGGCGCCTGGATCGACATCCATTTCGACAACGGTGCGACCGACCACCGCCAACTCACTCTTTTCAAGACGGCGACCCCCTACCTTCCCGCCAAGGACCCTTATCGGGTCGCGGTCGAGTATCCCGCCGCCTTCGGCATCTCCTCCGAGGCCTTGGCGCGGGAAAGATGGAACGTGCAAAATTTTTCCGGCGGCATGCTCAAGGACGCCGAACACCGCAGCGATGACGCCGCCCTCATGGCCGCCGCCCTGCACGATCTGGCTGCCGATCCGCAGCGCTGGCACGGCTTCGATATCTGGCGCATCGACGGCGCCTGGTGGGAGTCCTTGCAGGAAAAGCTCGGCGTCTCCCGGAACTATCAACGCCTGGTCCGTTTGCCGGACGATTACGACCAGAAGCCGGGGGCCCGGTGGCCGCTGATCCTCTTCCTCCACGGATCGGGCGAGCGCGGCAATGACCTCGAGAAGGTCAAGAAATGGGGTCCCATCAGCAGCTATCTGGACCAGGGCCATTCGCTCCCGTTCATCGTCGCCGCTCCGCAATGCCCCGCCGGGGAGTGGTGGGATGTCGCGGAGCTTTCCCGCTTGCTCGACGAGCTGGAAAAGACCTATCGGGTCGATCCGAAGCGGATCTACGTCACCGGATTGAGCATGGGCGGCTACGGGACCTTCGATCTGGCCGCTTCCTATCCCGAGCGTTTCGCCGCCATCGCGCCGCTATCGGGAGGGGGGAATCCCGCTCTGGCGGAACGCCTGCGGCATATGCCGACCTGGATCTTTCACGGGGGCGAGGATCCCGTGGTTCCCACCCGCTACAGCATCGACATCGCCGACGCCATGAAGCGGCTCGGCGCCCCGGTCAAACTCACGATCTATCCCGGCGTGGGCCACGGCGGCTGGGACAAGACCTATGCCGATCCGGCGCTCTACGCCTGGTTCCTCCAGCACTCGCGCTGAGGCTCCGCAGACTCGGGAGTCTGCCGGCCTCCCGTCCCCGCCCGCCGACGCCGGGATGGACAATCGGGCGGTTCCGATCTACAAAAGGGGTGCCGAGGCCAATCTCTCGAGAACTTAATTCAGGGCCCTTTTCACCCCTTCATGCCTACCCGCCCTAGTGGCCCCCGTGTTGCCGACGAGTCGTCGCGTCCGGCCAAAGGTTCCGCTTCCACCGTGCCCGGCCCGCAGAAACAAGCGTCCGTTCCGGAGTCTTCCGCGGATGCCCGTTTCAACCGCCGTTTTCTCTCCGCGTTGATGGACGGGGTGCCGGACCGGATCTATTTCAAGGACGACCAGGGCCGCTTCCTGGTGGTGAACAAGGCGGTGCTGAAGCTGCACGGCAAGTCGGAGTCGGAGATCGTCGGCAAGACCGATTTCGACCTCTTCGACCGCGAGCATGCCGAGCGGGCCGACCGCGACGAGACGGCGGTGCTGACGACGGGCAAGGGGATGGAGGGGAAGGAGCAGAAGATCACCCTGCGGGACGGCCGGGTCTTCTGGGTCTCGACGACGAAGGTGCCGCTGGTCGACGACGACGGCAAGCCGATCGGCATCTGCGGGATCTCCCGGGACATCACCGAGCTCCACCGGCAATCGGAGAAGCTGCAGGAATACGCCGATGTGCTGGCGGAAAAGCAGGCCCAGATGGAGGTGGAACTGGAACTGGCCAAGCAGATCCAAGAGGCGCTGCTGCCGCGCCATTATCCCTCCTTTCCCCCCGGGGTGCCGAAGGCGCAGAGCGCGCTCCATCTCTCCCACCGCTATCTGCCGATGGGGCGGGTGGGCGGCGATTATTTCAAGTTCCTCCGCCTCTCGCCGACCAAGGCGGGGATGCTGGTCTGTGATGTGATGGGGCACGGGGTGCCCGCCGCGTTGATCACGGCGGCGTTGACCATCCTGGTCGACGAGCTGGAGGAGGTGACCGGCGATCCGGGGGCCTTCCTGACCGAGTTGAACAAGGGATTGCGCGGCATTTTCCAGCGGATCAAGACGACGCTCTTCGCCACCGCCTTTTACGTGGTGGTCGATGCCCAGGACGGGGCGGTTTCCTACGCCAGCGCCGCCCATCCCGCGCCGATGCTGATGCCGCAGACCGGCGCCCCCCATTTCCTCCATCCGGGAAAGGAGACGCCGCGCCCGCTCCCCCTCGGCATGCTGGCCGATTCCGAGTATGCGACCCACGGGGCGCGGATGGAGGCGGGCGATCGGCTGCTGCTCTTCACCGACGGCTTGCGCGACGTGGGCGGGGAGAAGGGCATCCTCGGGGACGGGGAGTTCCTTTCGCTGGTGGGAGCCTGCGCGGACGGCGCCCGGGAGCGGTTCCTCGACCGGATCGTCGAGGCGGCGCGCGGACGGACGGAGGGCCATGCCTTCGAGGACGATGTCTGCCTGGTGATGATCGATTTGCGCCGGACGCTGCCGGGGACGGCGGCTCCCGTCAAATAGCGGGGGAGAAAAGGTGAAGGGGCCCGGCGGGATTCTCTTTGCGCTCCGCCCCGCCATCGGGTAACGCTGGAGTCCAACCCCTCTCCCATCATGCCCTTCGAAACGCCTCCCGCTCCTCTCTCCGACGACCGTTACCGCGACATCGAGCGGATCATCGAGTTCGATTTCATCCGCGCCACCGAGGCGGCCGCCCTCAATGTGATCCCCTGGCTGGGCCGGGGCGAGAAGGAGAAGGCGGACGGGGCGGCCAGCGACGCGATCCGGGGAATGTTCGACCTGATGAACATCTGCGGGAACGTGGTGATCGGGGAGGGGATCAAGGACAAGGCGCCCGGCATCTTCAAGGGGGAGAACCTCGGCAAGTGGCTGCCGGGGAGCCCCCGCTTCGACATCGCCCTCGATCCGGTCGACGGCACCACCAATCTTTCCAAGGGGATGGCGGGCTCGCTCTCGGTCATCGCCGCCGCCTCGCCCGAGGAGGGGGTCTCGGAGGCGCTCCTCGACGTCCCGTCCTTCTACATGAAGAAGCTGGCCTACGGGCCGCGGGTGAAACGGTACGTGGAGCGGGTGGGCATCGATTGCCTGAATCTGAACAGCCCGGTCGACGAGACCCTGACGGTGGTGGCCCGGGCGCTGGGCAAGCGGCTCCAGGACGTGGTGGTCTGCGTGCTCGACCGGCCCCGCCACCAGGCCTTGATCGCCGAGATCCGCAGCATCGGCTGCGCCCTCCGGATGATCGGCGACGGCGATATCGGCGGGGCGATGGCCCCCTCCATGCCCGACAGCGCGATCGATCTCTACATGGGCACCGGCGGCTCGCCCGAAGCGGTGCTGGCGGCGGCGGCGATCAAGTGCCTGGGCGGCGAGATCCAGGCCCAGATGTGGCCCCGCGACGAGGCGGAGTTGAAGGAGTTGATCGACGCGGGCGCGAAGGAGCGGCTGAAGGAAATCTATTTCTCGAACGATCTGGCCAAGGGGCGGAACATCATCTTCTGCGCCACGGCGATCAGCGACGTGCCCGGCATGAAAGGGGTGAGGGTCGGCGGCGACTTCGCCTACACCCATTCGATCCTGATGCGGGCGCGCAGTCAGACGGTGCGGGAGATCCATACCCGGCACGATCTGCGGACGAAGACGATCCGGCTGCGCTCCTCGAAGATGGAGCATCCGCTCTAGGCGGAGACGGGTTCCGTTCCCGCAGCTACTTCCGCTGATCCCGCTTCAATAGCTCAAGGCGGGCCTGTTCCAATTGTTCGCGCTCGTCGCGGGTCAGGCTCTGGATGCCTTGCTTGGCGATCTTATCGAGGATCGGGTCGATCGATTGGTTGCGGCGTTCCTCGATCCGTTTCCGCTCGGCGATCTGGGCCTGGAGGCGGAGCTGGCGTTCGCGTTCCTGCCGTTCCTCGATCCAGATGACGAAGTTGGAGACGAAGGGGATGCGGATGGCCGTCACCGCGACGCCGATGCCGGCCCAGAGGATCGCCAATTCGGCCCATTGGTGGTAGGCGACGCAGAGGAGGCTGTTGAGGGCCACCAGCACGATGGCGACCCATTTGGCCAGCAGCCCGAAGAAGATCGGCGCTTCGGGGAAGAGGACGGCGAAGGCAACGAAGAGGGTGAAGTGGAGGCTGGAGGAGCCCTGGTAGACGAAGCTTTGGTGGGTGGCCAGGCCTAGGCCGGTCAGGAGGATGGCCGGGATCACGATCAGGGCGGCATAGAGGGCGATGAAGCCTTTGCGCCCGAGGGTCCGTTCGACCTCCCGGCCGAACCAATAGAGCATCAGCATCTCGATGGCGAACCAGATGCTGAGGGGATTGAGCAGGGGATAGGTGAGCAGCTGCCAGACGCGGCCCTGGCCGATGACGCCGCCGGTGGAGAGGGTCAGCTGGCCGAGCCAGCCCTGGATGCCGAGCGCCTGGGAGAGCGCCTCCAGGACGAAGAAGACGATGTAGGTGGCGATGAGGAACTCGGTGACGTAGACGCCGTAGCCCTGGACGCGGAAGAGGGGATCGTCGTCCGACTGTGCTGTCCATACCGCCATGGCCTCAATCTGCCCCAAAAGGGGGGGGCCGTAAACTGCCATTTTGAGAGGCCGGGGCCGTTTTCCCGGGGAGGCTGGTTGACAAATGGGTCCGGAGGGGCCACCTTGCAGCCCAAGGAATCCCCCCATGAAAAAAATCGAAGCGATCATCAAGCCGTTCAAACTGGAAGAAGTGAAGAACGGCCTCGGCGAAATTGGCATTGAAGGCATGACCGTCACCGAGGTCAAAGGCTTCGGCCGCCAGAAGGGGCATACCGAGATCTATCGCGGCAGCGAGTACACCGTCGATTTCCTCCCCAAGGTGAAGATCGAAGTGGTGGTCTCCGACGACAAGGTCGACGCCGTGGTCAAGTCGATCCTCACCACCGCCAAGACCGGCAAGATCGGCGACGGCAAGATCTTCGTCTTCGCGGTCGATCAGGCGATCCGCATCCGCACCGAAGAGACCGCCGAAAAGGCAGTCTGATCGTCCCACGACGCCTCTTCCATCGAGGTTACGGATCGA
>OUNK011150728.1_pt1 | contig 19421 bp, 21 predicted proteins | sample 1755341 | NCBI WGS metagenome assembly OUNK01 (sample SAMEA3914788, study PRJEB12502) | metagenome | biome: forest; material: soil | place: Canada | collected 2011-07-03 | depth 0.1 m | reverse complement strand
CGCCACGGTCAAAGCCGCGCCGATCAATCAGCGTGGTGAGCTGATCGTCGAAGAGTTCGTCGCGATGCTGACGCCGGAAGTGAAGCTGGCCTGCGTCACGCATGTTTCCAACGTGCTCGGCACGGTAAATCCCGTTCGCGAGATCGCGCGCGAATGCCGTCGACGCGGCATCCCGTTGCTGGTGGATGGCTCGCAGGCGTTGCCGCATCGTCCAGTGGACGTGCAGGCCCTTGGCTGCGATTTTTATGCATTGACCGGACACAAGATGCTGGCGCCGACCGGCACCGGTGCCCTGTGGGCAAAGCGCGAACATTTGCGGGACATGCCGCCATTCTTCGGCGGCGGCGAGATGATTCGCGAAGTGCGCTTTGATGGCACCACGTTCGCCGAGCCGCCGCACAAGTTCGAAGCAGGTACGCCGAACATTGCCGGTTTTGCCGGTGTGAGCGCGGCAATCGATTACTACCAGTCGCTTGGTTTCGATACGATCCGTGCTTGGGAACATGAGCTGCTGACGTACGCCACCGAGCGCTTGCGTGAGATCCCTGGGCTACGTATTTTTGGTGAAGCGGCCGACAAGGAGCCAGTGATCTCGTTCCTGATCGAGGGCGCGCAAGCCACCGATATGGCGACCTTGCTCGACCTGGAAGGTGTGGCTGTGCGTTCAGGACATCATTGCGCGCATCCGCTGATGCAGTTCTTGGGTGTACCTGCCACCTTGCGCGCCTCGTTGGCTTTCTACAACACACGCGAGGAAGTTGACGTTTTTGTTGCCGCGTTGCTTAAGGTGCGCAAGCTGCTGATGTAATGCTTCGCCCTGCTTGGCTCAACGGGCTTGCTTCATCGAGTAGGAACGAACCTGTTCAACGCATACGGAAGCGCGATACACGCGGCAAGCGCCAGCAGCCAAGGATTCATCAATGCATGGACCGGCAAGCTGGATTGGGCGAGTTGTAGCCAAGCGCCGCCGTAAAGCGTTACGAGCGTGACCAGCATCGCCATCAACACGCCGAGCAGCGTGCAGCTGACATATAACTCGAATCGCATCTCGATCGCAGCGCGGCGACTAGCCAGCATAGCGACATGTTGGGCGAAGTCGGCGGGCAAGTTTTCATCCAAGGGTTGCCGCAGCGTGCGGGCGATAGCGCGATAGCGCAGAACGCTGGCGTTATCGGTGGGATCGAGGTGGAGCCGCTCCTCCTGAACGGCCTGTTCCTGCAGCGCCCATTCGCGTTCTGCAATTTCGTCTTGCGGTGATCGAGGTTCGTGGCTCATGGCGTAACTCCATGCACGGGTTCGAGCAATTCACGCAGGCGCAGGCGCGAGCGGAACAGGTGACTCTTGATCGTGCCGGTGGCAAGACCGGTGATATTGGCGATCTCGCCGATGGGCAGCTCGTCGAGATGATAAAGCGTAAGTACGGTGCGTTGCAGCGGCGGCAGCTGCTCGACGGCAGCATGCAGGCACGAGGCGATCTCGCTATCGGCATACGCGGTCTCTAGATTGAAATCGTCGCCGATGTTCTCGATGAGAGAAGGGGCGTTCTCGTCCGCGACAGAATCGACCAGTGCGATACGTTTGCGTTCCAGGTGACGCAAAGCGATGGTGTAGGCGATGCGGCCAATCCACGACTTCAGCGTGCTTTCGTAACGATATTGACGCAGGTTCTGATGCACCCGCAGGAAGGCGTCCTGGCAAAGGTCGCGCGCATCTTCCGGATGACGGACCATGCGATAGATGATGTGCCAGCAAAGGCCCTGATGCTCGCGCACGAGTCGCTCGAACGCGCCAGGCGCATTCATCAATACGGCTTCGACAAGCGGGCGATCCGTGAAGTTACTCATGCGGCGAGGTGCTCGCTGGCCGGCGACCGTGCCGGCCAGCCGATCACTTTAGGCGCTGCGCGATCAGGAAATAGAGCAGCGAGCCCAGCCCTGCCGCGCCGATCAGTACAGCGACGACGCCGGGGGTAATGGTCGTCCATCCTGCCCATTGAACAACCCCGAAACCCAGGCCCTCGGTGAGTAGCAATAGGCCCCAGCGCAGCGACGTCATTCGGCCGAGGTGCTCCTCACCACGCACAATGGATTCGATAAGCTCTTTGGAATCGCTGGCTTGCAGCATCTTGATGCGCACCCGTGCACCAACCAGCAGCTTGATCGCATACGAAATGCCGAAGGTGATGCAGAGAAAAAGCACCACCGGGATCACATTTTTGTCCATCTTGTCCTCTCCAGTTCGATGACCCCGAGTGGGGCACTGACAGGTACAGAGATACGGTCAACAGCGTAACGGTTGCAGCGAGGCTCAATGCAACCAGATCTCCTCCGCGTGCATCTACTAAGGTGCGTCCCTTTCTACCGAGGTACCCAACGGTGGCATGCCGTTATGCCATCGCGGGCTTTGCTGCGCTTTTTCAAGGAGAGCATCATGCGCTTGTGGTTATTTGCTTTGTCCCTGGCCTGTCTGTCATTTGCTGCCAGGGCGCAGTCTGTGCATACCTTCAAGCTGATCAACGACACGCGGACGACGATTATTTCCTTTACCGTCTCGGTCCCTGGTAATAGGCATGGCGCTGAGGCCGATTTCAGAAGGCAGCCATTCGACTCCGCAACCGCCGTCAATATCGAACTGTACGATGGCGATGGCTGTTTGCGTGATTTGCGCACGCAGCTTTCGGATGGACGAAATATCGTCGCCCGTGGCTTCAATGTATGCACCATGCATGCATATCGCCCGGGATTGAGTTTCCATAACGGTCATCCGGGTGGGTGGTATTCGCCATAAGGGCGCAGCCAAGCAAGAGACCATCTATGGCTGGATCGGCTCACGGATTATCATCGGCGGATGACTTCCGATTCCGCCCTTTTCTTCCGCGCGGCCGCCCAGGCCGATGTCGATGCTGTAGTCGCGTTGGTCGAGTCCGCTTATCGTGGGGATTCCGGCAGACGTGGGTGGACGACCGAGTCTGATCTGCTGGATGGCCGGCGCACAGATGCCGAACTGGTTTCCGAGCTGTTGATGTCTCCGGATAGCGCGGTGTTGTTGGCTTTTGTCGATGGCGTCCTGCGCGCATGCTGCCACGTCGAACGGCATGACGATTCGGCTTATTTCGGCATGTTTGCCGTCGATCCGTCATGCCAGGGGAGTGGCCTTGGCAAGCAATTGCTGGCCGAGGCCGAACGCATGGCACGCGAGACGTGGCATTGTCGCGCCATGCACATGACCGTGATCGACCTGCGCAGCGAGCTGATTGCGTGGTACGAACGGCGCGGCTATCACCGTACCGGCCAATACAAACCGTTTCCCTATGGCGACGAGCGCTTCGGCATTCCGCGTCGCGAGGATCTGCGCTTCGAATTGCTGATCAAAGATTTTTCAGGAGTCACGTCGTGAGCGAGACCTGGGTGGAAGTCGGTACGCGTTCGGAATTGCTGCCGGGCGAGTTCAAGGTGGTGTGGGATGGCGACACCGCCATCGCCGTCTTCAACGTAGACGGCGATCTTTATGCGGTGGAAGACATCTGCACGCATGACGGTGGTGAATTAGCCGGCGGCGAGGTGATCGGTTTCGAGGTGGAATGTCCGCGACATGGCGCGCGTTTCGATCTGCGCACGGGGGCGCCGACGTGTCCGCCTGCTTATGAGCCGATCAGGCGTTTTCCCGTGCGCGAGAGCGACGGCTTGATTTGGACACGCGACGATCGTTGAGGCATCGTGTAGCGCAGCGATTTATTTAGGGTCGAACTTCACGTATACGCGTTGCCCGATACGCAACGTTTTCGACGCAGGCTGATCGAACGACAGCACGCATTCGACAGTGCGTGAATTGGCGCGGACCTGCGGGTCGTCTTCCAGCGTACTGGCACCGAATACGTCGCCTATACGCAGTACATGTGCCTTCAACGGCGCCATGCCGCTGCCGCTGTCGTCGTCCACTTCGGCCGGCATGCCATCATGCACGACGCCAACGAACGATTCGTTGAGCTCGGCGCGCACGATGCGCGGCGAGTCCGGCAACAGTACGAAGATCGGCCCGGCAGCCGGCGATACGGAAGCGCCGGGCTGCACCATGCGCTGCACGATTTGGCCGTCGACCGGAGAGTGCAGGCTGCGCAGTTCCAGCTGATATCGCGCGCCGGCGACTTTTTGCGCGGCGAGTGCGGCATTGGCGCGTGCGTTATCCAGTTCGGTCTGTGCTTGTCGTGCGCTTTCCTGCGCGTCGTCGGCACTTTGGATATCGCCGGCGCCGGCTTTCGCGGCTTGCTGCAAACGGGATGCACGCAGGCTGGCGGATTTCACGCGCCCTTCGAGGGCATCGGCTTGCGCGGTGGCCTGCTGTTGTTCGGCAAGCGCCGAATTGAGCGCCAGCTTGGCCGGTTCAAGGTTGAGCTGGGCGAGCAACTGTCCTTTGTGGACATGATCACCCTCATGCGCTCCTACGGTGTCGACGACGCCTTCGCTCGGCATGGTGAGCTTGAGCAGGCCGCCTTCGATGTCGATGCGTCCGCGCGCGACGGCAACGTAGGCCGGTGTCGTCGCTTGGGTGGTCGCCGGGGCATCGTCATGCGAGCAGCCGGCCAGCAGTGCGGCGGCAAGCAGGGCGAGCGGAAGGCGAAGATCACGCGGATTCATGCAGAAGGCTCCTTGGCCCCGTATGCGGTGGACAGCGATGCCGGTGGGGCATGGTCGCTCAGAATTCGGCCGTCTTCCATCGTCAGCATACGATCGGCATGGCCGACCAGGCGTGGATCGTGGCTGACGCAAAGGACGGTAGTGCCGTGAGTGCGGGCGATGCGGTGCAGGATATCGATCACGATCTGGCCATTGGCCGAATCCAGCGCACTGGTCGGTTCGTCGGCAAACAACAGTTCGGGTTGCTTAGCCAGCGCACGTGCGATGGCTACGCGCTGCTTTTCGCCACCCGATAGTTCGGTCGGACGAAGGCGCATGCGTGGACCCAGGCCAACTTCTTCCAATGATTCGATGGCGCGCTTTCGAGCCAGACCCTTGGCGAGGCCCATGTAGCTCAATGGCAGCTCCACTTGTTCCAGCGCGGTGAGCGCGGGGAAGAGATTGAAGCCCTGGAAGACAAATCCCGTGTGCTGCAGGCGGAAATTCTCCAGTTCGCGCATCCCCAAGCCACTGAGTTCGTGCCCCAGCGCACGCACGCCGCCCGCATCCGCAGGTTGCAAGCCGCTGAGAATCGCCAAAAGGGTACTTTTGCCGCAGCCAGATGGGCCTGAAATCAGCGTCAGTTCGTTGGCGTGCACGTCCAGTGTCAGATCGTGCAGCACTGTGCTCTGGACGCGGCCGGACACGAACGACTTGCGCACACCGTGAGCCTGCAGTGTCGTCGTGGAAGATGTTTGAGGCGCTGCCGGCATGCTCATCTCAACAAGCTCGCCGGATCGGCGCGGCGCAAGCTGCGCATGGCGGCCAGGCCGGACACGATCGCGAGTGCCATGCTGAGCGCAAGACATACGGCGGCAGTGAGTGGGTGCAATTCCATCGGCACGCTACGGCTACGCGCGATGATCAACATCACGATGCCGATGACGATGCTGCAGATGAGCCCCAAGGCACCGACCCAAAAGGCCTGTTCCATGATCACCTTGCGCAGGGCGCCGCGACCCACGCCTAATGCATTCAAGGTGGCGTATTCGCGGATCGAGCCGATCACCGCAGCGATCAAGGTCTGGCTCGTAATCACGGCGCCGACCAGGAAGACGATGCCGGCAAGAAACAGCACGCCTGCGCCTGCACCGGTGTCCAGCATCCAGTAAAGCTGCGATTGACGCGCGAACTCTTTGGCCGTCCAAACGGTGTAAGGCCCGAATGCCTCCGATCCGCTTAGGCGCTTGGCGATCGCTTTGGCCTTGGATGGATCGCGCAGCTTGGCGACGAAGTACGTCATCATGCCGGCGTCTTCCGGATCGATATCCAGCACACGTGCGGTGTCCAGCGAGGAGACGATGTTCACGCCACCCAACGCGCGCAATCCGCTGCTGACGCCCACCACGCGCACGCGCTGGCCGTTGATGGCGGCGGTATCGCCGATGCTGACGCCGAGGCTGTCGAGGTCGGCCTTGTCGACGATCACTGCGCCTGGTTCATTCAACTTGGCGCGCAGGGCTGGCGGCAGGGCGCGCGAGAACATCATGCCGTCGGGACGTGGGTCGATACCGGAGACGAATACCGACACACCGCCGGTATCGCGCGGGCCGCGCCAATCCGCATCGACCCAACGGAACGGCTCCACCTTGGTGACGTCGGGATCCATGCGAAGCCGCATCGCGACGTCCTCACCGATAGGGCGTCCCAGGTTGACGCTCTGCGTACCCGGATAGCCTGCCCATAAATCGGCGGCGGAACCGGTGATGTAAACGCTCGCGCTACCGAAAATGCCCAGCACCAGCGCGGCCTGCAACAGTTGCAGCAGGCCGGCGAATCCCACGGCGAGGATCGCTGGCAGGAAGCGGCGCCATTCGTAAATCAGCGTTTTCCGCGCCAGGGCGACCATCAGCGGGCGTCCTTTTTGTGCGCGGAACTCTCGTAGTCGGCAGTGACGTCAACAGGTGGCAAGGGTGCGCCGCCGAGTGCCTTGTATAGCGATACGTAAGCCAGGTCGCGTTCTGCGCGTGCCGACACCAGTTCAAGCTGTGCATTCTGCCGCGCGATCAACGCGTCCTGCAGCTCGAGCGTGCTGCTAAGGCCAAGGTCGCGGCGCTTGTCCAACGCCGTGGCATTGCCATCGAGAGCTTGAGCCACCTGTTCGGCGGCCGCTTCGCGCAGATGCAATTGCTGCAGATCGCCCATCGCCGTTTCGGTTTCGGCAACGCCTTGCAGAACCGCTTGCCGGTACGCATAGACGGAGGCTTGCAACTCATGATCCTTGGCGTGTGCTTGAGCAACGCGCATGCCCCAGTCGAACAAGGGCATGTCCACGACCGGACCTACCGAAAAGATGCCTTCGCTGGAGTGAATAAGGCGATGGTGGTGCAGAATGTTGAGCGACCAGTCCAGCGAGCTGCCAATGCCAATGTGCGGATAAATATCCGCGCGGCTGAGGCCCGCTTCGCCGGCGGCGCGTAATACGTCGGCTTCGGCCGAAGCGATTTCCGGGCGAGTACGCAACAAATCTGCCGGCGCGCTGGTCATTTGCCAGTCGCCTAGTTGCGGCTGGGTGCCGCTTTCATCCAGCCATTCCGGATCGGGTTCGGGTTGGCCGAGCAACACGGCCAACTGCTGAGCGTTCGCGTTGATGGCGCGCTGCGGATCGGACAGTGCAATGTCGGCACGGGCAAGTTCTGCCTGAGCGGATGCGACCTCGGTGGGCGAAATCAGCTTGAGATTTGCGCGTACTTGCAATAACTGCAGCTTTTCACGATCGGCGTCACGTACCGCAGCAAGCAACCGTGCTTGCTCCTGCGCCGTGCGCAATTCGATCCAGCAGCGTGCGACTTCAGCGACCATCGAGACGTACGCGCCCTGTAGCTGTGCGCGAGCTGCATCGAGATTGCCACTGGAAAGGCGGTGCGTGCTCTTGAGAGCACCAAACAACGGCAATTCCCACAGGGCGTCAAAGCCGGCAATGAAATACGACGCGCTGGCATCGGGCTGGATGACCTGATTGGTATCGCCCTTCAGGCTGGGAAGGTATTTGTCGTTGGCATGGTTGTAGAGCGTGCGTACGGCAAGCAGTCGCTCGGAGGCGGCGGCTACGTCCAGGTTGCCGTCCATCGCACGTTGGACCAAGGCATTCAAGGCCGGATCGTTGAACGCCAGCCACCAGTTGTGCAGGTCCGGTTGCGCTGGGTTCCCCGTAGTGGTCGGTGCGTTACGCCAGGTTTGCGGCACGGGCGCCTTCAGCGCCGGCAAGGGCGCTGCGGTGCAACCCGCAAGCAGGGTAAGAACCAGCGCCGGGAGCACGCGCCAGCCGGCCAGCGGAGGGCGGCCATTACGGAGTGGATTGCGCAAAGCTGACTGGTGCACGGGGTGCGGACCGTTCATAAAGGCGTGCAAACCATAAGCATAGCGGGTCAGGCCTAGATTTGGCTTTACTTACGGAAGGCTTGCGCCCCTAGAAAGGGGACCGAAAGGGGTGACTCGCCAAGATGCGCCATACCCTAGTGTTGGAGCGGCATGCGTGACTGCCTGGAACATCCTCTGCGACTTTGACGGCACCATTTCCGTCGAAGACGTGATCGACTCATTGCTCGACCGTTTCGGCCGCCCCGGCTGGGAAGCGCTGGAACAGGATTGGCGAGCCGGCCGCATCGGTTCGCGCGAGTGCATGAGCGGGCAGGTTGCTTTGCTGGACATGCGCCAGGAAGAGCTGGACACGCACTTGGACGGTCTGTGGATCGACCATGCTTTCCCCGCTTTCGTTGCGCGCGCCCGCGAATTGCAGATGCCGATCCGCGTTGTCAGCGATGGCCTGGATTACGCCATTCACCGCATTCTGGGTCGTTATGGCCTGGATAATCTTCCGTTGGCAGCCAATCACCTTGCGCCCGCCACGCCGCCGCGCCAGTGGCAGCTCACGTCGCCGTTCCAGGCCGATGGTTGCCGTAGCGGCACCTGCAAGTGCGCCTGCGTGGCGCAAGCTCGCACTGGTGGCGCGAAGACTTTGCTGATCGGCGATGGTGCGTCGGATTTCTGTGCCGCCGATCAGGTCGATTTCGTGTTCGCCAAGCATCGCCTGATCGAGCATTGCCGTGCAGCGGGCATTCCTTACGTGCCGATCACCGGTTTCGAGGATGCACTCGAACTGTTGCCTCGCCTGCTTGACGGCACACTGTTGGCCGAACATCCGCCGCACGTGTTGCCTGCAGCTGCCGGCTTTTAATTAATGCGTTGATCCACTGAGCGCGACGATCAAGACGCGGCCTGCGTGGCCGCACTCGAGTAGATAGATGCGTTCATCCATGAACGCGAAAGTCAAAAAGCGGCCATCCATGGCCGCACTCTTAAATAGTTAACTAGGCCTTGTTCCCATGAACGCTTACGACCCGAACGCCGCAACCGGCGTGATTCCTGACGCCGAGCTGCTGGCCGATGAGGCGCAGTACAGTTCCTTTGGCGACACCGTTCACTACGTCGATCCGCCGAAGATCTTTCGCCATGGCGAAGGCAGTTGGATGTACGACACGGCTGGCGTGCCGTTCCTCGATTTGCAGATGTGGTACTCGGCGGTCAACTTCGGCTACAGCAACAAGCGCCTCAACGACACGTTGAAGCGCCAGATCGACGTGCTGCCGCAGGTCGCCAGCCAGTATCTGCATCAGACCCGCATCGAGCTGGCCAAGACGATTGCCGTCGACGCGCAGCAGAAGTTCGGCCTGAAGGGGCGCGTGCATTTCAACGTCGGCGGCGCGCAGGCGGTCGAAGATTCGCTGAAGCTGGTGCGCAACTTCAAGAACGGCAAGAGCCTGATGTTCGCCTTCGAAGGCGGTTATCACGGCCGCACGCTCGGTGCGTCGTCGATCACCTCGAGCTATCGCTATCGCCGTCGTTTCGGCCATTTCGGCGAGCGCGCGATGTTCATCCCGTTCCCGTATCCGTTCCGCCGCCCGAAGGGCATGACGCCGGAAGAGTATTCGGATGCGTGCGTGCGCCAGTTCGAGCGTCTGTTCGAAACCGAATACAACGGTGTGTGGGATCCCAAGGTCGGCCAAGCCGAATACGCTGCGTTCTACGTCGAGCCGATCCAGGGTACCGGCGGTTACGTGATCCCCCCGAGAAACTTCTTCAAGGACCTGAAGAAGGTGTTGGACAAGTACGGCATCCTGATGGTGGTCGACGAAATCCAGATGGGCTTCTGGCGCACGGGCAAGCTGTGGTCGATCGAGCATTTCGGCGTGACGCCGGACGTGATCGTGTTCGGCAAGGCGCTGACCAACGGCCTCAACCCGTTGTCGGGTCTGTGGGCGCGCGAGGAAATGATCAATCCGACCATCTTCCCGCCGGGCTCGACACACTCCACCTTTAATTCCAATCCGCTTGGCACCTCGCTGGGTCTCGAAGTCATCAAGATGGGCTACGAGCTCAACTACGAGAAGACCGTCGCCGAGAAGGGTGCGCACTTCCTCGATGCGTTGAAGGATCTGCAGAAGCGCCACAAGGAAATCGGCGACGTCGACGGCCTGGGCCTGGCCCTGCGCGCCGAAATTTGCACTGACGATGGCTTCACGCCGAACAAGGCACTCTTGGACAAGATGGTCGACATCGGCCTCGCTGGGGATCTTGAGCACAACGGCAAGAAGATCGGCCTCGTGTTGGACGTGGGTGGCTGGTACAAGAACGTGATCACGTTTGCGCCGTCGCTGGACATTACACACGAAGAGATCGACTTGGCTGTCGCACTGCTCGATCAGTTGCTGACCAAGGCAAAGAAGACGATGTAATGCTGTGAGTGCGGACGTTTAGACGTCTGCATTCGGAAAGCGGTTGTTGTCGATTTTCCCATGCAGGGGAAGCTGGCAAACACGGCGGCGCTCAGGCGCCGCCGTTTTTTTCTGAGCCGGTCTGGGCCGGAAAAATAATCTCGACCCGCAAGCCGCCGTCGCTGCCCGCCATGTAACGCACCTGCCCGTCATGCCATTCGGCGATGCGTTGCACGATGGCAAGCCCAAGTCCGCTGCCTTCTTCTTCGCTGCCGGGGACGCGGAAAAAGCGCTCGCCGAGGCGCTCGACCCACGATGGTGGCACGCCGGGACCGTTGTCTTCGACGGCGAGACAGATCTCGTTGCCTTCACGCGCGAGCGATACGGTCATCAGGCTGCCGTGTCCGGCGTAGCGCAGGCCATTGTCGATCAGGTTGTCGAGCATCTCCTGCAGGCGATGACGGTCGCCTTCGATCCACAGCGGGCCTGCGGGGCCGTCGTAGCCTAGGTCGATATCGGCAATCAACGCTTCGTGTACGCGTTGACCCACTAGTTCGGGTATCAACGTGGCCAGATTTAGCTTTTCCGTATCGCCAGCTTCATGCTCAGTTGTCTGTGCGCGAGTGAGTGCAAGCAGCTGGCTTGAAGTGCGATTGGCGCGCTGGATCAGTCGCTGGATATGGTTCAGTGCGTCTGAAATGGTTTCGGGATCCGAGCTGGCTTGCGCACGTTCGGCATGCACGCTCAGGCCGGCGAGAGGTGTGCGCAACTGATGTGCGGCATCGGCAATGAAGCGTTCGTGCAAGGCCAGCATGCCGCGTAAGCGTGCGAACAGTCCGTCGATCGTGCGCGTCAAAGGCAGGATTTCCACCGGCACGTTGGCATCGCCGATAGGTGCCAGGTCGTGCTCACGGTTGGCGAGCTGCGTTGTCAGGGGCTCAAGCTGGCGCAGGCCGGTGCGTACGCCTAGCCATATCAACAGGAACGCCGCGATGATTAGTACGGTCTGCGCAGGAATGCTGAGCAAAAGAATCTGCCGTGCCTCCTGATGGCGATCGCGCAGGGTTTCGGCAACGGTGACCTCGAGCTGATCGCCAGGGTCGCGCGTATTGGTCATTAGCAGACTTGCTGCGCGCAGAGCGTGTTTCTCGATCTGCACATCGTAGAGCAGTGGCCCGTCATTGTTGCGGAACAAGCCGCCCGGTGGACGCAAGATGGGGTTGCCGGCGATCAATCCATGCTTCGCGCTGAAGACGCTGAAGTAGTTGCGTCCGTCCGGTTCGTATTCCAGCAGGAACTCCGCCTGCGAGGTGACACGTCCATCTGGACTTTCGGTGGCCATCATCTGCACCAGAGTCATGGTGTCGATGATGAGGTTTTCGTCGTGGACGTGATTGGCGTAGATCAGCGCACCGACGTAGGTGATAAGGCTGTTTACCAGCAGCAACACAGTCAGCGGCACCAGCAGGGTGGTCAGCAGGCGCCTTCGCAGGCTTTGGCGTCCCTCGCGCCACAGCATGCGCTGGTTCATGCTTCTTTGACCTCTTCCAGCAGATAGCCCAATCCGCGGATGGTGCGTACTTGCGTGCCCGAATCGACCAGCTTGCGTCGCAGCCGATAGATGGCGATATCCAGGCCGTTGTCGGTGAGCTCTTCGTCCCAGCTGCACAAGGCTTCGATCAGTTGTGCACGGCTGGTGACGCGATCTGGACGTGCGGCTAGTGCTTCCAGCAAGCCGAATTCGCGTGCGGTGAGTTCGAGCGGATTGTCGTCGACCCAGGCACGGTGGCCGGGGAGATCCAGGCGCAGACGGCCCAGGGTCAATTCGGGGGCGCCTTGTGTGGTGTAGCGCCGCAGAAGCGCGCGTACGCGTGCTTCGAATTCGGCCAGGGCGAAGGGCTTCACCAGGTAATCGTCGGCGCCCAGATCCAGCACGCGCACACGTTCGCGCAGGCCTTCGCGTGCGGTAACAACCAGCACAGGCAAACCGCTGCCTCGCCGGCGTACGCGCTGCAGCACTTCGCTGCCATCCAACGCCGGCAGGCCGAGGTCGAGCACTAGCAGGTCGTAGGGCGTGTCTTTCAGCGCGGCATCCGCACGTGCGCCGTCTGCGACGTGGTCGACAGCGTGGCCGCCTTGGCGCAGTGCGGCGCTGACACCTGCGGCGATGGAGGGGTCATCTTCGGCAATCAGGATACGCATGGTTCGTTAGGCTCCGTCAGGCCCGGTTCGCTGAAGCAAGTATTTCCATGGATTTCAGTATCTTCCACTGTGCCGCATGAATGCCGCATGCCCGGAAGCGGGCAGCTTAACGCCTGTGGCGAAAGGCGCACAGCCAGAACGTGCCTGCGCCTCCGGGATATCTGGTACACATGTACGTAGGACAAGCGAAACGGCGGCTTGTTCGCGCACGACCTTGCGGGCGGCGCGTATGGCCGTGCGCCGGTCGTGACCTCTGGCCGATGCTGCTTGGTTATGCTTGGCGCAGGCTCGACCATCATTCATCTCGAGGGGAGACACATAGATGAAGTCTGTGATCGGTAGGGGCGGGCCATGGCTCGCCGCTTTAGTGATGTTGTGCTCATGCCAGGCAGGTGCGCAGGTAGCCGCGTCTACCAAGAATCCACAGCCTGCACCCGCAGCGACGGTGGCGACCGCGGAGGATATTCCTTTTGCGCCGGCGCACGACACCATCATCACGCTGCAGAGTGCTCCTGGTGCTTGGGGTGGCGAGCGCACGGGCAATGAGTCGACGCTTTCCGATCGCGTGGTGAGTTACACCATCGATGCGCAACTGGATGCGGCCAAACACGCCGTGACCGGTAAGGAACACATGACCTGGCGCAATCGCAGCGATCGCGAAGTGCGCAGTGTCTACTTTCATCTTTACCTCAACGCTTTTCAGAACCAGGGCAGCACCTTCTTCACCGAGCGCAAGGTATTGACTGCGCACGGTTCTGCGCGCGGCAACGCGGTGCTGGAAAAAGGGCAGTGGGGTTGGGTGCGCTTGCAGCAGGTACAGCAAAACGGTGCGGCGCTGAAGTGGAGCTTTGTTCACCCCGATGGCGGCCCGGATACCGATCAGACGGTGGTGCGTATCGATCTGGCGCAACCGGTGTCGGCCGGCGGCACGCTCGCGCTGGATATCGACTTCCTGAGCCAGTTGCCGCGCGTGGTCGAGCGCACCGGCTGGTGGGGCGATTTCAATCTTGTCGGGCAATGGTTCCCGAAGATTGGCGTACTTGAATTACCCGGCGAGCGCGGTGCCACGCAAGTGCGTTGGAACGTGCACGAGTTTCACTTCAGTAGCGAATTCTTTGCGGATTTCGGCCTTTTCGATGTGCATCTGACCGTGCCGAGCGATTACACGGTGGGTGCGGTCGGCAAGTTGCAAGAGACGCCGGCACAAAAAGATGGCACGACCACGTATCACTTCGTGCAGGGCGATGTGCATGATTTCGCATGGGTCGCCGCCAAGGGCTATAAAACACTGGACGGTACTTATGAAGGTCCAGGCAGCCCGAAAGTGGCGGTGCGTGTAATCTATCCGCCGGAATACGAAGGAAGCGCTGCGCCGACGTTGAAATCGAGCATCGATGCGATCGGCTATTTCTCCAAAACGCTGGGTGCATATCCGTACGAAACGCTCACCGCGGTCATTCCGCCTTACAACGCGGACGAAGCAGGTGGCATGGAATATCCGACCTTCTTTACCTCTGAAGGTTATAAGAAGGTGGAGCCCGATACGTACACGCAGATGGCCAGTGATTTCGTCAACATCCACGAATTCGGTCATGGCTACTTCTACGGCATTCTCGCTTCCAACGAATTCGAGGAGCCGATACTTGATGAAGGGCTCAACGAATACTGGGATAACCGCATGCTGCGGGAGCGCAATCAAGATTTAGTGCTTGCCAATCCTTTGATGAAGTCAGTGGGCATCACGCCGCATATTGGTGGATTTGCGTTGGAGCGTTCGACCGCCACGTTGTTCCACCCGGCCGATCCGCTCGCGCAAAACAGCTGGGACCGCCTGTCCGGTACAAGCTATGGCACGGTGTATTCGCGAACGGCCACTGCCATGCACGATTTGGAGGAGCGTCTGGGTCGCCCTGCCTTGGAGCGTGCGTTCCATCTCTATTATCAACGCTGGCGCTTCCGTCATCCTTCGGTTGCCGATTTCCGCGCCGCGTTGATCGATAGTTCGGGCAATGCCAAGGATGTCGATGCGATCTTTAACGAGTACGTGTATGGCACCGCGTTCATCGACGACAAGGTGAGCGATATCGATAGCTATGAAGTGCTGCCTCAAGTAGGTGTTACTTGGAAAGATGGCAAACAGGTCGAGGTGGTCGCGTCCGAATTGGACAAACAAGTCGATGCGCAGCGCAGCGCCTGGGATAAGGCTCATCCGAATGCGAAGCCGGGTGCGCCAGGGCCGTTCCCCTGGCACAGCACCATTACGGTGAGGCGCGATGGTGTGGCGGCGCCCGAATTGCTGCGCGTGACCTTCGAAGACGGCACGCACGAAGATGTGACATGGAACGATGACCGGCGTTGGGTGCGTTTCGACTTCGTTAAACCCAGCAAGGCGGTATCGGCCGAGCTCGATCCGGAGCACCACAATCTTCTGGATCGCGACAGGCTCAACAACAGTCAGACGACCGAACCCGATGGTGCAGCTTCGCGACGCTGGACGGCCGACGTGGCCGCTGCACTGCAGACCCTTTACTCCATGCTGGTGACACTGTGATGGCCAACAACACATCCCGTTCCGCGGGCTTTGGTGCCCTGCTGTCTACGATGATCGCGGCCGTGCAGTGGCGCTTGCTGTTGCTGTGGTTGCTGATCATGTTGATACCGGCGACGGTGGTCGCGTTGCCGTTGTGGCGCATGCTCAGTGGCCTGCTCGATACCTCCGTGCATGCGGCCGAATGGGCGCAGCACTTTAACGACATCATGTTTACCGACGTGGTCACTAATCTGTTCGATCACCCCGAGTGGATAGGCGCAGCAGCCATCATGGGAGTGCTTTCGACCTTGCTGCTTTCACCATTTCTGGACGGCATGATTGTCGGCAGTGGTCGGGCAGGGCGCGTGTTGGGTTTCGGCGCGCTGCTGCAGAACGGTTTGATTGAATACGGCCGCATGTTTCGCGTGATGCTCTGGTCGTTATTGCCGTACGCACTGGTGGCCGTGGTGGCCGGCATGGGTTCGCATATGGCTGACAAGCATTCCGAGCAGGCGGTGCTCGAGTCACAGGCTGATACTTACGCGAGCGTGGCGCATTGGGTTCTGTTGATCGTGTTCGTGCTGATTCAATCGATCGTGGAATCAGCTCGTGCCGCTTTCATCGCCGACACCACACTGCGCTCGGCGACTCGTGCACTTGGGCGCGGCATTCGTCAGTTGTTCCGGCGCCCGTTGCGAACGTTGTTGTTCTACGTGGTCGTGACGCTGGTTGGATTGATTCTCGCGTCGGTGTTTGGTGTCGCGCGTATCCACGTGACTGCGTTCGGCCTGTTTGGCTTTCTGTTCGCACTCGTGCTTAGCCAGCTGGTAGTACTTGTGATCGGCTGGATGCGTACGGCACGCTTGTTTGCACTGGCCGAAGTAGCTCGCTCTGTGGTTCCCGGTCGCGGGCCTCAGGCGGAATATCGATAAGCTCAGATCGCGGTGGCGAGTTGGACCAACACCAACTCGCCACCGCCTTCGATGCGCAAGCGTTCGTTAGGCTGTGCATCGATCCACAGGCTTGATCCGACGTCCATGTCGATGCGTTCTTCACCTGTTTGCACTTCGGCGCGGCCGCCAAGCAGATGCACGAACCGGCGCAAATGCTCACGTCGTGGCAACCACATGCTGCCGTTCAAGGGACGTGCGATCAGCTCGCCTTCTGACGCACCACGTAGCATCAAATTGAACGCACGAGTGGGGCCATCCGGAAGCGAGGCGTGCGGTGCATCGGCACCGTCGAAATGCGTGGCCGACAAGCGCAAAATCGAAACGTCGCGATCATCATCGAAGCGCAAATGCAGCGGTGCATCCAGAGCAACAAGCTGACGTCGCGTGTCGGGATAGGAAGAAAAAGTGCAGTCTTGCGTGATCTCGGCAATGCTCAGTCGCCATTGCCAATTCGCGTCGTCAGGTCCGCTCGCGATAACGGTAGTTGTGCCTGCGCCGTTGGCCCACGCTTGGGTGCGCAGGGCGCTCGCCGGCACCACTTGCAACGCGCTCATGCCCAGGCGGCGCGGCGAGTCTCGCGGTGCGGCGGATAGTAGGCGAAGACGTGGGTGTCGCTGCCGAAAAAGTCGATGTCTTCGATGTGCTCGCCGCCCAGGCGTTCGGCGACGCGATCGGAGGCGTCGTTGCCGACACGCACCATGCTGATCACGCGCTGCACGTGCAGGTGTTCCCATGCGAAGTCCAGCACGACGGCCCCCGCTTCGGTGGCATAGCCCTGATGGCGATGTTCGGGTTTGAGCATCCAGCCCATTTCGATATCCGGCCAGCCTTCGGGATGCAGCAAACCGGCGCGACCGATGAATTCACCCGTGGACTTCAGTTCCAGTGCCCACATGCCGTAGCCGCGCAGTTGCCAGTGGCCAATTAGCATCGCCAGAGAACGCCATGCGTTAGTGCGGTCGAGCGGTAAACCGTCGCCGATCCAGCGGGTGCTCTCGGGATCGGCGAGCATCGCGGCGTAGTCGTTGAAGTGGCGTTCGGTAAGCGCCGTCAAACGGAGGCGTGCGGTTTCGAGGGTAGGAATGTTGATCATGTCGGATCAGTCAGTGAAGCTCGCGCTGTCCAGCACACGGGCTAGAGCGCGGGTGGTCGTCATCAGACTCTCGTACCAGGGCAGACCTACGATTCTCTCACCAGTAGCTGTGTCGATAAAGTCTTCAGACTGGCCCGGGGGCAGCAGATGGCGGTAGTCCACAGTGATCTCCGTGCCGGCCGGCAGGTTGCGCGGGGCGAACACAAAGCCCAAGTGCCATAACCCACTGGGCTCGAAGCTGTGGTTGATGTAGCACTCGTCCGGCCAATCCGGCGAGATCGTGTAACGGTCCTCGAACCACCGAGCGCTGGCATACATCTGATCGGGCTTGGTGAGGAGTTCGTCCAGCCGATAGGTCTTTTCGATGGTGTCGGGGGCGGCGATGATTCGACCGGCGGCGACGGGTTCATCCAAGAACAGGCCCTTGCCGGCACCACTGATTCGGGAGGCGTCAATACGGTAGCGCGGAACGATCATGGTGACTTGGCGTAGCTTTGGGCGGCGGGACCAGCGCGCGAGTGTACTGCGGTACGGCCCGTAATGGGCCGTACCTTTGCCTGGGGCCGTTCAATCGCCCGTTGGCGTGGCCTGAGCCTTCGCTTTCTTGGCGTGCTTGGGCTTGGCCGGGGCGTCGGCGCTCGGCTTGGCGCCTTCGCCAGATAGCAGAATGGCGTCGTGGTTGCGTTGCAGCGTGGCCTGGCCGATGCCTTTGACCTGAGTGAGGTCGTCGACATTCTTGAACGGGCCGTGTTCTTCACGAAAAGCCACAATGGCCTGGGCCTTGGTCAATCCGATGCCATCCAGGGCATGGGCGATCGTGGCGGCGTCGGCCGTATTGATGTTGACGGGCGTGGCCGCGAAGGCCGGCAAAGCGAGTGCCAGCGTCAAACCGGCGATGGCGGCGATTTTCTTGAACATGCGTATCTCCCTGGTGTCGATATGAAAGGCGGCGTGTCCAACGCCGCCGCACCACTGTGCGCCGCTTACCCCGGTGCAGGCACGTCGGCGCAGCGCCTGCAATGGCACTCACCGAGGCCGGTGCTCTTGTCGGTATGTAGCCGCCAGAACTGTGAGCAGCAGCCTGCAAGTGGCGGCAGGTGCCCAAAGCAGGGCTGTTAGAATGTCCTTTGACCTATTTGATGGAGTCCGCATGGATACCGCGCGAATTACCCGCTACATCAGTGATCTGTGGGATGCCGAAATCGTGCCCCAACTGATGGATTACATCCGGATTCCCAACAAGTCGCCGATGTTCGACAAAGACTGGGTGGCGCACGGCCACATGGATGCCGCCGTCAAGCTGATGGAGACCTGGGCGCGCACCAAGCTGCCATCGCTTCCCGGCGCCACGCTCGAAGTGGTTCGGCTGGAAGGCCGCACGCCGCTTATCTACATCGAAGTGCCCGGACAAAATGACGACACCGTGGTGTTGTACGGACATCTGGATAAACAGCCTGAAATGACCGGGTGGTCTGAAGGCCTGGGCCCGTGGACGCCGGTGCTCAAGGGCGACAAGCTCTATGGCCGCGGCGGCGCCGATGACGGATACGCCATCTTCGGCTCGCTCGCTGCATTGCTCGCGTTGCAGGAACAGGGCATTCCGCACGCGCGCTGCGTAGTCATGATCGAAGCGTGCGAGGAATCGGGCAGCTACGACTTGCCCTATTACGTGGATCATCTGGCTGCACGCATCGGCAATCCGTCGCTGGTGGTGTGCCTGGATTCCGGTTGCGGCAACTACGATCAGTTGTGGCTCACTACCTCGCTGCGCGGTATGACCGGTGGCGAGTTGACGGTGCAGGTGTTGGAAGAGGGCGTGCACTCGGGCGATGCGTCCGGTGTCGTGCCATCCAGCTTCCGCATCCTGCGCGACCTGCTTTCGCGCTTGGAGGATCCGGAAACCGGCCACATCAAACCCAAGGAGTTGTACGCCGAGATCCCGCAGCAGCGCATCGACCAGGCCAGGGTGTCTGCCGGTGTGCTTGGCAACGCCATCTACACCAAATTCCCCTTCGTCGAAGGCATGCAGCCGGTGACGGAAGATCTCACCGAGCTCGTGCTCAATCGCACTTGGCGGCCGCAGCTGGCCGTTACTGGTGTCGATGGCATGCCTTCGCTGGAGAGCGCTGGCAACGTATTGCGTCCCAAGACCTCCGTAAAGCTCAGCTTGCGCGTGCCGCCAACGCTCAACGGTGCCAAGGCCGGAGAATTCGTCAAGCAGTTGCTGGAAAAAGATCCGCCCTACGGCGCCAAGGT
>OUNK011150667.1_pt1 | contig 19496 bp, 18 predicted proteins | sample 1755341 | NCBI WGS metagenome assembly OUNK01 (sample SAMEA3914788, study PRJEB12502) | metagenome | biome: forest; material: soil | place: Canada | collected 2011-07-03 | depth 0.1 m | reverse complement strand
CGTCGCCGCGGCCGCCGGCGCACGCGTGGCCAAGCACGGCGGCCGCAGCGTGTCGTCCAAATCAGGCAGCGCCGATGTGCTCGAAGCGCTGGGCGCGCGGATCGATCTCTCGCCGGCACATGTGGCCGAATGCATGGTCGAGACCGATATCGGCTTCATGTACGCGCCGAACCATCATCCGGCGATGAAGGTGGTCGCGCCGGTGCGCAAGGAAATGGGCGTGCGCACGCTGTTCAATATTCTTGGGCCGCTGACCAACCCGGCCAACGCGCCGAATATCCTGATGGGCGTGTTTCATCCCGACCTCGTCGGCATTCAGGTGCGTGCGCTACAAGCGCTGGGCGCCCAGCACGCGATGGTGGTGTGGGGTCGCGACGGCATGGACGAGATTTCGCTGGGCGCGGCCACCCTGGTGGGCGAGCTGCGTAACGGCGAAGTGCACGAATACGAGATCGAACCAGAAGATTACGGGCTGGCAATGGCGTCCAGCCGCAATTTGCGGGTAGAGAACGTCGAGGAATCGAAGCGCATGCTGCTGGACGCGCTGCAGGATAGGCACGGCGTGCCGCACGACATCGTCTGCCTGAATGCCGGTGCCGCACTCTACACCTGCGGACTGGTGGGGTCTGTCGCCAGTGGTATCGAATTGGCCCGCGCCACCGTTGCCAGTGGTGCTGCCCATGCCAAAATGGAAGCATTCGTGGCAACCACGCGGCGGCTCGCGGATACTACCGAAGCCGGTAGCCGCTAAGCTGTTACTCCTTATGTTCCATTTGTTGATCGCAAGTCCATGACTGACATTCTTCAACGCATTCTGGCCCGCAAGGCGGAAGAGCTCATCGAGCGCAGCACCAAGCTGCCGTTGAAGGAGCTGTCTGCGCGCGCGGCCGACATGCCCGATACGCGCGGTTTCGCCGCCGCCATCGAGGCAAAAATTGCCGCTGGTCTTCCGGCTGTCATCGCCGAAGTGAAAAAAGCCAGCCCCAGCAAAGGAGTGATCCGGCCCGAGTTCGATCCGGTCGCGATTGCCCGCAGCTACGAGGCGGGTGGTGCAGCTTGCCTGTCGGTATTGACCGACAAGGATTTCTTCCAGGGTAGTGAAGATTTCCTGCAGCAAGCGCGCGCGGCCTGTTCGTTGCCCGTACTGCGCAAGGATTTCGTGATCGATCCCTACCAAGTGTACGAAGCGCGCGCGATCGGCGCCGACTGCATCTTGTTGATCGTGGCCGCATTGGGCGATGCCGACCTGCTGGAACTGTCGCTGCTCGCCGCCGAACTCGATCTTGACGTGCTTTGCGAAGTGCACGATGCCGAAGAGCTGGAGCGCGCCCAGGCCGTGCCGGTGCCGTTGATCGGCGTGAACAATCGCAACCTGCGCACCTTCGAAACCTCTCTCGATACATCGCTCGAGCTGCAACAGTTGATCGAGTATGACCGCGTGCTGGTGGCCGAATCCGGCATCCATAACGCCGCCGACATCGAGCGCCTGCGCGAGGCAGGCATCAACGCGTTCCTGGTGGGTGAGGCGTTCATGCGCGCGGCCGATCCGGGTTTGGAACTGAAGCGGCTTTTCGAAATACATTGATCATGTCGACAGGGGGCATCATCACTGCGCCGGATCACCCCGGTGCCGATACGAGCGCGTCGCGCATCGTGCTGTTCGACTTCGACGGCGTGCTGTTTCATGGCGATTCGTTCGCCATGTTCATGCGCGATCGCTACCGGCAGTCGCTGCTGAGCAAAGTGCTCGCCCTTATCACCATGCCCTGGTGGCTGCTGTGCCTGGTGTTTTCGCGATGGTGGGCGGCGCGTGCACTGGTGCACGTGGCGTTGTTCGGCATGGGGCAGGAGCGTTACCAGCGCATCATCGACGCGTTTGCCGACCAGGTGGTGCGGCGCCCGCGTCAGTTCTGCCGCGACGGCTTGCACGCGCTACGCCGGCATGTGGCGGAAGGCGATGAGGTGATCGTCGTGACAGGATGCGAGCAAGTGCTGGCGACACGTTTGCTGTCGCAGCTCGGCCTGCCGGAAGTCGGCGTTATCGGTTCGCAGCTCAAGCCGGGATGGTTTGGCATGCGATTGAAAGTACACAACGTAGGACGTCGCAAGGTGCAAAGCCTAGCCGCGAAAGGCGTCAAAAACTGGCGCGTCGCCTACGGCGATTCCATGTTCGATATGCAGATGCTCAAGCAGGCGCATGAGCCGGTGCTGGTCAATGGCACGCCCAAGCTGTGCAAGCGGATGGAGAAGGCGCTGGGCCGTTCGGTGACGCGCGTCGCCTGGTACTGATCAACGCCCCCGACCCGATGGGAAGGGGGCGAGCAGCCTAGTGGTTTAGCGAGTACCGCGTACCACGATGGTCTTGCCGGAGACTTCGATCGAGCCTTGCTCTTCCAACTGCTTGAGCACGCGGCCGACCATTTCGCGCGAGCAGCCCACAATGCGGCTCACTTCCTGGCGCGAAATACGGATCTGGGTGCCGGCAGGATGGCTCATCGCATCCGGCTCTTGGCACAGGTCCAGCAGCGTGCGCGAGATGCGGTTGGTCACGTCCATGAAAGCCATCCGGCTCACCTGGCGCGATGTGCGCAGCAGACGGTGGGTGAGCTGGGCGCCGATGGCGAACAGGATCTTCGGGCATTCGTCGCGTAGCGGGCCTTCCATCAACTGGAACAGGCGTTCATAGCTGATTTCGGCCATCTCGCATGGCGTGCGGGTGCGCACCATCGATTCGCGCTGGGCCTGCTCCACGAACAGACCCATTTCGCCAATGAACTGACCGCGGCTGATATAGGCCAGGATCAATTCGCGGCCTTGCTCGTCCTCGGTGCAGACGGCCAGCGAGCCGTCCATGACGTAATAAAGCGTGTTGGCCGGGTCGCCGGGACGGATGATGGCGGTCTTGCCCGGGTAACGGCGGCGGTGGCAAAGGCCCAGGAAGCGCTCCATGGCGGCGGGATCCGGCGCGAAGCCGAGAGGAGCCTGTGACTTTTCAAAAGCTTGTTGTAATTGATATTTCAGCTGCACCACAGAAATTTTCCCCAAGCTGAGTTGTCCTAAGAGCCGTCCCATCCAGCGGCCATATCAAGTGCGTCCCTGGCAACTTTCGCATTATGGCAAAGTCGACGCGAACCTGTAGGGATACGCTGATCACTTCCAAACAGGCGCCATCAGCCCCATCTGTGTGAATCCCTTCGGTACGTCGGCATCCCCTCGGTTCTGTTTTGAATCGATTTGCCGCATACTTGGCAGTCTTCCGGATGGTGGCAGCTGCCATCGTCCGTACACAAGAGGCGTGCAGGATAAGGGTCCAGCATGCCTGTCCAATCCAGCGGGGACCCTTGTAGCTAACCCGCCTCACCTGTCGGCCGTGACCCGGCCATGGAGTGTCGCCGTGGTTAAACCCCTTCCCCGTTTGCGCCTGCAGGGCTTCAACAACCTGACCAAGGCCCTGAGCTTCAACATTTACGACATCTGCTATGCGGTGTCCGAAGACCAGCGCCAGCGCTACATCGAGTACATCGACGAGCAGTACGACGCCGATCGTCTCACCCAGATCCTCACCGACGTGGCCGAGATCATCGGCGCGAACATCCTCAACGTGGCCCGTCAGGACTACGACCCGCAGGGTGCCTCGGTCACCATCCTCATCTCCGAGGAGCCGGTGGTGGAGAAGCTGGGCCGCGACACCATTTCCGGTGCCGTAGTCGCGCATATGGACAAGAGCCATATCACCGTCCACACCTATCCGGAAACGCATCCGCACAACGGCATCGCGACCTTCCGCGCGGACATCGATGTTGCCACCTGCGGCGTGATTTCCCCGTTGAAGGCCCTGAACTACCTGATCGACAGCTTCGAGTCGGACATCGTGGTGTGCGATTACCGCGTGCGCGGCTTCACGCGCGACGTGAAGGGCAAGAAGCACTTCATCGATCACAAGATCAACTCCGTGCAGGATTACCTGGCACGCCACATCCGCCAGAAGTACGAGATGTTCGACGTGAACGTGTATCAGGAAAACATCTTCCACACGAAGATGCACATCAAGGACTTCGACCTCGACACGTATCTGTTCGAGGCGCATGCCGACGATCTCTCGTTCAAGGAACGCCAGCGCATCGAGTCGCTACTGCGCCGTGAGATCGAAGAACTGTTCCACGGCCGTAACCTGATGTAATCGGGTTGATGTGCTGGAAGAAAAACCCGCCGAAAGGCGGGTTTTTCTTATCGCTGCCGATACGCTGAACTTCCCTCACCGTCGTCCCGGCGAACGCCGGGACCCAGCGACGTTCAACGCGATGCTTAAAGACACTGGGCCCCGGCGTCCGCCGGGCGACGGTGGAATCTCAGATTCGGTACGCCACCGTCTTCATCACCATCGAACTCACATGCATCAACTGCGGAATCGGAAACGGCAATGCAACGCCGCCGCGCTGCTGCGCATGTTGCGCATGCTGCACTTCGTCGGTCTGCATCTGCTGCAACACCGCGCGTGAGCGTTCGTCCTGTGCAGGCAATTTGTCCATGTGGTCGGCGAGATGCGCCTCGACCTGTTTTTCCGTCTCCACCACAAAGCCAAGGCTGATCGCATCGCCGGCCAGTGCCGCAATCGCGCCGATGGCGTAGCTGCCGGCATACCACAGCGGATTGAGCAAGCTGGGGCGGCTGTCCAGTTCGCGCAGGCGTTCGGCGCACCAGGCGAGGTGATCGGTTTCTTCCGCGGCGGCGTGTTGCAGATAGGCGCGGTTTTCTTCTTTGCGTGCCAGCGCAGCCTGCCCGTCGTACAGCGCCTGCGCGCAAACCTCGCCGGTGTGGTTTATGCGCATCAAACCGGCCGCATGACGGCGTTCGGTGTCATCCAGTTCGGCGTCGGCGATAGCTTCTGCAGGCGAAGTGCGATGAGCTTCCGGTGCACCGGCCACCGTTTCCATGGCGCGTTCGATGCCTGAAAGCAGTCGGTCGAGCGGCGAGAGCGTGCGTACGTGCGCGGTCGTATCCATCAAGATTCCCATTGCTGTGCAAGCAAGGTTAGCGGGTGCAGGGTAGGGAGTGTCGATGCCTGTTCGGCAAATCCGGCGGCAAGATGCAACCGGCAACCGATATTGGACGACAGAAGCAGTTGCACATCCAGCGTGTTGATCTGCGAAAGCATGTCGCTGCGCAGGCGTCCCGCGCGTTCGGGAAATTGCAGCACATGGCTGCCTGCAGCGCCGCAGCAATACGGCGGCGTGGGCAAGCGTTGCAGCACGAGTTCGGGAACGCGTTGCAGCAGTTGCATCAACGCGGCATCGCTGCGCGCCACGTTGGCCTGCGTGCAAGGTATGTGAAGTGCGGCGCGACGTGGCAGCGGCCGAAATTGCAGTCGCTCAATGCGCCCGGCGAGCAGGCGGTAGGGATCGTCCACACGCACATCAGGCAGTGCGCGGCGCAAGGTGCTGAGGCATCCTGACGTCACGGTGACCAGATAATCGGCGCCCGCATCTGCCCACGCCTGTTGCACGCGCGTTGCCGACGCGTCGGCAACAGCGGTCACGCCGTCATGCAGATCCAGCGCGCCGCAGCAGAACGCCGGCAGGCGAATGACCCGATAGCCGGCGGCGCGCAGCAACGTTTCGGCAGCGTGTTCGGCCTCCGCATCCTGGACGCTGGCGGAGCAGCCAGGAAACAGCGCGACGGTGTCAGCGAAATCCGGCGACTCGCCAACCGCTGGCACCTGCCTTCGCAGATCGCCGGTAGACTTAGGAATTAAGGAAAGCGCCGCCCGCCACGGCGAGTTCGGTCCAACCCCAGGAAGCGCCGGGAGCCAGTAAGCCGCCCCCGTCCAGCGCGCCAGTCGCTGCAGCCAACGGTTCAGCTTCGGCCGCTTGATCAGCCCCAGCAGCAAGTCGGGCCGCGAGGGCGCAGGCCCCAGCAAGGCGCGCGTTTCCACCAGCAATTCTTCATACTGCACGCCGGCCGGACAGACCCGCTGGCAATTCAGGCAACCCAGGCAATGATCCAGCGGCTCCCGCAGCGCCGGGGAGGGCAAAACCTGCCCTCGGGCCAAGGTCGCGGCAATAGCGATGCGCCCACGGGGCGATTCAGCTTCGTTGCCATCCAGCGCATAGGTGGGGCAAACGGGCAGGCAGAGGCCGCATTGCACGCACTGGTCGGCCAGCACGGTAATGCGATGGTGGGGCTTCTCAAGGGGCATGCCATTCATGCTATCATTCGCAGCTCGCAGCCCACTTTGGGCTTGCGCGATGGATGAAAGCTTCGCTATCATCTCGCGCCTTTGTTCCATCGATTCCGCTTACCGCCCATGTGGCGGCAGACAGGTATTCCGAAATGAAAACGTTCAGCGCCAAGCCGGAAAGCGTCAAGCGCGACTGGTACGTGGTTGATGCCACGGACAAGACCCTCGGTCGTCTCTCGACTGAGATCGCGCGTCGCCTACGCGGCAAGCATAAGCCCGAGTTCACCCCCCACGTCGACACCGGCGACTACATCGTCGTGATCAACGCGGACAAGGTGGCAGTCACCGGCGCCAAGCTGGACGACAAGAAGTACCACCGCTTCACCGGTTACGTCGGCAACCTCAAGACCATGAGTCTGAAAGACCTGCTGGCCACCCATCCCGAGCGCGTCATCGAGATCGCCGTGAAGGGCATGCTGCCGAAGAACCCGCTGGGCCGCGCCATGTACCGCAAGCTCAAGGTATACGGTGGCACCGAACATCCGCATACCGCACAGCAGCCGCAGGCGCTGGAAATCTAAGGAAGCATCATGGCGATTCAGCAGAACTACGGCACCGGCCGCCGCAAGACCTCCGCAGCTCGCGTGTTCCTGCGCAAGGGCAACGGCGCGATCGAAGTCAACGGCAAGACCCTCGACCAGTTCTTCGGTCGTGAAACGTCGCGCATGATCGTGCGTCAGCCGCTCGAACTGACCCAGAGCACCGACAAGTTCGACATCAAGGTCACCGTCGCCGGCGGCGGCATCACCGGGCAGGCCGGCGCCATCCGCCTGGGCATCGCCCGCGCCCTGATCGAATACGACGAAACCTTGAAGACCCAGCTCCGCAAGGCTGGCTTCGTGACCCGCGACGCTCGTGAAGTCGAGCGTAAGAAAGTCGGTCTGCACAAAGCCCGTCGCGCTACCCAGTTCTCGAAGCGCTAATCCTCGCAAGAGGCCGCGATTCGACCGTCCGGTGCATCAAGTCAGAGCGCACCGGCTCGGCACGACATTGGGAGATCGTCTAACGGTAGGACAACGGACTCTGACTCCGTTTATCTAGGTTCGAATCCTAGTCTCCCAGCCAACATCAAGGCCCCGCTTCGGCGGGGTTTTGTTTTTCTGAGGCTACATAAAGGTTTCAAGGTATACGGGGCTCGTCCCGAGACCGACGGGAGGTCGGTCGAAAGACGAAAGTAGTCCCACAAATGGTCCCACAAAGGTCCCACATTTCTCTCAAGCGCGGTCTGTTCTATTACCGCCGCCGCATCCCCAAAACCGATTCAGAGATCAAGGTCTCGCTTCGCACGTACGACTTTCGTGAGGCGCAGTATCTGGGTAAGCTGCTCGACCGTACATTCTTGCGGTTGATTGAGTCGTTGCAACACATGCCTGACCTCCAAGCGATCTTGCGCCACGAACTTGTTACGGCCATCGAAAAAGATCGAGCTCGCCACGCAAACACGCCTACTGGCAAACCCGTCTACGCCTATTGGGCTGACGATGGCGACGATGCTGTTGGTGCTGATTTAGAGACCATTGAAGACGAACTGGCGGATGCGAGGCGTGCGCTCCAGCGTCGCGATACAGCGGGTATCGAAGACTACGTTGATGAGGTCATGTCGTCCCACGGACTTCCTCCTGAGCTACGCCCGGCGCTCGCACTGGGTCTTGCACAGTTGCGGGTGCAGCGCTTGGAGCAATCACGCCAGCACTTGATCTCCGGTATAACTACCGAGATAACTCTTGAGCGCTCAACGGTGCCTGGGGAGGCTTCTGCATCACAAGTGGTTCCGGTATCCGTTGCGGGATCGAAGCTATCAGAAGTTCTGCCGCGATTCGTCGAGCTTATGTCGACCGAAGGAGGGTGGCGTGGGCAGACATTGATGCAAAACAGGGGTACATATCGAATTTTGGGGGAGATCTGCGGGGACCTTCCTGTTGTAGCTTATCGGCGCCCTGAACTCGCTAAAGTGCTCGATCTGTTACGCGCATTACCTGCCGACTACGGCAAAGCGAAGCGCTGGAAAGGGCTCCCTCTCGTTGAGGTTGCGAAGAGGTCCAATGAGAGTGAGCCGCGACTCGCAGTGAAGACACTCAAGCGACACTTCGCGGCCCTGGGAAGTCTCTTCAAATACCTGATTGAGCGTGGCGAATACGAGGGTGCTAACCCAGCACATGGCTTTAGTTTCCCCGACAAAATACGCCCCAAGCTGAAGCGCCAAATGTGGGAAGGCGAACGTCTCGCTCGATTGTTCCGGTCACCTGTCTGGAGTGGTTGTAGCCATGCGTCGCGGCGCTCATCCCCTGGTCCGATGATTATCAAAGATGAGAAGTATTGGTTACCGTTGCTCGGGTTGTATCACGGCAATCGGTTGGAGGAGTTTGCGCAGCTAGTGCGCTCCGATCTTCGTCGGGAAGAAGACATTTGGTATTTCGACATCAACGATGATGGCGACAAGCAAATAAAAAATGCTCAGTCAAAACGGCGTGTGCCGATTCACCCGCAACTATTGGTACTCGGTTTGATTGATTACGTCGAATCTGTAGCGCCGTCGGCCAGCGATCCAGTGTTCCCCCAGCTCACTCCTGGTGGCGCGGATGGAAAGCGAGGACATGCATTCACTAAATGGTGGACGCGCTATCGCAAGGAGATCGGCTTGTATGAGCCGGGGCTCGACTACCACTCATTTCGGCACGGGGTGACGACCAAGTTATTCGCTGCTGAAGTACCCGAAGTTTTTGTGGATGAGCTGACGGGCCACGAAGGTAAGGGCACCAGCCGAGCCGTCTATACGAAAGAGATGCCGCTCAGGAAACTCTATGAGGCGATCTGCAAAGTGGAATGGCATGAGGTTGGCAGTTTGAGCTAATGCTCGGGTATCCACCCCGCGCTTACCGCGTGGCTGAATCACGCCGAAGCAAACACCTTCACACCTTACGGCCGCGCAGCGGTGGCGTGGTTCCGCGTCCCTGAAGGGCTGCAATTAGACGTGGAAGTGCCGGTTGGGAGTGTGGCAGACGTACGCATACCGATGGCCAAGCCGGCCACTATCACGGAGTCGGGACAACCGTTGTCGGCCTTGTCGTCGGTGCATCGCGTGCACGCATGCGGTGCCGATACTTGTTTCGAGGTGGAGTCTGGGCGGTATCGCTTTAAGCAACTTGCCAATGTCTCGAATGGAAAAGGGCTCTGATCCCTTTTCTCCAAAACGTTATTGGTTCGCAAATTGAATCACGACATCATTCAGCGGCATTTGTGCCTGGCAGTGATCAACGTTGTTTGCTTTCCACGACTCGCCCTGGCCGAACAGCTGAGCTTCGGACTCTGGCCCTAAGAGATCAAAGTTGTCGAATTCGTAGGGAATGCCTTCCGAACCTTCGAATGTCACTGCATTCGACAACTGGAAATGCAAATGCGGCGCGGCAGAGTTTCCAGACTCACCCAAGTGAGCCAGCACCTGACCACGATGCACTCGATCGCCGGTTTTGACCTTTAGACTTCCACGTTGCAAGTGAGCATAGCTGGCAAATATCCCGGGGCTGATTTCCAGTACCACGTAGTTACCAAACAACCCATTCGCCGTTAGCGATGTCGGCTCGGGTTGTGGACTAAGTGGCGCATGTTCTTCCTCGCCATCTCGCGCGCTGCGCACTACGCCGTCGGCCACGGCGATAACGTCCGTGCCGTAGCCGATCCAATCGGCGAAGGTCGACTTCTGTATATCTTTCACGCCAGGCCGCATCGCGTGACCTGCTGGATCGACGCCGACAAGATCCAAGGCGTAACGCTGCGGGATGGTGAGCTGCCCGTTGACGGCGACGAGACTGCCCCAGTGATGCGATTGCGCTGCGCCGGGCCCCTCATGTGCAAGCCAGCGACCGCCGCGCAAGGGTGGCCCTATCACGGGAACCTTTTCCTGGTTCACCTGGACGGCAGCGCCGTCGAGCACCGTAACAACGTGCTTGTCGGTATCGAACGCTATGTAATGGCGAAGGATATGTGGCACAGACGCGCCTTTCGGTAATGTGATCCACACGAAGATAACGGTACGCTTACCCGGAAGAATCGATGCCGACGCATGTTCCGCTGGCGTTGGTTTGATGATTTGCGACAGCTCGCTCGCGTCCAGAGCCAACAACGGCTTCTTTGCATCGTCGCCGAAGACCTTCAAGCCCATGGGCTTAAGCGGTCCAGTGTCACCGTAGTAGTTGGTGACATGCAGCTCGTACGCCAAATGCATGAGGCCATCGCTACCTGTAAATGCACTGGGCGCGAAGGGGACGCGAGCTTCTACCGGCGCCAGCGCTTCCTGCGCATGGCTTGATGGAATCCAACCGGACACAACGAGAAGGAGTGCTGCAACGGCGCTGCGAATCATTTGATGTGTATCCCCTGGAAAACAGTCATTCGCTACGCGTTGCGACCACCGGTGGCACGGCTGCCGCACGGAACGCGGGCGCTAGTACGGCAAGTTGTCCGAGTAGCCAAAGTACCACCACGCCAATCGGGAGGTAGTACACCGGCAAACGTGGCAGCTCATAAGACAGCATCAGCCATATGTTCAGGCCATAGGCAAGCACCATGCCCAGCGCTACGCCCATGCTGACGATAAGAAAATTTTCGGTCTGGAAGTAACGAAGAATATCGCTGCGGGTAGCGCCAAGCGCGCGGCGCACACCTATCTGTCGACGACGTTGCGCGACCCAGAAGCTCGCGAGACCGACAATGCCGAGTGCGGTCACGAGCAACAACGCAGCGATCACGCCGAGAAGTATGCCGGTCATCGCCACGTCTTGCTGAAAGTACGTGCTCCGCAGATCGCTGATCGTGCGACTGGCTTGCAGATCGAGCACGGCGTCCGGCGCAACTTTTACGACGGCCGCTCGCGCATCACGCAATACTTGCGGCAATCGGTCGGGCTGGGCGCGAACGAGGTAGTTGCCAGAGAGATGCTTGCCCGGTAACCCAGGTACATACGCGGACCATTCTCGAGTGGCTGGGCCACCTTCGCCGCCTCCTGGGCGCGCCAAATGCGCAACTACGCCCGCAACGCGAAAGTGGAATTTGTCCATCCAGAATTCTTGGCCAAGCGGGTCGGTGCCGGGCCATAAGTGTTCGGCCAATGCACGGGTCACCCATGCGGAGGCATTCGCTGGAACAAAGTCATTCAAGCTAACGTAATCGTCCGTCTGCGGCGCGACACCCTTTACCAGTTTCAATCCCAATGCGTCGAAGCTGCCAGGTCCGCCGACGTAGAAGTCGATGACGCCACCGAACTTTCGACCTGCGGAATCCAGCGTGATACCTGCAGTGCCAGCATGATCGCCAAAAGGCACTGCGTTGATCACGCTAGCCGATTGCACGCCCGGCATTTGGCCGAGCGTCGAAAGAATTCGCGCGTTGAGATCGACCTCGTTGCAATCGTCAATGCAGTCCGCCTTGATCTGGGCGAGAGAAGTTTCATCCACACCGCTATTGATGTGCATTTGGTCGAGACGATAGGCAATCAGAAAGCAGGCGTTGCACAGCACTGCACAAGCCAACGCGATCTCCATCGCGATAAGTAGCGTGGCAAGCCGATGGCGACGAAGGGCGGAGAATATCGGCGCGATTTGCATCGTCAGTGTTCTCATAGCGTTTTCAGCTGCAGGGCAGGTGCCACACGACTGGCTCGAAAGGCTGGCAGCAATCCGGCAAGTAGGGTCGCTGCAATCGACGCTGCGAACGTCCACAGGAACATCGATAGATCCAGATGCACCAGATCCGCGTAGGCCGTCGGCTGTCGGCGCACGATCCACAGCCCTAGTAACGTCAACAGCCAGCCGCCGAAGCCGCCGAACAATCCAATGGTCGCCGCCTCCATCAGGCATTGCATGAAAACAGCTCTGCGTGTCGCGCCGAGCGCTCGCCGTACACCAATTTCACCGCCACGGCGCAGAAACTTGGCCAACAGAAGTCCCACGGTATTGAACAGGCAGATGACCAGGAAGGCGATGGCCAGCCACGTCTCGAGCCTCACGTCGCTCGGCACCACGTGATTGAAGTCCAGCCACTCCATCAGGTTTCTCATGCGGGTATTGCCGGCATGGCTGAAGCGCCCAAGCGTCATTTGCTGGGCGGCATAGTCAGCGACAAAACGACGATACGCAGAGACCTTGGATGCATCATCCAACTGCACCCACAAACGCACCCACACGCATGGCGAATCTTGTTGGCGGCTATTCGGGTCCGGAATGTGCCAGCAGGTGAATGGGTCAAAGTGACCCTGGTTGATGTCTTGCCCGGTGGAGAACGGAATCATCACGTCCTGAGGCTTCGCGTAGAAGTCAGACGTATCGCCCTCGGCGAAGCGTCCACCAGCAACGTCATAAAACAGCGGTGAAGGACGCCATGGCTTGAGCACGCCTACGATACGCAGATCGCTATCGCGCAGCCGCAAGGTGCGGCCGGTGCTGTCGCTGCCGCCAAACAACTTGTTGTTCAGATCATCGGAAATCACCACCAACCTAGTGCGATTTTCATCATCGTCAGCGCTCCAACCGCGGCCATACTGGAACGGCACATCGAACATCGAAAAGAAGTCTGACGTGGTCGCCAACATATGCCGTTTCAACGCCGGGATAGTGGCGTTGGGAGCGACCACGCGAATGTCTCCCTCGGCGATAAGTGCCTGGCGATCTGCGCGATGCGCGGCCCACAGATCGACGGCGGAGCGATAGTCCATCAGGTCGACGGGTTCTTTGCTGTCGTCGCGAGTGGGGTCCGCATCCACCTGCGGATAGAAGATCTGCCCACTGCGCCCTGGAAGCGGATCGCCGGCAAGTATGTGCATCACCGTGAGGGTGGTCATGCTCGCGCCGATGCCTACGGCAATAGCCAGGATCATCAAGAACGTGAGTGCTCTGCTGCGTCTCAGGCTTTGAAACGCCAATTGCAGGTAATAACCGAACATCCACCCTCCTATCCCTATCCGTGGCCCAAGCCAGGCGTCCGCTTTCGCGAGCTACATGAGAGACAGCAAGCCACATGCCAGGATGGATGGGCGCGAACGCCCTTATACATCAATGTGATGCATGCAAGCGTTGAACGGCGCTGGGTGTCCGCGGACATTCGAGCGGACAGACGGACACGGGATAGGCGGCTGGAACACGGACAGCTCGGAAGTGCTTCGCAAGATCGTAACGTGTGTTGTCAGGCCAGATGATCGATCAACCGACGGTGCGCGTCCTCGGTGGCTTCGTCAGCGGGAAACATCGACTCGATGCGCAGTTCCTGCGTGCTGATGGTCTGCGGTGTGCCGACTGTGGTGACCATGGAGAAGTAGCGCAATACCTGACCGTCTTTTTGAAAACTGAGCGGGACCATGGGGAGTGTGGGTTCGCGCTCGGAGGCTTCGATAGCGCGAAGGGTAGGGTCCACATCGGGATAAGCAAGCAACGAGTTCAGCAACTCGCGTGTGCGCTCGTCTAGCGTGTGGCCAACAGCTTCCCGATGGATGCGTTGGATCAGTGCTTTCGATGTCTCTTCCCAATTCATGACAAACGGGCGCATGGCTGTCGGGTCGAACATGAGATGCAGCATGTTGCGTGGTTCGGGGCGTGCTTCGAGATCGATAAATGCGTTGAAAAAGCGAAGCGCCGACGTGTTTCTCATAAACACGTTCCAGTAGCGATCCATCACGAGAGCAGGAAACGGTTGATGGTGAAGAAGAATGCGCTCAAGCGCGCGCGTGACGCTGCGCATTTCTTCGGCGTTCCAGGCGTCTTCCTTATAAATCGGCGCAAAGCCCGCGGCGATCAGGAAGCCGTTGCGTTCGCGGAACGGGACATCCAATGCTTGCGTGATGTTGAGCAAGGTTTGCCGGCTCGGCACGCTGCGTCCGCTTTCGATAAAACTGAGATGCCGCTGCGACACACCCGTATCGAGCGAAAGCTCCATCTGGCTTTTTCGGCGAATGTCGCGCCAATGACGAAGCAGGCGGCCCAGTTCATCGTGGGACGAGTCTCGGGAGTTCTTAAGTGTGCTCATGGGAATTCCGAAGTGCGTTACCAGCGATCGGCTTTTCTCGGATGTTCAATGCAGCGTTCGATGGAGATCAATGCAATGACGTGTAGCAGCGAGCACTACACCTCTGCAGCATGCAGGAGGTGCAGTGAATCGCAGGTAGAGAGCCTTCAGCTACGCGTCCAAGCGTGTTGCTTGAAAGCTTCTTCGAGCGGTGGGTTCGTGATGCTTGCAGTGTAGTTGGTGATCGTGGATGCGGCGACGATCGCTATCACTTCAAGCAAATGCGCATTGTCGAAGCCAGCATTTAGGAACTGCTCCATGTCCTGCTGGCTGAGGTGACCGCGCTTCTCGATCATCGCGCGAGCCAAGGCGGACAACGCGGCATATTTCGGATCGTTCGGAAGATGGCCGGCTCGGATGGCATCGACGTCAGCAGAGCTAATACCTTGCTGCAAGGCGAGTGCGCTGTGGAAAGCGACGGGCCAACGGCTCGAATTGACGACGGCATCGGTGAGCAGAACGATCTGAATCTGGTCTTCGGCAAAGCTGCCGCCGTGGACTTTTCCAAAAAGGCCTACCAGAGAGTCGATCAATACAGGCGATGTCGCCGTGGCTCCTGCGATGTTCGGAATTATGCCGAAGGCGCTTTGCAATGCTTCCAGCGAAGAACGGGATTTTTCGGGTGCGGAATCGATGGTGTGAACGGGGAACGATTTCATGTTGGCTATCTCACGAGTTGGGGACGGAGGATGTCGACTGACAGGATCTGTCAGCTCGGAGATAGCATTGATCGAAGGGGAAATAGCGGCAATTACGTGCGAGGTAATACGAGCACGGCGAACTCGACGGGCGCTACAGAGGGCGCCGTCGGCGACGCTGCTGGAACGACGTGTTTGGCGCCTTCGTTTGCCAACACGCAATGCGGAATCAATTAAGTTTGTCGGCCGCGCAAGGCCGTCATGGGTTGACTAAACGCTGATGACAAGTAGACCCACGCGATCGCCATTGATGTCGTGCAACGTTTGTCTCAAGTCGTCCAGTCCATTCCAGTTCAGACCTTCCAGCCGATCCGCGACGTTGCGAAATATCCTCGCCAATTCATCACCGGCATAGTCGTGATCGTTGAGCGACGCATTCTCGGCATCAATTTTGAGTTCAACCTTCACCATCATCTCCAATTAGGCGGCGCTGGCAGTCAACCACGTTGGCTCATCTATGCTCGTTGGCGGTGGGGCGACCTGTCGCAGCCACTCGTCCTGAACGTGTTCGGCCGCAAAGCACGGCGATCCTGCTTGGCAGCGAGCACAGGTTTGGTTGTGAAGCATGAGCGCAGCAACAACGGCGGTAGTCATGGCTCAATCCCCCGATTGAGATATGAAGTCCCACGACAGGTGGGGCCATGGGATAGCTATCGGCGGACAAAGGGCGACCTTGAGCGGGGCGCCCGCAATGGCGCGGCTTGGACAAGGCCGACGCAGGGGATTGGGCGAGCGCCGATTTCCGCGTATGCGCCCCGGACCGGGGCTGGCAAGGAACGAGGTGGTTAGCTGCTTAAGGATTCGATCCGTCGATAGGCTCAAGTATCTTTGGATCGGGGACGTCTCAAGCGCGGGTAAGCTGGGCTGATGACAGTGGCGCCCACGTTCGAAAGCAAGGGTGACTGGTCATGCAAGCACAGGTGTCAGTGGCCGTGTAAAGTGCGAGATAGCAGCCTGTAGCCATGAAGGAGTAGGGAAAATGAGCAAGGGTATGGATTCAAAAAAGAGCGACAAGAAAAAGCCGGCCAAAACCATGAAAGAGAAAAAGGCGGCTAAAGAGGAAAAGAAGCGGAATGCCAAATAGGCCGATCGGTCTACTGTGAAGTACTTGCGGCGGGCGCGTATTTTCTTGATGGGAAAGCTCATCTTGAGCTCAGGCGCCCGCGCATTATCGACGTCCGCCCTCGACTCCGACGGACTTTACCGATAGGGGCGACCTTTCTGCCGGCCGGTATACAGATTCAGACGGTTGGTGAGGTAATATAGGGAAGGCTCACTGCCCGTAAGGCGCTGCCTGTCATGAGCATTCCAAGCATCAGCAGTACGCAGTCCTTGAATGGGTATATCGCGCTCCAGCGTGCCCATCACAAAAGAGAGCTGGATGAATCGGCGGGGACCTTTTCTGCAATCCCGTCGAGTTCCCTCGTCACAAGCGCAAACCCGTTGGTTTCGGCCATTGCGGTCTCGCTAACGCAACTCGGGCTGACCCCTGCGCCCGGCACGGCATCTACCGCAGCGTCTGCCCCAGCTATCACGGCTGCATCGGCAACGAACCTGTCGTCTCATTCGGCAAATACGAACAGCACGACTGCCGATTCGTTGTCCGCGAACGGCGCTCAAAAAACATTCCCGGCGTTTCTCGCCCAATTGCTGGCCGCGGCCCAGCAGGCGCCAGATACCGAGACTGCATCAGCGAGCAGCAGCGATAGCGGTGCTCAAGCTGGTACCGCTGCATCTACAGCGGCCACGAGCGCGGCGATTAGTTCCAGTAACGCTCTGGTAAGGGGTGACACGCCGCTCGCATCACTTCCGCAGCAATCGGAAGGATCGCAGCAGGTACAGCAGTACAGAAATATCGCGTCGACATTCTCCAACTTGGCGCAGGCATTGAGCTCCAGTTCGAGCAGCGCGTCAGCCACATCCAACGGCACCAGCAGCCTGACAACGGTCTTCCAAAATCTTTGGACGTCACTTAGTTCGTCCCACGGAACATCAACCGACTCTTCAAGCAACGCGATGCCCAGCTTGCAAACGTTTCTGCAAACGTTGGCACGCAACTTTAGCGAAAGCGGCATCTCCGGTCTGCGCGGAGTGTTTGTCGATACGGTTGTTTGACGGCAGTCTGCGCGCATTGAAGCGGGTCATTGATAAATGACTCTGCCCGTTATTTCGTGGGTTGCCGTAAAGATTTAGCCCCTAAGTCAGAGTGACAGCCAACGCAAAGGTGATGGCCCAGAGTGACAGTTGGACCGCGAGCGTAGGCAGGATCCTCTGAACGTGGCGACGGCCCGCCGCTGTAAACCAGAACATGATCGGTATCTGGCCAAACATAAGCAGCATCGCAATGTGGTCGACGGTGTCTTCATCGTGGTGAGCTGGATGCAGACCGTATTTCCAAAGCTGAGCGGCGATCATCAGCAACACGGCGGTGGACATAATGATGGGCATCGCGCCGTCCCATTGTCGGATGGGAGCATCATTCGGCGGGGCTGAATAAAATGGGTGTTCAGAGGACACTGAAGTACTCCCGGGCTGACAAGGAAAACAATGCGGCCTCGTCGTGGCAGGGGGATGACAGCGATCTGGAGCTTGGCAGGTTGAAGTGTTGCCGCCGATCGCTGATGGCAACGCGATGGATAGCGTCCGCATGTCGATTCATGGTGGCTGTTGTCGATTGGGGCCACAGGCAAATGGAGCTAGCCCAAAACCTTAAGCGATTGCGCTGTTAGATGAGGCCTAGGCCCTATATACCGTTCGGGCGGTAAGGGTGCAAACGACCTGTTGCGAAGATCGCCACGCTTGATGAAACTGGCGGCAGGGGACGCAATGGGGAGCGGAATGGTCGAGGTACCAGCGCGGGTGATGTTCAAAAGAATTTGCGGTTGCATACCGTTCTTGCCGGTGTCGAATGTTTTTGCGATGCGCGACATCCGGGAGAACTCGTCGGTATCCGGCGATGACATGCCGGATGCCGACTGGCGAAAATAGGCTTGTTTTTGACTCAAAGCGGGCATTACACAAACGCCCATAAGCACCATATTTCTCAGGGGGAATTATGATCGCGATGCCACTCATCGCCGTAACTGCATTTGCCTGTTTCGTCTGCGCTTCGTTCGCTGCGTCACCCGATAGGATCAGGGGGAGAAAAGCAATGCGGAACCTTCCTGCTAGAAATGCCTGCCACGCTTCCGGTTTTCGTACGAACCTGCGCTCGACTGCTGTCCTTGCGTTCCGCGGCTACGGCATGCAGGTGGGGCGCTGATTATGAGGAGCATCTTGCGCTTGTGCTGCCTTGGCGTCGGCTTCTTGCTTGCAGGCCAGGCTTGGGCTGACCGCTGCCAAATAGAACGTTACGGCACGTTGCCGGTGGAAATGGAAGGCGGCCGCGCCACGACCATGGTAAAGATCAACGAGAGTGACACGCGTTTTGCCCTTGATACCGGGGCGTTTTTCAACATCATGTCGAAAGCTTCCGCTTCGTCACTGGGACTCCGGCTGCGAGCTTTGCCACCTAACTTTCGCATCAGCGGTATTGGAGGCTCTGCGGATGCTGAGTACACGCGTGTGAAGGACTTCGGCATCCTTGGTACCACGCTTAAAAATATTGATTTCATCGTTGGCGGCACCGATGCCGGCTATGGATTGCTAGGCGCCAATCTGCTCGATTTCGCTGACCTGGAAATCGATATGGCGCATGGCAAGTTGAGCCTGTTCAAGGTGGAGGGCTGCGATAAGGATGCTCTGGCGTATTGGTCCACGGGCCGCGATTACTTCATGGCCAATCTCGACCCATCCGACAACCGGAACGACCGGCGCACTTTTATCGATGTGACGATAAACGGCAAAAAAGTTCGGGCGCTGATCGATTCGGGAGCCTACGCCACCATGTTAACCCGCAGCGCCGCCGAGCGAGCCGGGATCGACCTCAACGCGCCGGATGTGAAGAGGAGCAACGCGGTCATGGGCTTTGGCGCCAAGTCGGTCAAAACCTGGATTGTGCATGTGGATTCATTCTCAGTCGGTACTGAAACCATCCAGCATAGCCAGATGCAGGTCATCGATGGGACGCTTGGCGGCATTAACAACGATATGTTGCTTGGCCTGGATTATCTCCTCGCCCATCACATGTTCATTGCCAACAGCCAGCAAAAAGCTTATTTCACCTACAACGGTGGACGCGTGTTTGCCTTCGCTGAAGCTCCGAGCGATGCAGGTAAATCGGATGCCAGCACTGCAACGGACAGCAGCGACGCAACGCCTAAAACGGCGTCCGATTACGCGTTGCGTGGCGAAGCCGATCTGTCTCGCGGTGAACCCCAGGCCGCCGTGGCCGATTTGAACGAGGCGATCCGTATGGCGCCCGATCAAGCCGACTACTACGTGGCTCGAGCAAGAGCGTTCTGGACGGCCAAACAGTCCGATGCGGCACTCACTGATCTCAACAAATCTTTGAGCCTGGATCCGAAGAATCTTGACGCTCTGCTGCTTCGCGCCAGACTCCACTTCATGCA
>OUNK011150683.1_pt1 | contig 19543 bp, 25 predicted proteins | sample 1755341 | NCBI WGS metagenome assembly OUNK01 (sample SAMEA3914788, study PRJEB12502) | metagenome | biome: forest; material: soil | place: Canada | collected 2011-07-03 | depth 0.1 m | reverse complement strand
GCCCTATGCAACGCGCTGCGCCGGTGCCATGTAAATCGTTTTTCATGTGCAATTTAGCCCTCTTCACTTAGCTGTGCCACGTTGCCTTGGAATGCACGGATGACGTTGCGGTCTATCACACCCGTATCACACAAAGTTTTAGATAGCTTCTTCCACCGCCGATCGGAATCGCGCAGCCGTGCTGCCCACTGCCTCAAGTTTTTGCTTGTCCTCCACGGGTGGTAGCCGAGAAGGGGTTAGGCGATCTGCCTTCACAAGCGGAATTTGCAGAGCATCGGCTGGACGGTCATACCAAAGCGTCGATTTGCCGGAGCCGTTATGTCCAGCGAGCACTAGCGCAACCGGCTTGTCTTCAGCCTCAGCTAATTTCAATAACGTAGCGAGACTTGGAGCCTTACGCGTTGCCATGAGACCGCGCTCGCTGCCCGGCACTTTCCAGCTTGTTCTGCAGAGTTCGGTAGACCTCTTGCTCTTCCGTGGAAATAGTCCACACCGACGACGACATCAAGATCCGTTGTCCGGTAGTCCCGGGGTTCGGTGACTCCGCCGGTGACAAGGAGGCAGCCTTTTGCAGGGCCGTGGGAGGGCGGTTGCGGGCGCCGGGGACCATCATTGATGGAGATGCAGAGAAGGCGCAATGCGACAAACCGATTCCAGAGGCCTCGAGGGTCATTTGTTCTCCTGCGGGTATGATGAAGCCCTCTGCGCCATGATGAGAAGGAGTGCTTCCGCTTCATAGTGAACCAATACAGCTCGGATACAAGAATCCTCAGGAGGACAAAGCAGAGAACCTCAGCCCACACCGGGAATCCACGAGGTTTAACCCCGTAACGGATGTTCCGATACACTCAATCCAGACTTCTCATGGAAAGGGAAAATATCCCGCAACGTTCTCCGGGCCGCATGGAATCCACACAGACCATGCACTCCGCCACCTGGTGGCGTCGCGGCTGAGCAAAGATAAATTCCCTTCGCTGAAGTTCGATAAGGCGAAAGATGTAGTGCCGGCCTCGTAAAGAGCTGGCTCAGGTCGATCACTCCTCCGCTGATATCACCGCCAACGTAGTTTGGATTGTACCCTTCCATCGCGACGGTATTCATTGTGTGCCGCGCGAGAATTCGATCGCGGAAACCAGGGGCGAAACGCTCTACCTGCCTTTCAATCGCCTCGCTCATATCGACCTGAGATCCGTTCGGGACGTGGCAGTAGCCCCACACGATCTGTTTACCTTCAGGAGCGCGACTGGAGTCGAACAAACTTGACTGAGCCAGTAAAACGAAGGGCCGTTCAGGATGTCGGCCTTGTTCTGTATCGAGTTCAGCGCTCGCGATCTCTTCAAATGTATTGCCAAGATGGACCGTTCCCGCCTCACGGCATTCAGTCGCCGTAAAGGGCACCGGGCCATCTAGTGCCCAGTCAACCTTGAAGATGCCCGGTCCATAGCGATAGCGCCGCAACTGCCAGCGATAGAGAGAAGAAAATTTATGCCCAGCGATCTTCAGCAATTGACGAGGTGTAACATCCAGCAAGACTGCCTGCGAAGAGGGCAGCTCGTCGAGCGATCGCACATAAAAATCGGTTTCAATCCTTCCCCCCAGAGAGACGAAATAGGCAGCTAACGCATTTGCAATATTTTGCGAACCTCCTTTGGGAATAGGCCATCCTTTTAAGTGACCTGCGATCGAAAGGACGAGCCCAATGGCTGAGGTCGTCAGCTTCGACAAGGGCTGCGATGAGTGCGCGGCCATTCCGGCAAAGAGGCCACGAGCCTCGATGGAATGAAACCTGCTTGCAAGAAAATCGGCAGAGGCCAGAGCTTTTAGACCAAAACGTGCTGTGTCGAGAGGATGTTTTGGAAATCCGAAAGGACCTAACACATCCGGCGCGATGCGCGGCCATTTCTTCAGCAAAGGCTCAAATAGATCGAGATAAGCCTTAGCGTCCTCGCCAAGCAAAATTGCGGTCTTCTCCAGGGACTGCAGCAAAACCGCTGCGTGTCCCCCGTCAAAAGGATGTGCCGCCAACACAGGGGGTTCAAGGAACTCCAACCCATACTCGTGCAGAGGCAGGGATTGGAAGAATGGCGAAATGGACGCCATAGGATGAATTGCCGAGCAGGCATCATGTACGTAGCCGGGTAAGGTCAACTCTGCAGAACGAGTGCCACCACCGACGGTACTCTTGCCCTCCAGCAGCAGTACCGACAATCCTGACCTCTGCAAAGTAATTGCAGCCGCCAGGCCGTTGGGTCCAGAGCCCACGACGACTGCGTCGTATTCTGTTTTCTCCATTATGCTGATAGCTCGAAAGCGTTGAAACCTTACTGCGTTAAACAGGGAAAGTTTGTTTACGGATTATTTGCCGAAAACTCATCTCAATCAGACGATCGCATTGCATGCCCCGGCTGCGTGAGGTGATGGACCACGCAGCCCGCCACAGCTCATGCTCTCACATGCATGCCCTGCCGCAATCTCCCCCGTCTCCCTTGCCATCGAAGCTCCTGTTGGTTACTGGATATCTTCTGGTAAACGTACGATCATAGTGGAGAGGTTGCCCCGGGAGCGGAGAACCGATCTGTATTGGATAGTTCTCCTGGACTCTGTCCAGTACCGCATAAAGCGAGTTGCCAGTGTCATCGAAACCGGAAAGGATGATGCGCGAATCTGACGGGCGGCTGTAATGCCACACGAGCTTCACGGACTTTGGTTTCGAATTCGCCTTTGCGCCGCTCCCAGCCTCGCGATCCGAGTCGCCGAACTCACTCCCCTGATTCTTATCCTCGAGGTAGAGAAGCTGGTGAGCCTCATCCACTTCGTAATGCAGGTATCGTCTTCCGCCTGCGAACCCGGAAAGTTCGTAGCGCTTCTCCACATCTTTATATGCTGGACTTCCATTCCCGAGCTGGAGGGGGAAGGCACGATGCACCTTGTATACGAGTGTAGGGTAGTCCTCGAAGACAACGTCGTGCCAGCGAACAGGATCCAGCGGTGAATACGGCAACACTTTGTCATTCAAACGGAACTCGGTGACGCTGTAATATCCCTTGGCGCCAGCTAAGCCAGGCCCACGCGGCTCCTTACTGAGGTTCGAATTCGAAAATGCATCATGGGTAGCCCAGGCAAAGCATGGAATAAACAATATCCATGCCACGATTTTTGCTCCCAGAAAGGCGCGTCTCTTCCATTGCTCATGAAATACGGGACGATAGTAGTGTGGTTGGACGCTCTCCTTCTTAATCAGGAGCCGCCATAAATCGGGGACATACTGTAGAAGGAGAAAGCCAGAGAGCAGAGATATCTCCGCGCTCAGTGTGTGGACGCCACCGTCATAAGCAAAGTTTGCATGCGCGATATTATAAAGAACACCTAGATTGAGTACCGCCCCCAAAGCCGTTGTGGCTCGGAAAAACAGAAGAGAACCTGCCGTGACCTCCAGCACGCCGAGGACAACCTGATACCAGGTCACGATACCCACGGATGCCCAATACAAACGATAGGTCGCGGTCTCTCCCAGGAGCGTGTTCAGGTTGGAGATGGAAGGAAACGGCATCTGCCTTGGCCATACTTTTAGGTATCCAAAATGAAGAATGCTTAGAGCCACCCAGTAGCGAACGAGCAACCGCGTCCAGTAGTAAAGAGCGTTGTATTCCTTGCGCTTGCTATTCCTCGCAAACCAGGTCCAGATAGCAGCGCCGACAATCGCTACGAGCAGCGCAACGCCCCAGGATGCAAAGCTGCCAATGCCCCAGCGTCCGCTTTCGCTCCTGAGAGATATGTAACGCAGACCCAAACCTCCGGAAAGAGAGTAGAAGGCTTTCAGCGAGCGGACCGATGCCAGGCGTTGATACCAACCCCACTGAAGCGGAAACAATAGCTGCGCGATAAAGAGGAACCCAATCCGAAAGGAGATTCTCTGCCAGGGAGTCCATTCGGGATTCTGCACGAGACCCGTGTTCGATTGAAAACCATTCTCGAGCGCGACCTCTTCCTCGGCATGACTATTCTGCAGCCGAGCTTCCTCTAACAACTCATCATCTACCAGGTTCAAGCTTGTTCGACCTTTGGACATGATCACCACTCGCATTCAGGATTGAACTACGTCTAATACAACTTCACCGGTTTTCTGCGGCCGATTTGATAAAGGTATTTTTTGTCGACCTTGTCCAGGACGATACGTAAGGAATTTCCAGCTTGATCGACGCCTGTCAGTAAGAGAGCACCATCGGAGAGAAATTGGTATTGAAAGGAAAAGCTCTCCTGCTTGTCGTTTCTGCCCCGTAGAGCGATGGTCTGTTTTGCCGGATCTGCGGTGTAGCTATAGAAATGCCGCCCGCCATTGCCAGCCAGTTCGTATTCCCCCGGGTCGGAAACTCCGTAAGCGATGGGCGGGTTCGCTAAGTCGATCGTCACCGGACGGTAGACGCGAACGCTGATGGTGTTCCATTTCTCAAAGACCACATTTTGCCAACGCACAGGATCAAGGAGAGAGTAAGGTAGCGTCTTGCCATTGATCGCAAACTCCCGCACGTTATAGTACCCGGCGGTGCCCTTTAGGCCGGCGTTTTCTGGAAAGGGCCAGTTGGTGCGACGGTAACTGGCATAGGTGCTCGCTCCGTACACAACCAGGAACAGAATGACGAAGCTCTTGAGCAAGATCCTGGAATTTCGTGCCCGAGCGGTGGAGAATACCGGTTCGAACGAATCGGCCGCTGCCAGACGCTCGCGAACCAGCAAATTGTAGAGTCGAGGCAGATCGTGGGTCAACAAAAAGAACGCGATAAGTAACAGCGCAGACGCGTAAACGTGGTCGCCAATCTCATACGCAAAATTGACGAGCACGATATTGATGAGCACGGCTGCGGCAACACCAGCCCCAAGTGTGACCGTTCTTCGCCATAGCAGCAGAAGTCCGCCCAACACTTCGATCAGCCCAAGTGCCTGTTGATAGTGGGCAGTTGCTGCCCCGTTCGTGAGGTAGTAGATCTTCCATGGAAGGAAGTCCATATAGTTCGTGTTGAGATCACTCAACGTGGCCTGGGGAAATTGCAACGGGAATAGCTTGATAATTCCATACCCGAAGAGACCAATAGCCAGCCGGTACCTGAGCAAAACTCGCAGCCAATAATAGAGTTTGTCGTACTCTTGCCGGTTCCAGTCAAAGTAACCCCAGATCAGCCCACCAACGATCGCAGCCGCCACAAAAAGACCCCAATTGGCGTAGCTGGCCAGTCCCCACTTCGGTGCGGAGATGAAGCGCGGGTTGTAGACCGTAAGCTGAAAGAGGTCCTGGAAACGAGGCCAATGGGTTAGGAGCAGCAGCTTCCAGTATTTCCAATCCAACGGAAACGCGAGCAGAAAAAAGAATATCGAGGCGAAGCGGAAAGCTACCTTCGCGCCACTGTTCCAAACGGGATAGGATTCATTGCTTTTGAATTTTGTCATGGAGGTAACGTCTGTTCTTGAAAGACAACCGTGAGATTCAAATCCGGTGGATCTCCTATCGGCCCATCGCTCAATTCGTCCCGTATAAGCTTTCAGGTCTGACTTAGTGGTTATTCAGGCATGAATGAAAACAACGAGGCTATAAGTGCATTGGCGCATGGCAGAATCCGCTGCTGCCAGTTCACTTCCAGAAATTGAACGGTGCGGCAGTGCACAAGAATTCGATAGGAGCTGTAATTGGGCCATCAAGCATTCCATCTGTACGGAAAGAATGAGTCAATGCGACTTCGGGCGAAGAGGCTATCGACAACAACCGGTACGGATGATCGGCAAAGGCACCATAAGATTTTTTGATAATACATGAGATCTATTTTTTTGCAAGCTGCTTTTGCAATATTTCTCCCATTGAAGGATCCGCCCTCTCTCAACGAGGAGGAGATGCTCGAACTGGTTCCTGTTGTCCTGTTGTTTGCCGCCAGCAAGGGGCAGCGTCAACGAATCCTCACGCAGTTGTGAACGGCAGTTTGTCGATACGCGGGAAGCGTCCGTTCCGGCTGAATACGGCGTGACTGCCATTGTCCTGATGACAACTATCTGATGCGTGATCTTGAGCGGCGAGGTCACGAAGCTCTGCGTTTTGGTGCAATTGCGGAGAACGATCCTGAAGCGGACTGGTCGCTGTGCACTCGCAATGCCGCTACAGCGGTTGCGCGCGGCGATGCGGACGAAGCACCGTCTGTTGTTGGACCGGAACAAGGGCATCCATTGCGGCCAACAAGGGAGTCGGTATCCAGGCGGCGCTGTGTAGCGACGCGGAGACCGCCAGAGGAGCCCACACCTGGAAACATGCCAATGTCTGGCTTTGAGCCTGCGGTCGACCTCCGAAGCCATCGCGAAGGAGATTCTGGATGCGTGGTACGCTACGCCTTATTCCGACGACGAAATGGAATCGAACACAGATCGAGAGAATCGGCCGGACGGACCAGTTGCGGATCCCATAATTGAAGGGGTTTTGCGAAACGACCGATCCATGCGGTTACGGCAGTTCGTGACAACCAATCGATCCTACCTGTCACTCCGCCGGGCGGAATTCCCGCACGAGTTCACTGGCTGACCTGGATTTCCAGTACCGATTTGTAGTGCTCAAGAGCGGAAAAGCTGCGGCTCCACATGCGGTCGATATGCAAGGTCCCTCTCAGGTGATCGATGTCATGCTGCAGAATGCGGGCGTACCAGCCTTCCGCTTCAATCTCTCTGAGTTCACCGGCTTCGTTGAAAGCCCTGACTTTCACTCTCCGTGCACGAGGCACTATCGCCATAAATCCGGGCAGGCTGAGGCAGCCTTCAAAGAAGCTCACATCCGGAGGTGATAACAGCTCGATCTCAGGATTGATGAGAACGTGGAACGGAACCGGACACCGTTCCCGCTCCGTCAACTCCGGCGGCGTCAGATTCGCCTGGTACTCCGCTTTGTCCTCGACAATTGCCAGTTGCACCGGCTCCCCGATTTGGGGAGCGGCCAAGCCGACGCCCGGAGCATCGGAAAGAGTCTCTCGCATATGTTCAATCAGCTCGCGAATGCGGTCGCTGACGATCTCTTCCGGGCGAAGCGGCCGTGCAATATTGCGCAGCACAGGGTCACCGACACTGGCTATCTTGATCCGCATCTTCGCACCTAGTCCTTATGTTTTTCGCGCAGTCTGGGGGTAAGCCGCAGCATCAGTTGCACGCGCTCGACCTCGTTAAGCCAGTCGGCGAGCGTCGCTTCCACTTCACCCTTCTCGGGCGGCAGGATGCCGGTCGGGCAGCTTGGCCCAAGCCGCTTCAACGCGAGAGCGCGATAACGGTTGAGTGTCCGGTCTCCTGCCGTTGCACACCAGACATTATCTTCAGAGAAGAATCGAACAACGGGGACCCGGCTTCCTCCGTTGATACTCAACTCCTCGCTGAGCTCTTTGTTCATCTCGCACTCCACGAAACGCAGATCGATCTTCGCAGGATTGGCTTCGGCGATCCGCTGGAGCAATGGACATTGCTCGACACAGTCACCGCACCAGATACCACTGTGAACAAGAATCTTCATCTCCCGCTCAAAGCCCGCAAGGAGCTGCTCTTGCACCGCGTCGAGTTGCGCGATGTCGTAGACCTGCATCCAGCGGCGCTGCTGTTCCTCGCTACCGACCGCAAGATACTGCTCGTAAGGACGTGCAGAGGAGAAAGAATCTGAAAAGGATGGCATCGTGGTTCCGGCCCTCATAAATGAAAGTAGCAGGCACTCGACATCGGTCGAGTATCTATCAGACGCGCGTGCATGGCGCTGGATGAATTTTATTTTCGGATCGAGGACGGGGTTTAGCTGATGAGGAACTCTCAATCCACAGGAATCTACATCTGAATTGGCCAGAGTGTTTGTTCCCGCGGCCATCCCTACGACCGCCGGGAACTCAGCGTACTGCTCGTCAAACTGCTTTTCAAGTGGGGAGCCGCCAGACGCGGTTGATGGATGCTATCGAGAACTTTTGCTTGAGGTAATCTGGGGAAGGTGGCACGAGTCTCCCTACCTCGTCCAAGTATCGCGTGCGGGACAATCTCTTATCTGGCCGTGTTTGACTGAAACGCATTTTCGAATTGACATCAAGTAGATGAGGCGCTCTGAGCAGGATCGCCCACGAAATGCCGTGCGTGCTCGCTCCACGATAAGAGATCCCGGCGGCCCAGGTCATCCGATTCTATGTTTGACCCCGCCCAAAGGTATCGATAGGCTAACAGCAAGTTTTCGGGCTTGGAGCTTTGCGGATGTTGTTCCCCGCAGGTAGCTGCTGTCGAGTTGAGCGGTTCCGCGCTGCTTTCTCTCTGTTTCTAGTTCGATCAGGCCCCGATCGTCTCCCGCTTCCCATCTCAGCTCCCCGTTGCCGCAGGTTTTTGTGCGACCACTCCATGCATTCGCCGTAGCATCTTTCCTTTCTGCGATAGCTGTCATCCAAGAGTTCGGTGGACTGATGAATGGCGCGAATGATTCTTTCATTTGAGGAGTTCGCTGGCGATTGAGCTATTGAACGTCAGTGACCCTAGATAGAGAGGGCGTACTGCTACAACTGCCATCACGAGGCGATAAAATTTCGCCTGGACCGACTGGCGGTTGAACATGGGTTTGTAGTCGATCGTGCGGCTGCCAATGAGAACCTCAGGAAGACGCTTGGCGGGAAGAACGTCGAAGCGATCGGCAATCTGGACTATGCGGTGCGGGGCACTTATTTCGTCGATGCGCCCATAGTGGATGGGATCCAACTTACCTCCCTTCATGATCTAGGTGTGCCGAAGAATCTGCAACTGACTGCATACGCCAAACGGATCGAGCGTCTGCAGACACCGGCGGGATACCGGGTGACCTCGGATCGCCGCCCGCCAGAGTCGGAAAGCTACTTCAGGCCTACGCGGTTGAGGCAATTCGCGACTACTTGCCCGAGCGTGCAGCTGCGGAGAAGCGCGAAGTCCTCGCACGAGCCAAGCATTGGCTGCTTACCGCACTCCCCCGCGCCACCGAGGACGAAAGCATGCAGTTATTTGGACTGAAGTCGGCCGGCGCTACTACCGCGGAACTAGCTCCCATTGCGCGGCGATTATTGAAAGAACAAGGACCGGATGGCGGCTGGGCTCAGTTGCCGACACGCGACAGCGATTCTTGTGCAACCGGCCAGGCACTGGTCGCCCTCAACGAGTCTGACGCTCTGAAGGTCACGGATCAAGCGTATCGAAACGGCGTAGCGTACCTTCTGCGGACACAGGCTCCTGATGGATCCTGGCTGGGTTAATAAGAGCGCCTGCGTGGCCCACAGATTGAAATGACATAGTCGTCGTCATATGGGACCTTGAAATCGAATGGCGGCGGGCTAAGCGCTCATCGGTCCAGAACTCATCGAAAGCATCGAGTCGCATTCGGTTAGAGCGGCATAGATATCGATGGAACTACGACCGCCCCACCGAACATGCCTTTCCCCATGGTCTGCTGCAGTAAGCTCGTGCAGCTATCCTTCAACGCACCGCGTGTCGACTCTCAATGTGCCCTCACGCACGTGAGTAGAACGATCTCCGTTTTATTTTGTTGATTCAGCCTGTGTTTACGATCAAGACGACAATTTTGTCCTAGTGGGAGTACTTCAACTCGCCGACCCCAAGGGCCACTTTCAGACGATTGCTCTCCGGTGGAAGCGGGCATGTGGCGTATGGCGTGTAAGCGCACGGAGGATTTTCAAGCCGATTGAAGTCCAGCACGATCTTTCCAGGCCCGCGAAGGCCGTGATCGGGTAGGCCTGTGTGAAGAAAGCGTGAAGCCGCATAGGTTGTCTTGCCGCTGGTCGCATCGCGGATCACGAAGAGCAGAGACTTCGCGTTCTCGTCCTGCACGACGGACTCCAGCTGAATCTCCTGCCCGTCGAGCGTAAACTCTGCGACTCCCAGAACAAGACCGTCAGTCTTCGTGCCGATAATATTCTCCACAATCTCATGCTTAGGCTTGGGGAATGGAATCCAGTCGGCCTCGATACGGTAGCGTGGGTCCGGAGCATACCAGTGAAGACCATGAAACTCTACTCGCGTCGGAGCCTGAGAATCCTTAACGCGCAGCGCAACATTGTCACCGCGGCGTATGACGAAAAATGCGAGAGTACCATCGGTAAACTTCGTGGGATTCGGACCGTCGACGACGATGGCTTGCTCCGTCGCGGGGCGGCCATCCACGAACAGGCCCGCCGGAAAGCCAGCCCTCGGTACCTTTAATCGCAGCCGGCTCTGATCCACATCGATGATGCCGAATTGCACATTTCCCAGAGCATGGAAGCGGATCCGGCTGTCCGTTGAAGTTCCGAAACTGTTGTCTCCGGGTTTGAGCCATTCGAGACCAACTAGGCTAAGCCACCCTTCCGGCGCACTCAGGCTTGCAGCCTGATCAATTCTCCACTGCTGGAGTTGCCGGCCCCAGGAAGGGTCATCACTGCCCGCATGGACATCTCTTACTCCGCCAAGAAACAAGAGCAATGCAAGAGAGAATGCGAGACATCTGCGCATGAAAAGTCTCCAATATCGCATCGATTTGCATGGGACTGTTGAGAAAAAAGGGGCGCCCACTCAAACGAAGCAGTTAGATCCGCACTGTCGGCGAGCACATAACACCACCCCTACAGAGGCGATGGTGAAATGACCGCCAGTTAGTTCCTGATGTGGGCGGAGAAATGAAATCCTGTCGCTGTCAGCGACAACAAAGTGCGGGCTGCATCCTGTGGGAGAGCTCTACGCGTTCCATGGATAACCTATATCACGCCCTCCAACTCAAGGCAATTCTTGGAGCGTAGCCAACCCGGAAACCGGAGATCGTAGAAGAGCACCTTGCCACCAGGGACCAATTGCAGTAGCGGGTTGAAATCAATGATGTTTGGCGTCAAGACCGTGAGTGCGGCCTTAGCCGCGGATAGAAAGATCAAGGCGTCGTTGGGAGTCTTCCATCGTTCGGCGTCAGGGATTCGACGGCGTGAATGGGATCGCCTTGCCTGAACCGCGCGTGCTGCTTCCTCCTTACACACGATGACCGATGGTTGCACGCATGTAGCGAAATATCTGGGTGTCGAGAATCTGGTGTCGAGAATCTTGACAGTCGGCCCATCAGGACCTACCCTGACTCAGTGAGTTCTCATTCCAGGACGTTTTGTTGTTCGTGCAGCTACTCTGCTGGCGGACAGGAAAGCGTGTACCAACGCAGCTAGGCGCGATGCTTCAGATCGAACACTAGCGAAAGCCTGCCCGCCCTCTTGGCGGGCAGGCTGCTTTTTAGCCCACGGCTGCACCAGCTAAACTCCGCCCAAGCATGAGTCAAGCACGACGACCTGAACTCCTTGATCTATCCATCAGAAACCTCTGTGTTCAGGATTCAACCCACCTGTAGTCCCGTAGTTTTGCCTGCTGGTCCTGCTTACGGCGTTGGTTGTCACATGCATTCTGCCATCGCGAATACTCGCGATGTTGACGCTACAGAAGTTTCCCAGGGAGAGAAATCGTTCATGACGAAACCAGCACGTTTTAACGTCGACAGGAAGAACGGTTCAGGTTACAGGGTCCTCTCAAGCGGACGGACAATAGTCCGGCTCACAGTGCTACTTGCTTTCGTCTTGTCGGCGTTGTCTCATGCGCAACCTCCAGGCAAGACGCTCATTGTCGTCGCGCACCCGGATGACGAATACTATTTCGCTGCGACGGTGTACAGGATGGCGGTGCAACTGAAAGGCACCGTCGATGAATTGGTAATAACAAATGGGGAAGGGGGATTTCACTATTCCACACTGGCAGAACCCTTCTATGGCGAGAATTTGGCAACAGAAGAGTCTGGACGTAAAGAACTCCCAGCGATCCGTCGAGAGGAAACCTTGAAAGCGGGAAAAGTGCTCGGCATTCGGGATCATTTCTTCCTTGAACAGAAGGACCAGGTTTTTACTACCGATCGCGACTCGGGGCTAAAGCGTCTTTGGGACTCCGCATATATTCAGCAGACGATCACAGATCTCATCAGAGGGCAGCACTATCAATATGTGTTTGCAATCCTGCCGCGTGCTACCACCCACGGGCACCACCAAGCCGCTACTGCGCTCGCGGCACGTGCGATTCAGTCCTTACCGGTCGTCCTTCGTCCAGTTCTGCTAGGCTTTGACACCGATCCTGCCGAGTATGTTCCACTTGCTGGATTTGACGAGTCGCAAGGATGGGCATCAAAATATGTCTTTGCCTTCGATAGGAATGTCCACTTTGGCTATCGCGATGCCCTGACCTTTCAGATCATCGTCAGCTGGATGATTGCTGAACATAAGTCCCAGGGCCTACTGCAAACAATGCACAACAAAGATGCAGAGGAATTCATTTGGGTGCATCTTGCAGATGCTCCTGGGACAAATACGGCCATAAGGTTGCTATTTCGACAGTTGGTTCCCGGGTAGTAACCTGCCATGAGGATTGTGGCAACCCGTTGTAACGCCCCGATTAAGGTGAGAGTTTTGTTAGTCCGCGTTGCTCTTCCTGTGGAATTGCTGATCGGACAATTCAGAAGCACAAAGAACATTTAGGCAAGACCGCGGAAGGAGTTGAGGAAGCGCCACAATACTCTCAGCCGCACCGTTGCAAAACTCAACCTGGATGTCGCCCCTCTACCTCGGTCCAAAGACTCTATCGAGGCCCGACTCGCTACGCTGAGAAAAATGGTGATTTGATAAACGACATGCAATTTCTTTCCGTCCATCAATGTTGCAGCCGCGCGTGTCCCGTGCACATGCCTGACTCCATGTGTGGGCAAAAGAACTGTAGCGGCGGTTAAGTGCACAGTTCCGAATCAGCCTTCCTAAGCGGGCTGTTCCCTTTCATCATCCACCACCACACGACCACTGCAGCAGCGGTTGTTTTGATACTCGACGGAGGATTGCAGGAATGCGTCTACGCAGGGTTCTCATTGCAGCTATATATCCTTTTCAGCCTGCAATGCTTCTGCGATCTCAAATGCAACATTGAAGTCCAACGCTGAATGGCGGGAGAACCTCGCGTGGAGAGCAGACCACACAAAGAGCCCGCGGGCTCCGCCCGACTCCTATCAGTTCGATGCAGTATTTCCCTGCCAAAAGCCCAACCAGGCGGATTATGCATGAACACGAAACGGTGTAGAACACTCCGTCACGCTCACATCTGACGCCTCCGTCGAACGTTCTGATTCTTTGCCTGTCTCAGAAAAAGATAAAAGTCAGCTTTTGTATCGACGATGCAGGAAAACATAACCCGTCATTGGGGGCCAAGTATCAGTAGCAATGTTAGTGCCTTCCATACTCCGCCTGCCGCAAGAGCCGCAGAATCTCCTCTTCGCTATGCCCGCGCTTGCCCATATCCGGCTCTCCTTCCTCATTCAGAGGACCATCACAAGACGAAATCTTCAACTGCAATATGACTTAGTTTTGGGTTTTGGGTCACGCCGGGCTGGGGCGATCGACGTTGTGCTTCGAGCTTGATCAAGCGCTCACAGATTTGAATGCGTGTTGATGAGGCCTCCGCCTCGGTCAAAGAAGTCGCCCAAGTCGATATCGCCACGCGGTTCAAAGCCGCCGCTCAGCCGACCATCCCCAATATCCAGGCCGGGGCGGGCAAGCTCAACGCTGCCACGCGAGAAGCCGCGGGCCGCCAGGAAGCTGGCGAGGCATAAGATCGATTGGTATCAGAAGGGAACGTATTTCAGGCTTGGAGTAATTGCTGGCATGGCATTCATGTTGGTCGTATTCCATGCGGCCCATCGAAGCCATGCAGAAGACCTTAGAGAAAGCGGCGGCCGTCATCGAAAAGCCAGCCAAGAATCCGGCACCGGCGCGGGCGAACATAGCCATCAGGGGGCCAACGGCCAGGATTGAAGCCGACGAAATCCCAAGCCGATCCCGGAAGAGCTGGACGTTTGGTGTGGTCCCTGCTTCAGCGCAGACCTCATCAACACGAGCAAGGGATGTTAACTCTTCCGGACTGCCACGATCCCCGCGATTAACCGTTTGTATTAAGGATTTTCACGCATCATCATAAATGCTCTACATGTACAATATTAACTTAAATATAATAAAATAATACACTTACCACATAACTAGTCGGGTTTTTACCACGACGAGGATCAGTGTCGCGCGCTATTTCCGGAGGGTCATAGCCACGATGCCGAGTGGGATTGCTTTCGGATCGCCGACCTCCATGTAAACGGGTAGCATTATGCTACCATCGAGTTATGAGCCAGCCCGTAAAACTATCCGATGCACTCGTTCTGGACGCCAGGATTACCGGAGAACTGGTGGAGCGCTCCATCGCCGGACAGGTAGAATTCTGGGCGCGGCTTGGCCGATCCATTGAGCCACTTCTCCAGGGAGATCAGGCGTTGGCCTTATGCCGCAACGCTTCTATTCGCCCGCTCTCAGCCTGCCTCGAGTCCGTCGATACGACAGAGGGACATCAGCGGGTAGCGGATTATCTCCAGAGTCAGCCCTTTCCTCATTATCTGGCGCACCCCGATCAGTCCGGCCTGCTGATACGTCTCGATGAGGGTGGCCAGAAGACCGTAGGCCGCTTCGTCAAGCGTCAGTTCATGCCCGTCACCGTCAGGGCCAGGGCGAAAGTGGCCGCAAAGTAGTGATCATCCCGCCCGATCAACGTCCGATTATTGTCGCTCTGGCGGGACCGAATGGTGCTGGCAAAACGACTTTCTACCACGCTCACCTCAAGCCGGCTGGTCTGCGTTTCGTCAATGCTGACGTACTGGCCCGCGAACTCAACCTGGATGCCTACGCTGCTGCCGGTATGGCTGATTCCATTCGACGGACGTTGGTTACCCAGCGCGAAAGCTTCGTGTTCGAGACCGTCTTTTCTGACCCTGCGGGGGACAAGCTGGCCTTTCTCAAAGACGCCGCACTCGCCGGCTATACCGTCGTACTTTGCTTCATCGGAACCTCGGGACCAGAGATTTCGGAAGAGCGTGTAGCGATGCGAGTCTCCCAGGGCGGCCATGATGTGCCAACCGACAAGTTGATGGCGCGGTTTCCACGCACTATGGCTAATCTCAAGGCTGCAATCCTCGAACTGCCTCATGTCTGGGTCTTCGACAACGACGATCTCCGGACGCCATTCCGCCTGGCGGCCGTCTTCGAAAATGGACAACTGGCAAGACTGAGAAAGCCAATCCCGGCGTGGCTAGAACATCTTCTCCCGATGAAGTGACACGCTGAATCCGGATCCTGCGTGTAGACAATTGTCAGTCGATCAATTGTCTGCATCCAGCAATGGTACAGGGTAGATGGCTCTGCGCAAGGGAAATACGATCGCCCCCAGGATTCGCTTCGGGTGCTCTTCAACAAGAAGCGTGAGGCGCTGAATCTTACGCAGGCGGACCTGTCTCGACCGCCCCGCCTGGCGTAAACCACTTCAAGAGGGGGGTCACCTCAGAAAACGAATTATTAAGTATGTTAGGGCAATGATGAGGCTGGAATCCATCGATAAAGGGTCGGTACGGCTACGGCATGCAAGAAGGTCATTCAGGAAGCCGCTGGACACAAAACGATCCAGATGACTGCACGATACGCCCACATGGACCAGAGCACCATGCGGAGCGCAATGGCTGTGCTCAACCGCAAGCAATAATCTGCCACCTCAAAGCCGCGCTCGCCTATCCACAGAACTTTCTCCTATTATTCACCCATAGGCGGTGAGCGAGCATCTACGGCACGGATGAAGGTGGCAGGCGGCATCGCACCATCTTTACGGCATCCTACGCGCCATGAAGCAACTCAAGGTGCACCTTGCGAACTGCAAGTCGGGGAGACGTGGCAAGTCCAGCAGGATCTTGATCCTTGCCATGCTTGCAATCATTGCTCTTGCTATTGCGGCGTTTCTAGTAGTGAAGCCGGTACCGCTGAAGGTGCCTCTTCACAAGACAACTTTGACCTAAGCCGCCGCCTCTACCCGGACATTCCCCTTCCAATCCCCTGAGAAGGTGACAGAACTGATTCGGCGCGGTGGAGGAATGGGCGACCCTGCCGCGAAGCAGGCGGTTGAACATGGGATCGAGATGGGGGAGAGGTGGGGTGTATTTGAAGCTCAGCGGGGAGCAGTACGCGAAGCTGAAATAAACCGGTCAAGCCCTCCTCATTTCATCGTGGCATCCCATGTCAATCTTTTTTCTCCTGTATAGCTAAATCATTTAAAACATTGACTTTACTCGTTTACAGGGTGAGCGTATGGGCCTATGTTGATCGCAGATAAGAATTCATCCTTTCAGGCGATATCAATGAACAGCCAGACAGCAACACCCACCCGCACTCCCTGTTTCATCTGCGAAGACCTTTTACTCACCGAAACCTTAGAGAAGTGCCCCACCTGCGGCAGGCTATTCTGCACCAGGGTAGTCAACGGAATTGAATGCTGGTGTGGCTGTGGCCGCCCAACCGCTGATCAGGCGCTAGCTGCTGCCCTCAAGTTCCTCCGCAAGCTCGCTCCCCTTCCCACGCAAACAATTATTGTCGAGGACGAGTGCGGGGCGGTCTTCAGCGTGGACGGTCCAACAGACTGGCTCATTGAGGTGCCACCGTTCGAAGCTGTGAGGGGACTTGAGCATTACCTGCCAACCGAGTTCGCAGGCGTGCATCAACGCAAGCAGCAGCAAGCAGTCCTGAGAGGAAGAAGCGGTTATCTGACACCGGGCTTTGGTGTCACAATCAAGCGGTTTTATATAAAGGGCAGAGAGTTCACGGCTGCTGTCTTCAGTCCTGCCTAAACGTAAAAGTGCTCCATTGCCTCTAGAGAGGCAATGGAGCACATCTGATTCTCCAGAGTGGCAAAGTGGCTCATTTGTTCATCGTGAGAGGTTGCGCTCACTTATCGCTAGGATATAGCGGATCGGGATTCTCTGATCTCCACCTGAAGTTGTACACGTGTGTGTGGACGCCGACATACCATCGAGCACATTAAGGCTTACTATTCCAGTCAGTGAAAGCAGAAATAGAGCCGAGGTCGCAAGATGACAGTAAAACTCAATCTGACATCGCGTGTGCTAGGTATGATGCAAAACGATGTGCAGGAAATGAATTTTAGAATGTTACAGCTAGAGACAATTGGTCGATCCGCTCCGTTTCCCTGTTCAGAATCAACGCTACTTCGGGCTGAGATCAGAAGTCTGGAGATTGATATTCAAAATATTACTAACCAGAACCTTCCACGAAATATTGAGCCAAAAGCACATCCTGCTAACTGAGTGCAGGCAGAGAAGAAACGCAAAAGACCCCCACCCATTTGCATACGTTGCGTTGGGTGGGGGTCTTTTGCGTTTTTGCCGTGATAGGCTGGCTCACCTCGAAGCAGAGGAATATAGAACAGGTGTACGAATGAGCGACGAAGATGTGATAGCAGCGTTCAGCGCAACGATAGAATCCCGCATACCGGCATCACAGGCCGCTATCGTCGAAGTTGAAAATGATCCTGTCTTTTCGGAGGAATACAAAGCGTGGCAGATCGGGTATCTGCGGAAAGATATTGCAACTGCAGAACAGGAATTAATTGGCTTTGACAACCTGATGCAATCAATCCGTCGAACCTAAACGCAAACACAAAAGACCCCACCATCCTGATTAGAGGAGGTGGGGTCTTTTGTTTCGTACGATCCAGATTAGGACATGAGCAGCGAACGAACCGGATGGGTTCCGGCGTCCACGTTATACCCACCAGCGCGTGCATAGAGAATGTAACCAATCTCGTTCGTTGCGGCGTAAAGCTCCACAAGCCGCTTGATTGCAAATCCACCCGCCTGACGCAGCACATATCCAGACTGAAGATCGCCAAACAGGATAGGCGAGTTTGCGGCTGCGATAGCCTCCTGATACTCACTGATCACAATCGGGCGACCGAACAGAGCGGAGAACGGGTTGCCGGCTACGTCAGTTTGCAGAATCGGTTGGCCAGTCGTGGAGATAAGCCCCATCAGACTTGCACGGCTCGTGCTCGTCATTACCCAACTTGCATTCTGCACATATGCAGCATCGAGCGAACCATAGAGGTTCACCAAATCGTTGTACACAATCGCCGTGGGGCTCGCAGAGGTTGCACCAAGCCGATGCCTTCGCAGGCTTCCAGCAACTCTACGAAGGAGGAACGATCAACGAAGTCGCGTGTTGGGCTCATGCCCGACGCAAGTTCCACGAGATCCATATCGCGCACTCTTCGCCGACGAGTGCAGAGGCGATAGAGCGCATCGCCGTGCTCTATGCCATCGAGGCCGAGATCCGAGGCAGCACGCCGGAGGTACGCAGCTCGGTTCGTCAGACACGAGCAAAACCGTTGCTCGACAGTATGCGCGCCTGGATGGAAGACACGCTCGCGAAGCTCTCGCGCAAGTCTGATACCGCGGCGGCGATTCGCTACGCCTCCTCGCGCTGGCAGGCACTTACCCGCTATGTCGACGACGGCCAGCTCGAGATCGACAACAACGCCGCCGAACGCGCGTTGCGCGTCGTCGCACTCGGACGCAATTATGTACAGTTGCCGATTAGGCGCAGCGTGTTGGGGCGTCGGCATTGGATGGCTCCGCTGACGGGCGCAGTTTCTGTTTCAAGGAACACGGACTTCACATAATCGGTGGTCTCCTGATGTGGGCATTTGTGATGCCGGGAGACCATCATGGAAAACGGAACAGCAGTTCACCCGCAGGTGCGCGCATGGCTGGAGCGCAGCGTTCTTCAACCCTACATTTCTGAGTTCTGTTCACGCCTTCGGCACAGTCGTTACCGCGCGTTGACCATACACGGCTACCTGTACTGCATTGCGCACTTTGCGCATTGGGCCAGGCGACACAGGCTGGCGTTGGCCAAGATCGACGAGCGGGCAACCTCTCGCTTTATTGCTGAGCACCTGCCGCATTGTGATTGCCCATACCCTGTAAAGCGCGGCAAGTCTGATACGCGTGCAGCTCTCTCACATTTGCTCCAGACTCTATCCGCATGCGGAGTGGCGACAGAGAGGCGCTTGGATTGGGATCCGCTTCACGCGGAATTGGCTTCGTTTGATCGCTACATGACAGAAGTGAAGGGGCTTGCTCAGAACACTCGACAGCAACGCATCCACATCATTCGCCGGTTTCTGGACGGACGATTCGCGTCGGGCTCCTTTCAGCTTGATCGCATCCGGCCAACAGATATTCGGCGCTTTGTATTAGGGCAGGAAGGGGTGCACAGTACCGGGACGATTCATGTAGTGGGCGGAGCCATCCGCTGCTATCTCGGGTTCCGATCGTTTGCTGGTGACCGGGTGCATAGCCTGCTCGATGCCGTCCCCAGCGTTGCTCATTGGCGTCTGGCACCGCTGCCAGAAGTGCTGTCCGAAAAGGAAGTACGGCAACTTCTCGGGTCTTTCGAACAACTGCCGCGATCACCCAAGCGAGCCCACGCGATGGCGCGCTGCCTCACAGATATTGCTCTGCGCGCCAGCGAAGTGGTACAACTGCACCTCTCAGATGTAGATTGGCGTACTGGCACAATTCGTCTGGCCGCGAACAAGTCACGCCGAGTTGACT
>OUNK010002578.1_pt1 | contig 19586 bp, 27 predicted proteins | sample 1755341 | NCBI WGS metagenome assembly OUNK01 (sample SAMEA3914788, study PRJEB12502) | metagenome | biome: forest; material: soil | place: Canada | collected 2011-07-03 | depth 0.1 m | reverse complement strand
AAGCGTTTCCACTGGCGCCGCGGCCACTGGCGCAACCAGGCTCATGGAGAGGGGCATTCTTTGAGAAAATTCATTTGGCTTGAACCGATGGCGGTTGGCGTTCCGGATTAAACCGAGGTTCGCTATCTCGAAGTCAGGCTTACTCCTTCACAATTATTTCACCCTCACCTATACCCAAATACCATGATAACCGTCGCCCGCTACCGAGATTATTCCATCGTCAAGGACCCGAAGGGGCTGCTTGTCCGTGAGGGTGTTTGTGGGCTTGATACTTTTCCGGCGAGCGAGCGCGGTGCGGCGGAAGCCTGCCTTTATATTGCGGATGTGGCGGTCGGCGTGCCGCGAACGAAGGGTAAGCACAAGACCTTCTCCAGCCGACTTTTCACCCTGGAAAGTCAGATTGTGGCTGAGCGACGGGAAGTTCTCCGTATTCTGGCGGTCCAGGTTGAATCCACTTCCGTAAAGCTCAAATAACCGTGATGTCCGAGCGTTTCCGCATCTACTTTAGTAGTGCCCATGAGTGAGACTTTACTGGATAGAGACAGCCTATGGCCCAAGATGCCCATCGTGCGAGTGGCGGCTAATGCCGCCGGGCGTGATTGGGTGGTTGGCGACCTCCATGGCGCATGCGACCTTCTGGAGAAGGCTCTTGGCATGGTGGACTTTAACACCAGCCGCGATCGTCTTTTCTGCCTCGGGGACATGATCGACCGCGGGGCCAAGAGCATGGAAGTTCTCCGCCTTTCCCGGGAGCCTTGGTTTTACGCCCAGCGCGGCAACCACGAGCAAGCGTGTTTGGATTTACATGGTGAGTACACCGTGGAGAACAAGCGCATGCACCCGGATGCGCTCAACTTCGGAGGGCGCATATTAGGGGAAGCGTGGCTGCGCAAGCTCAGCGACTCCGAGCAGCTAGAGGTCATCAGCATCCTGGTAGAGGCACCGGTACTTTTTACCGTCGAGAGCAAACGCGGGCGCGTCGGTCTGGTGCATGCGGAGGTGCCGGCGCAATGCACCTGGGCGGCGCTGGAAAAGGCCGTGCTCCACATGCCGGAGAACTTGCAGGTGTGCAGTGCGGCCCTCTGCAGCCGGCGCATGCCGGAAAGACTGGCTTCCGGGGATTCCCACATGATGGCGGAACTTCCTCCCAGGGTAGAGGGCGTAGCGCGGGTTTATCATGGGCACGTCGCCCTGCGCTGGCCTTTCCGTCACGAGAACCGGTACTACATTGATACCGGGGCGTGGCAGGCTGGAACGGCGGATTCCTGGAGTGCGCTGACCCTCGTTCAGCTCGATGTGGACAGCAGAACCTTCGACCGCCGCGTGACGCGCAAGATCAAGGATGGCATCCGGGTGATCGCTGATGATTGATTTTAACCGGGTGTTCACCCTATGTTGAGTGTGACCACTCCTGCTATGAAACGAACCGCCCTTACAATTTTTGTTCTCGCCGTCGCGATGGGGGCGTTCTTCTGGCCGCGGGGCGCTGCCCAGACTCCTGCGCCTCCTGCCTCCATGTCCAAGGAGGATTTTCTCAAGTGGTCGGGCCAGGCGCGCGCCCTTCTCGATGGCGCCACCCCGCCTTGTTGGGTGCTGGTCACGAGTCCCCAGGGAGCCCGGAGCATCACGCACGAACAGGTCATCGCCTGGTCCCAGGGCCAGGGCTCAACCTCAGCCTCGATCTCGGAGGACGACATCTGCTTTTTCTGCGTGGAGGGAAACGCCGTCAAACAAATCCCGGCCTGGGTGCTATTGGATTACCTCAAGGACAAGGCCGCAGCCAAGCAGGCCCCGGTGCGCATCATGGTGGAGAAATGAAAATCTCCGACGATATGGTGGCGAAGGCGGTGCCTCTTGGGCCGGAGGAACTCGTCCAACCCCTGGATTTGATCCTCAACCCGGGAGTGAAAGACGACGATACGCCCCATGACTGGGAAGAGATACCGATTGGTCATTGGATGGTGGACCGCAAAGTAAAATCCTTGCCCGTCTTCACGTTTCGGCGATTGCCCGCAGTGGAGCTTGAAACGACTCCCGACGCCCTTGCTCTTCCCAGCGCATGACCCCGACTGTTCTCGTCAACGATCGCCAGATAACCCTGATGGCCCCCGAGGAGGTCAACCTTTTCGTGGTCTGCGAAATGGCGGAAAGGGACATGGGAGTGGGCCTTGGAGAGATTTCCGAGGGTGATTTCACCCAGGAAGGCGCCCGGGCGGTCATTGAGATACCCGACGGTGACCCCGAACGCTGGAGGCAGGTATTTCTCACCCGGATTGCGCAGCCTGAAGAGGACGCCTTCCTGGAACTCGGCCCCAAGCCAGAAGAGCCGCCATTTTCACACCTTGGCCCCAATTCATCTCTGGAGGACCTGCGGCAATGGGCGCTTGTCCACTACAAGGCCAGCGGGATCAATCACTTCACGTCCCTCCAAACCATCGCGCTGGCAAACCGTGCCCAATTTCAGGTATTTCTCACCCATGATCTTTTCCAGCAGGTATCGGTCGCTGGGCAAGAAACCACCTATCCGGTCAAGGTTCGAGCCTACGCCAGGGCCATGCGAGACGGCGTCAAATTCCCGCCGCTGGTGCTTTGGAGTGACGGCAGGATGCGGCTTCTGGAGGGCTTTCACCGGCTCTATGCGGCCAACGAGGCGCGAATCCCCACGGTGGCCGGTGTGATCTTCTCCCCGTGAATTGATCTTGAGCTTTCCCGGCAAAGTGGTTTGTAATCGGGGAGCATGAAAAAGAGCGCCAATTCAGACGACCAGCAGAACCAGCTTTTCAAGGCCGACGGCAGTCCGAATTACGTTCCACCCGAGGCCGACTTCAACGGCTCGGACTATTCCCCTGCGATCGACAACAAGCGCCTCCGCGGCCAGCTTCTGCGCATCTTCGAGCTAATGAAGGATGGTAAGTGGCGCACGCTCAATGAAATTGAAGCGGGAACAGGCGATCCCGCAGCCAGTATCAGCGCCCAGCTACGGCATCTCCGCAAAAAGAGATACGGGTCTCATACGCTCAACAAGCAGCCGCGGGGAGAACGCGCGCACGGGCTCTACGAGTACAGCCTGATCGTAAATCTTCCGCCAGAGTTCCAAGCAGCTTGACATAAGTGGCGGTTCCCGGCATGACGCAGCCAGTCATGCGCGATCGATTCCTAGCCACAGTGCTTTTCCTGAGTTCCACGGCGGCGGCATGGGCAGACACAGATCAGGTTCCGACTGCGGTGAAGCCGTTGCCGCCGGGCGCCACCACCCACTACGACATCCCTTCCGAGCCCAGGGCAATCTACCTGGCGGTGATAGCCGCTGTGGTCTTCGGTGTCTGCATGTACATCTACAAAACCTCGGGGAAGAACAGGAAGTAGGCTCTGGGGAGCATGGTCCGCAGCTATCTGTGAGGGGTGAAGCGAAATAATACCGTCCGTCCCTTGAGCGATGGAGACAAGGCCCTCTTGCTGCTTTTGCCGCAACTGACCCGTCTTCTTGGCCAGGAAGCCTTTCGCAATGCCCGGGCAAAGGGCTTCTACCGCAAGGAGCCTTCGGTGGGAGACCGGTGCGCGCTCACGCATGGCGAGGTCTCCGAGGTGCTGGAAGCTTTCCGGGACGGCAACCCAAAGGACTCCAAGTGCCCGCAATTCTCGGCCATGGAGGTCGAGTATGCCGACGTGCTGCTTCGGATTGCTGACGCCTGCCACCGCTACAAGTTCGATTTGGGCGGGGCGATCCTGGCGAAGCTGGCCTATAACAAGACCCGGCCCAAGAAGCACGGCGGGAAGAAGATTTAACCGGCCTTGCTCCTGGCCGGGTATCCAGATAAGGTGTTCATGTAAAGCATGCTGGCCAAGGTCTGCATGCCAGGTCGAGTCCCGTTCCCCGTCTCGACTACCCTGCTTGCCGGGGTGAACGTAACCACAAGGCGGAGATTCCGCTGCACGACTTGGGTTTTCAGGCGTCTCGCCGTAGGATGGAGAGATGCCAACCGACATCCTGGAAACGCCTGCGCCGCCCATCAAGGCCAAGACCACGAAAATCCTGCCGTCGGTTTTGCGATGCGACCGCCCTTACTCGATCTGCTACTCCGGGGCGATGACCTGTGCCACACCCGAGGATGCCAAGCTGGCCCACCATTTCGCGCTGGCCTGGCAGGAGACCGCCAGCCGGTTGACCGTTCTTTTCCAGGAAATGCTTGGAAACAAGGATGAGGAGATACTTCTCTACCTCCTGATTCTGCCCTCCCTCTTTCCTGACTGGGTGTCCAATCATCCGCTTCTGGATGCGCTCAATGCCGCTACCGATATACCCCTTAAGGAAGGGGAAAAGGATGCCCGGTGGGTGAAACAGGCCGACGACTGTGCCTATCAGCTTCTCCGCGCTATGATTTCCAATGAGGAGCACAGGGCGGGCACGCCGTACCGTGCCGTCCTGGACCGCCTGGGGCTCAAGTCCTCCGTGGTTACCAAGGAGCGCTTCGAGGCAATTTACAGTCTTTTCCCCGGCGAGATGGAGCGCCACGGTGTAACCAGCGGGGTGGCTGGCGCCTTCAAGAGCTTCCTGACCAACCGGGAACGCTACCTGGTGGAAAACCAGAAGAAGCTGGCCCGGCGCGCAGAACTCCAGGAAAAGCATGGGGCCTTCTTCAGCGCCTTTGACCTTTACTCCAGGCATGTCACGGCATGGGCGCACTGCAGCGCCATTTTCAAGGATGTCCGCACCAAGCTTCAGGCCGAGGCGGTGGAATATCACATCATCAATGCCTGCCAGGCACTGGTGGCCCACGAGCACCCGGAGGTCGAATGCTGGAAGGACATTTTCTTCTCAGCGACCTCTCGCGAACTAGCCGAGGCCAATCCCCAGGTACTCCAAGTGTTTCGGGATTCTTTTCCGGCGATCGTGCCGCCGCCGCGCGACCAGGAGAGCTACTTGTACCGGCGATTTGGCCGCAAGGCTCCCCTCACCAAGCTGGCTGACGACGCGCATCACCTCATGCGGGTGCTAATCATGTACCGCGACTCCGAGGGGCTTTTTGCCGATGAAACCGAGGTCAACCGCCTTATCCACTGGATCGAGGGACGTCGCCCGCAGAAGCACATGGGCTGGCTGGAAATCTGCAAGGACAAGAAGACCCCGAGTTTGAAGGCGCTCAAGGAATTCCTCCGTGGCCCGGTGCGCGACTGGATTTCCTGCAACCGACCGATCAAGGACGCCGAAATGGGCGAGACGGTTGATAGCTGGCCCCTCTTCAAGGAGGGACGCCGGGGCTGGGAGATGATCGACCACCCGGTTGATTTCCGTGGCGTCGATGGCGTAGGCAAACTGCGCGGTAATGAGATCGCCCTGCGCCTGACGGTTCCCAGGTTCACTTCCCCGATCGATCCCGAACTGGTCGTCGGTAAAAAGGTCGATCTCACCGTCACGGTTTGCGGCAACCTGAAGCGCTTGTCAAAGGCCAAGCGGATGGAAGCCCAGCTCGACGTGGCCAACGGCATGATCCAGTTCCGTCCCGGGCGCAAGCTGGAGAAGCACCGGGGCCGCGAGGCTTTCCACACCTACCTCAAGGAACAGGGTATGCGGCTCATCCTGCGTGACGGGAAGCTGCGGGGTGAAATTTCCGCCACCGAGATGACCGAGAGCGCCGGCGACCCCACGGTGACCAAGGAATTCCGCAAGAACGTCCGCGAGGGCGAGCGGGTGGCGGTGGTTCACTACCTGCCCGGCGGAGATCGCCTGCTCTCGCTGATGATCTTCCAGAAGGACCCGACTGTCCCGGCGGGCTGGCGGGAGATCACGATCCGCGAGCAGATTCATCGCACGGACAGGGACCGCGGCAAGTGCAACGTGGCCATGAAGAGCCACCAGGTCTTGAGCATCCAGAACTCCTCCCTGATCTACCACCTGACGACCCACGAGCAGCGCCGGCTTGAGAGTGTTGACGTGTCTGATCCGGAGAAGAACGCGGAGTCGATCGCGGCCTTTGGCCCGGCGCGCACGCAGATGGGCCGGACCTACTACAAGCAGATCGCCGCGTCTCTGGGCAAAATCTGCTCCGATCATCACGTGGCCTATTGCCTGGTAGCCGTGGCCAGCCGCGGACTGGTTGCCCGCAATATGCGCGCGCCGGTGGCGAATTTCTTCCAGTTCTCCCAGGCACTTGGCGCCGGCGGGTCGTTGGTGATGGCCCTCCAGAAAAACGGCGTGCGGCTTCTTCCGATCACCAGTGGTTCCTACGGGCAGGTGGACGTTCGCCGTTTCGCTGCTTCCGGCAATATCGCAGACTTCGACTGGGGCATCTCCTACCATGTTGAGAGCAAGGAGGGCAAGGAGGGCAAGAAGACGCTCTGCCGGTATGGCCGTCGCGACCACCTGCTTTGCCGGGAGGGGAATGCTTCACGGGAATATCCGCGTAACGCCTGCTGGGCTTCGCTGATCGCGGCCTTCAACCCGGACGCGGCAAAGGAAATGGACAAGCTCCTCGAAAAACTCGAACAGGACCCGGAACCGATCGATGTCCGATGGGCAGAGTTCACCGAGCCCAACGGTAAAAGTCAGGGCTAAGAGTTTCCGGGTTCTTCCAGAAATCGGGCGCGTCGGCTCTGGTGCGTTTGATCTTCAGTGGGTTAGGCGCGCGAGATGCGTTCGACTGCCTTCCAGAAGCTTCCAGGTAACGGCCCACTGAGGGGCGGTGACCAAAATGCCCTTTTTGGAGTCCAAGTCGCTGTCACTTGAGCATTCAGGGGTGGTGACCTCGGGCTAGGACTGATACCCGTTGGAGCGTTGAGGCTTTGACGGGGGACGCCGTAGCCGCTGGCACCCGATGACGCAGATGGCGATAGCTCCCATGACGACGAGCGCGTTGGCCAGGAAAGTCATGAAATCCACATAGTCAGAGAAGGTAGGTGAAGCTGACGGGAGGATCGAGACTACGCAATATCCCGGAAGGCCGAAGGCACCAATCAAGAAGAGTGCCAGGCAGCAGGCGAAAAGGATATTGATACGGCGAGTCACAGTCATGGGGCCTTGGTTGTACCCTGAGTCGCGGAGGTTTTCAATTCTCATCGACCATGATTTCGAGGGATGCCTAAACCGAAATCAGAACCCTCGCTGCTTACGAAAAAGCAGGAGCGCCTTTATGTCGATAATGCGGACTTGGCGGTTCGCATTGCCAAGAAGTATAAAACCCGAAGCGAGACCAAGCTTTCTTTGGGAGAGCTTGCCCTGGAGGGCTTGCTTGGGCTCGTGCGTGCTGCGCGCCACTTCAATCCGGCCACCGCCAAATGTAGTTTTACTGCCTATGCGGCGGATTGGGTGCGGCAAGGGGTCAGGCGGGCGATTGAGGATTCTTCTCCGCGGCCTCCCGGGCACTACTTCCGCTTATGCCATCAGTGATTTCATGGTCCGGGGTGGCCGACTCGCCGCTTCCGGCTTGATATCCATGCCCGGAGGCTTGCTGGTCTCGAATAACGAGACGGAAAGTCACGGTCGATGGCTTGGTTTTTGCGCCAAAGCCCGGTAGCATGAATTCCATGAGGATGATTGAGTGCAAAACCGTTGACCAGATACCGCAAGGCGCCCACGTCGGAGTCATACTCCAGAAGGACGCCGAGTTGCCGGGCCAGCCTCCGTGCCAGACCTATCTGGCGTTTGCCAATGTCGGGGATTTCCGCATTTGGGAGTCCCAGTCCCTCCAGGACGGCAGTGTTCGCCGTGGAACCTACCGGGCGGCCCACCACGGTGCCGGCCTGGCCGTTGCCGAGACCGCGCAGCCTCACGCCTTCGTTTAATCATGGCCATGCAGTGGATCCCCATCGCGGGTAAACCGCGGAAGTGCCGTCTCCTTGGGAAGGGCGAGTTGCGAAAAGCAGGCGACGTCTTCAGTGACGGCAGGATGGTACTGACCAACTTCGGCAAGCCCGCCGGCGAAGGGGTGTACCGTCCGGTGGCACCTGCCCGCCAAAGGAGATAGATATGGCCTACGATCCCAGGCCGCTATACCAGCAGTTTGCTCGGGATTACCCCCGACTGCATCAACTCATGGACCCTAGGCGCTTCGTCGTTGATGGGCCGGCTTCCGCCTACTACCCAAACAGCATGAACGGATTCGTCTGCGATATCATCGGCGGGGTTTTCGACATTGATATGCTGCTCGAAGACGCCCAAAGGAATCCAGAGGGATTTGGGAACTCGCACGGCTACATGCTTCGCTATGTTCATTTTTTAGCCCAGCGCGAATTTCTCGACTGCCTCTGTCCAACTTATTTCCTCGGTGCCGATGTTGGAGAGGCCCTGCTAGACACTGAGCCGCCAGGAAACATCCCCCTTGAAGATATTCACTGGCCTCATTCCGGTTTCCGGGTTTATCTGCCACTGAACTGGATGCGCATCGAGGGCCGGTCGGCTATTTCCCTCGATATTGCCTTGATTCCCTACAGCGAGGAACTTGCCATTCACCAGGAGGCGGTGGAGGGTTTGGCGCGGGTCTCGAAATTCGCGCGGGGTCGGTTGCCTCAGCCTCCCAGTCAACCTTATGCCCGCAGCATTTCCTTGGGCATTACGGTGGAACGCGGGGAGGAGCCACCCAGCAAACAGTATGGCTTGGCGCCATGGGACGATGTCACCCTCAACGCGATGATGACAGACTTCACTGCGACTCCCCACCAAGACAAAGAGGATGTGAGTGAAAGCGTCAATATGATGCGCCTGGCGATCAATATCGTTATGCTCCTAGGCCACGCGCCTGACGAGGTCTCCGAGAGTCTTCTCTTGCGCAAGCCGAAGACCAATGGCCGAGGAGAGGTTGTCCGCAGCGGACTGTGGAGCCCTCGTTTCATCGGGCGCCCGACATTCAAGGATCGGCGTTCTGCCGGCGGTGGCGAATCTTCTGGCCGACAGGGGTTCGACCAAGTCCGCAAAGGGCACTGGAAGCGCCACGCTCATGGCCCTGGCCGCAGCCTGCGAAAAGTCATCTGGGTGAGTCTGTACCGTACTCGCAGCAGGGAAGAACGCGGACTGGCCCCGGAATAAGCCCGAAAATCACGGCAGGCCGGATAAATCACGGTATATCGGGATTAAATTCGCTATACCGAATTTTCTACGATATATCGGATTAAATTCATTATATCGAATTCTTCGTCTTTTATCGGCGAAGAATCCTGATAGGTTCTGCCCGTGAATCCGATGCTTGATGTTCCCAAGGAAGACCGTTTTGCGCCTGTGCGCGACGGACGGCTTTACGCCAACCTGACGCCCAACTTTGAGCCACCCCAGTACATCGACTCCGTAGGATTGATGCTGCTCTCCCTGGAGGGGCTTCAGAGTGGAGCGCAGGGAGTCATGATGGAATACAACGAGCAACTTTCAGATATTCCGATCGCACTCCGGCCCAAGGACGCGCAGGCCCGCATCTTTAAAACCATGAGTTCGATTGGCACCTACATGGGGTTTGGTGCCGCTGGCCGGAATATTTTCGCCATTGCTCCCGGATTGGCGGAGGAATTCGAGCATACGGATGTGGCCGAAGCGCAGTTTGACGACCTCTTTCTGCCCTACTCGCAATTTTATGTTGGCTTTGGGCCTCGCACTTCTTTGCCGGTGGGGGACGGCTCCTACATTGATGGTGCTTACATCGAGCACAAGGCTGACGAAATCCACGTCCAGCTTTCCAGCTACGATCCCAAGATGGATTACAGCAGCCCAATGAATTTGACCGGCAAGATCCCTTACGCCCCCCACTTCCACATACCCGTGAAGCTTGGCACCACGATTTCTTCCGGGATTGAGGCCATGCTGGAAAAGGAGGCGCAAAAACGGGCCGAGTTAAACGCCCGCCCTGCGATGGACCCCGTGACCTTCGAGAACAATGGGCGCATGACGACAGTTGAAGACGTCAGACCGAAAAACGATCAAATCCGGGCCAGGGAGTTTGACGAGGCAACGCAGCTTCTGCGCTCCTCCCTTAACCTGATCGTCAATTCCCTCTGTTTCGTCAGCAGCTTTCCCAAGCAGATTGACCATCAATACCGGGCGGAGATCCCATCGGAGCTTCTCCGCGATGCCGAGAATAAAGCGCCGGCCAATCGCAAGGAGAAACGAGCCAAGGCCCACGCCATGCGCGTCATGGAGGCGGAGGGTTACTCCAAGATACACTGGTGCCACGACGAATTGCCTGGAGAATCCCCGGACGGACCTGCCACGGGCCGCGAGGTATCCACCCACTGGCGCAAGGGACATTGGCGACGACAGCCGCATGGGCCGGGTATGACGCAGTGTCGTCTTATTCGCATCCGCCCGACCTTGGTACGCCGCGACAAGGCAGATCCGGTGCGCGGACATGTTTACGAAATTAACCCGGGAGACATCCCGAGTGTTCCAAAGGTTGTGCCAGACGTTCAGCTTCCTTCGTCTGGAACGAATGAGATGCAGAAATAGCGGTTCCAGCGCGATCTCACTCGAAGTTTTCGCGGCTGCGGGTACGCGCCATCCCGTCTCTCGCTTGACAGCGGCTTCCCGTCTGCCTACCAGAAAGCATGTTCTTGATTCTCCGGGGAGATCGCCCCATCGCCAAGCTTGACCACGTTGAAGATCACTGGGAGTTGAATTACCTCCCGGGTAATGTCGCGATCAACCCTGTCCTGCCTGTAGGCGCGACGCACAGCTTTAAGGCGGTGCCCCGCTTTCTGCGCAGCCTCCTTCCCACCAAGGGACGCGAGATACTGACCGCGAAAAGCCGCCACCTGGACCCGGCGGACCTGGCTTCCCTGGCCAAACAATGCCTGGCCACTGAAAACGTGGGTGACCTGCGGCTGGTGACCAACGCCGCGATGATTTCCGATCCCGAGGTTCGGCAGAGTGGCGGCATCACCGTTGAGGCGGCCACGCCGAACGCCCTGTTTGCTGAGTCCGTCGACGCCCTGCGCCATCCGGACTTTGCCCATCGGGTCAACGACACCCTCAAGACCCTGGCTTCCGCCGCCGGCATTGGCGGCGCGTGGCCCAAGGCATTTCTTTACACCCCGGACGGCGGGCACATCCTCAAGAAGTACCCGCAGGTCGGTGAAACGACCGGTGAGGAAATGGCTGCCTTGGAGTCGGCCAGCCTCAAGGCGATGGCTTCCCTGGGACAACCCGCAGCCAAGGCCCTCCCCATCGGTGATATGCTGGTGGTCGAGCGCTTCGACAAGATTTTTGATCGCGCCGCCGGCGTTTGTCATATCGCCGACCTGGATCCGGATACTCAGGACAACTTTGCGGGTAGCCATGAATCCGTGGCCAAGCTCCTGGTGAAACATTCCGGACAAAAGGCCGCGCAGGTGTTTGTCCGTCAGGCGATGTTTTCCTGGGCGCTGGGCGACAGCGATCATCACCGGGAGAACTTTGCCATGGTGCGCCCACAGGTGCTCTCGGCCTGGGAGATGGCCCCGCTTTACGATTCCATCCCCTCAAAGTTCATCACCGGCGACAAGGAAGAACTGGCCCTCACGCTCAACGCCAAGAAGGCCAAGATATCCCTCAAGGACTGGGCGCCGCTGGCGAAGGCAGCCGGCATGGAGATGACCGAGGTATCCGAGTTTCTGACCGCCAGCGTGAAGGCCATCCAGGAGCATGTGCTGCCGGCCGCAAAGAGCATTGCTCCAGCCCTCAAGGAACATTTGGCGATCGTGGCCTTGGTTGCCCAGGACAAACCTTTCCCGGAAGCCCAGCGCGCAGTGTTCAAGGGCGAGGTCTCCCTGAGCAAGGTGCTGATGGCTCAGGCGCCGACTCAACTTCCGCCGTCGATCGGAGGAAGGTAGTATCATGAACGACCCCAAGCATCCAGATTACATGGCCCCGATGCGGGACTTCCGCCTCTACGGCCACCTCGTCAAATGCTTTGGTGATTACGGATTCGATAAAGAGGGGCACTTCTTTGTACAACAACAAGGAACGCTATTCTTCGAGGCGGTCCATTACCACGTCAACTGGTTTGAGGAACACCACGGAGTCGCAAGGTTGGATGGGATGCTTGACGGAGAAAGGGTCAAGAAGCACCAGGAGATTTTGGACGCATGTCTGACTTACGGAATGTTCAATGCTGCGGGTCGGAACATCTTCGCCATTAAACCCAAGCTGGTTGAGCAATTTGGTCATACCGATGTAGATGAAGTCTGCCTGCACGATATGGCAATGCCTTACCCTGGGTTCTACATTTCATTTGGACCCCAAGCTAATCTGGCCCTGCCTGAAGGGGGGCTTGTGGACGGCGCTTACATTACCAGGATGCCCTACAAAGGCCAGGAATGCATGAAGATCACCCTGAGTAGTCATAATCCAAAATTTAGTTACGACAGTCCGCTTGATCCAGTGCATGAAATGCCTCCGCCTCTTACCTTCTTTCTCCCGCTGGTGCCTGGGGAAAACATGAAGACGCTCATGACCCGCATGCTGGCTGGGGAAAGGTTGGATGACCACAAACGTATCCCTAACGAAGGAGACGTAAATGGGTTTATTGCAGACTCCCAAAAACGGATAGAGCAGGCATACATCGACAATCTTCCCGTCTTAGCGAAGGCAATCAATCTCACTGTCAACTCCATCTGCTTTATCAGCACCTTCCCGGAGATGATACGCAAGGACGAGGGGCTCACACCCCAGCAGACTGCCGTCATGAACAAGGAGCCGCAAAACCGGAAAGAACGGCGCGCTCGTGAGCACATCATGCGTTCCATGGAGGAGAATGGTTATTCCAATCTCCATTTCTGCAACGACACGGCGACGGATGGGAAAGATGATGCCGAGCCCGGCAAAACAGGGCGCGAAGTGGATACTCATTGGCGGCGGGGGCACTGGAGGCGACAACCTTACGGGCCGGGTCTCACGAGTATTCGCATGAAATTAATTCGACCGACACTTGTGCGCCGAGACAAGGGTGGGCCGGAGTACGGGCACATTTACGATGTGTCACCAGACATCCCCTCCGTTCCCTCCACAAAGGATTTGTCTCAGCCGTCGCAATCTCCTGCCGGCGGCTTGACCCATGGGCATTGACGCGACGCTTGCCGCATCCTACACGAGACCATGGAACTCAAGCGCGTCCCTCTTACCGGCGAGCAATTCAATGAAATGCTCGCGGCCTATCCGAAGTATCATTACCCGAAGGAGTTCAAGGACCTGCTTTTTGTCGTGGGCGATGTGCGTCTTGCCGATGGGCTGCACATGATTCCCGAGAACGTGGTCTTTGACGGCAATCTCGACGCCAGCCATACTCAATTCAGCGGCTTCAACCACGTTGTCAACGGGGACGCCAATTTCAATGGCTGCAAGAGCCTCATGGTCTTCAGCGCCAGCGCGCGCTTCAACGGCTCGGTGGATGCCCGTGGAACCGACCTCACCGTCTTCGATGAAAAGGTCGCCGGCAGCCTCCTGCTTTCCAACTGCGACAAAATGGAGATCATCGGTAAAAACGCCGTGGTTGGAGGTAATCTCGATGTTTCGCACAGCCGCAAGCTCAAGTGGTTTCGCGGAACGGTCCACGGTGATGCCGACTTTTCTGGTTGCTTCAGGCTCACACAAATCGACCCGGCATCCAAGGTGGGCGGGCGAGTCAAGCTCGATGGGACGAAGATCACCCAGACTGCCTTTCACAAGCTTCCGATGGTGGCCGCCCAGCCTGCGGAACCCCTCTCAGAGCGTATGCCGAAAGGGCCGTCCTACCTCGATGCTCTCAAAGGGGCCGGTGTCATCCTGCCTCCACCGCCTGCGCCCGAACGGACGCCGGACCGCGTTTACTAAAGCCGCGATATTGCGCGCGCCCGGGTTCTTCAGTAGCATCACCGCATGAGCGACTACTCTTCCCTGGACGTGACACTGATCCGCCGCAATCCCGAGATGCCGGCGGCGCGTCTTCGCGTGAAGGAGATGGCTGCCGCGGCCCGCAAAAAGGCCGCCAAGTTCTGGGATTTCATTGCCGCGTTGATTTCTCTTACCGGGTTGGCCAAGCCCCTCGTCGAGGACTGTTGCTGGGAGATGATCGACGGCGGTGACATCACGCTGGACTCCCAATTCCGGGTGACGCTGAGATCCTGATCCGACTATCTCGGAATGGTCATGACACTCGGTTCTAAAAGTCTCATCTACGGCGGGCACTGCTTCCTGATTCATCCTTTTTTCGTGGCGAAAGCTTGGTGGCGCCTCTACGGTTTCCCGTGGGACCCGCGCCTATGGGTGGTCTTCTTCCTGCATGACGTCGGCTACCTCGGCAAGGTGGACATCGACGGTCAAGACGGGGAAAGTCACCCCGAACTCGGTGCGAAGATCGCAGGGTTTCTTTTCGGGCCTGAATGGAAGGATTTCTGCCTGCGCCACAGCCGCAGCTACTCGCGCAAGATGAGAGTGGCGCCTTCTCGGCTGTGCTACGCGGACAAGCTCTCGATCGCGCTGACGCCGTGGTGGATTTACCTGCCGATGACCCGGTTGACCGGGGAGATCACGGAGTACATCCGCCGGAGCAAGACCGCGCACTACCCGAGCGACGCCGGCAAGGATAATTCCCACCTGAAGGACGACGGCAGCAACGCGAGAGGGTGGCACGAAGATATGTGTAAATTCCTGATCGAGTACGTCACCCGCGAGGCCCAATCCTGCCCGCAGGAGTAATCCGCGCGCCGGGGTGGAGACTAGGGGGATAATACGGTAAGATCGAACGAGAATGCCTGAATCCAGCCGCCATATCCGGTTTCCCGCTGAAATCGAAGCGGCCATGATCGCTCTCGGTTGCGCTCCGGGGCCCGAGGGGTACGCCATTGAAGACCACGCGACATGGTCTGACGTCTACCGGCAGGCCATTGCCACGCTCCCGGAAAGCGTCGTGGACCGCGCGCGCAAGGAGATGCAGAAAGGCGTGCAATTCATCAAGCAGGTGGAGGAATACCACCGGGCCACGCGGGACCTCTTGGTCACTTTTCCCTGGGCGGCATCGGAGAGCATAAAAGAGAGGAGTCATCACGGGCTCCTGCGCCTGCTGGGCTATTCCGTGGAGGGGCTGGAGGAGGAAGTTGGCGCCACCTCGCCGCCGGCAAAGCCCCTCGTCGCAGAAATCGGCAAGGCCAGCTACTACTGCGGGGCGGGCTTGCTGGAAAAGGAAATGGATAACGTCAGCCGGCTCCGGTACGTGGAGGACAAGCTCCCGGCCCTCTGGAAACGATTCAACCCCCGCCGCTACCAGGTGCCGGACGGATTTGGCCAGCCCAAGCATCTGGCCATCCTGGCGGCTGCCGCGGAAATCTCTGCACTGACCGGGTTCCGGCAGTACGGCCCAGACCCCCATGCTTCCGGGCCGATCGCTTACCTCGCCTTGGCGCGTCTCGGCGCCCTTGGTGTCCCCACCTACTTTGTGGGCCGCGAGATGACGGAGGCCCTCATGCGGACCGACCTCCCCGAGAAGTTTGCCCTGGAAGACGTCAGGTGGCCCATGGCCGCCATGCAGATCTGCCTGCCTCACGGAGGTTTGGTCGACGGCCTGGGGCACAGCTACACCACCATGGTCATCGCGCAGGTCGACGCCAACATCGCCTATAGGATCGTCCCGGAAATCGAAGACCCGGGAGTCACCGCGCCGTCTACGGCGATCGTCACCCTCGCTTTCTCGCCGACGGCAACGGGGGTCGCCTGCTGGCATCACGAGCTGAATTCCGATCCTGTGACCATCGGTTCAGTCGACGACTTTGTTCGCCCGGTCCAGTCCGCGGAGGATCGCAGCGGCGATGATGCCTCGCGGGCCTTTGCCGACACCTGCCGCCGCCTGGCCTTGCAGGTCATGATGGCGATGGTTGCCCGACCAGAAATGATCGAAATCGAGGCCCTGGCCCGACCGCCTAAAATCAAAGGAGGGAAGGAAATTCATCCGGGCCTCTGGACGCCGAACTTCATCGGGCGCGCTTACCGGGCGAAGATCGCCGCCCCCACGGAAGGCGAGGGAGAGGCGGAGGCTGGCAAGAAGCGCACCCACTGGCGCCGCGGTCACTTCAGAAACTATCTGATAGCCCGCGGCTTCAAGGAAGATAAAACTCTCTGGATCGAGCCTATGCTGGTGAACGCTCCGGAGTGATTGACGACGGACGAGAAAACTACCACGCACGGTTATGGTATCAGAAAAAATCTTACCCACAGGATTGATACTATCAGGGACCACTTGCTGCGCACGGGCCGGCCTGAGCCGGTTTACCCGGTTACCGCGGAGGCGGCGCTTGGATGTCGCTTGAATTCTGAAAAGTACGCTTCCGGAATCCACGCTTCACTGAATGGCTGAAGGGACGGTGACCCTAAACGCGAAAAATCAACTTCGCTTGACGCCCTAGGTGGAACTTCATATATTCGCCATGCGGAAATCCCGATCTCTTTGAGATCGGGACGACTTTCGCACAGAAACCAAACCGGACGCAGGACTTGCGGCTGGTTGTAGAAGAAAGAGAGATACCATGTCATATCCAGACAAGCTGGAGCGCGCCGCTGCGCTCATTGCCAAGCATAATCAAGCGGTCGATGAAGCGATCGCCTCCCTCCCTGAAGGTGATTCCACCCGGGAAGAACTCGCCAAAACCAAGGTCAGCGCAATTTCCTTCAAGCGCAGCCTGATCGGTATGGGGGCTGCCTCCGAAGCTGCCCTGAGCGACTGCAAGTGGGAAGACCTCACGAGCCTGGGCGTCCCGACGCTCCTGGCCCGTCAGATTGCCGGGGTTTTCCGGGCAACCTCTGAAACCGCGCCGGCGGCCAGCATCAGCGAGAACAAGGCCTCGCGGATGAGCTTCGAGGAACTCTTCGCCCGCTACATCCCGGGTGAGGATACCGCCATTTCGCGCAAGCTCGCCGAACAAGCGCGCAAGCAGCCGGTGGTTGTCCTGACCGCCGAGGGCCAGGTCGACGTCCCGGTCTGTGTGAAGCTCCTCCAGGAGGTTCGTCAGGGCCTTCCCGGGCGCGCCATCTACATCGACACCGCGAGCCGTCCGCACAAGGTCTACAAGATCGGCGAGCGTCCCGACGAGCGCTTCGATGAGAACCCGCTCTACCCCGGGCGCCCGCTGCGTCCCGACGGCACCTGCGACCAGACCAGCCGCTCGTGGGAGAATATCCCCCTGCGTATTCGTCAGATCATCTACCTGGCGCGCAAGCAGACCAATGAGATGGGGACCCTCTCCCACGCCGAAGCCCATAACATCCTCGACATTGTCCTGGATAATGACGCCGAGGCCCGCCTGACCAAGCGTTTCCCCAAGGCCGTTCTGGCCCTGGAGGAAGCTCTCCGGGAAGGCACGGCTCCTACTCTCAAGGTGAGGCTCGATCGCTCCGGCACCGGCAAGGCGTTCGGTAGCGGCGAAGTCCTGGCCCACCAGACCCACTAAACAACATGGGCGGGCTGGAGTTAAATCCGGCCCGTCCACACTCACGAGGATTTTACTTATGAAAGTCATGAAAGTTTCTCCCCACCTTCAGTGCAAGATCAACCTCCCGGCAGCTATCCGCGATGCCGAGGACAAGAGCGTCCATTCGCTTCCGCCCTACGCAGAAGCCGAGATTTACCCGATCGATAAATACCCGGCGGCACCCGCAAGCTGGCCGCGCGGTGACGCCAAGAGCGCGAGCTACTTCGTCGGGGTCAAGGAAGGCCGCGGCATGTGGCTGGACTTTAACGACTGCCGCTCCCACACCCATGATGTGGCCATCCTGCTCTCCATCCAGGGAGTGAACCCTCTCACCGGTGCCCCGATCGACGGGTTTGCTCTTGAAAAATACATTACCAAGTGTCCCGTTCACAAGTGTGAATTCCAGGCCGATCGGCATTGCCAGGAATGCGGATTTTCCTGGCCGGCGCAAAACTACCTGGCGAGCACGGGAACTCCCAATGGCCAACTGTGGCTCGATGGTTTCCGCGCGCCCGACGGCAAGGTTCGCCAGTACGTCTTCACCGCTGAGGAGGCCCGTGGGATCGCCGCCCAGATTATCGGGGACAAGCGATCCTTCAATATCGGGATCGCGTTTTACCTCTCCAAGGAAAAGAAGAAGGTGCAAGAGACCGTCTTCGGCGGTCGCGACTACTCCTCCGTGACGGCAGGCTCGATGAAGAAGAAGTCCTACGGTGGCGTCTGCTCCACTGGTGATGGCATTTACAGCAGCAGCCTGATGGAATTCCCCGATGAGATGGTGCTGAAGAGTTCCGCCTCGCGGGATCTTTCCGCCAAGATGGGGCCGGAAGTGCGTTACCTGGTCCCGCCCAAGGACCAGATGCACATCAATAGCGCCAGCCTCGCGGCCTCTGCTCCGGAGTTTGTCGAGGAGGCTGTCATGGAAGACCGGATGGAGGTCGCTGCCGGCGCGCAAATCCGCCAGGACGTCTACCCAGACCCGGAATCGCTCGACTACTGGAAGGCCGAACCTGAGGGCGTGATCTACATCCAATATGCCAGTGAGGCCGATATCGCCAAGATTCTGGCTGGCGGAGTCCGTGCCACCAAGGAAGACGGCTTCATGCAGGCGCTCAAGGTCGGATCAAAATAACCGGGGGGCGCCGCTGCCCTATGACGGCTTGCGGCGGTGCCTTCCTCCCGGTAGCATGTCTCCTGATGGACAATATCACGGAGCACGAACTGTTGGTTTCCCGCGGCCTGCGCAGCCGGGTGTTTTCCCGGGCCAGAGTCCTCTTCCCCGTCGTTTACCCCGAGGTTGCGATAGACAGGATGGAACTGGATTCTTTCGATTACATTCCGGGCGTGGCGGGCCTGGAGGGAAAGATTTACATCACGTTCCAGGAGGGAGCCGACCGGGGGCCGCACGCCTTCCCAGCCAAGCTTTTTATCGGGCTTTCTGACCAGGAAGCGCTGGCCCAGGCCGGGAGATCGCCGTCGCCGCCGTATGATAAAGTGCCTGCCTAACATCCTTTCGGGAGTCCTCGTGGTGGCGGTCTTGTCCGCGGTGGGGTGTCTTAAATACGCATGGCAAACTCGCGATCTCACGTCGTGGTGCGCTTCCCGCAATATTGAGGTTTCCTCGCTCCATCTGGACTGCGCATGGGCTGATCGCGCGCCCTTTTACACCCCGAGAGGAGACCTTTATCGGGTGGTAGGGGAAAGAAACGGGGAGGCGGTTACCCTAAAAGCCTCGGGCGGGATCAGCGATTGGGAGGTTTACCGGGAAATTGGACCGGATTCCTACGCACTAGAAAAGTAAAAATACCCCCTTAACACCAAGGGGGTGTCGGCCTATAATAGAGGCATGCCTGTGAACGCCATTAAAAAGCCGACCTGCATCGGGTGTGATTTTGAAACCACGGCCCGCGAACACCTGTTTGACGCGGAAGGGCACAGCCTGGGCCTGGTTTGCCATAAGTGTCACGCCGATGGCATCGGCTACCAGGAAGTGATTTTTCATGGGTTTGGAGGCAAGCACGCCAGCCGCGAAGATGACGCCCGCGCGCCCTACCATGTTCCGAGTGGCGTCCACACTTTTGGAGACCTGAAGGCCCTCGCCTTGGAAACGGTCAAGCGCGACCCGCAGCTCAAGGTTTACCTCAATCCTCCGCCGCCCACGCGCGCGCTGACCGCCGCCTGAATTTCAGGCTGGCTTT
>OUNK011150697.1_pt1 | contig 19617 bp, 13 predicted proteins | sample 1755341 | NCBI WGS metagenome assembly OUNK01 (sample SAMEA3914788, study PRJEB12502) | metagenome | biome: forest; material: soil | place: Canada | collected 2011-07-03 | depth 0.1 m | reverse complement strand
CTACAGCCCTTCATCCAATAGGCTGCGTCCACAACGGAAATGTTGGTGTTGGAATCTCTCCCCTTGAATTTCGTTATTTTTGCTCTTACGGCTTTGTCCTGGAACAGCTTTTCGATGGACCTGCGCTCTTTCTCGTTCAAGGCCCAAAAACGTTTACCCAGCGGAATCTCTGGTTTCACATCCTCAATTCGTTCCTCGGCGAGATGATGCCAGCGCCGCCGCCGCGATTGCGCTAAAACAGCTTGGATTGGTGCAAGATCGTTGCTGTTTGATTTCACTTCAGCCCTAGGAGTGGCGAGCGCGTGTTCGTACCCGTCGATCATCTGCTCCATCATCTTAACTACAGTGATGCCAGGAAGATCCGAACCACGGGCAGCCGTGGCTAGTGAGAGAGCCAGGCGAACCAGATCGTGAGCGGGGTTCCCCACAACGGTCTGATCCAGGTCGCGGATTTGGATTTCAATGTTTCCCTCTGAATCAGCCAAGGGTCCGATGTTACCCACATGGCAATCCCCGCAAATCCAAACCGGCGGCCCCTCCGGAATCGAGCCAGAAGAATGTTTCTTCAACCATTCGTAGAAGAGCAGAGTATTGCCGCGGACATAAGCATGAGCCGACTGAGCCATCTTCGTTTGACGATTGGCCGTGAGAACGCGAGCACGGTCAGCGGGTTTAATAGAAACGGCAGTCTTTGCCATCTGATATTTGTACAGGAATTATGAATGCCCAATATTCGTGCGCCCCCGTGCGACCGCCTTCGATCATCCAGCGAAGGCGATTGCGGCGGGTGCCGAATCCGCCCCCAATCTCCTCATTAGCGACGTCATGATGCCGGGCATGACCGGGAGAGAGTCGGCCATCCACTTCCGGAAAGCTCGGCCAGACTGCAGGGTGCTTCTCTTTTCAGGCCAAGCAACCGGCCACGGCCGATCTTCTCGCACAGGCTCGCGAGCAAGAGTATGACTTCGATCTACTCTCAAAGCCGGTACATCCTGCCGAGGAGCGGCGTTGAATTGTGGAAGAGACGCTGGAGGCGGGCTCTTCGGTCGCTCGTGTAGTGATGAAATACGGCGTCAATTCGAACCAGGTATTCAAGTGGCGACGCTTGCATGAGATTAGACGTCCTGGAACGCGAGCAGTGCATGAAGTACAGTTGCTGCTGGTTCGCGTAGCTGAGAGCAAGGTTGCTCCATCCGCAGCTGCCCACAAACGCAGCCAAGAAGATCGCTGGCGATCACCACTAACTCAATATCGAAGCCACCCTTCTTTCGAGAGCCTTCGTGCTCGACGTTCGCCCGCCACACACCTCCGTCCACACCTGCAAGGATTTCTCCAGCCGAACAAAGTGAATTGGACTCAGCTTGAGCACAGACGCGATCTCCGTCAAATGGAGGTCACGGTGCAGGTTGTCTCTAATGAATTTGACCTCCGCGAACAAGGGAAGCTTCAGCGGCGTTGACGTATAGCGTTTGAGAAGAAGAGTCGTTAGGGACAATCCAAGCACAAATTAAAGCCGAACACTCCAGGTAAGCACGTTGGCTTTTTTCCGACATCGCTCAATGAGCGACCACTTGCCGGTCTTGATCAATGGCGATTTCGCGAACACATTCCACAGCAGGGGCGAAGAAAAGAGCGGCCTCTTCGCCCCTGGTTCTCGGCGTGAATACCCCATACCGCCCTCCCCCCCTGAATCCGAAAATCATTCTCAGTTCTGTGCGGATTAAGGGAAGCGGATCCTTCCCACCACAGTGCTAGGAGCAATTCGCTATTTCTGGTATTGAAACCAGGCAAGTGCTCCAGAGGGCGTGATAGACTCCCGCACATGCCTCTCATACTCATTCTCGTGATTCTGCTTCTCGCGTTCAGTGGCGGTGGCTACTATATGGGGCCTGGCGTTGGCTACTATGGCGGCGGCGGCGTCAGCATCATTCTGGCAATAGTGATCATTTATTTGTTGTTCGGCCGAGGCCGCGGACGAATCTAGGAATCTGGTCGTTTGGATCTCATGCCAGGGTGCATCTCCCCCTCATGCGTTCGGCGGGACTCCGAGTTGCAGCATGCCACAACTCGATACTGTCGCAGACTCAATTCGTCTTTAAGGCTATGAGCCCACCTTCACAGAGTGGTGCATCTGCCACCAGCAAGGATGGGCATTTTGATGAAATGCAGAGACTACGGTTGCCCCATGCAGCCGCCCGCGCCGTAGATGTTGCTGGTCTTGTAGGAGACATCCTGAGCGGCGAACTGGAGATCATGGAGGCGAGTTGGGCGGGCTGACCGGTTCGGAAAGATTCCTCGGTTCGGAACCCGCACCCTCACGTATAGCCAGCCAAGCCCGATATGCCCCGCCCCGGTTCCTACTAGCGGCTCGAACAGTCCAGCCATCTAGGCGTCCGCCATCACTTCAGCCGCAAACCATCCCCCAGTGACTATGCGAATTTTCGCTCGTCGCGAGTGGGTGTGATGAAGGACGCAGATGACCCACGCCACGCGCGTTTAATCAGGACAATCTGGCGTACCGTCAACAACCATGACAGCACCATTTTTAGCCCCCAAACTCTCTCCCGAATGTGTGATCTATCAGAAGATCTTCCGCTTAATCGCGAAGCCGTGTGCTCTGATTAAGATCCGTACAAGCCTTTCGCCCTCAGGATCGCTTGCGGGATTGAGAGGTACAAATACCACTGTTCCTTCTCGGCGTGAGAGCACATTGCTTACGACCAATACTCGCATCATCCAGATTGCTGCGCGGATATCTCGGCAGTCCAGTCCTAGCCAGTCTCCATACTGATGGTTCGAAAGGCGGAGCCCGGTCACTTGATGGAGGGATTCGGCTATCTTGCCGGAGAGCATCTGATGCCGGTCAACTCGGAGGTCGCAATCGAAGAGCGGTGGCTTCACCAATGGCGATTCCAACTCCATTGTTGTAAATAAATTGGCAATGGCCTCGTGCTGGGCTGCCGACGTATGTTCGAGCCAGTAATGACAGCTCTTTGCGATGACGGTGACGACGTTCTTGATCTCTTTTTCAATCCGGTACGCAGGTCCCGCAGGGAGTTCGAGTACCAGGCCTTTGAAGCTAGCGGAGACGTTCTCCATCACGATGGCTCGGGCAAGCCATCCGGCCATACCGGCACTTGTACAGTACATGCGGACCCATCCGGAAACGGGGGACGGCTCCGCACAGAGGCCGGTGACCATATTGATCCCTCGGCAGATTTCGTCTACAACCTCTTTATAACGATCAGCCTGCGTGTCTATTTCTTCTTTGCAGCCGGGTTGGAGAAGTGTTCCTTTGTGAGGAGGACCGCCTGCCATGGCCAAGTCGCAAAAAGATCCCCAGATCTCATCCCATGCCACCTTGCCATCGCGGCCGTATTTCAGGCCCGCTGAGCGCATCGAAACGGGCTGAATATCGTCGTAGCAGTCTTGGTATTCCATTGGAAGAATAGTCTTGAGCCTCGCCTCCAGCTCGTCGAACTCTCTATGTTTCTCCAAACCCGTCGTCATCTTCCCCTCACTTCATATCTTAGCGGCAAGCCAATAAATGGGCTCGAGACGCAACTCTTCGGAGCAAGCCACTTTTCACTTATTGAGTCATCAAGGAAGGGTGATCTTTTTCGGGTTGCCCTATGGATGCGCCCGACATGGAAGCCAAAGCAATGTTGAAGCGCTTACAGAGCAGCGGCTATGGCTATCCAATGTCGATACCTCATCCATTTATGTTGTCTATTTCAGACTCAGGACACTAGATGCCGTCTAGACCGTGCTGTTTCAGCGCCTCTAGCTCTGCCGTCAGCAGATCGATCGCAGCACCAGACGAGGCGTGATCCACGCCTCCCACTCGGCGGCGAAATCCCTCCCAATCATTCAGCATCGCGAGCGAGAGCTCGTGCAGCATTCTGGCTCCGACGAGCGGGTCTTCCGGAGCAAAGCTCACCGCCACCCGTCCCGGGCCGACCTCGATGCCCTCAGGAAGGGAGCTCATCCGCGCGGCGAACACCTCCGGGGGTACCGTCCAGGTCGCCGGGTCGGGCCGCCCCAGCCGGCGCAACTCGGCGCGAAGCCGGTTATTCTCCTGCTCTGCCTGCCGCAGAGCATTGCGCACCTTCCGAGACCGCTCGTCCTCATCCCTCTCTTGGGAACTGAGTTTTTGAAGCCATTCGAGCAGCCCCGCCCTGTCGACGCGCCATTCGCCAGCCTGCTCGATGGGACCGACGCGTTCCATCAGCCGCAGGGCAGCCCGCCGCTGCAGCCGGAAGAGCTTCTCAACGTCGCGACGGTCGAGTAAGGCGACTTCAGCCGTCTCCAGGGCCGCAAGGATCGCCCCGATCCGACTCCGCCAGCTTTGCACCTTCGCCATGCGCACTTCCCCCCTCGGCCCAGATTTCCGCCGTTCTCCTGAATTTTATCCTGTCGAGGAAGCGACACGCTTGCGACACACCCAATCCCTCTTTGAGATCTGAGAACGGGAGCCCTACAGGCAAACCATTCGAGATGATGGCTCGCCGCTTGCGTCTGCCCGGTGCCAAGGCATGTCGTCCCACAATCACGTGGATGTACCCGATACGAGGGGACAGCCAAAGCTGCCAAACCGAAGACTGGGACGATGTGGAGGTTTTCAGCAAGATACTGAATGACTACCCACCCCTGGGATAGCTGGTCCCCAAGTGGTGGATCGATAACAATCCTCGCCGCAGGTGCCATCGACATGGATGCAAACAGAACGAGCATCGCTCCGATTAAAGAGTTGAAATCCTGCTTGGTTCGACTCGTTTCATGTTTGTCTCCTTGGGAATTCGTTGCTTGCTGCATCCGCGATCCATTGAGATCGCCGTGATCGAGTGAAGAGCCTGTGTCTACATCAGCCAAACGTGAACACAAAGACTTCCGCACCCGGATCGGGAAACTCGATCTCGAACTGGTGATCAACGATCGGTTCCGTTTGCCTAATCAGCTGGTACAAGCGCTGCTCAATCACAATGCCGTTGCCCTGGTCGTCGACATCGACTCCGTGTACATCGCGCGGCTGCCGTCCATCGATGACCACGCGAAATTTGACGAATGTTCCCGGTGTTCCCGGCCCCATGACGAGATGAAGATCGCGGGCGTGAAAGCGATATACGATCCGCCCGTTGGCCTCGTTCAGGATGGCGGACTGTTTCCCAAAGGTCCAGTCGCCCGACAGAGCCCACTGATTGATGCTCAAGTGTGTGGGAGCGCTATAGGTACGGTTTTGATTCTCTCGGACGCCGCCAGGAGAGGAGAAGTTCTCGGCTTGCTCATAGCCGACATAAGTCTCCGGAGACTTCAAACTGTTCCAATCCGCGGCAGCTTCGATATCTCGTGGTTCGACCGAGACGAGCCGATGATCGATGCTGCCATTTCCGGCCTCGGCCAGCAACTGCTGAAGTATCAATTCGGATTGCTCGTACTCACCTTCCCCGAATTGGTGATGTCGAATACGCCCCCGGGCGTCGACAAAATAGAGGGCTGGCCAGTATTCGTTGTTGAAAGCACTCCATACCGCATGGTTGTTATCGATTGCGATCGGATAATCGAGTCTCATGTCCTTCACAGCCCAGCGGACGTTGTCGATGTTCTTCTCAAAAGTGAACTCTGGGGCCTGCACGCCGATCACCACCAGGCCCTTGTCTTTGTATTTTTCGGACCACGCACGGAGATACGGAAGCGTGCGTATGGAATTAATGCAGGAATAGGTCCAGAAATTGATGAGGACGACCTTTCCGCGCAAGCTGGCTGGCGTCAATGGCTGTGAATTGAGCCACCCGGTAGCACCCCCAAAAGGGGGCATATCACCTTCCACCGCCAATCGAAACGAGGCGGTGGACTGCGCTTTGGCGCAACAGATTGTACCGAGATGCGCGGCGCCAAGAAGCATGGCACCCGTGCCCAAAAAACGACGGCGAGTGTATTGGATTGTTCCGAGCATTTAGATTCCTCCAACTGGGTTCAAAGCAACCTCAAAATCGGGTTCTCCTCGAACAGACATGCAACCATTGCCGAGTCAAGATCGGCACGCACGATCAAATCGTCTTAGAAATACACGATCCAGCAGTAGTAAGTGTCGAAGCGCATTCCGTCTTTGGCCGTCGCTAACGAATGAAGCTCAACTGCCGCCTCACTCCGGGGCTGTCGCCAGGCCCTAGCATAATCCGGGGTGTTCAAGGGTTCCGGGGCCGACTAATCCACGGGCTCATTCGAGCCAGGAATGAGACGACCTTTCGTGCCCATGATGCCACAACAATCTACTCCGCAATCGACACCTGTTTCATCCCCCCCGCGGGTCGGCAGCGCCGGTGAGGGACTACTCCCAAAAGGAACGAACTATGCTCCATTTACGCCGCCACCTCGAGGGACTACGGCGGCTGGCCCCTCCGAGGCCTCAACGGGACCAGTTGAATGCTACAATTCGGGCCACGTCAGATCGAACAGAAGCGACACTTTGGCCTGCAAATGAATGGATCTCATCTGCGACTCGTTGCCGTTTTCACTCTGCTAATTGCGGCGCGGATTACACGTGCCCAAAGCGCGCCGATCTCCCCGGAACGTCCGTGGAACGCCGCGACAGGCTCGCGCTCCAGCCCTTCGCGTCCCACTCCGGGCTATGCTCCCGATCCGCTAAAGCTTTATACGCTCCCCGAATTGATCGACCTTGCCGAGCGGCATAATCCAGAAACACGTGTGGCTTGGGAGAATGCAAAGGCACGCGCGGCTGATCTGGGAATCGCCAAAGCGAGCCTTTATCCCACTTTGGCTGCCGCAGCACTCGCACAGAGTGCGAGAGAGGACATCCTCTTCGCCCCGTTTTTCTACCGCCAGACGACCGAAACCTTCTCCCCCATATTTCTTCTCGATTACACCATCTTCGATTTCGGCAGACGCTCGCAGGATGTCGCTGCCAATCGAAGCAACCTTGTTGCTGCGAACTTTCTCTTCAACGACACCCACCGCAAGATCATCTTCCAGGTCATGGAGACATACTACCGGTTGCTCAATACCAAAGGGCAGGAGATGGCCGCCGAAGCGAACCTGAAGAATGCAGAGACGGTACAGGAAGAGGCCGAGGCCAGATTGAAGGAGGGTTTAGCCACCCTGCCAGATGTACTGGAAGCCCGCAGCGCAGCCGCACAAGCAGATTATGATCTACAGGCAGCTCTTGGCGCAACAGAGATTGCCCACGGTGATCTAGCCACAGCACTCGGAACCTCGCCGACCTATCCATTCCAAGTTGAGAGCATTCAGGATCTGACTATCCCGGATGGACTCACAGAGACGGTGGAAAGCGCCATTGATCACGCACTCTCTCAACGGCCTGACCTGATGCAGCGAGTGGCCGAGCTTCGCGCCTCGGAATCGGAGGTGAAAGCAGCTCGAACAGCCTATCTTCCCACTTTAAGCATTAGCGGTGGTGCCGGCGAGGCTCGCACCTACGGACAACAGGATCAAATGCCGGGAGTCTACTCCCGAACCCAGGAGACATGGAGTGCAAGACTGAGTCTGACGTGGACCTTGTTTGACGGGTTGGCACGCGAGAACCGTCTGGCCAAGGCGAAGGCTGACCAGAAGCAGGCGGCGGCGGCGGCCGATGCCGTTCGCGATAGGGTGGAGAACGACGTGTGGTCCGCGTACTCCACCGCGCGCACCTCACTGCGCCAACAGAAGGCGGCAGCAGCACTCTTGGCCGCCACAACTGAGTCCTACAATGCAGCTCTGCAATCCTACAACTATGGAGTGCGCAGTCAAATCGATGTAGTGTCCGCCCAGCGCGCGCTCGCTGCCGCACGAACGGAAGACGTGAGTGCTCGTACTAATGTCCTCACGGGCATAGCGGCCTTGGCCTACCAGACCGGAGATTTGCTTTATGCGAAACGTCCCTGAGAGGACTAGAAAAGTGACCTCGCCAAGCAGTCCCGGAGGCACACGTGCGGCCACAAGCGGAGTTTGTCTCCTCGGAACCATGCTGTTGTGCGCCGGTTGTTCTCGTGCACCGTCAATCAATATCCTTGGATCTTTCTTTCCTTCGTGGATATTGTGCGGGGTAGTCGGACTCCTGCTCACTGTTGGCATGCGATGGTTCTTTCTTCGCCTCAGGCTGGAGCAGCAGCTTTCGCCGCTCATCCTGGTGTACCCCTGCCTAACCGCTTTTTTCACCTTTACGCTTTGGCTGATCTTCTTTCGCTGATCTAGAGAGGACCCTTCCATGCCCGAAACTGAACCTGCTCCACCTGGTAAACGTCTCGGCACAATCGTGAGCAGTTCCATCATTGTCGCTGCGTTGATCACCGGCCTGATGGTGATTCACGAGACCGATAGGAATCCGCGCACCGATGACGCAGAAGTGTTCGCGAACTTCATCGGTATCGCTCCGCAGGTCGACGGTCCAATCATTTCGTTGGCGGTCCAGGACAATGACTTCCTAAAACAGGGGCAGCTGCTTTTCGAAATCGATCCGCGGCCCTACGAGTATGCGCTGCAAAAAGCACGATCAGATCGCAATACGCTGGAGGGTCAGATCACCGATCAGCGCCGGACCATCGCATCTCAGGTGAGCGCCGTGGGAGCGGCGCGCGCGAACACGGATAGCGCCGCAGCGAACATCGATCGTGCTTTGGCCGCCGTAAACGAGGCAAAAGCCAATGTCGAGGCGGCTCAGGCTTCTCTCGAAAGTGCGAGCGCCGAACTTCTATACCAAACCAATAACCTTCATCGCATCGAGCCTCTTCTCTTAAAACAGTTTGTCACCGTAGATCAAGTGGACTTGGCCAGAACCACAGTGACCGCTCGAAAGCAGGCCGTTGATCAGCAGCGTGCGCACCTTCTGCTTGCTGAAGCTCAGGTGCAATCGGCGCAGGCGCTATACGAGCAAGCGAAAGCAACCGCACAGCAAAGCCAGGCGCAACTAGCTCAGTCTGGACATAGCGTCCTTACCATAGACCCTCTGACCGCTCAGCGCGAAGGACGGTATTCGGCAATTCGAACCGCTGAGTACAACCTGAATAACTGCAAGGTCTATGCACCCTTCGATGCGCGGGTGACCAACCTCACCATTTCACAGGGCGCTTACGCTCACACCGGCCAGCAACTCTTCACCCTGATCGATACACGAAAATGGTGGGCCATAGCTAACTTCCGCGAGACTCAGATCCGGCATATCAGTCCCGGCATGCATGCCGATGTCTACGTTCTCTCAAGACCTTCCATTAAATATGATGGCGTGGTGGACAGCGTCGGCTTCGGCGTCCAGCCGGACAGCACGCTGGTAGGATCGCTCGTATCCGGATTGCCCGATGTACAGCGCTCCTTGAACTGGGTACATCTAGCTACCCGCTTCCCTGTGCGGGTTCGCATCCATGCGCCGGAGTCGGAGCCATTGCGCGTCAGCGAGTCCGCGGTCGTGATCATTCGTGAAAATGAAGGGATGAAATAAGCATGCCCCGCCAAGGCGATGCTTTGCCGCCTAGCGTAGCATCGGGATCACTCGATGAAGCGGGAGCCTGGTTTTGGGACTTCCTCAAAAAGGAAATGACCCCCTACCCCGGAAGGGCGTGGGTAGTTGGCCGCGTAACGATCTCCGTGACCATCGTGATGCTCCTGGTTATGACATTCCGCATCCCCAATGGCTTTCTCGGCGCAGTCTTCGCCCTCCTTCTCAGCAGAGAGAATCCTTCCGCAACCTTTCGCGCGGGGCTCCGGACCATTCTAGCGTTTGTGCTGGCACTGGCTTTCCTAGTGCTCGGCGTTGCGATATTGATCGACGATCCGCTCACTCACTTCTTATGGGTCGCCTTCAGCCTATTTTTTGCTTTCTACTTGATTCGTATCCTTGCCGATTACGCAACCGCCGCGGCCTTCGGCTTCATGGTCGCCGGCTCGCTACCGCTGTGGGATCAGACCACGCTCGATGTGAATTCGCGCTTGGAGAACACCCTGTGGTTGGCGTACGTTGTCGCGATAGGGGTGGCTGTGACAGTCGCCGTCGAATATGTCTTCCGGCGCATGCATCCCACAACAGACCTTACCGAAGGGATCGAGATTCGACTGCAGACCGTCGAGCATGTCTTAAGATCCGCGGCTACCAATCAGGTTCTCGAAAGCGAATGGGAGAAAAAACTTTCGCTTTATGCGACGGTTGGCGTGTCGAGACTTCGGAGGCTCATCTTTCGATCCCAATATGGCCCCCACTTCAAATCGCAGATGAGTGCTGCTATCGCGTTGGTGGGACGATTGGTAGACATTGCAGCGAGCCTCAACCTCGCTTTGCGTGAGCGCGTCGGACCAACCGATGCGTCCGATCGTGAACGTTGCACCCGCCTCGCCGATGAGCTTGCAGTGCTTGGCGGAGACTTGATGCGACGCCAACTACCCCAAGAAATCCAACTTCCATCGCTGGAACAGCCGTCTCAACTCCCCTTCCTGTCCATGATGGAAAAGACCGTCGTGCTCATTCCGAAGGTGTTCGCAGGATCTGGAGCAATGCAGGAGTTCATCGCTGCGCCCTTGGATGACGATGAACCCGCACGCCTCTTCCTCGCCGACGCATTATCCAATCCAGACCATGCAAAGTTCGCATTGCGAGGAACGCTAGCGGCTATGGCCTGTTACATCATCTACACGGCAATCGACTGGCCCGGGCTCAGCACTTCGCTCGCGACGTGCTTTATCACCGCGCTTTCAACCATCGGCTCTTCGCGCCAGAAACAAGTGTTGCGGCTTGGTGGCGCGATCATTGGGGGCATTTTCTTCGGTATGGGAGCTCAGGTGTTTGTGCTCCCGCATCTCGACACCGTTACCGGCTTCATGTTGCTCGTTGCGACAGTGACGGCAATCGCTGCCTGGATAGCCACCGCATCGGCGAGACTCTCCTATCTGGGAGTCCAGCTGGCCCTGGCTTTCTATCTCATCAATCTTCAGGAGTTCACAATCCAGACTTCGCTCGCAATCGCTCGCGACCGCGTTTTCGGAGTCCTTCTCGGTCTTGCTGCCATGTGGCTCCTCTTCGACCATCTATGGGTGCGGAAAGCATCAGATGAAATGCAGACTATCTTTGCACGTAATCTCGAAATGTTCGCAGAACTGGCGGAGCAACTACTCGAGGAAGATCAAATTCGAGCCATCAAGTCCGTTCGTCGGCTGCGCGATCAAATCAATACCGGCTTTCAGGCTGTTACCGCGCAGGCCGATGCCGTACTCTTCGAATTTGGTCCTGAAAGGCAACGCAAACTTCAGATTCGCGCAGACATTCGACGTTGGCAGCCGGCATTGCGCACGCTGCTCCAGGTGCAAATTACCTTCGCCCAATATCTCGTGCAAAAAAGGCCGACGAGTCTCCCACCAGCAATTGCTCAGGCCTCTACCACATTTAAAAAGGACGTTGCCCGCGTGATCCGCACAATGGCCGATGAGGTCACCGGTAGACCGACCGGCGAAGGGGCGGACATCAAAAGTTCCGCCGCGAAGTTCCAGCAGGAACTACAAAGACACTACCAGGACCTCGGCGTTCCCATACCTCCTGAGGCGTCCGATATCATTGGCCTCACCGAAGGCCTCTCCTCGGTTCTTTCGTCGATCTATGAGGACATCCGCTCCACTTTTGCCAGCGTTACACGACCGGTCGATGGAAAGAACCGTTATCTTCAAAGTGCACCTCAGCCATAAACAGAGCGGAAGTTTGTGATGACACGCCGCCGCTACCTCCAGTGTTGCTCCTTTTCTTCCTTGACGCTTCGGACGACGCCATGGAGGGCTTGCGGCCCGAAATGTGTAGTCGCGGGCCCCCCGAACAGGAGCGTAATGTTCGAATTCGGGATAGAGTACGGGACCTCGTTCCCTCCGGTGACGCAGACCTGCAAGGTCGATGAAGGCGGATCCGTCTCGAAGGGGGCGATACTTCCATTCCCCGTCAATAGGCTGACCGTGCCGTTCAATTGAAAGCCCGTTGTGGGGACGGGGGGTTGGTATGTGGGACAGCCGGTCATGTTCCAGGTGATACTAACGTTCGTCAATCGGATGTGGTGCGTGTGCGGGTTCACAAGCGGCTGCGTCGGATCTACAGCACCTGCCATGGTTGTCCCAAAGCCGGACATCGTCATATCCGCAGAGAAGTCGGCGGTTCCCCGTTCTGGGTGGAGGTCCATCGACCATTGACCATGCATTTCCCATGGGCTGCCTTTAACACTCGCACTCAGGGGTGAATAATCGTTGATCAGACCGCCGAAGTGCACTGGCGTGCGCTCCTGGGCTAAAGCACAAGTGCCGGCGACCAACAAAAACAGGGAGAGCATGCGCACAGCCGAAGCCAGGGTTTTGCTTGTCATGAAAGACCTCCAGTTGGAGATTCACGTGAGATTCGCAGACATAATCGAACACATGCCAGGAGCTATCAAGCGGTAAGACACAGAAATGCCGATGTTTCCCTGGTTTGCCATCGAATGCAGTGTTTTGCCGTGCCCTTGCGGGTCGGAGGTACAATTTGGTTCCGGGTCCGTCACGGCCGCGGACCAGCCAGGGAGAGCGCGATGAGCGAACCATCCTTTGGTACGCCGCCATCCGAGAGACCGATTGACGACCGGCTGGATTCGTGGAAGGAGATCGCGGCATACCTCAAACGCGACGTGACGACCGTCCAGCGCTGGGAGAAGCGGGAGGGGATGCCCGTCGACAGACACCGGCATGACAGGATGGGTTCGGTCTCCGCGTCTCGGGGGGACCTGGATGCGTGGATGCGCAGTCGGAACCTTCGAGTAGGACAGGAGAATCGGAGCGACGACCTATCACCTGACTCTCCTGCACAACCGCCGCAGTCCGCGAGATCGACTTCCCCGACTAGATGGACCTTCGTCTTGCTTCTGGCCGCGGTCGGAGCCGCGCTGACGATTGGCGCAAGCCTCTGGCTTCAGGGGACGGAGTACTTCTGGCAAAACCCCATAGCAGACGCACGATTTCAGACTGTCACGGACTTCGAGGGATTGGAGCAAGCCGCTACGGTGTCACGTGACGGTCACTTCGTGGCGTTTCTGTCGGACCGAGACGGACACATGGACGTCTGGGTTACGCAGGCCGGTTCGGGTGAATTCCACAACCTCACCCACGGGAGTGTTCCTGAGCTGGCTAATCCATCGATCCGAACCCTAGGATTCTCGCCCGACGGATCTCTCGTCACGTTTTGGGTTCGCAGGCCAGACGGCTCGGACGGCGGGGACATCGGCAGCGATATCGGTATATGGGCGGTACCGACACTGGGAGGCGAGCCGCGGCCATACCTTGAAGGCGTGGCCGAATTTGACTGGTCGCCTGACGGCTCTCGGCTCGCCTATCACACCCCCGGCCCTGGAGACCCGCTGTTCGTGACAGATGGCAGTGTGCGACCGGAGAGTCGGCCCATTTTCACTGCGTCTGCTGGGCTCCACAGTCACTTTCCCTTGTGGGCGCCCGACGCGGCATTCCTCTACTTGGTCCAGGGCGCGCTCCCAGACAAATTGGACATCTGGCGCATTCGTCCAGCCGGCGGAACTCCTGAACGGATCACGCCACACCCTGGGAGCATGAGTTATCCGGTCCTGTTAGACCGGCGCACCTTAATGTACCTCGCGAGCGATCCCGATGGATCTGGGCCGTGGCTTTATAGCATGGACGTCGAGCGCCATATTCCTCACCGGCTGACCTCTGGTCTTGACCGGTATACATCGCTGGCCGCCAACGCCGATGGTCGCCGTCTGGTTGTTACGCGCTCAACTCCTTATAGATCACTCTGGCGACTGAGGATCGCTGATTCAGCTGCAAAAGCATCGGAGGCTGATTGGATCCCGCTGACGACCAGCGCCGGGTTCTCCCCACGACTGGGTCCAAATTATCTTCTGTATGTTTCTGCGACCGGCACTGGTGAGAGCATCTGGAAGCTCGCCAACGGAACCAGCACAGAGTTGTGGCGCGGCGAGGGAGCACAAATCTTTGGCGGTCCGGCAATCTCCCCCGATGGACGGTATGTCGCATTCTCGATCCGGCAACACGGGCAAACGCTCTTGTACGTGATGCAGGCCGACGGCACGAACGCGAGGATCGTGGCTGATTCGCTCGATCTGCAGGGCGCTCCAGCATGGGCGCCCGATGGCCAATCGATCATCTCGGCTGCCGGCGATCACGGTACCCCACACCTCTTCCGCGTGCCGATCGACGGTCGATCCCCCGCTCCTTTTGTCCGTGAGTATTCGGTCGATCCTGCGTGGTCGCCCGACGGCCGCTTTGTTGTGTACTCGGGACCAGACATCGGCGCCACATTTACCGTGAAAACGGTCACTCCCGATGCCGCACCGCATCCCTTGCCAGCCCTGACCTTGACTCGCGGGGCTCGACACCTCGCCTTCCTGTCTGGAGGACGGGCGCTCGTAGTTCTGCGAGGAGAGATTCAACACAAGGATCTCTGGCTCATCGACTTGGAGACGGGTGCCGAGCGGCAGTTAACCCACCTCACCCCCGAATTCGACATGCGCGACTTCGACATCTCGCCAGACGGTCGTGAAGTTGTCATCGAACGAGTGCAAGAGCGCTCGAATGTGGTGCTGCTGGATCTCCCCCGACGGTAATCCGGCGACAATCGTAACGGACGCTGCGCCCTGATATCGGGCCGTCCGAGTCTTTCGATCCAGGGCCCGGCTTGCAACCCGCCTGTTGGCGTCTACGCGGCAAAGCGTAGGCAGCCGCCGGCAACCTGGTACCGACTGGATGTTAGGTACACCATCATCAAAACCACTTGCCGGCATAGGGAACGCAGTTTGGAGCTTGTCTCTGATTGGTCCATGATGGTATCTGTCCCAAACGCTGCTAAATTAGTGAGAAGACTATGTTCTATCCCACAGATGACCTTCGTATTACGTCCACCAAAGTCGTTTTACCTCCCGTGTTTCTTGAAGAAGAGCTGCCGGCTACCGAGCAGGCCTCCTCGACCGTTTTTCATGCTCGGAATGAGATCGTCAATATTCTGAGAGGCAGCGATTCCCGCCTGATTGTGGTCGTCGGCCCTTGCTCTGTCCACGACACCAAAGCGGCGCGAGAATATGCGGCTCTGCTGAAGAGCGCCATTGCCGAGTTCTCATCCGAGCTCCGCATTATCATGCGCGTTTACTTCGAAAAGCCGCGCACGACTCTCGGCTGGAAGGGGTTGATCAACGATCCGTATCTCGACCAATCGTTCCGCATCAATGATGGATTGAGGCTGGCGCGACATCTGCTGCTGGATCTCGCTGAGATGGGTGTTCCTGCAGGGACCGAGTTTCTCGACATGATTTCGCCACAATATGTCGCCTCATTGGTAAGCTGGGGAGCGATCGGCGCGCGCACTACTGAGAGCCAGGTACACCGGCAGCTCTCGTCGGGACTTTCGTGCCCGGTCGGCTTCAAGAACGGAACCTCGGGCAACGTACAAATTGCGATTGAGGCAATCGTTTCAGCAGCTAATCCGCATACGTTCCTTGGGCACTCCAAGACTGGGCAGTCGGCGATCCTGTTTACGGCGGGCAATCCGGACTGCCACATCATCTTGCGCGGTGGTAGGCAGACGACCAATTACGACGCCGCCTCTGTGGCCAAGACGGCAGAACAGATGGAAGAAGCCGGTGTCCTGCCGCGCATCATGATCGATTGCAGCCATGCCAATAGCAACAAGGACCACACCCGGCAACGCCTCGTGTGCCGCAATGTCGCAGCGCAAGTAGCCGCCGGGGACCGTCGCATCATCGGTGTGATGCTCGAGAGCAATCTGGTGGCGGGCGCACAGACACTCGTGCCCGGCAAGCCACTCGTGTACGGACGGAGCATCACAGACGCTTGCATCGATTGGGACGAGACGCATGCGCTACTCACAGAACTGGCCGCAGCCGTTCGCTCAGCCCGCTGAGAAAGCCGGGCCCCGTGATTCGCTCATAATCCACCCATGAAGAACTGCTAAACAATATGGCCTCTCCGAGTGAGAGGCCATATTGCTCGTAAGTCTTTTAGAATCAACGCGACGGGCGCACGATCGTCGAAGTCGCTCAAATCATCCCATTACATGGCGCAGCATTACACCGTTCGGCTCAAGGAAAAGGAACAGGAGGCGCGGAAGGCGACTGAGTCGAATGTGGACTCCACTCGCTACGACCTCAGGCGGACGGTCGAATCTACAGGATTCTCTGGAAGCGTAACCCGATATGGACTGCTGTCTCACGAGCGCTAGTGGCGGGCCTTTCCGTCGACGACTTGGCCAGAATCATCAAGTCGGAAGTTCTTTGCGTTAGATGGTGAGTTGCATGGGGAGGAATTTCTTCCGGCCGCTCAAAAGGCCCGATCAGCTGAGGGGCGATGTCTTCCGTCCTGAACGCTTATTCGCTGACGACGAGCACCTCATCCATGCTGGCGGGAAGACGGTAACCTGTAGCCACGATCTTGTGCGCTTCTGTCCTACGTAGCGGACTTTCACACGCGTCCCTTCCGAGCTTTCGGCGAGCCAGTTCACACAGGCGTCATCGATTAGAAGTCCTTCTTTTCGGTCCCAATCGACAAGTTCTGCACTCAAATGACGAGTGTAGAACAACAACGTAAGGCTGAGGCAGGTCATACATCGGCACATTGAGCAGCTTGCCTCGTTTATTGGTGCGCTACTTTTTTCAACAGCTATTCTCAGCCGAGTCTATGGGATCGCTTTCTGTGTACCGATCGCGACAACGAAGTAGTTGGCCGGGACATCACCTACATTTTTGAGCCCATGCAATACCCCGGAGGCGGTAAACACCACGCCCCCCGCTTCAACCAATCCTTGCTGCCCATCACTGTTTACCTCCAGCTTGCCTTCGCGGATGAGGAGAAACTCAGAGTGCGTATGTCGGTGTGGTTGATGCGGCATCTGGCCGGGCGGTAGGGTGGTTTCGTGTACTTCGACGAACTCGCCAGTTGCCAAGATTCCATGGACGACCGGACGACTGGCTCCGCCATTTTTCGAAACTGAGACCGGGAGCTTGTCGAAAGGAAACAGAGCAGAGTGAACGAGGCGCGGTGCGTCGCCTGCGCTTCCCATCTGTGCTTCCGCAGAAACGCTACCCACTGCCGCGAATGCCGACAAAGCTATACAAAGATCACGTCGATTGAGGTTGTTCATACTGCGCTCCTATTTAGCTCCAATTATGTGTTTCGGGTTTGTGCATCACATTTCAAGAGGAGTTGGTTTGTCGAAATCAGATGCACGCCATCACCTGCTTCACGCGATGGCATGCATCTGACAGCCCCTTGCTCTGCTCTAGATGTGTGGCGCCCAGCCCTTCTCGTATTCGCGGTCCCAGAACTTCATCGCGTCGTGGTCATTGAGGATATGACCGGTGGTAGCGTCGAGCCTTAGTTCACGCTGAACCTCCCAGGCGATGTTGGAGAGCTGAAGCATTGTTACGGAGATATTGCCTGATTCGACGGGCTGCGTAAGTTTTTCTTCGGTTCGAATGGCAGCGATGAAGTTCGCGAAATGCTTGTCTGTCATGCTGTCTGCTCCAGTGATGTCAGAGGAGTTGGCCGCCTTGCCGACGAGATGTTCGCTTGTCTTGTTCCCCTTTAGGTCGTAGATCTCGTAGCCACCGGTGTCAATCACAATACTGCCCGTGGTTCCGACAATAACCACTCCACGGTCGCGATTGTAGAGTTTCATGCCGCTGCAACTCTTGTTTTCCCAGGAGATCAACTTATCGTCGTATTCGAAACTGGTGTCGAGGCTATCGTAAAATTGCCAATCGTCCTTGAACTGGTATCGTCCACCGGATGCCGTGACACGATTGGGCAGATTGACCCCAAGGGCCCATCGGCAGACGTCGATCTCGTGAGTACCATTGTTGAGAGCCTCGCCAGTGCCCCAGTTCTTGAACCAATGCCAGTTGTAGGGTTGGACGTTGTCCTTGAAGGCCTGGCGCGGGGCGGGCCCCTGCCAGAGATCCCAATCAAGCGTAGAGGGGATGGGTGCGACCTTGCCTATGCCGATAGACTTGCGGGTGTTACTATACCAAGCCTTGGCGTTGTAAGCGCGACCGACAAGGCCATTGTGGATCTGGTTGACGACATCAATATAGAGTGGGGAGGAACGCCGCTGAGTTCCCATCTGGACATGCTTGCCATACTTTCGCTGAGCTTCGACAAGAAGCGCGCCTTCAGCAGGATTGTGGCTACAAGGTTTTTCAACATAGACGTGCTTGCCGGCCTGAAGCCCGGCGATGGCCATAGGAGCGTGCCAGTGGTCGGGAGTCGCTATGGTGATCGCGTCTACGTCTTTGGAAGCGAGGAGTTTGCGAAAGTCTTTGTCAGTGGCCGGGGCGTAGCCGAAGTTCTTCTCGACCCCACTGGCGAACTTCTGTAGGAAGTCACTCTCCACGTCGCAAACGTGAGTGATTTTCACATCTTTCTCGTTCTCCTTGAGAGAGGAGAGGTGGGCGTAGGCGCGGCCGTGAAGCCCGATGACCGCGAAGTTAACGCGGTTGTTGGAGCCCAAAATCTGGCCGTAGCTTTTTGCAGTCGAGTTCACGGCTAAGGCTGCCGCTCCTACTGCAAGTGTGTTCACAAATTCACGTCGAGAGATCACATCTCCTCCTTAGGAGCTACTAATGGAGAATTACCGAAGGGAGTAGTCCGAAGCGGATGGCCCATACGATAATTCTCGGTTATTTGATACTTCAATGATTGCTCGTTGTGGACTTGAGCTGACAGTAAACAGGCTTTGGCGACCGCGCGGCTTGCTGGCTGAACAAGGAGGTAGCTAGAGGCCCTCCCTATCCAAGGGTTTTGGAATTCTTGAGGGCTTCCTCCATTTGCTGCCAGCTCACACGCGTAGAGGCCTCGGGAGTACCGGCACCTCTCCAGTGTGTCTCGAGACTGACGGCGTGTCGGTAGCCCACCGCTGCAAGGTCTTTGAACTGGTCGACCCAATCGATGTAGCCCGTTCCCACCGGAGCCCAGACGATCTTTCCTTCAGCATCCTTCACGGCATTCTTACAGTGGACATGCCCGATACGATCTTTCGGCAGCAGCTTCCACGCAACTGGGAATGCGTCCAATTCTCCCGCTCGGACTGCGTTTCCAGCGTCCCAATTCAACATCAGGTGCGGCGACGGAACGGCTGCGAGTGTGGCCATCGCTTCCCTGCCAGTCGCCGTGTTGCACTCAAATTCGTTTTCGAGGACAAGGACGATACCTTGCTTTCCACACAGGTTCGCGGCTTCCAGAAGCTTCGCATTAATTGCAGCGCGGTGAGGCTTCACATCTTCCAACCTCCAGAAGTCGAAACAACGTACCCTGTTTGTCTTGAACTGCTTCGCCAGGGCAATGCTGCGTTCCAGTACATCCTGCTGCTGCTTGAAGGTGAAGTCAGCGCTAAAGGAGTCGTTTTTCGGACTGAAGCTCGACCGAGGTGCATCCGGCCAATCCACCTTGAAGAGTGGACTGCCAATATCTGTCACCTGAAGCTCATACTTCGCAAGAATAGTCTGCGCTTGTGAGATTTCCGCGTCGCTGAGATTTTGAAGGTTCTTCCCCCACATTCCACGCAGTTCAACCCACTGCAGGTTAAACTCTTTCGCGATGACAGAACAGGCA
>OUNK011133170.1_pt1 | contig 19634 bp, 20 predicted proteins | sample 1755341 | NCBI WGS metagenome assembly OUNK01 (sample SAMEA3914788, study PRJEB12502) | metagenome | biome: forest; material: soil | place: Canada | collected 2011-07-03 | depth 0.1 m | reverse complement strand
TCCGCTGCGCTATCGAGTTGATCGATGGCACGCCCAAACAATTCGCTGATCTCGTCGCAGTTCGGCTTGATCGTGAAAGGCTTCGCACCCAATGCGTGCCGCATCGCTTCGCCACTTGCATCGACAAGGCAACGCTTGCCAATACCTTTCACATACTCGATCAATTGCGCATAGATGGTTGCAGGAAACCCACGCGGCAAACTGCCGGAAAGAATCACCAGATCGCTTTCATCGACGCTGCGGCGGAAATCACGCAGCAGCGCATCGCATTCTGCCTGACTCAGTAAAGGGCCCTGCCCCAATATTTCGGTGATGCTGCCAGTGGCTTCCTGCAAGGCCAAGCAATGCCGCAGCTCGCCTGCAATCTCGACACCATGAAACAGTACGCCACGCTCGCTCATGCGCTGGCTGATCAATGTGCGGTGCTGCGCGTCGACCAAACCCACCAGCTGCACACGTTCGCCTAACGCAGCAATGGTTTGCGCTACGTGCAAACCCTTGCCACCGGGATAAACCTGTTCCGCGCGTACGCGGTGAACCTCGCCGGGATTGAGCGCATCGAGATGGATAAAGCGATCGATGGCGGTATTGAAGCCGGCGACGGTGATCATTGCTTACCTGCGATCAAGGCAAGCACCTCATTCACGCTTGCCTGCGCTGCGGTGCCGCCGACGCCACGCGTCGACAAGCTGCCGCAAGCATTGCCCCAGCGCATGCCGTCGAGCCACGGCATATCGCGCAACCATGCGTGCAGAAAGCCGGCATCAAACGAATCGCCGGCACCCGTGCTGTCGATTGCGTCAATTGGATAGGCCGGCACGTCCAACCATTGGCCGTCGTGCAGACTCATGCATCCCTGGCGGCCACGCTTTACCAAGGTGTGCGTGCGACCGTTCTGTACTGCCGTCAACGCTTCATGCAAATCATCACGCCCGGTAATCGCCTGCAATTCCTGCTCGTTGGGTAGGAAGATGTCGACCTCGCGCAACGTGTCGAGCAAATCGCTGCCCCACTGTTGTGCCGGATCGAAACCGGGATCGAGGGATGTCGTAAGCCCCGCGGCCGTCGCACGCGCGAACAAGTCGCGGCATCCCGGCCGCAATGCCTTCTGCAGGTAGTACGAGGAGACGTGCAGGTGATCGGCCGCTTTCAGCCATTCGTCGTGAATATCTTCTGCGCGCAATTCGGCGATTGCGCCGGCGAACGTCACCAGGGCGCGATCCTGCGGCGTGGACAGCGATGCCGTGACACCGGTGCGCAGCGAACTATCGGGGCGAAGCGATGCAACATCGATGCCTGCATCGCTCAACGCCTGCAGACAAAACTGACCCAGGGCATCCGCACCGAGCTTGCCGTGGAAAACCACCTGATTGCCGAGGCGCGCCAAACCCATCGCGCAAATCATCGACGAGCTGCCCGGTGTCATCACGAAATCGTCGGCCAGCACTTCCTTGCCAGGCGTCGGGACAGCGTGGCAACCCTTGAACACGAAGTCGACGTTGATCTCACCGACCACCAGGATGCGTACGGGATGGTCGATGGGCTTCACGGCTTCGCTCCGTGGATCGCGAAATCTTCGACGACGCGCGTTAGCACGCCCTCGGATGGTGTGTCGGGCTTACCGCCGAGTTCCAGGCAGCGAAAAAATGCCAGCAGTTGCATCACAACAACGCCGGCCAACACGGTGGGCACATCCGTATCGGTGATCGAGGTCGATGGCGTAATCACGACGTCATTCGCGCCAATCACGTCCGCTGGCACTTCGTCACCGATCACCAGCTTCGCCATGCCCAATTGCTTGCGGGACAATTCACGCAGCAAGTCGCATTCGTAGCGGCGCACGGCCGGATCATGCGAGAGCAACGCTACCACCAGCGTGGAAGGATGGACGAACGACATCGGACCATGCCGCAGCCCGAGGAAAGTTTCGGACATCGTGATGACTTTGCCGCCCGTCATCTCCAGCATCTTCAACGCACCTTCGCGCGCTGCACCAAAGGCGGTACCGCTGCCTAGATAAACGGCGGAGGTGAAATTGCGTTGTGCCAATGCGGCGATCGCATCGGATTGTGTATCGAAGATGTGTTGTACGCCCGACGCGGCACGCGTGATCGCATTGGCGGCCAACTCCATAGCCGTGCCTTGCAATAACCCGGTACCGCCCAGCAACAAATTGGTGAAGCTGCTCGTCATCACCAGGCTGCGGTCATTGGTGCGCTCGTCCAGCACCAGCACCGTAACGCGCGGATCGTTGCGGTAATGCGTGGCGAGCTTGCCGTCGGCGTTGCAGGTGATCACCAGATGGCGCCATGCCGGCGCTTCGGCCAACAGCGTGCTCACCACACCACCGCTCTCCGGGCTGTCGCCCGAACGTGCCAGCGAAATCAACAACCCCGGCCCCGCCGGCAGTACGCTGCGCCAATGCGTAAGCAAGGTACCGGCGGCGATGGCTTGCACCGGCACGCCAAGACCCAGTTGCAGCAGCGGCGCCAGGCATTCGCCGATATACATGGAGCTGCCCGAGCCGGTCAGGACGATATGGCCCGACCGCGGATGCAGCGCCTTCGACAGCAGTTGTTGCGCGGCCGTGCTGTGCAGCAGGTCGAACGTGTCTTGCCAGGTGGCCGGCTGCTGCAGGATTTCACGCAAAGTATCGGCGTAACCCGCAGCCAGCTGCGCCTCGGCGGCTTGCGCTTTGAGTGCATCCAGCATCGATTCGTCTTTCGTTTTCTTATGAAGTATTGACATTTTGCTCAATTCGCTCGAATGTGAAACCATCCGATGACGCTCCCAGGGTATTCGAAATGAAAGATCAGTTACAACACCTTTCGAAATCTTCCGAAAAGTTTTCGAAATTGTCCTTATCCCATGGCAAGCGCACCCGTCTTTGGCGCCTGATGTATGGACACGGCCCTCGTAACGGCAGTTTGCTCGTCCTGCCGCTGGATCAAGGCTTGGAGCACGGCCCGACCGACTTTTTCCCCAACCCTCCAGCGATCGATCCGGAATACCAGTTCCGGCTCGCGGTGGAGGGCAATTTTTCGGCGATCGCGCTTGGCGTCGGGTTGGCCGAGAAATACATGGGCGATTGGTGCGGGCAGATTCCACTGATCCTGAAGCTCAACGGCAAGACCAACATCCCCAGCGATGCGGAAGCCACCTCGCCGCTGTTCGCTTCCGTGGAAGACGCCGTGCGATTGGGTGCCGATGCCGTCGGCTACACCATGTATGTAGGCTCGCCGCGTCAGCACGATGAATTTCGCCAATTCGAAAAGATCCGACAGGATTGCGAGCGTTTCGGCATGCCGCTGGTGTTGTGGTCGTATCCGCGTGGCGCGGCGATCGATGCAAAAGGCGGCAAAGGCAGCCTTTACGCGCAGGATTACGCCGCGCGCGTCGCGTTGGAATTGGGCGCCGATATCGTGAAGCTGCATGAACCGGACGATAGCCGCACCAACGCGCCGGCACCGTATAACCAGTTACAGGAAGACGCCTCGGCCCGCACGCAACGCGTGGTGCGTTCGGCGGGACGCACCATGGTGCTGTTCTCCGGTGGCGAGAAGAACGACGACGATGCAGCCGTCCTGCGCAAGGTGGAGTTCTACATGGCCTCCGGCGCAAACGGCGTGATGTTCGGCCGCAACATGTGGCTGCGTCCGCTCGACCAGGCCCTTGCTCTGACCCGTGCCGTGCACGAGATCATGGCCAAGTATCCGCGCTGAGAGCCGCGAGGAACCCCTCCTCCCTGCGATCCAACTCGCGCGGCGCCACGCCCCCTCCCCGGCGGGGATGCCCCAAGCGTCCCCCATCCACCCCCGCCGGGGAGTGGGCTAAGGCGTTGTCGGCATCGAAGCGCGCTTCGAGCGACACTAGCGCAAGCACTATCCTCTCCACACGCGAAGAGGAAGCCGAAGAAATCACAGCGATGACGCACAACAAACGCAAACCGCAAACCCTCCGGCACGAACCGTGGTCGTTCCGCGCACAAACGCGCGCCGGATGCTTTTGCTGCGCGCCGCCGCGCGGTGCGGGCACGATTCAAGCCGGCAGCGGCAAAAATCCACTGCAGACGGCACCTGATCAAAGCAAATCCGATTTGCGGCTAAAGGACTTCAAGCCACGCAGCATGCTGCGTGTGCCCAAGACACGGATCGAACGTCCGCGTTTCCCCGTCATTGACGCGCACACGCATCTGACTTGGTCGAGCAAGGTGCGTAACGGCGTATCGGTGGGCGAAGACATCACCGTCTTCGCCAAACCGGAAGACTTGCTGCCGGTGATGGATCGCAAAGGCATTCGCGCCCTGGTCAACCTCACCGGTGGGGTCGGTGCCGGTCTCGAGCAAAGCATCAAGCTGTTCGACCGGGCGGCACCTGGGCGCTTCCTCACACTCACCGAGCCTTCTTACGAACACTTTCCTGAATCGAACTATTCACAGTTGCAGGCCGATGCCATCACCCACGCCCATCGGGTGGGCGCGCGCGGTTTGAAGTTGCTCAAGACTCTGGGCCTGTATCTGCGCGAGCACGTCGATTCTGGCCCACTGGTCGCCGTGGACGACCCTCGTTTCGATGCGACGTGGGAGGCCTGCGCTGCGTACAACATGCCGGTGTTCTTGCACGTCTCCGACCCCGAGGCGTTCTTCCTGCCCACCGACGAATACAACGAACGCTACGAGGAACTGGCCAACCATCCGGATTGGTCGTTCTACGGCCCGGAATTCCCCAGCAACGCGGAAATCCTCGCCGCCCGCGACCGGCTGATTGCCCGCCACCCCAACACCACCTTCGCCCTGATGCACGTGGGCAACTGGGCTGAGAACCTGGAGGCCGTCGCAGACTGCCTGGACCGCTTCCCCAATACCCTGGTGGACATCAGCGCACGCATCGGCGAACTGGGGCGCCAACCGCGCACCGCACAGCGCTTTTTCGACCGCTACCAGGACCGCATCCTGTTCGGAACCGACGCCGTGCCCTCCCCGTACGGTGACGACGTGCCCCAGCAGCTTTTCGGGGACGAACTCTACGAAATTTACTATCGCTTCCTCGAAACCGAGGACGAATACTTCGACTACGCGCCGGCCGAAATGCCCCCGCAAGGACGCTGGTCTATCTACGGCCTGGGCCTGACAGACAGCATTCTGCGCAAGATATACCATGACAACGCCGCCCGACTTTTAAGCATCCGTCCATGAGTGAAGTCCAAGCCTCCGCCCCTTCGCACCGCTTGTTGGTGGAGGAGCGACGCCGCCTGATAGTGGAATACGTCGAAAGCAACGGCCGCGCTACGGTCGAAGAGCTCGCGGGCCGCTTTGGCACATCCACCGTCACCATCCGCAATGATCTGGAAACGCTGGCGCGCAATGCGGTGATTGCGCGCTCGCACGGTGGTGCACTGCCGGTGACGCAAGCCACCACCACCAACGACATACCGCTGAACATCAAAGAGACACGCTCGCATCCGCAAAAATTGCGCATCGGTCAGGCGGCGGCAAAACTGATCCGCGACGGCGAGACGATCATCCTCGACTCCGGCTCCACCACAGTCGAAATCGCGCGCCAGATTCGGCAAATGAAATTCGAATCGCTGACGGTGGTGACCAATGCGCTGAATATCGCGCTGGAGCTATCCGGCATACCCCACATTCGCGTGATGATGCTGGGTGGCTTACTTCGGCAGACCTCGTACTCGCTGGTCGGCCCGGATGCCGAACAAGCGTTGTCGCGCATATCCGCCGACCGCTTGTTCCTCGGCGTCGATGGTCTCGATCCGGTGGTTGGCGTCACCACGCCCGATCCGCTGGAAGCTTCATTAAACGCGCTGATGATTCGCGTATCCCGCGAAACCATCGCCGTATTCGACGCCAGCAAACTGGGCCAACGCAGCCTGTCGGTGATTACGCCACTGCGGACGTTGCATACGGTGATCACCGATAGCAGCGCAACACCCGAAATGGTCGAAGCACTGCAGGAAGCCGGCGTAAAGGTGATGCTGGTTTAACGTCGAACTTCAACGCACCAACTGCGCACGCTCCAACGCCGCGATATGCCGCTCCAAGCGCGGTCCCAGATAGCACTGCGAGCCACACGGCAACAACCCCACCTCATGGAACGCGCGCAGATACCACGATGGCGCGCGCAGTTGTAGTTCCTGGTGATCGCCATCCACATCATCGCGATTGGTGAACACTTCCAGAAACGCGATGCCTTCGAGCATCTCGCCAATACCAATCAAACCCGCGCGTATTTCAGCGGGCTTGAGGTAATGCAGCACATCGGTGCACACAATCAGATCAAAGCGCGTATCGAAACGCAGTTCCGCCAATTGACTGAAACGCGCGAGACCGATGTTGCGGCTACGTCCGTAGCGCTGCACTACGTATTCACTGGCATCGAGGCCGCGATAGTGGATGTCCGGCCGCAACGCGCGTAACGGCGCGCGCCACACGCCCTCTCCACATCCCACATCGAGCACATTGCGGATTGGCCGTCCGAGGTAGTACTCGGCCTGCGCCACGACCATCGCCACCTTGCGCTTCAATTCAGCCGCCGAGCCGACGGCATGTTTCGGATCGCGATACCACTTGTCGAAATACGCCTGATCGTAAGTTTTGCGCATGCTTGGACTCCACCGGACCCCGCATGGTAACTCCGCTTTAACTCCGCGGTCGGAATTTTGTGAATCACAGCAGAATATTCTTCACTTTTCGCAACGCATCGGTCAGCGTGACGCCGGGCCGGGCGTTGAGTCTGTAAGACACACAACAGGGGAACCCAACCATGCATGCTGAAATGACCTCATACAGACGTTGGCGACCTTCCAGATTTTTCGGCTTGCTGCTGCTCGCCGCCCCGCTCGCCTGCCCGGTGGCGCTAAAGGCTGCTAGCACCGTACCGCTGAGCGCCGACGACATTGCCTGGCTGCGCCGCGACACCTTCGGATTGGATAGCGCCACTATCGAGCGCTACCGTGAATTGGGCCGTACACGTTTTCTCGACGAACAGCTGGCCGGCGGCGACGACCCACTGCCTCCTGCCGTCGCTCCGCTGATCAACAGTTACGAAGTCTTCCATACCACCCCGGCAAAACTCGTCGCCGACTACCGCGACGAACAGCAAAAGGTGAAGAGCGTCAATGCGGCGGACACCAACGCCAAAGACATGGCGAAGAAAGATTTCCAGATGTACCGCCGTGATCTCTACCGCCAAAGCGCGGAAGTCGAGCTATTGCGCGCCATCTATGGCGGCAATCAGCTGAAGGAGCAGATGGTGTGGTTCTGGCTCAACCACTTCAGTGTTTACGCGGCCAAAGGCGGTGTTGGCTTGTTCACCACGGATTACGAGGAGAACGTGATCCGCCCGCACGCGCTGGGCAAGTTCAAAGATCTTGTCATCGCCACCTTGGAAAGTCCGGCGATGCAGCTGTACCTGGACAACGCTCACAACGTGCGTGGCAAAACTAACGAAAACTACGCGCGTGAGTTGATGGAGCTGCACACACTCGGCGTGAATTCAGGCTATACCCAACAGGACGTGCAGCAGCTTTCGCTGATCCTTACCGGTGCCGGCGTTGTTCCACAGCGCGGCCCTGGCATCGTGGATGGCGTTGACGGTAACTTTTTCCGCCAGCGCGCGGGCGTGGTGCGTGACGGCTTGTTCGAATTCACGCCAAACAAACACGATTTTTCAAATAAGCAGTTTTTAGGTGAGCAGATCCAAGGCAGCGGCTTCGATGAAATCGAGAAAGCCGTAGACCTCATCGTGCGACAGCCTGCCTGTGCAAAATTCGTGTCCCGGCAGATCGCGCAGTATTTCGTTGCGGACGATCCGCCGCCCGGCTTGGTCGATGCAATGGCGCAAACCTTCCAACGCACCGATGGCGATATCGCCGCCGTGCTGCGCACCATGTTCCTATCCAAATACATCACCGCTAGTTACGGCAAGAAGTTCAAGGATCCCACTCAATTCCTGGTTTCGGCGATGCGCTTGAGCTATGACGGCAAGCCCATTACCAATGCCGATCCACTGGTGAATTGGCTCAATCAGATGAGCGAATCGGTGTACGGTCACATCACGCCGGACGGCTGGGCGCTCGACGATGCCAGTTGGTCCAGTTCCGGACAGATGGCGAAGCGCTTCGATGTAGCCCGCGCCATCGGCAGCGGTCGAAATCGGTTGTTTGCCGACAGCGATGGCCAGGTCACCCGCGCCGATCCGCCCATGCTGAACTCCACGCTTTATCAGCAGACACTCGAACCGACCTTGTCAGCCGCAACACGTGAAGCACTGAATAAAGCCGCGTCACAGGTGGAATGGAACACCTTCCTGCTGTCGTCGCCCGACTTCAATTACCGCTGAGGTATCGCCATGAATCGTCGCGAATTCATACTCGCCGCTGCCGCCGCCGCTGCAGCCCCTGCGCTTTCTTTCTCGGGCCGGCTATTTGCTGCTCCGGCCAACTCGCCGCGCTTCCTGTTCGTATTCCTGCGTGGCGGCTATGACTGCAACAACTTCCTGGTGCCTTACAACAGCGACTTCTACTACGAATCGCGCCCCACGATCGCTATCGCCAAGCCCGACGCCGGCAATCCGAACACGACCATTCCACTGGACTCCAACTGGGGCATGAATCCGGTATTGCGCGATTCCATTTACCCACTGTGGCAAAAGAAGCAAGTCGCATTCATTCCATTCGCCGGTACCGACGATCTCTCGCGTAGCCACTTTGAAACCCAGGACAACATCGAGCGCGGCGAGCCGCAGGATCAAGGTAGCAATTTCCGCTCCGGCTTCATGGGCCGCCTATCGATTGCGCTGACGGGCGTGCCGGCCATCGCGTTTACTAACAGCTTACCCTTGAGTTTTCAGGGTGCCGGCAAGGACATTCCCAATATCTCGCTTAAGGGCGATACGAAGGCGCATTTCGACGATCGTCAATCGGCGATCCTGGCCGGCATGTACAAGAACACCTCGTTGGCTTCGGCAGCTGCAGATGGCCTGAGCCTGCGATCAACCGTATCGATGGATCTGCAAAACGAAATGGTCGCCGCCAGTCGCGGTGCGCCAAACGCTTCGGGTTTCGCGCAAGAGACACAACGCATTGCGACACTGATGCGCGATCAATACCGTCTCGGCTTCGTCGACGTCGGCGGCTGGGATACGCATGTCAATCAAGGCAATGTCACGGGTGGCCTTGCCAACAACCTGCGCAACCTTGGTGATGGTCTCGCGGCCTACGCCGCTGCACTGGGCAACGAGTGGAACAACACCACGGTTGTGGTCGTCTCCGAATTTGGCCGCACGTTCCGCGAGAATGGCGATCGTGGCACGGACCATGGTCACGGCACCGTGCACTGGGTGCTCGGCGGCAAGGTCAATGGTGGGCGTATCGCGGGTGAGCAAGTGGCGGTCAATCAGCAGAACTTGCTGCAGAACCGCGACTACAAGGTGCTCAACAACTACCGCGATGTGTATAGCGGTTTACTTAGCCGCATCTGGGGGCTCAACGGTAGCCAGGTTCAATCCATCTTCCCGCAGGCGCGGCCGCGCGATCTCCAATTGGTGTGATGTCAACAACGCTTTTATCGACCATCCTGGCGCAAGCTGGGATGGCGGTATGGCAGAATTTCTGAGTTAGCTATCGCCGCCCACTCGCTCCCTGTACACGTATGGGAGCCAAAACTCGTGAGAATCGCCGCATGCGTCCGATCGCCCTAGCTGCCCTATCGCTGTCGATAACCTTGCTGCTCACTTCCCAACTCACGCAAGCATCCGGCGCCACCAGCTTGAGCCAGGACGATGCCGCATGGCTGAACCGTGACAGCTTCGGGCTGGATACCGCCACCGTGGCGCGCTATCGCCAGCTCGGCCGCAAGGCACTCCTGGAGAAGCAACTCGACGACCGCTTTGGCGATGATCTGCCACCACTAATTGCGGGGCAGATTGCATCCTACGAATCCTTCTACACGCCGGTCGGGCAGCTGCTGACCACCATCCAACTCGAACAACAGCAAATCAAGGCCATGCCGGAAGGCCCCGACAAGGTCGCCGCGAACAAGGCACTGCAAACACGTGGAAATCAGCTTGGACTTGAGGCGCAACAAGCCGAGCTGTTGCATGCGATCTACGGCCCGAACCAACTCAAGGAACAGCTGGTTTGGTTTTGGCTCAATCATTTCAGCGTCTACGCCGGCAAGGGGCGAGTGCGCTGGGAGCTGGCCGATTACGAACAGAATGTGATTCGCCCGCATGCGCTAGGCAAGTTCCGCGACCTTGTGATGGCCACGTTGCAAAGCCCAGCCATGCTGGAGTTTCTCGACAACGCCCAAAATGCCAAAGGCCACGTCAATGAAAACTACGCGCGCGAGCTGATGGAGCTGCACACGCTCGGCGTCAATTCCGGCTACACGCAACAAGATGTACAGCAACTTGCACTCATCCTCACCGGCGTTGGCATTGCGCCGACTAACGGCAAACCAGAGAACTTCAATCCGAAGTTTGCGCCAATGGTAGTGCGCAACGGCCTGTTCGAATTCAATCCGCAGCGGCACGATTTCAGCGACAAAGTGCTGCTCGGAAAAACCATCAAGGGCAGCGGCTTCGATGAAGTAAAAGAAGCCGTCGACATGATTGTTAAGCAACCAGCCTGCGCACAGTTCGTCTCACGAAAACTGGCCGAGTATTTCGTATCCGATAACCCGTCGCCCGCACTAGTGGCGAAGATGGCGCGGACATTCCGCCGCACCGATGGCGACATCGCCCAAGTGATACGCACGATGTTCGAATCACGCGAACTACTCGCCAACGCCGGAAAGAAATTCAAGGATCCTACGCAGTTCGTGGTGTCTTCGGTACGCCTGGCCTATGACGGCACGCCTGTAGCGAACGCACAGCCGCTGGTCGGCTGGCTCAACCAACTTGACCAACCATTGTTCGGACGCATAACGCCGGATGGCTGGCCGCTCGACAACGAAAGCTGGTCCAGTTCCGGTCAAATGGCTAAACGCTTCGATATCGCCCACGCCATCGGCACCGGCAACAATCAGCTATTCACACCGGCGGGAAGCACTGCTCGCGGCGCAGGCTTCCCGATGCTCACGACACGACTGTATTACGACGCGATCGAACCTTATCTGTCGCAGGCCACGCATGATGCGCTGACCAAGGCAACCTCACAGCAGGAATGGAACACCTTCCTGCTGTCATCGCCAGATCTCAATTACCGCTGAGTGCGTATCAACGCGCATCACGGACACCACGATACTCGCCGTGCATCACCTGCTCCCAGTTCACACCAGCATCGAAAGAGCTTTCCAACGTAAGGCGATAGCTGCCATCGTCCAACAGCTCATAGATATGTCGTGTCTGCCCACGCGATGAGCTACGCAGGAAAACCAATCGACTGCCATCCCAATGACCCGGCGCCGGTTGCGTTGGCGTAAAGCCATAGCTGTCAAACCAATGCAGCGCATATTCGCCGGGCTCTAAGCCTGCAACGAAAATGGCGTGGGCTTGCAATGACAGCTTTCCATCGCGCTCTTGGCGATAGTCCTGCACAAGCACGCGGCCACCCAAATCGAAACGTGCATTCACCCGTGCCATAGCCGTACCACCCTGCCCCCACCGCGTGGTGGCGATTAGTTCATCGCCTATCCAATCGCCGACCAACGCAGCCAGTACATCGTTGCCTTCGAGAGAAGCCATCTTCGCCTACTCCGTAGCAGCACCTGCAACCAGCAGATGTTTCGCGATCTGACCATGCGTGTATCCAAGGCCTCGCACCAGATGCAAGGTGGAAAAAAGCAGCACGATACCGAGAATGCTCACCACGAATGCGCCCGGCCAGCTGTTCAACCAGCCGACGAAATTGCACAGGTCATCGGGACCCGTACAGATGCCATCTTGGAGATGGTAGGCAATCGACACGAGCTTCATCACCGGCGCACCGACAAAGCCAATCGACACGAGCAATAACGTAATCGTAAGGGTGAAGTAGATGATGCCAAGCGGCAGCATCAGCAGCATGTAGAACAGCGTGCTCCACGTACGTGGGTCGCCGAACATCGCGCCAATCCTCCGCCACAACGACATCCCCTTGGTCGAATACGTCGGTCGACGCGGCATGCGCACGCCGAGCATGGTTTCCACGATGCGTCCTTCCACCAGCGAAAGCACACGCACGGAACCGAAGAACAGCACAATGAAGGGAATACCAATAATCAGTACAGCCAAGCCGAACGATAGCGAAATGCCCGTGACGGCCCACACGAAATAGAAAACACCCGTCGCCAGCGCAAGCACCATGTAGAACAGTGCTCCGTAAGTACGTGGATCGGCCGCGACGCCAAAAAACCGACCGAGCGACGAGCGATGCTTCGGAGGTGATGGCGACCGCAAGGCACGCTGAATCTTTATCTCCTGACTGCGGTAGATTTCCGCTACTTCATCAGGCGCACCATAACTCCCCACGACCTTCGCAAGCATGTCCGCTTCGCTGCGCCCGGGCTGTTCGGCCAACTCCGCACGCAGGTGCTCCTCCGCGTCATACAACGCGTCCTGGATCAACGCCGGATCAGCACCGCGCAGGGCAGCGCGCAGTTGATCCAGATATTCCATAATCGTCCGCGGTGTGCCATTCATCACAACTCTCCCTGCAAAACCGTGTCGACCGAATCGCGCGTAGCCTCCCACGCTGCGACCCACTCACGCAGAACTTCGCGTCCAAATTTGGTGATGCGGTAATAACGTCGTGGCGGACCGCTTACGGATGGCTCCACCTCGCTCCCCAGCAAGCCGCTGGCCTCCAGATTACGCAACACCGGATACAGCGCACTCTGCTTACCCGCCAGCACGCCCTCCCCCAGCTCCTCCAGCCTCTTAGCAATCTGGTAGCCATACAACGGCTGCCGCGACTGCCCAAGCACAGCCAAAAGCACCAGCGAAACCGTGCCCGTAGACAGTTCTTTCTGAAATTTCTTGAGATGGCCCGCGCTATCGTCCACGGCTGACCCGCTCTTCCGCTTATGTTGGAGTGCACTGTAGTGTGAAGTAAACACTAGTGCATGGGCCTGAAGTCATGCCTATTGGGAGTGGCGTGCATGGGCATGACACCAAAATGTGTACGCGTTGCACACATTTTGGTGTCAGAGGGGGTGCACATATTTTGGTGTCAGTCGACCGCAAGCGTTGAGACCAGCTCTTGAGTCTTTCCCCAGGTTTAATGCTAAATTCCCGGGAGTAACGGCTGTTTCGGGCAAGGATTGAGGTGACTACGGCAGGGAAGGATAAGGCTCAAATTGCCGTCCAGTGACACCACGGGCATCCTTTGAATGTCAGCAAAGAGGCCTCACATTGAAAGAGCGCAGCTAACGCTCCCGACGACTCCATCGACAAGCCGAAGTGACAATTCGGGGAAACCCCCACCCTCCTGCCCAGGCTTCGGGCTCCCTATGAAATATGACCAGCGAGTTCCTGAGCCTGCGCGGTTCGGCGACGTTGCTCTTTCAACAAAATTCGGCTCCCCCCAAATAGATCGAATTCTATTCGCTGGCAACCCAACCAGTGACGAAGTGTCACGAGGACACGAGAAATTCGTGTCCGTGCCAACAGCAATTGACCTGACATATTTAAGCTTTGCGCACACATCTGTGAGCGTATCTGCGGTATCGCGTCCGTCAAAGGCGGAGCACTCTTTAGACTGGCTGGGCCTGGGGCGATCTGATGCAGCTTCCTCATCCATCGCTTTGAAGAGAGCATCGACCTTCCTCTGCTGGCAACTTTTGTCACATGGCTGCGCCGACGGCGCAGCTGATGACGACTGTGCGAAAACGCTCATGGCATAAAGGAAGAGAAATCCGAAGCCGACAAATCCACACATCCTGCGGAACATGTTCCCTCCCCGTAGTACCTCATTAGAAACGCCTGCGTCGGATTGAAAGCGGACATCTCGACGAGTCCTCCGAACCCTAAGAATTTCTACGTATAACTCGAACAACATTGGGCGCTTGCGCATCCATGAACATAAAGCACCGCCCGAAAAGTGCTTTCTTTCCGAATTCGTCAAATTTGTTTGGACCGAGAGGTGTCATAAGCACTTCGCTAGTAGCTAACGCCGCCAAATGATGCTTGTCGATAGTTTCCCGATGCTCGACGGCGACTCGGTCGATCACTAGATTCACTGCCGGATGGTTGTACCGGACAAGGATGTTCCCATCCTTCATTGCCAACGGGTTCATATCCGGATGAAAGTGGAAAATCTTATAGAGAACCTCTTTGGCGTGCGCCTTAGCTTGATCGTCAGACAGGTCGTCAGGGAGAAGTACGCACGTGCCATTTTCAAATATCGCTAGGTCGCGCTGTTGATTCGTGTACACCGATATTCGCTCAGCGATCTCATCTAAAGGCTGCTTAATGGTCGGCCGCCAAGACGGGACAGGCGGTATTCGCTTAGGTGGTTCTTGCGGGGGATCTTTCTTCTTGAATGGTCCAAACATTGCTTCCCCCAGTTCGTATTGCGACCTAATCGTAGGAATGTCTGCCTCGTGTCGAACGCGGCCATCTAACTAGATGCTTCCAGCACATACTTTGATTGTCAAAGGGGTATCGTCGACCCAAATTTGAGCGCCCTAACCAATTGTTTTACTTAATTATGTACACACTTTGCTACCTATAAGCGCAGGTTTCGAGGTCATCAGTCATGAGCCAGCTCTGCATACCTATCGGCGACTCGATCTACTGGGTACCCAAGCGTCACAAGTGGTTCATGCAGCGCAGTCATGAAACGATTGAGGCAAGTCATCGCTATTTGCCGCCAGTGATCGGGCACCGGATCAAAAAGAGCATCAGGCTTCTCCACCTTGTGTAGAAGTGCACTAATGTAATTTAGGTCATCGTAATGGGTGGACAGTGCGCGAATCGCATCTCCGATGGCGATTCCCCGTCCATATCGGATCTGCTGATGGCTTGCCCTCATAAAATCGAGCCGATCCGCAGCAATCTTCGCAGCGCGCTTCAATTCAGACATCTGCTTAATGATGTGGTCGACACTGGTACCGACCGCGTCCGAAGCAACGTCAAGGCTGTCGTACGCGGTCTTTGCTGCCACATACGTGGGCCTTATCGCCTGGGACGCAGCTCGCCTGGTTTGAGCGTCCCCGCTAACAAGGAGGAGCCGGGCCAGAATGCCCGCGACACCTGCGCCTATCAGCGATCCAACAATGGAGGGAGCGATGGGCGCAACGAGTGGCGGGAGATCCCACGGGAGCAAAGGAAGCTTAAAGAAGATGCCCAGACCAAATCCTACTCCGAGCGCTACGCAAACAGCTCCAAAGCTGTCCGCCACGTAGGTACCAAACCAGAGAGTAAAGCTCATCGGCTCGGCCTTACGATTCAGACCCGTGGATACTCTCTCCCCGTCCGAACCCTTCGAATCCACCGTGCGTTTCACATGCTCCTCCTTTTCTGTGCAAAGGTAGCTGTTTACCACATGACCTTGGCAATCACATGCAACTGGTACGCCCTCGCATTCGTGGAGTTAAGGACTGCGTATATTGGGCAGTTTCGTTGATTGTTCAGATGTAAAACTTGGCTCGATTGCGGGCTAGGGCGTAATTGTTTCCATGGACTTCCGTCTCTTCCATCGACATCTCAATAAATCGATGCGCAATGAAGGTTTTATCTAAGTTGATGCAACACTTCACGGCAACAAGACTTGTGTCCAACAAGCTGATGGCCGTTGTGCACACATTTCCAAACGTGCACACACTTTGATGTCATGCCCATTAGGGCAGTCGCATGCGCCTAACATCCCGCTGGGGCGGCGCACCAAATAGACGGCTGTATTCGCGGTTGAACTGGGACGGGCTTTCATAACCCACGAGCCCAGCGGCGTTACTCGCGTCAACGTTCTGGTTGAGCATCAATTGCCGCGCTTCCTGCAAACGCAATTGCTTTTGGAACTGCAACGGACTGGTGCCCGTGATAGCGCGAAAATGTTGTCGAAAGGTGGACGGACTCATGTGCGTGCGCGCAGCCAGCTCGTCCACGTGCAGCGCCTGTGTGAAGTTTTGTTTGAGCCAAGCAACAGCTTTCGCGATCTGCTGGCTTGGGGATCCGGTGGCAACGAGGTGCCGCAATTGCGCACCATGCGCACCGGCCAGCAGGCGAATGGTGATCTCCTGCTGAATCAGGGGTGCCAACGATGGCACTAAGGTCGGCTCGTTCAACACTTCAACCAACCGGACCAAGGCATCGACCAAAGCCTCGTCTAGCAATTCGACGGAAATGGACTGATAGGCGCGCGGGCGCGGGGTCAGATCCAACTCCGAAGCAAGCTGCGTGATGTGGCGAACATCCAGCGTCAGCATCAGGCCAAGAAACGGCTCCCGCAGGCTCGCCCGCGTGACGTGCGACACCACCGGCAGATCAATGGTAGTCAGCATGGATTGGCCAGGGGTGTAGTCGATCACCTCATCCGCGAGCAGCACCTGTTTGGCACCCTGCGCGATGACGCCAAGGCCCAGGCCGTAAACGCAATGCAGCGGCGCCGTGGGTGCCCTGCGCCGGTGGAGGGTAAGTGCAGGAATGGCGGTAACGTGATCGCCGTCGAGTTGGGCAATCCTATCGATTGCCCGCGCTAACCGAGAGAGGGCCAGATCCCTCGCACTTCCATTAGCCAACTGGCTGATCATGAATGATTTATGTGAATGATGGGCTTGATCTAGCGTAGCACCCGCCGATACCGGAAGTGGTCATTTTTGCGCATGAATCACCACTTTAGGCAATAACACCGGCAAATCCGGCAAACGCTCGTGGCGCTGCGCGCCGATACTTCCCACACCCAACGCGATCACACCAGTACCCCGACGTCTTCGTGTGCCGCCTTACCCTCAGGCCCTTCGCCTGGAGGGCACATCCCAAATCATTCAGAGCGTGGAGCTCAATCATCATGAAGCACATCTCGATCGGCGGACTCGACGTCTCCCGCATAGGACTCGGCGCCATGTCGATGTCCGGCTACTACAACATTGGTGCGGGCAGCGACGCCGAATCTATCCGCACCATTCACCGCGCGCTTGAATTGGGCGTCACACACATCGACACCGCCGAGATCTACGGTCCCTACGTCAACGAGGAACTGGTCGGCCGCGCAATCAAGGATCGACGCGACCAAGTTGTCTTGGCGACGAAATTCGGCATCGTCTCGCATTCCGGTGGCGGCCCCGGCATCTTCGACAGTAGTCCGGCAAATATCCGCACGGCAGTCGAAGGCTCCCTGAAACGGCTCGGTATCGACCACATCGACCTCTACTACCAACACCGGGTGGACCCGAACACGCCCATTGAGGACACCGTCGGTGCTCTGGCGAAGTTAGTTGCCGAAGGCAAGATCCGATACATCGGCCTGTCCGAGGCCGGCCCCGCCACCATCCGCCGCGCACATGCCGTACACCCCATTGCCGCATTGCAGACCGAATACTCGCTATGGACCCGTGATCCGGAGGCCGAACTACTACCGCTGCTGCGCGAGCTCGGCATCGGTTTCGTTCCCTATTCGCCGCTCCGTCACGGCTTCCTTACCGGCGAGATCCGTTCGCCCGAACAGCTCTCCGACGATGATTGGCGCAAGACTAACCCGCGTTTCACCGGCGAGAACTTCCAGCGCAATTTGCGCATCGTCGACGAGGTTAAGTCCGTTGCCGCAGAGGCACGCGCAACACCTGCACAGATCGCTTTGGCATGGCTACTCGCACAGGGCGATGACATCGCTCCAATTCCCGGCACGAAGCGAGTCGCTCGTGTTGAGGAGAACACCGCCGCCGACCGCATCACGCTGAGTGCTGAGCAGATCGATCGGCTGGACAATCTCACGCCCGCAGTCGGCGAGCGTCACGATGAAGGGAACATGGCCGTCATCGACCGCTGACCATGTCAGGGACGCACCGACGCCCCGTCGACGAACCGTAGCTATTTCGTCGGCAGCGATATCCACATCAAACCAATGCGAGATCAACGACCATGGCGATGGAAACAAACAAAGACGTGATGTCGCGCTTCTTGGAATTCATCAACACAGGCAGCGAAGAGCTCGCCCAAGAACTCATCTCAACAGCCGCTATTTTCCATGTACCAGGTCGCGCCGAGCCCGTAAAGGGACCGCAGGGCTACTTAGAAGTCATCGCCATGATGCGCGCAGGCTTCCCCGACATCCAATGGACGCTTGAAGAGACCATCTTCGAGGGCAACAAGATCGCAGCTCGTTTCACAATGCGAGGCACGCATCACGGTAACTTCTTTGGCGTTCCCGCGACGGGAAAGAAGATTCAGGTTCAAGCGATGAACTTCTATCGCCTGTCAGATGGGAGGTTTATTGAGGAGCGTGGGCAGCCTGATCTATTGGCTCTATTGCAGCAAATCGGAGCGATCCCAGGATGATTTCGAATCTCCGCTTTTGGCTGTGAAAGTAGAAAAAACGGCGCCAACCTCGCTCCACCGTCTTAGCTCATGACCCATCGAGCACATACTTTGGTTGCCAAATCACGATTTCACTTAGCAACCATCGCCACCTAAGCATCTGATTGAATTAGCCCTGTACATACTTTGCTTACTAGCGGCAAGCAAAGTACGTACATGAGGCGCCTGCACTGCACCTACTTTGGTTATCAAAACGACACAGACTTTGGTGTCATGTCCAGGGCCTGGGCATGACACCAATGTATGTACACGTCGTACAAACAGTGGTGTCAGAGGGCATGTACAGACAATGGTGTCACTTAGTGCGTATTCCGGTGGGGCTGAACACCGATTCCGGTTGAGGCTGCCGCTCGTCCTGATCAGTCGTTAGCTGCACGCGGGCATTACACGATGAAAGTAGATCGAACCAAAGCCCAAGCGGCTCACGCAGCCAGAAGTGGCGTAAAGATCAGCCTGTCGATACCGATTTATTCCGCCAAGCTCAGCGCCTTATTAACACGCCCACTGCAAAGGTCAGCTCTTGTTAGGGGTACAAGGATGTTTGGGATTGTCTTCTCGTCGCGGTACATGTCTCCATTTCCTAACCAAGCAGAGTGCGTTGGTACCGCCAAGCGACGCCCCCCCGATTTTGAGTAGCGCAACGATTTGGAGTTCAATCCAGCCGAAGGATATTGGACGTGAAGAAGCGATTTACCGAGGAACAGATCATCGGTTTTTCTCGTGTTTTCCCGCATCAATCCATCGCTGCTCGCAATAGAACTTGACTTGGCCAAACCCGCGGCGGGAAAATCAAAAACCCCTTCGCAGCGTCGTCCCGCGGCGGCGTGCTGGTGTTCGCGTGCCTTCAATGGAGGTTCGTATGAGCTATCACCTGGAAGGTCGTCTGCTCGAAGTTTGCAACTGCAATGTCCTATGCCCCTGCTGGATCGGCGAGGATCCTGACAACGGTACGTGCGACACCATTGTCGCGTGGCATATAGACAAGGGAACGGTCGACGGCGTTGATGTTGCCGGCAATACCATCGCGGCCGTGGCCCATGTTCCCGGCAATATCCTGCAAGGCAACTGGACTGCCGCGATCTACATCGGCGACCAAGCTTCAAAAGCACAGGAAGAGGCACTGCTAAAGGTCTACACCGGCCAGGCCGGCGGACCGGTCGCCGA
>OUNK010002609.1_pt1 | contig 19657 bp, 14 predicted proteins | sample 1755341 | NCBI WGS metagenome assembly OUNK01 (sample SAMEA3914788, study PRJEB12502) | metagenome | biome: forest; material: soil | place: Canada | collected 2011-07-03 | depth 0.1 m | reverse complement strand
CTTCCCTCAGGCAATAACGGCCTGATCAGTTTCCATTCCGCCTCTGTAAAATCGCTCGGGTAGGGTTCGTACTTGGCCATGCCAAGCATATCCCTTAACTATCCTTAACTGTACAGGAGGTTTTTTAGACGGGCTCTAACGAGAACAAACCATTTTAAGAATATTGCGTTTGCAATGTTAAATTCTTTACGCATTGCTAAAATCTAATATAATAACCCTAGGTTATGGGTTCTATAAAGAATAGCCCGGGGTTACGCAGACAGATTACGAGATCAAGCCTTTCCACCAAGACCGACTCGAAAACCTCCACTTCGCGAGCGACTCGCCTTTCCAAGTCAAATCCCCGGGTGGTGATCGTGGATGATCACGAGGTGATGCGCTCGGCAATCTGTTTGGCCTTGCATAAGGCGTTTGAAAAATCTCCCGATGCCCAACTGAACACTCTCGGGGAACTTCACGAGGAATTAGAACGTTCCGGAGCCGATCTGGTGATCTTGGATCTGATGTTGGGCGAGGAAGACATTCGTCCGCACATTCCGAAATTAGTAGTCGATTTTCCGAAAACTCGGTTTTTGATTTTGAGCGCTTTGACCAATCTACCACAGATCACCAAGGTGATTCGCTCCGGCATCCATGGATTCGTTCACAAAACCCATGGATTGGATGTTCTTGCAAAGGCCATTCAAGACGTTTGGGTAAAGAGTCATTTCCTGTGCGCCCGCGCCACGGCAGCCATGATGAACTCGATAAAAACCGATCAGGCGGATGTCGATAGCGGGAGCACCTTGACCAAAAGGGAATCTCAACTCCTAAGAGTGCTTGCCGCAGGCACGAACATCAAAAAAGCGGCGGAAACATTGGGAATCAGCGAAAAAACGATTTATACGCATCGCGCATCGCTTTTTAAAAAGACCGGGACTCTCGATAATGTCGGATTGGTTTGCTACTCGATTCGTCGGGGGTTGATCGAGTCTCCTCATTGAGCGGTGGGGCAGGCTTCGTAAGGCCAAGGGATTTGGGGGAACGAGGGGATGTCTTTAAAGCTCTATTATCGCATCTTGCCGACATGAGCCAAGGTTCCGCTTCGCACCGGGTTTTGCTGGTCGATGACAATGACTCGATCCAAGAGGTTTTTGGCGAGCTTCTGCTGGATCAATGTCCCACCATTCAATTGACCTCGGCTAGATCCATTCAGGATGCCCGCGCCATCTTGCAGACCAACGTCTTCCAGCTCGTATTCCTAGACGACCATCTGCCTGACGGTCGAGGCCATGATCTTTTGGATCTATTGATTGCTCCTCTGCATACGCAGACCCTGGTGGTCGATTTCACGGGGGGGAATCTGACTGGCAGGGAATCGGTTCCTTTCCTCGAAAGAATCAATGGCCGATTGAAAAAAATCGATGTAGACGCGGCCCTTGCTCTTTGGCTGGTTCGCGCCGGATTGGTGAGCAACGCCGATGCCCATCAACTCTCTCATCAAGCTCAGGAGAAGCTGGTCCGAATGGCCAGCCGGGAGTTGGCCGACGAATTGCAAAAGATGGGGCGGCTGATTTGCCAAAACGATCCCGTAGCCATCGCCAGGCAAGCGCATTGCCTGATCGGCTTCGCCGCCTTATCGCAACAGGGCCACCTTACTCAAATTTGCGAGACCATTTATGAAGCGGCCGCCTTGGGCCAGTTGGCTTCGGCTCGACAGGCTTGGCAGTTCTTACAACGATTACTGGAACAAACGAACGCCCCCTCGAATGGGGAGGGCTAGGGTCTGTCATGCACTTTGGGCAGGGCACGCCGATTCACGCTTCCTGTTTGGTGCCCTCGCTTCGCAATACTTCGTGCAACGCCTGGAGCAGCCCTTCCGCCAAAAAAGGCTTGGCCAGAAAGCGCTGCACGCCCAGGAGCGATGCCCGGGACCGGTGGTGAAGGGTGGGAAGGCCGCTGACGGCGATAATGGGCAATTGAGGATTGGATTGTCGGACGGTTTCAATGAGTTTCAGGCCATCCATATTGGGCATCATCATATCGGTGACCAGGACGGCGATTTCATGGGAGCGTTGCCGATAGAGGGAGAGGGCTTCCTCTCCATCCGCCGCCAACAGGACCCGATATCCGAATGTCTCCAAGGTTTCCTGGGTGATCTGCCGCGCGGCATCTTCGTCATCGGCCAGAAGGATCCATTCGCCCTGGCCCTGAGGCACCTCGGGATCGACGGAAAGTTCCTCCGGCTGGATCGCCGATATCTGGGCGGGGAGATAGACCAGAAAGTTCGTCCCTTGATCCGGCCGACTCCGCAGTTGGATCGAACCACCATGCGCTCGCACAATTCCGAGTGACGTGGAGAGACCCAGGCCGGTGCCCTTGCCCAACTCTTTGGTTGTGAAGAAAGGATCGAAGACCTTATCAATGATATCCTGCGGGATGCCATGGCCGGTGTCCTCGACCTCGATCACGACGTAAGGTCCGGCTTTGGCATTGAGATCGAGTTCGGCACAGTTTGAATCGAGAATGATATTTTTAGCCGAAAGGGTCAGATTTCCTCCTTCGGGCATGGCGTCGCGCGCATTCACGCACAGATTAAGTAAAACCTGATGAAGCTGGGTGGGATCTCCCAAGACCGGCCAAAGCCGGGGATCGGCGACCAGGCGCATCTGGATGTTTTTAAGGAAGGTTTTATTGGTGATGCGCTCCACTTCATGGAGCAGGGAGTTGACGTTGACCTTCTGGCTCTGGACTTCGACGCCGCGGGCAAAGGAAAGCACTTGCGAGATCATCTCTCCCCCGCGATGCGCGCTCGCTTCAATGGTCGCCAAAACCTTTAGGCGTTTTTCGCTTCGCTCCCCCAACCGCAGCATCTTGAGAGCCATCAGGATGGGTGCCAGGACGTTGTTCAAATCGTGGGCCATGCCTCCCGCCAGTGTTCCAATGCTTTCGATGCGCTGGGCGCGGAGTAATTGTTTCTCCAACTTTTTCTGTTCGGTAATGTCCGTATCGATGGTGAGGATCGATTTCGGCCGGTTTTTGGAATCGAGCAGCAGGGTCCACCGGGTATCGAGCCTGAGGAGGGTCCCATCCTTGGCGGCTATGTCGGTTTCCCCGTGCCATTTTCCGGTTTCCCGAAGGGTTTCGTCCGCTCTTCGAAAGTCCTCAAGATCGATTTTTAGCAATTCGCGATGATGGCATCCGAGCGCTTCCTCGGAGGTCCACCCGTACATCCGCCCGGCGCTCCGATTCCAATAGGTGAGGCGATGATCGAGATCGCGAACGGTGATGGCATCCTGGGTGTTTTCGAGCAGGGAGGCCTGCTCCCGCAGTCTTTCCTCGGCCTGCCTGCGGCCCTGCTGACTGCGAATCACTTGAATTCCATAGGCCAAATCTTCCGCGAGTTGCGCCTGGAGGCGAAATTCGTCGTTGGAGAGGCTGCTCTCGGTGGGCAGGTAGAAAGTGATTACCCCCAGCACCCGCTCCTTTTCCTTGAGGGGGAGGCAAACCACGCCTTGATAGCCTCGGACTTGGGCTCCCTGAATCCAGGGGAAAAAATGGCGATCCTGAGTCACATCGAGCAATACCTGGGGCTGGCCGGTCCGCACGCATCTTCCGATCGGTCCCTTTCCATTGGGGGTATTCTCATCCCATGTCAGCTTCAATTCATCGACATAATCCTGATAATCCTGTCCCACCCCCGCCGAAGCTTGAGGAGTGATGCTTTTGCTCGCATCATCGGAGACGTAACTGACATGGACCAGGGGATACTCACCGACCTCGACGGCAGCCTGACAGACGCTTGCGAGCAACTCCGACTCCTTATTGCTATGGATCAATGCTTTGTTGCCGCGGTAAAGCATCTCCAGCGCCCGATTGACGCGAAGCAGCTCGGCTTCGGAGCTTTTCCGCTCGGAGAGATCTTGGATCTCGGTGATGAAGTATGCGGGCTGGCCTTCCTGATTAAAAACAATGGAGACATTCAATAAAACCCAGACGAACCGTCCCTGCTTGTCCAGATACCGCTTCTCGGTCTGATAGGTATTCATCATGCCGGCGAGCATCTGCCGGAGATTCTCGAGATCGGCCTTGAGATCATCGGGATGGGTGATCTCCTGGAAGGTCTTGGCCAGCAGTTCCTCCGCCGAATAACCGAGCATTTGCCGCAAAGCCCGATTGACCCTGATCCAGCGGCCCTGCGGACTGACGAAAGCCTTGCCGATCGAGGAGAATTCGAATGCGTTGGTGAACTCCTTTTCACTGGCCAGCCGGTCCATGGTGGCCTGCTTTTCCTTGGAGATGTCCTGGAGGATGCCCTGCACCCGGCACACGTCTCCGTTTGGGTCCCGCTCGACCTCGCTGATGGTTCTCACCCAGAGCCGCCGTCCTTTCGCGGTGGTGATCTGAAGCTCCATGTCGAAGGGGACCCCTTCCCGCACGCACCTTTCGAAGGCGGCCCCCACCGCCGCATGATATTCCGGGGAAATAAAACGGGTGCTTTCGGAAATCTTGGGGGAATAGCCGGGGGGAACTTCGTGGATGAGGCAAACTTCATCCGACCAAAAGACCGTCAAATCGGGGAGGTCAATCACCCAGGCTCCGATGCGGCCGACGCGGCAGGCGAGCTTGAGCAACGCAGTGCTGTTACCGGGGTGATCCTCGGGAACTTTTATTTCAATGGCTTCCGCGAACGGTTCGGCCTCCCCGATTTCGGATCCGTGCACGCAGCTCATGATACTTGGGATCTCCCGGGATCAGGTTGACAGTTCGCTCAAGGTCACCCGGATTGCCTTAAGCAGGGTTTCCGCTGTGTAGGGTTTTGCAAGGAAGTGCTTAACGGCCACTCCGGATAACTTGGCCAAATCGCCATTGGAATTCAGGCCGCTCGTCGCGATGATTTTAACAGCCGGATCGATCCGCATCAAGGCGTGAATGGTCGCAGGGCCGTTCAGGACCGGCATCATCATGTCGGTCAGTACCAAGGAGATCTCGTTCCGATGTTGGGCGTAGAGGGCCACCGCTTCCGCTCCGTCCGTAGCGGTCAGAACCTGATAGCCAAATTCCTGAAGGGTCTGGCCGGTAACGGCAAGGATGGCCATTTCATCGTCGATCACCAGAATCCGCTCACCTTTTCCCCTCGGAAAGACCGCGGGTTCCGAGGAATCTCTCGACTTTGTAAGGGAAGGCTCCGTCGCAGGGAGGCAGACCTTGAAAGTAGTGCCTTTGCCGGGTTCGCTGTAGACATTGATGAATCCATCGTGGCTTTTTACGATGGCCATGACGGTCGACAACCCGAGCCCGGTTCCCTTATTGAGTTCCTTGGTGGTGAAGAAGGGAGCGAATATTTTATCGAGGATGTCCGGGGCCATGCCGGTTCCCGAATCGGTGACGCTGATAGTGACGTACCGTCCGACCTTGGCCTGGATATTCATCGCGGCATATTGTTCGTCCAACAAGGAGTTTTCGACGCCAATGGTCAGGGCACCCCCGCTTGGCATTGCGTCCCGGGCATTCACGCAAAGGTTGAGGAGGATCTGGTGAACCTGCGTCGGATCGCCCAAAATGGTCCAAAGATCTTTGGGGGTGGAAAACAGCAGGCGAATATCCTTGGGGAAGGTGTCCTTGATGATTTTCTCAAGGTCACGCAACAAATGCTTGGGCTGGACCTCGACTCTTTCCCCTTCCACGCCGCGTGCAAAGGAAAGAACTTGCCGCACGATATCGGCCCCCCGTTTGGCGCTCATGTCGATGGTTTCGAGGATGCCCCTGGTCTCCGGATGATCCGACGTGGATTTTAGAATATCAATGGACATGAGAATCGGCGCCAGGATGTTATTCAGGTCATGGGCAATTCCGCTGGCCAGGGTGCCGATGCTTTCCATGCGCTGCGCCCGCATGAACTGGGATTCGATCCTTTTCCGTTCAGTGATGTCGGTGTTGATCGAGAGCACTGATTTGGGGTGTCCGTAGTCATCTCGAATCAATGTCCATCGGGCCTCGACGGTGATTTTGCGTCGATCATTGGTCAGGTGGTGAAGCTCGCCGTCCCACTCACCCTTGCTGATCGTCAGCGCGTGGACTTCCGCGAATCTTTTGGGATCCGCATAGAGAAGCTCGTCAATGCTGCGTCCGACCACTTCCTGTCGCGTCCAGCCATACATGCGCTCGGCGCCTTTGTTCCAAAACAAGATTTCTCCGTTCAAGTTGCGGACCAGGATCGCATCCCGCGCCTTGTCCAGGAATGAAGCCTGCTCCGCGATTTGCTGTTCGGCGCGTTTCCTGTCGGTGACGTCGCGCTGGATGGAGGCAAAGTGGGTACATCTACCCGCGGCATCGTATATCGGAAGGATATCCGTATCCATCCAATGCTCCGATCCATCCTTTCCGTAATTGATGATCTGCCGGTGGATGGGCCGCTCCTGCGCCATCGCCAGATGAATCTCCGTCAGAACGCGCGGATCAGTCTTTTCCCCTTGGAGAAAGCGGAGGTTTTGTCCGAGCGTTTCGGCGGAGGTGTAGCCTGTGATTCGCTCGAACGCTTCATTGACAAAGACAATCTGCTGCCCCGGTTCGTCGATCGGATCCGCCTCGGTGACGATTACAATGTCGTTTGGATTGGAGACGCCGGTGTCCTTGTTTATCGATCCTTGCTCCAGCCACCCCAGCTCGCTCATGCGATTCATGATCATAATAAAATAGATAGTGTGACCCTCCCTAAATCGGGTGGGTTTATAAAATAATCTATCTGATGCGGTTGAACGCCCATATCAGAAAACGGCTGAGTTTTTCATAAGTGGATACCCAAACAGATCGTCGTATTGCAGCGAATGGCCTTCCGAAAAGTGCTCATAAAAAAATCAGGAATTGTCTGATACTTGGATTTCTATGCCTTGGTTATGGTCGGCCCCGTCATCTGATTCCCCAACTCACACAACTAATTCTGTTAGGTCTCTAAAAGAATAAAACCAAAAAAGGAAAACCACATGTCACTCGATAATTATATGGTCGATCGCCGCCCGGAGGATCGCTCGCTCGCCAAACCCCGGAATGGGACGTTCTCGCATAAACCGACGCCTCCGACGGATGAGGGGGGAGCCCATAAGCTGGCGAACCGAAAAATGGCGGACGATAAGTTGCGCGCTCGGACCCTGGCGCGTGCCCAAGCCGTGGCCGAAAAGCTTTCGGCGGCCACCGGTCAGGTCTCGTCCGCGATTAATGAGGCTAGCAGCGCGGTGCATCAACTCGAAAAGACCATGCAGCAGATCTCCACTGGCTCCCAGCAGGCCAGTGCCGCCGCCGAGGAATCCCGCGCCGCCATCAACCAGATCGAAAAGGCGGCGGACCAAGCGAGCAAAAACTCTCAATCCTCCCGGCAGCAGGTCGAAACCCTCCAGCAGCTCGTCAAAAAGACCAGCGGAGATCTGGAGCAGCTCATTAAGGGAGTCGATACTTCCGCCAAGGCGAACATCGAATCCGCAAAGATGATCGGCGAACTGGAAAAGATGTCGGATGACATCGGCAAGATCGTCCACGCCGTCGCTCGCATCGCCGACCAAACCAATCTTCTGGCCTTGAATGCCGCCATCGAGGCGGCACGAGCGGGCGAGCATGGTAAGGGGTTTGCCGTGGTTGCCGACGAGGTGCGCAACCTGGCCGAGATGAGCGAAAAGAGCGCTCGCGGTATCCAGGAGGTCGTCAATGAAATCCAGACGCAGGTTAAAGTCGTGGCACGGGATACCGAAGTCGCCGGCAAGAAGGGCGTCGAAGAGGTCGAAAAGGCTAAGGTCATCACCCGGGACCTGGCTCGTGTCGCCGAGGACATGGTCGAAATCCAGAAAGGATGCGAGATCATCTCCACTAACGGATCGCAGGCCTTGAACGGATCGAGGGAGTACTTGAAGGGAGCGGAACAGATAGCCGCGGCGGCCGAGGAATCATCGTCGGCCTGCGAGCAGGCCCTCAAATCGGTCCAGGAGCAGTCGAAAGCCTATAACGAGATGAATCAAGCGGCGTCCGGTCTCTCCGATACGGCCGACACCTTGAAAACCTCGACCAACGCCGTCAAATCGGCCGAGGAACTGGCGGCAGGAGCCGAGGAGCTTTCGGCCAATACGGAAGAGGTCAAGGCCTCCCTGACCCAGGTCTCCTCGGCAATCGAGCAGATCAACAAGGCGGCCTCGATGCAGGCAAAGAGCGCTGAAAAGGCAAAGGAACTGGCCGATCAGTTGACCGACGCCGCCAAGGGCATGGAGGAACGCAGCAAGATCAGCGTCGAAAAGGCGGCTTCTTTAAAGGAGGTGCTCAAGACTAACAAGGTCAATGTCGACAATACGATCGCGGCGGTCGGAGAATCGGCGGCGGAAGCGATCTCCTCGGCCAAGAACGTCTTGGAATTGGAAGAACGCACCCGTCGTATCGACAAGATCGTCGATGCCATCGTCATGGTCACGGTGCAGACCAATATGCTTGCCGTGAACGGCAACGTCGAGGCGGCGCGCGCCGGTGAATATGGGCGGGGATTTTCGGTGGTCGCCGCCGACATTCGCTCGCTCTCGAACGAGAGCAGCGAGAATGCCGACCGCATCAAGGATCTGGTCAAGGGCATCCAGGCGCAAATCGCCAAAGTGGCCTCCGACATCGAACTCTCCGGCAAGACCGCCGCCTCCGAAGCCGAGCGGGCCAAAACCAGTTCCAGCAATCTGGAGCTGATCGCCGGCGATATGGACAAGGTGCTCACCGGGATCGACGAGATCGGCACCGGCGCCCGGGAATCGCTCAAAGCTCTGGAACAGGCAGGCAAGGCCACCGAGCAGATCAGTGCCGCCGCCCAGGAATCGAGTCGCGCGTCCGAAGAGGCCGCCACGGCTTCCGAACAATGTTCCAAGGCGGCTGTCGAGATCGCTCAGGCCGTCGAGGATATCGCCTCCCAAGCCGACGAATTGCAGCACGGCTGATCAGTCAACCCCGCTGCGGATGACGGTTCCCGGTGGAGCCTCATCTGCGGAATAGGAGCAATACTATGAGCAAGACAGAAACTGCCGCTGCGGCAATGCGGGACGAGAATCAACTCGTCACGTTTGCTCTCGGCGACGAGGAATTCGGATTCAATATCATGTCGGTCCAGGAGATCATTCGTCCTCCCAAGATGTCGCGCGTGCCGATGACGCCCGATTATTTGGAGGGGGTCGCGAATCTGCGGGGGATGATCCTGCCGGTGATCGACACACGGACCCGCTTTGGAATGCCAAAGGCGGAGGAAACCGACCGCACCCGCGTCCTGGTCATTGACGTGGACGGAGTGAAGACCGGTCTGCGCGTGGACTGGGTAAAGCAGGTGACGCGGATCAGTCGCGCGGACGAAGACGCCCCGCCGCCGGTAGTCAAAGGCATCAGCTCCGATTTTCTTCGGGGGGTTGTCAAGATGGACGGAGGCAAGCGGATGATTCTCGATCTCGACCCCAAGCCGATCTGCATGGTCAACCTCGACCTCGCGGCCCAGAAGGAACTCGGATCGGCAAAATCGTCGCCGCATCAGGAGATCGGCGTCGATTCCTCCGGAGAAACGACGCAAATCGTGTCGTTCCGGTTGGGGAATGAGGAGTACGCGTTTCCGATGAGCAAGGTGCAGGAGATTCTGCGCTTCGAACGACCGACGGTGGTTCCGAATGTTCCCGTTCACGTGCTGGGAATCCTGACCGTGAGAGGCAATATCCTGCCGGTGATCGATCTGCGGCTGCTGCTGGGCCTGCAAAGCCTTCATGAAGAATTGCGCGGAGAAGCTTCGGCCTGGAAAAGCCGGATCGAGTCGAATTGCCAAGCCATCAAGGCGGCCTTCCTGATCGATGGAGGCAACAAGATCGAGAGCCAATCCGGCGAGGGATTGCTCAAATGGATCGCATCCCTGAATGCATCGAATCAAGGCATCATTTCCCTCCTCACGAAAATGAGAGCGGGGATCGAGAAAGCCGCGAAGGCGTTGCATCGGGCCGAGCATCTCTCGAGAGGGGCGAACTCCGACGCCTTGAAGGCATACCAATCCGAGATCGAACCTGGCTTCAACGAAATCCTCTCCTTGCTGGGCGAGTTCGAGTCGAGCATCGCCGCGGCGGTCCACGAGGACCAAAGGCTCGTCGTGATCAACTCGGGCGGCCAACTGCTGGCGCTGGTCGTGGACAAGGTCCGCGAAGTGCTCAATGTTTCCAAGACCCAGATTGAGGAGCCTCCCAGGATTGGAGTTGCTCAAGGGTATTTGTCGGGTATCGCCAAGCTCAATGACAGCAAGCGGCTCATCATGCTGCTGGAGGCGCAAAACTTCACCAAGGACGAGTCGATGAAAAGTCTGACCCGACAGGCGGCGGCAGGAGAGCAGGATAAGAAGGGCGAGGATAAAACCGGGGGAGAGTCGATTTCCGGAGAGCAGCAGTTCGTGACCTTCAGGCTGGCGGAAGAAGAGTATGGGATCCCGATCGCGCGCATTCAGGAGATCGATCGTTATTCCAAAATGACCAAGATTCCCTGCGCGCCGGATTACATGGAAGGGATCTGTAGTCTTCGGGGCGAAATCATCCCGGTCATCAATGCCCGCCATAAGTTCAACCTGGCGAACAAGGATGCCGATGATCGGACCCGCGTGATCATTATGGATGTCAACGGGGCGAAGACCGGATTGATGGTTGATTCCGTTCGGGAAGTGCTGAATTTATCCAATCAGGACATTTCAGCGCCCCCCGGCACGGTTTCCAGCGGCATCTCCCAACAATACATCTCCGGCATCGGAAAGCTGGATCACGGCAAGCGGATGATCGTCCTCTTGGACGTGGAGAAGATATTGGCCTAGGTCGCGCACGGCGAGCCTCGGGACCATCATCCCAGGCTCGTCGCGTGGGACCGCCCGTCGCAACGCTTTTACTCATCGGCACCTATGTTGACTCATAAAATCAGGGTTTTGATCGCGGATGACTCGGCGTTGATGCGCCGAACTCTCCGACGCATCATCGAGGCCGAGGCGGATTTCGAGTTGATCGATACGGCCCGCGACGGAGTCGATGCCTTGCAAAAGGCCCGCGACCTCAAGCCCGATGTCCTTTCGCTCGACATCAATATGCCGGGAATGGACGGACTCACCGTTCTCCAAAACGTCGTGGAGGAACGGATCTGCCCGGTGGTCATGGTTTCGTCCCTGACCCAGAAGGGGGCGGCGACCTCGTTCGAGGCGATGGAATTGGGAGCCTTTGATTTTGTTGGCAAGCCCGATGGAACGGTGAGTGCGGACATGGGCGCGGCCGCACGGGAATTGGTGCTCAAGCTCAAATATGCCGCGGGAGCCGGGGTCAGTCGAAATAGCCGCCAGAGCCGGTTGGAACGGATCGCCAAAACCCGCCAAGCGGGTCCCCTGGGCCTTCCCTCGACCTCCAAGTCGGTCCACGGGAAATTTGGTTACAAGGCGGTGGCGATCGGCATCTCCACAGGCGGTCCGGCGACCATCATGGAGGTGCTCCCGCTCATTCCCGAAGAGGTCAACGCCGCGTTTTTCTTGGTGCAGCATATGCCTGGAAGCTTCATCACCAGTTTCGTGCGGCGTCTCCAGGACGCCTGCAAGATAAAGGTCGTCGAGGCCGAACTCGGCATGGAAGTGCGGCCCGGGGTCTGTTACGTCGGCAAGGGAGGCTATCACCTGATCGCCTATGAAAAGCAGGCTGTCAAAGTGATCCTGCGTACCCCTTCAACGCCGCAAACCTTGTTCATGCCTTCCGCTTCCGTGACCATGGAATCCGTTCTCAAAGTCTACGGCAGGGACACCATCGGGGTCTTGATGACAGGGATCGGCGACGACGGGGCGGATCAGATGGTCGCCATCACAAAAGCGGGAGGGCACACCATCGCGGAAAGCGAGGAAACAGCGGTCGTTTACGGCATGCCGCGAGAGGCCTTCGAAAGAGGGGGCGCGAAGGAGGTCCGGCCCAGTTACCAAATCGCCGAGGCGATTCTCAAGCAGGTCTGATTCTGAAAGGACCCATATATGGAAGAAATGATCAAGGCCTTGAATGCCGAAAGCGAAAGCGAGCGCTGCTTTGCCGCCCAGGATCTCGGGTATGAAAACCAATGCGAGTGCCTCGATCCTTTGATCGACCGGCTCAAGATCGAGAAATCGAGAATGGTCGGGGAGGCGATCGTGGTCGCCCTGGGGAAACTGAATCGAGGGCCCGTTGTCGAAGCGGTGGTCCGACTCTTCGAAAACGAGGATCCGTTTCTGCGCAACGCCGCCATTTCTATTTTGAAAAGCAAAGGCGTGGAAGCCGTTCCCGCACTACTGGAGCGACTGGAACATCAGGATCCCGATATTCGGAAGTTTTCGCTCGATACCCTGACCGTGATCGACGCCGACCTCTCCAATGCGATTTACGGAAAGGCGCTGGAGGATCCGGACGTGAACGTGAGGATCACCGCCGTCGAATATGTCGGGCTGCATCGCAAATTCCAATTCAAGACTGCGGTGGAGAAGGCCCTCTTCAATTCCAAGAGCACCATGCTTTCCAGCGTCTGCCTCCAGACTCTTCTAGTGATCGGAGATGAAATCTCCTACCATCTGGTTCTCAATCAATACCCGAAGGAAAAATCGGTCCCTGCCGCCTTAAAGGATCTCTGGTGGCGCTTTATCGGGCTTCACTTCAAGGAGCGGTTCAAAAACCGGTCTTCCGGCGAAGCCCACGCCGTATGACACCTGAAACTTTCAGCCGGATTCGTGATGTAATCTATCATAAGCTCGGGCTCAGATTTGAGGACCAAAAGATCTATTTTCTCGAAAAAAGAATCGAGAAGAGGATGGCTTATCTCAACCTCGACAGCGAGGAGGCCTATGCATTTTTCCTGCGGCATAGCGATCCCAAGGACGTGGAGATGCAGGCCCTGGCCAATCTGATCACCACCAATGAAACCTACATGTTTCGGGAGTTTGAGCAGTTGCAGGCGTTCTCGGATTATTGCCTACCCGATGTCATCAGCCGCAAGGTAAAGGCCGGCGATCGCACCCTTAACATCTGGTCGGCGGGATGCTCATCCGGCGAGGAGGCCTACACTCTCGCGATTATTCTCCGCGAGGTGATCCATGACTTTTCCCGGTGGAAGATCACGATCACGGGCAGCGATATCGACCAGGAGAGGTTGCAAATGGCCCAGACAGCCGTCTATGACGATCGCGCGGTGAAAGAAGTTCCGGCCGAATATTTTGACCGCCACATCTATCGGGACCGGAAGGATTATCGCATTGCGCCCGAGACGAAGGAAATGGTCGATTTCATCCACCTGAACCTCAATGACCGATTGGCGATGCGGCGCATGACAAATTACGATTTCGTGTTTTGCCGCAATGTCCTGATCTATTTCGATGATGAATCGAGAAGGAGTGCCGTGGAGCATTTCTACCATGCGCTGAATAAGGGGGGATATATCTTTCTCGGACATTCCGATTCCATCAGGCGGATCACCAATGCCTTTCTCCTGCGCAGGGTCGGCGGCCATCTCGTTTATTATAAGGAGTAATACAATTATGAAGACCATCTTGATCATCGACGATTCGCCCACGGTTAGGAACTACCATGCCAGCATCGTGAAGGCGGGGGGCTATGGCATCGTCACGGCAGTCGATGGGGCGGAGGCCCTGGAAAAGCTCTATGAAAACGACGTCTCCTTTGTTCTTACCGATTTGAACATGGAGGGAATGGACGGCTACGAGTTCACCCGCAGGGTGAGGTCGGATGATAAATATCGTGATCTTCCCATCATGATCGTCACCACCGAAAAAGGAAAATCGGACCGAGCCAAGGGATATGAGGCTGGCGCCAGCCTCTATCTCATCAAGCCTTGCGAGCCCTACGAGATCCTCGAGCACATCAAGCTGTTGATTGAGGCCTAAATCCAAAAGACTCGATTTCAACCGATCAATCCAGATTCGACCCTGTCCATGAAAAACACTTTGACCGCGGACGCAATGCTCTCAGGCGACCATCACATTGCGACAGGATGGGTCGCCGGCGCATTGCAGTGGCTCCGAGGTCGGGGTGCGTTAGTCTCAGGGCAGATCGATCCCGTCGCGGCGGATCAGGAAAGGGAGTCAGGCCAATTGAAAGAATGGCGCCACTCCCTCTTGAACCAAAAAGGAGAGCTGCTCCAGTTAATGAACGACATCGAGCGGGATTTCCTTGGTTTGGGCCAATCGATGAAGGAGATGTCCCGGCCGGTGCGAGAGCTGCGCGGGTGTTGCGAAAAGGTCGTCACGATTGCCTGCGGGGAGAGCGGCGGACACGCGGTGCAGTTCTCCATGGAACTTCTGAAGAAGTCCGAGGGATTGGCCGAAGCCAGCCAGGGTCAATTCGAGGACGTAGTCTCATTTTTCAGCGAGTTGAAAAAGCGGCTGGTCGACGTTACCGACCAGCAGGACAACTTGGTGCGGACCCTCCGCGCGCTCCCCTGCATCATCATCCATGTCAAACTACAGTCGAGCACACTCGATCCGGCGACTCGGGAAACCTTCGCGGCCCTCATCGTTGAGATCCAGGGCATCATGCACAAGCTCGGAAACGCCGTGGAGCGGCAACTCGAGGAAATCAAGCGCATCGCCAAGGCGGAGATAACCATTTCCCAGTTGATCTCCTCCCTTTCCGAGAAGGTCATGCAGCATAAGCGGGAGGTGTCCTCCCACCTCGATGGATGCCGCAGTAATCTGGAGCAGATCGAGCGGTCTTTGCGTAATTCGGGCGGGATGATCGAGGAAATATCGGTCGAGAGCAAATCGATCGGCCGGCATTCTTCGAATGTCGTTGTCTCTCTCCAGTGCCAAGACCGGGTCCGGCAAAAAGTGGAGCATGTGGGAGCCGCGATGGAGGAAATGGTGGCTCATCTGGGGCAGTTTCTTGAAACCAGCATGACCGAACCCGAACGACAGGAGGCCAAGCTCTATCTCAAGGAAGCGGCAAGCATCCAGCTCAAGCAGGTCGGGCGGATCATGGACGAACTGAAGTCTTCAGCCAATGGCATATCGCTGGGCATCGACGGCATTGAAGGGGGAGCCTCCCAGATTTCACAAAAGGCGCTGCTCACCGCGGAATGCTCCTTCAGCGAGGATCTCGTTCAACAGGTGTCGAGCGACATCAATAAAATCATATCGATGATCCGGGTGACCGTGGAGGGCGTGCAGGAAATCCGGGCGGCGGTGGCGCCTTTCGAGGCCGGTTTCGCGAACAGCGCCGGGGAAATCCGATCGCTGGCCCTGGATATTCGCTTTGTCTCGTTGAACGCCCAGATCTACGCGGAACATTTCAAGGAGGGACGCGCCTTGTCGGTGCTATCAAATAGTCTCCGGGAGGTGTCGGATTGTGCCTTCGACATTGTTTCGATCATTTTCAATCACATCGAGAATCTGCGGGAAATGATGATGACGCTGAATCGGCGGCTAGCCGATTTTGACGCCGTGGCCAGCAAGGAAAAAGCCTTTCTGGAGCAGGAGTCGCTGGTGTCGACCCAGAAGCTGGAGGAATCGTATCGCGAGCTGAAATCCCTGATCAATCAAATCTCCATCGGCCAGAAGGAAATCGATAGGATCCGGCATCATACGGCGGAGCGCCTGCGATTTCCCGAGCTGGTGGAAACTTCCTCCCAAAAGGCAGTCCGCTACTTTGAAAAACTGATTTCCTGGGGACGCCACGGATGGGAGACCGCCGACATCGTGCGGGTCGTCGCCCTGAGAATCCAACAGCTAAAAAAGAACTATACCATGGTGGACGAGTTGGATGTCCACGAGCGGGTTCATGAGCCCACCTCGGTCGGGCGTCCATCGGAGGGAGTGCCCATGCCGCTGGAAAATAAAAATGGGATGGAGACCGTCCCCATCTTCGATCGGCTCTCCCAGTCGAAAGCCGCCGGGGCCACAGGCGATGCAATTCTGTTCGATGAGGATTCGCTAGTGCCGGCGGAGGTGGGGGCAATCGAGGCGTCGACTGCCGCAGAGGAACTCGGAAACAACGTGGAGCTGTTTTGATGAAAATGTATTGGAATAGGTCTCCTGTTAAAACGGATCGTCTCAGGAGGGAACGATGAATTTTACGATCGATGAGAAGGACGGGGTGCTGCGATTGGAATTGGCTGAAGAGCTGACTGTCCAGCATGTGGGAGAATTGAAGGAGTCCCTATGCCAGGCCATGGAAAATGGGTTGTCGTTGGAGGTCCGGTCCTCTCGATTGGAGAACACGCACACCGCGTTGATTCAACTCTTCTTGGTCTGGAAAAGAAGCGGACGGCGCATCGATTTTGTCTCTCCTTCGCCGGTGTTGAAGGGGTTCATGGAACGGTTGGGCATTCAAGATAACAGCGGAATATAAATTATGGCTAAAACAGTAATGACGGTGGACGATTCGGCTACCATTCGCCAGAACGTCTCTTTCGTGTTGAGCGATGCGGGATACGAAGTGATGGAAGCGGTGGACGGAGTCGATGCGGTTACCAAGATGTCCTCGGTAAAAGTCGATCTTTTCATTTCGGACGTTCACATGCCGAACCTCGACGGAATCGGGTTAACCAAAGCGATCCGCGCGAATCAGGCAACCAAGTTTACGCCGGTCGTGCTTTTGACCACCGAGTCGCAGCCCGAGATAAAAATGGAAGGCAAGGCCGCGGGGGCCACCGGCTGGATCGTCAAACCCTTTCAGCCCGAGCAATTGCTCGCGGTCGTGAAAAAAGTCTGCCCGCTCTGATTGTCGGAGCAAGGTCAGTCAACTCTACGGGATCCGATTATGAATCTGGAAGAACTGAAAGAGAGAAACCGCCAGACGTTCAGCCAGGAGTCGGAGGATTTGCTCCAGGACTTGGACGATGCGTTGCTCCATTTGGAGGCCAGCCCGGACAACCTGGACCTGGTCAACCGCGTTTTTCGCTCCATGCATACGCTGAAGGGGTCCGGCGCCACGGTCGGTTTCAAGGATTTGGCCGACTTTCTCCATCACGTGGAGGATGCCTTCAACGCCGTGCGCGAGGGGAAGATCCCGGTCACCTCGGAGTTGGTCGATGTCGCCTTGAAAAGTTGCGATATTGTCCGCGCTTACCTGGCGGGAAAGGATGAGCAGGAGTGCGCCGAAAATCTCAAACCGGCCGCCGCAATCGTCGAACAGGTTAAGCGGCTGCTTCCCCATGCCGACGGCACGCCCGGTTTGAATGGAAATAAAGCGAATCCCAAGCCTGAGACTGAAGAGCGATCCTATCCCGTTAAAATTTATCGGGTTCGTTTTCGTCCCCATTCCAGTCTTTTTTTCTCCGGCACCGATCCGGTTTCACTATTGAATGAGCTTCGCGGTCTGGGGGCCGCGCGGGTCAGGATGTCCGACCGGCATTTGCCGACGTGGGAAGAATTCAATCCCGAACACTCCTACCTGGCCTGGGAAATTCAAATCGCAACCGAAGGAGGAGAAAGCGCGCTGCGGGATGTTTTCATGTTCGTCGAGGACGAGTGCGATCTGGAGATCATTCCGGTTCCCTATGCCGAAGCCGAGGATATCCCGGCGGGAATCTACTTCGATGAAGAGACCATCAAGGGCTTTACGGTCGAGTCCGAGGAGCACATGCAGGTGATGGAGGAGAAGCTTTTGCTGCTGGAAAAGGAGCCGGCGGCCAAGGAGCCGTGCGACCCGCTATTCCGTTCCCTTCATAATTTAAAGGGGGTCTGCCGTCTTCTCATCAGTGAAAGCATCATTCCGCTGCCCTCCCGGCATCCGTTGCGTTGGCTGGGAATTCTCGGCCACGCGGTTGAGGGAATCGTGGAAAAGCACCGGGATGAAGGCAGCGCCTTTGATTCGGAGGGGATTCAGACTCTTTTGGAGACGATAGATCTGTTCCGGAAACTACTTCACGAATTCGAGTCGGGATCGTGCCAGATCTCTCCCAATCCGATTTTATTATCCCGACTTGGCATTGATCCCGCCGACGTCGCGTCCGATCGGGACGGCACCCCGAAGCTCAAACTCGATCCTGCCCATCGGGTTTTTGCACAGGCCTTTTCACAATCCCAGGAGGTTCTCGAGGAGCTGATCACGGCCTCAAAAGAAGGAAAGGAGTTGAAGGGGCTGAAGGATGCTTCCGTGCGCGCCCTGAAGACCCTTCATCACATGGCCATAAAAATCGGCGACAAAGAGCTGGCAGGATTGATCGACAAGGCGGCTGGAATGGTGGCGAGCGATTCCTTCCCTCCCGAGGGATTCGATTCGATCCTGCTTAACGTATGGAATCTGGCCAACGAGAAGCTAGGCATTTCGGAGATAAAACCCGTCGAAAAAAGCGTTTCCACGGTGCGGGAGCCCTCGGCCGGACAAACCAATGGTCAATCACGCAGCATTCGAGTCGATACGGATAAGCTCGACCGTCTGATGCGGGCGGTCGGTGAGCTGCTGGTGGCACGCAACACCTTTCCTCTCTTGGCCGAAAAGGCCGAGCTGGAACACGGACTGAGGAACTTCAGCAAGGATATCAAAGACGCGGGGGTTCACATTTCCCATATCGCCGATGATTTGCAGGCGTCCATCATGGCGATTCGCATGATGCCGGTTAAAAACGTCTTTCAGAAGTTTCCGCGCATGGTCCGTGACATGGCGCAGGCCCTCGGCAAGCAGGTGGAGCTGGTGTTGGAGGGAGAAGAGACTGAATTGGATAAGACGGTGCTCGATCAGATCGGGGACCCCCTGGTCCACCTGGTAAGAAACGCCGTCGATCATGGCATCGAAAAGTCCGAAATCCGGGGAGAAAAAAGCAAAAGGACCGCGGGAAAAGTTGCTTTGAGGGCCTTCAATCGGGGCTCCAATGTCATTATCGAGATCGAGGACGACGGGCGCGGGATGGATGCGGAGAAGTTGAAGGCCAAAGCGGTCGAGAAAAAGCTGATTACCGAAGAGAAGGCCTCCGCGATGACCGAGCAACAGGCTTTTGAGCTGATTTTTCTCGCGGGTTTCTCCACCGCCGAAAAGATCACCGACGTCTCGGGACGCGGAGTCGGCATGGATGTGGTGAGAAGCAACATCGAAACGCTTTGCGGCACGGTCGGCATTCAAAGCAGGCTTGGAGAGGGATCCAAATTTTCGATGATACTTCCCACCAGCCTGCTTGTTTCAAAAGGCATCCTCATTCAGGCCGGAGGGACGGAGTATATTCTTCCCATGCAGAGCGTGGTCGAGATGATCAAAATGCCCAAGGAAAGAATCCGGCAACTCCCTTCCGGGCGAGTGGCCCAAGTCCGCAAAGAGGTGCTGCCTGTCCTTTCACTGGAGGAAGCGCTAGGAGCCGGTGAGGATAAAAGCTTCATCGAGAACCATTACAAGGAGGATGTGGCGGTGGCGATCATTCGGGTCGATCGCGGGTTGATCGGGATCATGGTCGATAATTTCGTGAATCAAGTCGAGGTTATCGTCAAGCCCTTGACTGGCGGCCTTGCCGGTTTGAATGCCTACGAGGGAGCGACCATCATGGGGGATGGTCGCGTTGTTCTTGTTCTAAACGTTAAGGCGTTATAAGAGCCCGTCTAAAAAGTCGGTTGGAGCCTGGATTTAGCAAGGGAAGCCAGGAGTTGGCGAGCTTGAGCGATATAAATGAAAGCCTCGCTTGAAGCGGTGGAGGTTTCGTAATCCTTAGCAAGGCGACGGAACTT